>OMDE01000010.1_pt1 | contig 75562 bp, 69 predicted proteins | sample 1645171 | NCBI WGS metagenome assembly OMDE01 (sample SAMEA103958129, study PRJEB25191) | human gut metagenome
GCCCTTCAAAGAAGCTGCCCTGTATATGGCGCACATCCATGGTCTGAAACCCCTGTACCTTATCCTTCCAGTTTTCGTAGCTCATGCGGTTATTCTCCTTTCCTCACTCGATAAAACCAGACGTGGTATTCGCTGCCGCTCACCTTCTCCGTGTGACGCTCAAAGCCCATAAGGGCCAGCACCGGGTACAGGGGAACAGGCTCGAAGGTCTGGATGATATGCAGTCCTTCGCCGTTTTTCAGCGCGGCAGCCTTTGCCTTCAACACGGGGAAGAAGTCCAGCTTTTTGCTCCGCACGTCCATCACTTCGAATGTGCCGATTCTGTCCTTCCAGTTCTCATAGCTCATCGTCCTTCCTCCTTTTACACAAAGCTCACGCGCCCTCGAAGCTGTCCTTACCCACGCCGCACAGGGGACATTCAAAATCCTCCGGCACCTCGCTCCAGGGCGTACCGGGGGCGATACCGCCCTCCGGATAACCTGAGCTCTCATCGTATTCCCAACCGCAAAGACTGCATACATACTTCATTGTGCTTCTTCCTTTCTTTTTCTAATGATTTTGTTATTCTTCTACCAGCCGGCCGTCCACTGTGACGGTGACCACCTGCCACGGGATGAACTTCCCGCTCTGCCGGAGTGCCGTTTTCGTCGCCATCTCCAGCCCGCCGCAGCAGGGTACCTCCATGCGGACGACGGTGACGCTCTTGATGTTGTTCTCCCGGATGATCTCCGTCAGCTTTTCGGAATAGTCCACGCTGTCCAGCTTGGGGCAGCCCACGAGGGTGATGTGTCCCTTGATGAACCGTTCGTGGAAAGCGGCGTAGGCGTAGGCGGTGCAGTCGGCGGCGATGAGGAGCCGCGCGCCGTCAAAATACGGGGCATTCACCGGCACCAGCTTGATCTGCACCGGCCACTGGGAAAGGCGGCTCGTCTGCTTGGCTTGCGGCGTTTCCACGGCGGGCGCGTCCTGACGCTGAATATTCCGGGACTGGCTGCCGGGGCAGCCGCAGGGCAGGGGCATGCCCTCCTTCCGCATTTTCCGCTGCTTATTTTCCATGACAGCCTGCTCGTCATAGGCCGCCGCCTCCCGCTCCACAAAGGTGATGGCACCGGTGGGGCAGGCGGGCAGGCAGTCGCCAAGGCCGTCGCAGTAGTCGTCCCGCATGAGCTTTGCCTTGCCGTCCGCCATGGCGATAGCTCCCTCATGGCAGGCCTCGGCGCAGGCGCCGCAGCCGTTGCATTTTTCCTGATCGATCCGGATGATCCTTCGAATCATTTTGATACCCCCTTGCGGTTTCTCTTGACTTTGTGATTTTATTCTACTATCATAATTTATGAAAGTCCGTTGGCACACCAACACGGAGGCAAAGAATATGCAGATCAATTTAGCAAACACACGGCTTTTTCGCGGAATGGAGCCGTCGGACATTGAGGAAATGCTCGGTTGCCTGCACGCGAAGGAGCACGCCTTTCAAAAGGGCGAGATTATTTTCCCGGAGGGGACTGCCACGGAGCAGATCGGCGTGGTGCTCTCCGGCCGGGTCATCATTGAAATGGGAGACGTGTGGGGCAATAACAGCGTCCTGAGCAGCATCGGCCCCGGCGGCGTCTTTGCGGAGGCGTACGCCTGCGTGCCGGGCGAGCCGCTGATGGTCAACGTGACCGCCGCCGAGGATACGCGAGCGCTGCTGCTGAATATCAGGCGCGTACTGGAACCCTGCGCCAATGTCTGCCCGCGCCATGTACGGCTTGTGCGGAACCTGCTGACGCTTTGCTCGGAGAAAAATTTGCAGCTCTCCCGCCGGGTGCTGCACACCGGCCCCAAGTCCATTCGAAAGCGGCTGCTGTCCTACTTTTCGGAGTGTATCAAGCGCACCGGCAGCTATTCCTTTGATATTCCCTACAACCGCCAGCAGCTGGCGGATTATCTCAGCGTAGAGCGCAGCGCGCTTTCCAACGAGCTGTCCCTCATGCAGCGGGACGGGCTTATCCGGTATGAGAAAAACCATTTTGATGTTATGGAGCAAATTGATGGTTAATGTAAAGGAGGTCGCCGATGAATATCAGAAAGCGAACGGGCGAAGTTGTCCCGTTCCAAGAAGAAAAGATCCTGAACGCCATGAAAAAGGCATTTTCCGGCCAAGGGCAGGAGCTAGACGACCGGGCGCTCGATGAAATGCTGTCTGTCGTGCTCAAGCGCCTGCCGGAAAACAGTGGGCTGACCGTGGAGCGCGTACAGGATGAGGTGGAGCGCGTACTCATGGAGTGCGGACACTATGAGGTGGCAAAGGCATATATCCTGTACCGTGAAAAGCGCGCCGCCCTGCGCCGCGTCCGCGCAGACCTCGCCCGCGAGGTGGGGGATGATGCCCTTGAGGACGTCCTACGGCAGATCCAGAAGGATTTCGAGGAAGAGGTTTATCCCCTCAGCGCCTTGCAGCTGAAATTTGAGAGCTCCTGCAAGCCCGCCATGACCACGGATGCGAAGATGGAAGCCCTTACCAAGGCGGCGGTGGAGCTGACCACAGTGGAGGCGCCCAAATGGGAGTTCATCGCGGCACGGCTTTTGAATCACACCTTTTCCAAGCGCAATGCCTCGCGGTGGACAGAGCGCGGTGTGAAAGGCCTGTATGAAAAGCTCCGCTATCTGACGGATAAGGGGCTGTACGGCGACTATATCCTCGCCCGCTATTCCCGTGAGGAGATCGACACTGCGGAGGGCTTTCTATGCCCGGAGCGGGACACGCTGTTCACCTATTCCGGCCTTGACCTGCTGCTCAAGCGATACGTCATCCAGTCCCGCAGCCGAGAGCCGTTGGAAACGCCGCAGGAGATGTTCCTGGGCATCGCGCTCCACCTTGCCATGAATGAGGCCTCTGACCGCATGGGCTGGGTCAGGCGGTTTTACGATATGCTCAGCCGCATGGAGGTCACCATGGCCACCCCCACCATGTCCAACGCGCGAAAGCCCCATCACCAGCTTTCCAGCTGCTTTATCGACACGGTGCCGGACAGTCTGGACGGCATCTACCGCTCCGTTGACAATTTTGCAAAGGTGTCCAAGTTCGGTGGAGGCATGGGGTTGTACTTTGGCAAGGTACGGGCCACCGGCAGCGCCATTCGGGGCTTTCAGGGGGCGGCGGGCGGCGTCATCCGCTGGATCCGGCTGGTGAACGACACTGCCGTTGCCGTGGATCAGCTGGGCATGCGGCAGGGCGCAGTGGCGGTCTACTTAGATGCGTGGCACAAGGATCTCCCTGAGTTTTTGCAGCTGCGCACCAACAACGGCGACGACCGCATGAAGGCGCACGACGTGTTTCCTGCCGTGTGCTATCCCGATCTGTTCTGGAAATTGGCGGAGAAAAATCTTGACGCGCCGTGGCATCTCATGTGTCCCCACGATATCCTCACCGTCAAGGGCTACGCGCTGGAGGACTATTGGGGCGAGGAGTGGGAGAAACGGTATCTGGACTGCGTCAGTGACCCCCGCATCGAAAAGCGCACCGTCACCGTCAAGGACATCGTGCGGCTGGTGCTGCGCTCGGCTGTAGAGACCGGCACACCCTTCGCATTTAACCGGGACGCCGTCAACCGCATGAACCCCAACGGCCATGCGGGCATGATCTACTGCTCCAACCTCTGCACGGAGATCGCCCAGAATATGGCGCCCATTGAGCATATCAGCACCGAGGTGCGGACGGAGAACGGCGATACGGTGGTGGTGACGGCCACCCGCCCCGGCGAGTTCGTGGTCTGCAATTTGGCCAGCCTCTCCCTTGGAAATCTTCCCGTGGAGGACGAGGCCTACTTGGAGCGCACGGTGGAGACGGCGGTGCGGGCACTGGACAACGTCATCGACCTGAACTTCTACCCGCTGGAATACGCCCGGCTCACGAACCACAAATACCGCAGCATTGGACTTGGCGTCAGCGGCTATCACCACATGCTGGCAAAGCGCGGCATCCGCTGGGAGAGCGAGGAGCATCTCGCCTTCGCCGACGCGGTGTTTGAGCGCATCAATTATGCCGCCATCCGGGCGGACACGGCACTGGCACGGGAAAAGGGCTGCTATGCGCTGTTTGAGGGCAGCGACTGGCAGACCGGCGCGTATTTTGAGAAGCGGGGCTACGCCTCCGGCAAGTGGCGGGAGCTTGCCGAAACGGTGGCGGCGCAGGGAATGCGCAACGCATACCTGCTGGCCGTCGCCCCCACCTCCAGCACCTCTATCCTCTCCGGCACCTCCGCCGGGATCGACCCTGTCATGAGGCGCTTCTTTTTGGAGGAGAAGAAGGGCAGCATCCTGCCTCGCGTGGCCCCGGAGTTGTCGCTGGATACATGGTGGTACTATAAGGCGGCTCACCTCATCGACCAGAGCTGGTCGGTACGGGCCGCAGGCGTGCGCCAGCGGCACATCGATCAGGCGCAGAGCATGAACCTGTATATCACCAACGACTACACCATGCGGCAGGTACTGGCGCTGTATCTGGATGCGTGGCGCAGCGGCGTCAAGACGATCTACTACATCCGCAGCAAGTCCCTTGAGGTGGAGGACTGCGAAAGCTGCGCGTCATAGGGAGGAGCAGTACCATGGCAGAACTGAAGAAGAAGCCACTTTTTAATCCGGAGGGTGACATCGACGTGCGCCTGCGGCGGATGATCGGCGGCAACACAACAAACCTCAACGATTTCAACAACATGAAGTATCCGTGGGTCAGCGACTGGTACCGGCAGGCCATGAACAACTTCTGGATTCCGGAGGAGATCAATCTCTCGCAGGATGTGAAGGACTATCCCCGCCTGCTGCCGGCCGAGCGCACGGCCTACGACAAAATTCTAAGCTTTCTCGTCTTTCTGGACTCCATCCAGACGGCGAATCTGCCCAACATCGGCGCGTATATTACCGCCAACGAGGTCAATCTCTGCCTGTCCATTCAGGCGTTTCAGGAGTGCGTCCACTCCCAGAGCTACAGCTATATGCTCGACACCATCTGCTCCCCCGTGGAGCGGAACGACATCCTCTACCAGTGGAAGACCGACGAGCACCTTCTGCGGCGCAACACCTTCATCGGGAACTGCTACAACGAGTTCCAGGAGCAAAAGGACGCCCCTACGCTGCTGCGCGTGATGATGGCCAACTTCATTTTGGAGGGCATCTATTTTTACAGTGGCTTCATGTTCTTCTACAACCTTTCCCGCAATGGCAAGATGCCCGGCTCGGCACAGGAGATCCGCTACATTAACCGGGACGAGAACACCCACCTGTGGCTGTTTCGCAACATTATTTTGGAGCTACAGAAGGAGCAGCCGGAGCTGTTCACGGCGGAAAACGTGCAGGCGCTTCGGGAAATGATGCTGGAGGGCGTGGAACAGGAGATCGCGTGGGGGCATTATGTCATCGGGGACGAGGTGCCGGGGCTGAACCGCCGGATGGTCACAGATTATATCCACTACCTCGGCAATCTCCGCTGGACGAGTCTCGGGTATCCGGCGCTATATCCCGGCTTCGAGCACGAGCCGGAGAGCATGGCATGGGTCAGCCAGTACGCCGACGCCAACATGGTCAAGACGGATTTCTTTGAGGCGCGCAGCACCGCCTACGCCAAGAGCACCGCACTGGTAGACGATCTATAAAGAACGCCAGGAGCAAAGGTCTATATACTAGACTGTATAGGGGAAGGTAATCTGGGGTGCATACTATCAACTGTAAGGACACATATGTGGGCACAAGTATTTTGAAGGAAAAAGCAGAGAGCAGAGAGCTTATCTCCTCCCATCTTGACGAGGACGAGTTTTGCCGCTATGTGATACACAGTGGGACATAAGCGGCATAGCCCTTGACCTGCCGGAAACCCACAGGGACGATTTTTTCAGCGTCCCGGAGCAGGCGGCTATGGCGCTTATAAAGAATCAGCCCAGCAGCTTTGCCTTTATGCTGCTCTCCTTTACAAACGGGTCCGACCAGAAGCGGGAATCATAGGAGTGGTTGGCATTGTCGCCCTGAACGTAATAACAGTTTTCCGGCACAATCAGCGTAATGCCATTCCGAACGACAGCTTCGCCGCCGGATGCCGTAATTCGCTTTACAAGCAGCCTCCCATCCCGCTCAAAGATGATAATATCCCCATCGGTCAAATCTCCGTACAGCCGTGTCCCCAGAATAAATGAGTCTTTCTTCAGTGCCGGTTCCATGGACTCAGTCGGGATATACCCGAGAAAGAGCACTGTTTTCATAAGGACAAGCAGCAGGAGTGAGGACAGGATCGGGATAAGCAGCCAGCGGTTATTCTTGAAGAGTTTCATAACTTCCTCCAAAATGCAAAACCCGCCCTCCGCAGTGTTTATACTGGGGAGGGCGGGTTTGCTGTATCGTTTTCAATTGTGCATAAATCAGAATGCCGCAAGGTCCGGATGCGACCTGAGATATTTCCTGGTGCGGGAGATTCGGGCGGCGACACATTTGTCGCTTTCCCCGAGGATGCTGCCGATTTCCGCGTGGGAATAGCCTTCGGCGCTGAGACGGATCGCCCGGATGCCTTTCGCCATCGCCTCGGAAGCGTTGGCCTCCAGTCGGTCGAGTATCATACTCAGTTCGTGATGCTCGTCTAAATTATCTTCTTTCCCGAGCACCTCCGGGATCAGCTCACACTCCTTTGCCGCCCGGCGGTTGGCATAGATCAACGCCGTGCATATCTCGTTCCAGATTAGCCTGTATGCATACGTAGAGAAGCATCCGCCTTTATCGCTGTATGCCGCCTTGCAAAGGCCAATGCAGCCGATCTGATAGAGGTCATCGTAACTGTAGATACTGTTTTGACCGGGATTATGTACCTTGTCCTTGATCACCTTCCCGACCAGCCCGAGGTTTTGCTCCACTTTTCTCTGCTGGGGTTGTGTAAGCGTCATGATGCTTCGCCTCCTTTGCATGGGCGAAATCCGGCCGGCTGTTGTTTCCTGCGCCGCTCCAGGAGCTTCTTGCTTTCGGCGATGACCTCGTTGCAGTAATATTCACCGAGAAAGCCAATGTGAGCTTTGGAAAGCGGTACCTGCAGAAGCCCTGCCAGCCACAGGTAGGCGTCCTGCTTGCTCATCAAACCGCTCAGATATAGTTGGTCGAAATAGTGGTGCGCTTGATTCCGAAGCGTGCGCAGCTCGCGGTTAGCCAATGTGCCGACGGGGATATTCGTGCCCGGATGGGTGCGGACATAAGCGTCACACCGCGGATAATTGCTGCAAACATAGAGCATGGTATGGCTGTGGTTCTCATGGTAGATGCCGTCTGCGGAGCGCAGCACAACGGTGCCGCCGCAATACTGACAGCGCATGGCGGACGGGTTGATTCCTTTCTTCTTTTTCTTGTGTTTCACGGTTCCTTTCACCTCCGTCAGGATATAGAGAAAGGCCGGAAAACTGCATGAAAACCAAGGACGGCAAAGTCGGTTTCTACATACCGAGCACGTTCCTGTCATCAAAGCAGCTTTCCGGCCAATGAGTTCAGTTGTGGCTTGCACCGTATGGATCGCTCAGTGCGCAAATCCGTAACAGTTTCTCTCCCGCGGGGAGAGTCTAACTCCGGGAGCTCTTCCGAAGTACTGAAAGCCTGAGTGCAAGCTCCTGCCACGGTTACAGCTTAGCATATCAGGATCCAAAAGTCAAGCTTTTAAGTAATATTTTTAATTATTTTATTATAATATTTCTTAAAGTTTTGTGTTTTGCAATTCAGAACCAGTCTGGTGGAAAGAAACGCCTCTCCAAACTGCCCGCGCTCTCCAGAATGGCGATGTCAATATTCGTAATCATCCTCGTCATCGTCCTCATCGTCCGGATCATACGGCGAGCGTTCTGTTGGGCGCCGGTTCCGAATAAAGCGCATGGCGACCAGCGCACCTGCCGCAAGAAGGAGCCCTCCGCCGAACAGGATAATGTGCATCACGGGAATCCCGCCGACGGTAGGACGGCCCGTATCCTGCTCTTGCACATTCTGCGAAGCGGCGTCCGCGTTCTCCGCACTGTCTGTTGTCAGCGGCTCCTGTTCTTGTTGCGTCACATCAGGACTTGGGATATCGCCCGGCGACGGCACGGCGGCATTTAGAGTCAGGCAAGAAAGGACGTAGCTGCCGCTATTGCCCAGCTCGGTTCGTAAAATCCCGTCCTGCCCCACGGCAATCGTGCCCGGATAAAGGCCTGCATCCGTTTTGAGCTGGAATTCAACACCCGCCCATTGGGGGCCAAGCTGTACCTCAAGGATGACGGGCTGCGCGACTTGAAGCTCCGTGCCGTCCGTGTCATCGCCGGTAGCATAGACAACACCTGTACACATGAGGATGCAGCACAATAGCGCCAGCATTACGCCGATGCCTGTTTTCATCTTTTTCATAATGACCTCCTGTAATTTGCATAGAAAAAGACGGCCTGATTTCTCAAGCCGTCCTCTCTGATGCTGTATTTTGTTTTTACTTGATCGTGTCCTTGAGCGCCTTTCCCGCCTTAAAGGAAGGGGCTTTGCCGGCCGGGATCTCGATCGTTTCACCGGTAGCCGGGTTTTTGCCCATCCTCGCTGCGCGCTCCTTCACTTCAAAACTGCCGAAGCCGACCAGTTGGATCTTGCCGTCGGTTTTCAGTGCTTCCGTGATACCGTCAAATACGGAATTGACCGCTATTTCCGCGTCCTTTTTGCTGAGATTGGCCTTTTCAGCCACATAAGCGACAAGCTCTTTCTTTGTCATAGACTTTATTCCTCCTTCTGCACCCGTTTACAACCGTGCACCAATTATCCTTTGGTCTGGGCGCAGTCAGTCATAGCCTCACGAGTGATGTGGGTATATTATAGCATGAAGAATTCTGATTGCAATGCTCTTTCAATACTACGTTCATCACCGGCAATAACTGAGAAAGGGACACCGTGTCCGTTGGGGATGAAAAAGCACATCGACCCACCGGAGAAAGATATGGACGCTTTCGCCCTCTTGGATAAGATCCCCGGTGTCAGGCGCGGTCCAGGCGGCGTGATCTGCCTTTATGACAGGCTGGTCTCACTGAAGGGTTCGGATCGGGTCATTCCCATCAACTATCTCTGACATCTGTACTGCCCGCAGGATTTTGTCCTGCGGGCAGTCTTTCACTGTTTGAGCGTGGGTTTTGCTGTAAGCACCCGCATTTAAGGCATACGCCGCCCGACCATACGTGCCGGCATTCCCGGCCCGGGGACTGCTTGACGCCCTTCTTCTCACGGTTCCGCGGCCGATTTCTTCTGCGCCTGTCGTTTTTCATATCGTTCCTCCATAACGAATCCGGGGATGTGCGTTCAAGCATATCCCCGGACAGGTGTTATTTACTTCTTCACGGCAATATGCTTGCCTGTTCTGCGCTTTTTCAGGTAGAAAAACGCTGTGCAGCCAACTCCTGCCGCCGCAAGCCCGAGCAGTGAGATCCAAAGCATAAGATCGGCGTCGTCTCCGGTCTTGGGAACATCCACCTTCGTCTTGTCGTTATGGATCTTTACCGTCAGCGTTTCATTTGCAACAAGCGTGATTTTGACGGGGTCTGCGATCTTGTACCCTTCGCTGGCGCTGTTTTTCAGCTCCGTGACGGTATACTCGCCGATGCGCAGCTTCTCAATGAAGATTTCGCCTTTGGCGTCGGTCGTAAACGTCATATCGTAGCCGTTGGCGCCGGTGATGCGGAACGCAAAGCCCTCTTTCTTTCCGTCGCTGGTGGTCTTAAGAATCTTGAGGGAGCCCTTCAGAGCATGGTTGATAAAGCCCTTCCCGGCTTCGTTCTCAACGGTGTAGGTTTTTCCGTCGGTATCGATCTCCACATAGTAGTCTTTCTCGTCCGGAATAAAGCCCTCCGGTGCGGTTTTCTCCCTAACCAGTACGCCGCCGTACTCCAGATTCTTCATCCAGTAAACGCCGGCAGAGGACTCCTCCATGGTGCCGAGCAATACATCGTCCTTGTCCAGCGCCTTGTTCCCGTTAACATCACGGTAGACCTCGAATACCGCGCCGCTGAGTTTATTCTCGGGATAGTCTGCGTCATACTTCGTCAGTGTGATGCTGCCGCGGATTAGTTTGTTCACAATCTTGATCTCAATGACCTGTCCCTGCTCCTTGACCGTTACCGGAAACAGCTCTTTGCTCAGAACGAAGCCCTTGGGCTGCTCGATCTCGCGCACGAGCCAGTTGCCGGCAGGGATCTTTTCGAAGCGGAATCTGCCATCCTCGGCGGATACGGCTGTCAGCAGTGCGGTATCCTTCGTGAATCTCGTTTCGGATGCAGCAAACAGACCCATGACCGCACCGGAGAGTGGCTTATCGTTTGCATCAACCTTCAGACCCGAAACGGAGCCGTAGATCAGCTTATTCTCAATGGCTGCGCCCTCGTTGGCAATCAGCTTGACAAGCTTCTTGTCTTGCCCGGCGTAGTCAAACGACACCGGATACTTCGTATCGCCAAGCTGGTAATGGCTGTCGGTAGAGATCTCCTGCAGGTAGAAGCGTCCAAAGGGGAGATCCGTCTTGCACGTCGCTTTTCCGTCTTTATTCAAGGACACCATCTCGATCAGGCCGTCCTGCGGGATGCTGCTGCCATCGGCTGCCACAAGCTTCTCCGCAGCATAGAGGCCGAATGTAACGTGCGTGAGCTCGTCACTTTGGCCAATGCCGAACAGCTTATCCGTTTCCATGGTTTTTACCAGACTGATCTCCACACGCTGGCGTTCATTGTACATATCTGCCCGAAGCTCGGTGACCGTAACCTCCTGTCCGGCATATACCAGCTCAACCGTATGCGCTTCGGTCTGAAGTGCCATGCCGTGCGGAGCTTGCTTCTCGGTGATCACATACTTGCCAAGGTAGAGTGCCTTACTGGCGGCCATGCCGTCCGATTGCGTGGTGACGGTGTCTACGATGTCTCCGGCCTTTGCACGCAAGGTTCCGTCAGGGGTGTAAATATCCTCCGCGGCAGCGATATCAAAGACTGCTCCCGGAAGTCCGGTATTCTCATATACAGGCCGGAAGATGGATCCCTCGTTTACTACGCTGCTGAAGACCTCTCCGGTCTTTTGGATGCGGATGACGCCTTTTTGCGCCATGTTGGACTTTGTAACTGTCACGACAGCCTCTGACCCATCCACGGTAAACGGAACCGGGGCGGTATCCAGCACATAGCCATGGCAGGTTGTCACCTCGATCAGCTCATAGCGGCCGTAGGGCAGCTCGCAGGGGAGCATAAGCGTGCCGTCATCTGCGGTATAGAATGTGGAGATGGTCACTGGTGCCGGATAATAGACGGTCTGTGAAATCAGTTCGCCGGAGGTCAGGTCTCTGACCTGAAAACCGATGCCTGCTGCCGGAATGATCTTCCCGGTCTCAGCATCGCGTTTTTCCACGCGGATAAAGCTGGTGATGGTCTGGTTGTTCAGGATATAGGAGTACAGGTGTCCGTTGGAGCTGATGAATACGGTGAAGTCCGGAATAAAGGCCTGTCCTTCCTGTCCCTCGATTTGGTGTACGGTATAGCGGCCGTAAGGCAGATCCTTGGAAATCGCTACGCCGTTTTCATCCGTCACGAGCAGATCGCGCTCGCCATCTTTGGCTGCGTCATAGCTTCCGGCACTTGAGAGATAAAGCTGGAACATCGCGCCTGCTTCCGGCTGCTCGATAATGCCTGCATTGCCGGAGGGTTTGAACTCCGCCGTCGGTACAGATCCGCTTTCGGGCTCTGGCTCCGCTTCATTCTGACCGGGAATCAGCGTATCGGCTGCTTCCGGCTCAGACTTGGCCGGCGTTTCCGTGTCGGCTTGATTGGGCATTGGGGTTTCTTCCGCTGCCGGTTCGGCTGTGTCCTTTGCATCATCGGAAGCTGCAGTTTCCTGCGCATTCTCCAGTGCGGCGGCGTCCGAGCTAACAAAATATGCGGAGCCTTCCGGTGTTGCAGGGATCTCGGCTTCTGTCTGCGGGGTCGGCATATTCTCGGGGGTTTCCAGTTCCGCATCAATATGCTTGATCAGGCGGATGCTGCCCTTGATTACCGTTTCGGTCACGGCGTTAGCCGTTGTATTGTGTTCAACCGTATACTGACCGGGCGCTGCACCAACGGCATGTTCCGTCGTATCGAGGAGGTACCCCTCCGATGGTTCCATTTCACGGATCGTCCAGTCGGTATCGCAGATATACTCTTTGCTGGTGAACTGACCTTTGGCGTCTGTGTAATATACATCGACAAGCTTCCCGCCCTTGTAGATCCCGTATTTAGCGCCTGACAGCGTGGCGTCGCCCTGCGGTGTTCCGGTTTCTGCGTCCGTCTTGGTTACTGTCACGGTAAACTTTTTGAGGATATTGGCAAAGCTGCGCTCTGCAACCCGGTTCCACTGGATAGATACCGACTGGGGATCAGGGATAACGTAACGAACGGCCGTATCGACTTCCTCGATGGTATATGGGCCGCCGATCAGGACATTGCGGAACTTAGCCACGCCGGTGGAGTCCGTTACCGCATACTCATCGACGTTCAGGCCGGAAAGGGATTTGCCGTACAAGCGAAACTTTACGCCCTCAACGAATCCGTCTTCCGAAGTCTTGGTCACCTCCAAAGCACCGCGCTTGAGCACGTTGTTGAAGGTCACGGTCGAGGTCTGCCCACCGACAATGGTGACCTGCTGTGAAGTCTGGGGCGTATAACGCTCAATGTCCGCTTCTGTTACGGTATAGGTGCCGGCCATGAGCTCGGATACGTCAATCGTGCCGTCGCGGCCGGTAGTCACAGTCTTGGTGATTCCGTTGCCGGAGATCGTGAAAGAAATGCCGGCCACAACGCCATCCTCGCTGGTCTTGACCAGGTGCATGGTGCCGAGCGCCTCCATCTCAAGCCGAAGATAGGCGCTGACAGGGTCTGACACATTTTCGCCGTAGGTGACAACGTCCTGAATGCCGGCGCCTTTGTTGCCGTCCGTCCAGACGACCACACCGCTTCGCACGCCGTTGGTCTTGCTGGCGCTTACGCGGATATCGCCTGCAATCGGCGTATCGGAGGTGATTGTCAGGCGGTTCCCGCTTCGGGAGAAGCTGATTCCGGGTTCCGAGGAGCTGAACGAGAAGTTCGACAGCACTCCATTGGTATCCGTCAGTGTCACGGTATATCGCGTGCCGTCGTATTTGAGTTCATAGCTGCGTGCGCTGCCAATGCTTCGTGCGCAGAAGCTGGGGATCTCTGCGTGACTCTGCACGCTGGCGGCCATGGAATTATAATAGGAGCGGATCTGGCTGCGAAGCGGATGCTCGTCCCGGATATAACTCCAAACCGCGCTCTTCCCATAGCCGGAGGGATCCACCTTGTTGAAGCTTGCGTCACGCTCGCCGACAACCGTCTCCCAGACCAGCAGCTGCGTAGCGATTGCATGGCTGAGCGCAGCTGCATCCGAGGCGTTCTGAGAACGCCAGGATGTGGATACATTGCCCTGATAGCCGTACTGCATGATCCGGCCAAGCAGGACCTTGATGGTATCCGGGGAAATGGTCGGATTGAGGTGGCTGGGGTAGTTTTCCCAAAATGTCTCATCCTTGTGGGAGAGAGTATCGCCGGCATTTTGCCCGATGCCGGGCTCGATGCAATACGAGACTTGACCGTTATAGGTGCCGATGCTATGCACCGTTGTGTATTTGCTGTTGAGAAACCGCCAACCGCCCATCAGGGACGTGGCAGAGTGGCCCCACGCCGTCGCAGAGTAGTTGCTGTCACCGTCGCGTGGGAAATCCACCATGTAAGCGTCTACCGTCGTTGCGGCAAACACAGGTGTGCTGATAGACAAAAGCGTCATCATGCACATGAGCAGGGACAAGAATGCCGAAAAGGCTTTCTTGAGCGTTTTACGTTTCATCGGTCCTTTACCTCCTGTTTTTTGCAGCAAAGAAGCGCACCGTTTCCGATGCGCTTCTCGCTGCGTGATGTGGTTTGGCTCAGGTGCAGCCGATATACAGATCGTATCACGCTTCTGTTCTCAGCTGCGCCCAAACGCAGAAATATATGATGCCGTCTGCTGCGTACAGTTCCAGCCGCGATTTGATATCCCGCGCAGGATGGATATATCTCCGGCGATAATGGGGATATCCCGGCGTCCTGTTGCGGTAGAGTCATAGGTGAAGCCAACTCCAACGCCGCAGTTTCGCGCAAATGCAGTTCGTTCATGGCCGGCTCTTTTAGTATGGCTGGTTCTGATTCCGGAGGGCTTGACGGCTGTAAGGTGTACTCCGGAGTGCCGCAGTATGGCTCCCGGCTCTCACTTGAGGCTTTTCCCCGGGTACTGCCGGGAGGCGGTGGGGTTGTCCGGTACGCGGATACGCACTGAGCATTACGGCAATATACTCATCCTGCCAGATTGAAATAGCCACGATCCGCTTCGTCAACGCAGCGGCTGAGTATTTCAAAGAACCGTTCCGGCGTGAGCTCCGTATCCAGCCAGTGGGTAGCGCGATAGGAATAACAGCCGACGTCCTCGTTGATGGCGTGGCTGCCCAGCACGCTGTGCAGGTTCAGCTCGTTGGCAAGCTGCTGTTTTCGTGCGCCATCCGGGTTTCGGATCGCCTTAGCCAGGCAGACGACCAGCAGCGGGTGCAGCGGCGAGAACGAGATCTGCATATAGTAGCCGCGGTGATCCAGCGTCAGCGAAGTTTCGTCCTCCGCCTCCACCTTCATGTGGGACAGGATCATTCTGCGGGCTTTTTGCGCAAGATCCGTTCTTCTGACCTGCTCTGCGCGGGTCAGATCGTAATCAAGCATAGTTGTTCAACCTCCTTGTCATTTTCTGTTCGCTCCAGTCATCTCGGGGTAGCGATGTGTGTGATCGCTCCCCAGATTCGATTGGATTCGTTGTTGATGCCCAGAATCCGTACCGTTACGCGAGAGCCTCTGGGCGGGCGTCCGCGCTTAGGATAGCTGCACAGACAGTCGATGCCGCCGTCCAGTGAGACAAACACACCGTTCATGTCCACCATACTGACAGTACCTACATAGCGGTTGCCCACAGAATAACGCCGCAGCGCCTTTTCATAGGGATTCTCGCCGGCCTGCTTGATGGAGGCGCTGACCCGGATACGGGTTCGGTCACTGCGGTCGATGCTCAGGATTTTAACCAGAATGCGCTGCCCGGGCTGAAAGCTGTCCTGCGCATCCAGCATACGCTGGTAGCTCAGCTCACGAAGAGGGATGTAGACCTCCAAGCCAAACAGATCCACGAAGATGCCGGCACGAATGACGGATACGACGCGAGCTTCCGCACAGATACCTTCGTAGAGCAGATTGTTTCCATCCCGGTCTGTACCGAAATAGTACGCGCGGCGCTTAGCGGACATAGCCTCAAGACGGCTGCCGACTGCAACGCCCGCCTTGGCGTCGATGCCCTTGATGATGTAATCCACCTCCGCCCCCAGGCGTTTGGTGACCATATAGTGCAGCACATCCTCCGGAAGCCTGCCGCGGAAATCCTCCGGCGGCTCCACCGCCTCCTCCGCGGGAATAATAACCTTGATATCGCCATGATAAATGACTGCAAGAGAACGCGAGGGATGGTCAGCGGGGCGTTCGATGCCCTGAATGGTCCCGGTCAGGATCCGTTTGGTCTTTAAGGATTCTACCAGGTCCAGCAAATCGTTGCGGGCTTTGTCCGCTTCCGTTTCCACACTGGGGCGCTCGTCGATGGATACCACCGGCGACGCCGGTCTGGCAGCGGCGCGCCTGCGAGGCTTCTTCTCCGGAGATTCGACGCCGTCGGACGCATCCCCGGGCGGTTCTGCCGCTGCTGTGTCAGACTCACTTTTCTTAGCTCTTGGTTTTCTGGTTCGGCGGGCCGGCGGGCTCTCTTCAGGCTTTTTCTCATCCAAGTCGGAATCGGTCTGGGACGCCGGAGCTTCCGGCGCAGTTAATTCATCGGATCCGGCCGGAAATTCTCCGAGAAGTTCAGTGTCCGAACCGGTCTGGGATACCGGAGCTTCCGGGGTGTTGCGCGCGGCGTCTTCGATCGGCATCCCTTCGGGATTCGCAGATCTGGAATCAGTCTGGCAAATGTCGATGAGATCAGCGTCTCCGGGTGCCCCTTCAGCGCTGAGCACTCTATCCGGCTCAGGTTCAGTTTCAGTCTGATGTAATGAGTGTTCATTGATGTTTTCTTCCGTTGCGGCCGCAAGAATTTTTTCTTCCGGGATCACCGCCGTTTTTTTCGTTGCCATTGTTTGATCCTCCGTTTCTTTTGTTTGAATATAAAAAGAGCGTCCCATTTCTGAGACGCTCATCTGCCGGTAATATGTCTTATTTGTTCAGGATATACGCCGTAAGCAGCCTTCCCGTTATTTCCTCCTGCGACGTTCCTCGTATTCCGAGTGCCTTGAGGTCAATCGGTTCTTCGCGCATTGCGGCAAGGAAGTCTTTCATATCATTGCGGATCGCTTGCGGCAAGTCAAGCGTATCATTTTCTCTCAACAGCATGCTGAGCCGGATCACATCATTTTTGTGCTTCCGAATATTTTTGCTGTCAACCTTTGCGCCGGCTTCCTTTCGCTGGCGAAGATCCAGCCACGCCTTGGCCTTGAATGGGATGAGGTGCATTGCGTCAAGAATCGGTATCCCATCTATTATGGTTTTCCCCTTGCGCAGGAATTGGTAATACGCATCATCCAGCAAAATCGCCGACAGGCTGGATATTTCATGGTCCAGTGGCAATGGCGTAAGTACCGCATCATCCGAAAGGGCAATTGCATCAGCGCGACGGGAAAACAGCTCTATCATGTAGGGATAATCCCGGCTCTTCGGATTCGTAAATCGGTAAAACTGCGGTTCGCCGGTACTTTTATTTCTATGCTCGTACCCTGCGTCTCTGATATATGACCAAAATCGTTCTCCGAACTGCGGCGTCAGGCTCTCTACGATCAGCACCATATCAATATCTCGCGTCGCCCGAAAATCCATACCTTCCTCGCTCATGAGCAGGTCGCATGCTGTTCCGCCGATAATTGCATACTGCTCGCTGTACTCGGAAAACCACCGCTTGAAGCTCTCAAATCCGGTTACCATCTTTGTCACCACACCTTTTCCAGTATTTCTTCAATACATTGCTCTACCCGCTCGTCCATATCGTCTGCTAAGCTTGCCGCCAGCGACAGTACATCAACTCCGCCTGTCTGACTGATACGGCGCGGGTCATAGCGCCAGAGCTGCAGGGCGCATTGCTTTTCAGAATCGATCAATTTCTGTGCCGATCCCTTAATTTTACCGCCAACCATACCCCATGTTTCGACCGCCGGCGGATTGAGCATGCTCATTTCCGAAAGCGCACTCAGCCCTGCGGGAAACATATCCCGGGTCACAGCGCTCTTTTCGATGAATACGGTTGTCCGGACAGGCTGGATGAGGTAGGGGACGGCTTTTTGATATAGTCCCTTCGTGTCGAGCTCGGTGCAGAGCATTTTCTGCGCTCCGACGGAGCAGGACTTGTTAAGAAGTCCAAGCGCTACCAATTGATTTGCCGCTCTCGTGATCGTCATTGCGGAAAAGGCAAACCGCTCCGCAAAAGGCGTCATGAGCATAGGCTCGTTCCCATTCAGGATATAGGCAAACAGCAGCATCTGCGCAGACGGCTGCAGCTTCTCTGCGCCCGTCATGAGTCCCTCGCTATCGCAGCGCTCTGTAAGCAGAGCCCCAAGAAAGGGAAGATACACCTGCTTTTCCGGCACGACGAACGCCAGCTTCGCATCAATGAAGGAGTTGCGGCGCTGCCGGGATATGGCCGTTAACTCAAAAACGACCTGTCGCCCGCTTGCTGCATGCAGCCTCGCCACATGCTTTTTAAGGGTATTGATCGTATCGAGTTCCCCCACAGGATGAACAATAAGGCACGCTACTCCGCCAATGTCCGCTTGTTCAAATGTATATCTATCGTTCAAAAAAAGCGGCAAGGCTGCCTGCTGCTTCCACTCTGTCCGTATTACCGGGACGCCCAGTGTTTTTGTGATATAGTCCATCTGCTCACCACCAATTTAACTTTCTTTCGGCATTATAACATCACTAAAGTTAAATGTCAACTTTTTAGTTAAATCATTGAGTTCAAAACTCGCTCGGCGGTTTTGCGGAGCTGTACAGAGTTCTGCGTTTTGAGGGTATGGACGATGTGTGCGGCCGCTCCTCAGACGCTGCGTGTGGCGAAGTCGTTTCGGTCTGGAGAAAAGGCGCTGCCGCGTGCGGGGGTGTGTAATCAAGAATGCTGACGGGAGTCAATTCCTTGGCCAGCGGGTGGTCAGCATAATCAAACTTTTTTAGTTTCAGGACATTGTGTCCTCGGATGACCACCAGCAGTTCCTCGTTTGGGATGCGCAGCACCTCGTCCGGAGTCAGCAGCCGTCTGCGCCCCTGGCCCTCCGTCTGACGGTATTGGGGGATGACCTGCGCTACGGCAATGGTCTTGCGCACGGTCATGGTGGAGTTGATCTCCACCGACATATCACCGCTCCGCGCGGAGAAGTATTCGGCGCTGACCTCATCGGTACAGCCCAGCATAAGCTGCACGTCCAGGTTGCCGACGATCTCTGCCCAGAGATTGTTGGGATACCGGTTCTGGAGCTGACCGAGGCTCTGCACGGCCAGCATCACATAGATCGCACGGCTGCGGATAACGCTGAGCGTACGGGCGAAATCCGAACCGTCCGCTGCGCCGCCGAGCTTGCCCACATTGTTGAACTCATCGAAGATGAGGTTGACCGGGACTTTGCAGCGCAGCTCCGGCGTGCTGTCGGCATAGCGCACCAACTTGATGAATAGAAACGAAAAGAACAGCGAGGACAGAAACGCCATCGTTGCGTCCTGATCGCTGAGTATGACGAAGTAGGCGCATTTGCGCTTGCCCGGCGCCGTGAGATCGATATCGCTGCGGCTGATGATGTCCCGCACAGCCTCGTTCTGTAAGACCTGTAACCGGGTGCCGAGTCCAAGGACGATGCCGGAACGCACCGTGTCGCTGGCCTGCGAGAAAAGATTGAACGGCGCACGGGCGGGGTGATCCAGCGGCAGCTTTTCAAAAAGTGCCGTCAGCTGCCGTTCGCTGTTTTGGGTCAGGAGCTGGTAGGCGGCCGCCAGGTTCTTCGTCTCCGGGCTGCGGCTCCTGTCCAGATCGATATAGAGCACCAGTGCTTTGAGCAAATTGGCCTCGCCGTTGTCCCAGAAATGGTCGCCCTTGCCCTCACTGGTGTTGGAGATGATGACATTGGTCAACACCTGCGCCAGCAGGGTATCGCCGTTCAGGTCTGACATGCAGTTCCATGAGTCGCCGTGCCGGGGGTCTACCAGGTTGAATACCTTTACCTCATACCCGTTCTTACGGAACAACTCGGCGGTATCGTTATAGAGCTCCGCCTTCGGATCCGTAATGACTGCCGACTCTCCGCGCTTGAGTATGGTGAACAGCGCCGGACGGATCACGCCACGGGATTTTCGGGTACCGGATGCACCGAATACGGCGATGTGGCGGTTCAGTCTGGTGTCTTTAGGTAAGCAGACGACGCTGCCGTTTTTTTCGCCCAAAATGATGCCATCGGCCTGCGACGGAGGCTTGATCTCCAGAATTTCTTTCAGTTCCTTGTCCTTCATCCATGATGCGGTGCCGTAGGTTCCGTACTTGCTGCGGGTAAATCCGCGCTCATCGTAGTCCTTGGAGCTGAATTTATCGTGGAAACGCACATAGGCCGTGATACCGACCCCGGTCAGCAGCAGTATACCGATGCTTTTTAGCCCCGGGATGCTGAAGGCGCTGCCCAGACACACGATCGGATTCCAGTCTACGGCGCCGATGGTCGTTTGCCCTGTAAGACCGCCGGAATTCATCCAAAGCTCGTAGTTTATCAGCAATTGGCCAAGCACTCCGCCCAGGTAAAGCAGGGTGATGAGTCCCGGTATGGAGACGGCGATGATGGCTGCTGCTCGCTTTTTATCCAGAATGCATTCCTCCTTTATAGTCCCAGTTCTGCTTCTACTGTGGCAGCGTCGATGGTTTTGAGTGTGATATACGGGCCAAGATACTCCCTTAGAAAGGGCGCTTGATCATCGAAGCAGAGTACCTCGAAGCTCCCTGCGCCGGTCTGCATTGCCTCACGAAAACGGATAAGGCGTGCGATGTCACCGTCAAGATGTGAGAAAACACAGGTACCGCCGATACTGGCGTCGTATTCCATGAATCCCCGGTTATATGACCGGACGTCTGGGTCGAACAGCAGCTCAAGCAGCTTTTCTTTCCAGTCTGGGACGGTGAGCAATCTGAACTGCCGGATGCCGCCGGCATTCATGGGCACAAAATAGATGTGCCGATAGATTCCGTCAAACCGAAGTTCCAGTCGCCGGTTTTTATCCGACTCCAGCAGTGTGGTCAGCGCCGTATCATAGGACTCGCCCAGCAGGATTGCGGAGTCGATGCTCTGAACCCCGGCATTCATGCGGGCAAGCTCTGTCAGGCTGTGGAGTGCTTTGAACTCTCCCATGCCGTTCCATTTCATCGCGGCGTTCCGCGTGTTGTAAACGGCGTAACAGCCGCCGGGATAGAAGATTGCGCCGACGATGCGTGTAAACATGGTTTTGTTCTGTTCCGCAGGAGAGATCTTCTTGAAGTCCCGCGCCAGATAAAAGGCAGGCGTGTCCGATGTTATCCGAAGGATAGCCCGGTTTTGCAAGGCGGGGAGTAGATAGGCCCTTGTCTCGATACCGGTGGTCAGATGCATCCCAATCGTCTCGGCAACCCGAAGGTTACGGTCCCGATGCGCCATACCGCCGGGGAATCTATGATTGTAAAACGCGGTCATATAATAGCCGTATGCGTCCGGATGTATCCATTCCAGTATGGGGAGAGCGCCCTTACAGAAACGAATCGCTTTGGCATTCCCAGTACCGGTCAGCTGCAGCAGCTTTACCCTCATCCGCTCGCCGGTATCCGGATTACGAAGCTCCTGTGTTGTGGAAAGTTTACCCACCAGCGCTCTGAGAGTACGCTCGTTTCCCAGCACGCCAAGCGAACGGACAGGGTATTCGCCGGCGAGCCCAAGCACTGTGATAAGCCGATGCACATGACTTCCCGTCCGAACGGTAATCATTGTTTCAAGCCCCGGAATGCAGGAGCTTTCCGACAACATGACTGCTCTCTTTGTCGGAAACCGTCCGCGCAAAATGCCTGAAAAATATCGGTTTCATCGGTGTTTTCAGGCTGTTAAAAGATATGTCATTTGGGAGGAAGGTTTTCGCCCTGTTTTTACACATGTTTTTGACGCCGCTCCGGCACATTTTCATGGAGCATCACCCCCTCGTCCGGGATCAGGGGCTCCAGCACCAGCCACTGGGGAAAATCCCGTGCCGGGACCACATACACCTCCGTACGCTCCTGCGTGGAGGCCGCGCTGCAGTAGAAATGATCGCAGCACGGCGGCGCGTCATCCGTAAGCACATACATGGCGACGGTATCGGAGACCATATTGATCTCAATATTGTCATGATCCCGGTACCGACGCTCCGGCCTGCCTTTTTCATATACATGGCGGAATATCATAATGCTTTCGGGGTATCGAACCGGCGCTTTGCCCTGAAAGAAGTTCCTGAGCGCCGGGTACAGGATGCCCCGAATATAGGAGGCGGAGCCCCTCTCCTTTTTGGGGAGCAGCAGAGGCAGCCGGATGCAGAACCAGCCTTCGATGGTAAAGCCCGCTTCTATTGGAACCGACTCTGCTGCAACCGCATCCACATCCTGCAGTGCCCGCGGATTTCCCGTGTAGGCGGGAAGCGCTCTGGTCAGCAGCGTCAATTTTTCACTTTCCTCAGCCAGCTTCAGCGCCATGGCATACGCCAGCTCCATGCTTTTCCCTCCGGTCAGACAGCGGAGATTTTTTATGGTCATGCCGAGCCGTCGATTCTGCGTCTCTATTTTATCCAGCAGATGAATGAACGAGTTTATCGAGTCCATCGGTTGCAGCCTCCTCTGTGTAAAATGTAATGTCCGGTTCTTCCTGCCCGGCAAAGTTGACGGTTGCAAACAGGCAGGGCGCCTTGGGGAGCATCATCTGGGATGCCATGGCGATATTGGGCAGGACAAAGATATATTTCATCTCGTCATCCTGCGGCTGCAGCAGCTTGCTAAGGTGCTGCTCGCCGTCATACAGCACAACGATCTCATAGCCGGTGTTTTCCTTCAGAAAAAAGATTTGGGACGGGTAGACCGCAGGATAATGCGCCATGGGATCCACATAGTCGATAAACCGCAGCAGCACCCATACGGCAAGGATCGTCCGCTGATCCGGCTTGCATAGCCCATCCAAAGCCAGATAGTAGCCACCGGCCACATCCGAGATTTGATGCTCCCTTTTCAGATTGCGAAGAATCTTCTCCGCCGTCTCCGGGGTTTTGTCCCGCAGCAGTCGGATCACCTGTGTTTTGGTCAGTGCGCCGTACTGCGACAGCCATTTGATCACATGGCGCTCATCATCAAGCAGCATGTTGTTCACCTCCTTCTGTGTGTGCGTATTCTTTGCGAAATGCGTATTCTACGCTGAATGCGTTTTCTCCCTCTGCCGTTCTTTGAGGATTGCCTCCAACTCGGCGCGATCCGTGGTGATCATTTCCTTTTCCAGCTTGGAGGCCTTCACCACCACGGGCACTTTGTTATTGTTGGAGCTGATGAGCGCCTCGCCGCGCTCGAAGCGGGTGATGGCGCGGATCTCCGTGCGGGTGAGCTTCAGCGTTTCCTGTACATAGCGGGCCTCGTCCGGCTCCAGGTTCAGAATGATCTTGTTCTTGGAGTTGTTGATGATCGCCCTGCCGTACTTGCCGTCCTCCAGACCGAAGAAATCTGACAGATCCTGCGTTGCGGAAATGGCCGCTCCGCCGAAGCCGCGGATAACCTTGAATATCTCAAGGCAAAACTCTGCGGCCATGCGGTTGGAGCTGGCGCCGATCAGCTGCCAGATCTCGTCGATAAAGATGGCTTTGCGTTTGGTGCGGTCGGACTTTATCTGATCCCACACATAATCCAGTGCGATGAACATGCCCACCGGAAGCAGCTTGCCCTTCAGCTCCGACAGGTCAAGGACGATGTATTTATTAGAGAGGTCTACATTGGTCTGTCTGTTGAAGCTTTGGGCGCTGCCGGTGACAAAACGGCTGATGATGGCCGCCAGCCGCTGGGTCATGGGATTCTCCTGCAGGTGCTTATGCAGGTCGCCCAGGATAGGCATCTGCTTCATTTTGGGCGGAGCGGAGGCCATATCCGTATAGATGGAGTCGTTATCATGGGTGATGCCAAAGTCCGCATAGGTTCGGATCAACGCTTCATCCAGCATCTGTTCCTCTTCATTGCTCATATCGGGGATCAGCAGGCCGAAGAAGGTCATGAGCTGCTGAATTTTTCGAGCCAGCATGGAGCCCATCTCCACATAATCGATCTCGTCAATCAGCTCCATCTCCGGCGACATGGTATGCCGTATCTCCATTACGTTGATGCAGTGGGGGGAACCCGGTGCGATCTTGATAAACTCGCCGCCGATCTTATTGCAGGCTCTACGGAATTCGTGTCCCTTGATGGGCGCCAGAATGTAGCACTGAATGCCGCGCATCCGCATCCGAAGCGCCAGCAGCTGCATGGTGAAGGTCTTGCCTGCGCCCGATGTGCCCAGCAGGTTCAGGTTGGCATTTTTATTGATCTTTGTGTTGAACAGATCCACGATGCACAGGGAGTTGTTGTATCGGTTGATGCCCAACAGCACGCCATTGTCGTCCGACAGCTCAAAACTGGTGAAGATATAGCTGGATGCGGCGCCGCTGGTCAGCACATTGCGCTGCGCCTTTTTCTCCAGCTTGGGCGAGATTTTCAGGAACGGCATCACCGACTGCAGTGCGGCCTCCTGCTGAAAGCTGCACTCGCTGGTGTACATATCCATGGATTTGAGCATATCCACCATCTGCTGCTTGCGCCAAAGCAATTCCTCGTAGGTTTTGGCCGATACGGTGATGAAAACGCTCATGTAAAAGAGGTCCTCGTTGTAGTTGGCGATTCCATTCTTGATAAAATAGCCCGCCTGTATGGAATTGGTCAGCTCCTCATAATCGGTGCTGGTATCCTGCATGCTCTTGAGCTTGGTGCGGTTGAGCCTGATCCGCTGGGCGACCTTATCTATGGTGCGGCTGCGGTTCTCACGGCGGAGATGGACGTCGATATCCACTCCTTCTCCGGCGTTGATGAGCGAGGACATCCAGCCGGCCCGGACGCGGCTTGGATACCCGCCTGCCTTGATGTAGAGGAAGGAATAGTACAGCCCGTCCATAACGACATAGTTATAATGGCTCAGGTCGATGCCGCGGGGCGCCAGAAAGTTGGCCATACGGATAGGCGGCACCGGGTCCATGCCGATGATTTTCTTCTTTGCCGCCATGGTGTCCACCACGATGCGATCTACACGGGAGGAAAACGGCTCGTCCGTGCAGGAGCGCCGGTTGTAAAACATGTATAGGATTTCGGCAGTCGCTTCATCCGGGTCTTTGGACTGGACGATGCTGTTGCCGCATTGCATGAAATACGCCCGCGCTGTCTGCTCGGCGGTCTGGAGCATGCCATAGATTTTTGCATAGTCGTCGCTTTCGTTGCGGCCTACCGCCTCATACTGGAAAATCAGAAAGAAGCGCCTCGTCAGCGCTTCCCGATTTCCCACATCCTTGATGAGCCCAATATAATCTTCGCCAAGCTCCTTACATTGCGGATTCTCCTCGTGTTCCAATTCCTCGCAGATCATGGATATGTGCTTATCTGAGTCCGCGCGGCGCGTAATGGACTTGAACTGCAGCCGCATGGGGGATATCTTCAGCCAGCTGGCAAAGCTGGAGATGATGTTGAACTGCTCCTCATCGGAGCGCAGCGTGAAGTTGATCGGCTCGATCTCAAGGATTTTTATGTAGCGGTTGTCCGTCGTTTCAATGATCCCATTTTTCAGGTCGCGGATGGGCAAATAATCCTGTACAAACTCAAGCTTTTCTTTTCTGTGGTTTCTTTTTCCTTTTGCTTTGGCCATAGCGGTATCCGATCCTCCTGAAGTGTAATTTCCTGCGGTGTGTCCAGAAATGGATGATATGGCCGATGTACTGAAACAGCGACCCGCCATCCACGCCCATTGCAGACACCACCGCCAGCGGCAGCAGCGTGACCGTCATGACCACGATGCGGATGGTGCCGGGCATGGGGATCAGAATCAGCTCAGGATAGCCCAAAGCCAGCACCAGAATCACCGTTTCGATTGCGTTCCGGGTATCGATCATCCCTCCCAGCAGTTTTCCACTGTCTGTATAATTTGCCGGAATGGCATACACATTGTTGTACTCTCTGTCATCCAAGTTTTTCACCTGCCTAATCTGTAAATTGTTGCGGTTGTGGTATACCGTCCCATCCGCAGCGCCTGCTGATGGTCCGGCACATAGATATCCACGCGATGGATATTGTTCTCTATGCCCGAGCCGCCCCGATCTTCCACGGTGTACATGGTACCGTTTATCATGATTTGCGTGCCGAAGGGATAATGGCTGGACATAGCGACCATACCGACCGCTGCCTGTTTGCCGCTGGCGGTAAGCCCCTGCGCATTGCTGCCGCAGCACTTTGCGCAGGCGCAGTAATGCGTCACCTCTACCTCCAGCGTATAAAGCGCCTCGCCGGTCGGGGCGTTTACCACCGGCGCATCGTAATCCACGATGCTGAGGCGGCGATAGGAAAGCCTTCCTTCATAGCTTGGCGTATTCAGGATAACGCCGATGCCGCCGGAGGAATGCACCCACATACGGGTCCCTTCCGCATCATATCCGGCAAAAATAAGCACATGGCCCCAGCCGTCATCATCCGCAAGGAATCCTAAATCACCCGGCAGCAGCTCCGCTGCGGAGACGCCGTAGGTATTCGGGTACTGTCCGTTGCAGCCGGCGCCGATCTCAACGCCTACTGCCGTATTGAATACCCATGTGGTGAATCCGCTGCAATCAAGACCGTAGGGCCGAATCGTGCCGGTCGTCGGAGAACCGGCTGACGTCACCAGCCGCGGCGTGTTCCAAGCATCGTTCCAGCCGGGCGCCGACTTGCCGCCCCAGAAATATGGGACCTTGCCCACCAGCGACAATGCCGTTGTAATGATGTGCTTCCGCATGGGGCTGCAGTTCTGCGCGTTGACAAAGGCGATCAGCTCCGCATCGGTCAAGGGAACCATCTGTCCATTGCCTAATGTCCCATACAGCGTCATTTTCAAGGCGTTGGCCATCTTCTGAATGGCCTCGCCATAGGTTATTTTGAATTGGTCATAGGTGGCGGAGGGATCGATCCCGAAGGCTCGGATGATGACGCTGTTATCAAATGGCTGTACGGTGCATTCCACATACTTTACGACCTCCGTTTCCGGAGTGAGCGTCTCCGTGCCGCCCTGCTCATAATAGATTTCGCTTCGTGTGCCGGTGATTCTGCCTCCGCTGTATATGGGAACGGAAACTGCCACAGGCGTATAGGCTGCCACATTGACCGGCTCCGATGTTGTTATCGTTTCGTCCGGCTCATAGTAGGTGCGACGGGCTGTGGTATAACGGTACTGCGGAATGCCATTGATGGTTCCCGTCTGTGTCTTCGATGTGACGACCGTCACGGTAACGGGTCTGTATGTAGCGTAGGCAAAGGGGACGATTTGCTCCGATTCCTTCTCTACGAAAGATACCGGAAACATACTGTCGGCAACGCTGCGAAGCTTTGCCAGCATATCCTCCTTGCCGGTATTGCGTTGTTGAAGCGATGCGGAGTAGGCCGCGAGGATATAGCTTACATCGTACCCGGCGGAACCCTGTGCGTAATTGATAAGTGCATCCATAGACAGATCGTAGTCGTATCCGCCGTCCTCAATGATCTGCTCGACTTTTGCGAGGGCTGCGTCATACCCTTCCTCCACAACTGCGGAAATATCTGCGGCAAGGTCGTTATAGGATTCCAGCAGCGTTGTGGGGTTTTCCATGTCCACCATCGACCCATCCAGCCCAAACACGCTGTTTGTGACAACGCTGGGCAGTGAAACGATCAGGACGATAATGACAAGGAAAAACAGACAGATGCAGACAAGTATCTTAAACAGCGTGTGACGCATGGCCCATGCCGCCGATAAAATCGCGCCCCACGGTCCGCCCGCGGCGGTTCCTGCGGTTATCTCGGCAACCGCCTTGCCGCCCTCCACGCCTGCCTGCACCGTTGCGGCTGCTGCATTGGCGCCGGCTTCAGCGCCTTTCACGGCGGCTTGCTTCGCCGTCTCTTTTCCTGCTTCCTTTGCGGCTTTGGCCATCTGCTTGGCAGCTTCGCCGTAATTATCGCTGCCGTCGCCTATCTGCCGTTTATCCGGCTCAGCCATTTTCTTTTACACCTCCCCGGTGAGTATCCGAAGCCGCGCGTGGCGGCTGGTTTCTTTATTCGCAGGCAGGCAAAACAGCCGGAGGGATGTCATCCGCTCCGGCTGTTGCCCGCTGCATTTATTTCCTGCGCTTCGGCGCCTTTATGCCGCTGTCCGGACGCTTTTCCGGCTCCTTAAAGCGGCTGGGCATGTTCTTGTATCGAACCGACTCCACGGACACCGTGCGGACGTTTTCACCGTCGTAGACGGGCTTTCCGTCCTCGAACACCGGCTTGCGTTCCACGGCGGGGTCTCCATGGATGGCGATCCACTGCTGCCCTCTGACGTCTTCATACACCTGATAATCCCCGCGCGGTGCGGCGAATCTGGCGGTGTCGTAAAAAGCCGTCCCGGAGCCATCGGTATGGCGGACCTCGAAGTGTCCGTCCTCCCGATGCGTGCCGTCCACATGTGCCACCTGCTGCTCAAAGCCGGGCATAAAGTTGCGGAAGGCCGCCTGGTTATATGCGTCTGCGGCCTCTCCCTGTTCAAAGGCAGGCGCTTCCGCGTGCTGCTGCATAGCGTACCAGTCTACGCCGTTTGCCGCCTGCATGACAGTGTGCGGTGCGTCGGGCTCATTGTAATACGCGCTGTTGTACCACAGGCTGTTTCCGCTCTCACTGCTGGCTTCCATGATGCCGTCGCCCGTGTTGCGAAGGACTGTACCTTCAGCAGCGCCGGGGAAGGCTGCTGCAACCTGTTCGGATTCGGCGGGGCTGCCGGTAAACCCGGGCGCATCGTAGAAGGCGTTTCGGCCCTCGCCGCTGGCCATCTGATACCAGGTGCTGCCGTCAGAGGCAGTTACAACGGAGTGCGGAGCGGCGGGTTTTTCAAACTGCGCCGTATTGAACATCTCCACACTGCTGACCTTGCCGTCTGTGCCGGTCGCCGTCGTGCTGATGTGTCCGCCGCTGATCTGGGTTCCCTTGAGTGTATGGCCCGCAAGCTGAGGCATGTAGTTGCCAAGGCTGCGGTCGGCGATATCGCCGGCAATGGTGCCGGCTGCTTCTGCGGGACGCGCTGCTACGGAGGAGATGGATTCTCCCGTAAGCATCGCACCGTTTCTGGCAGCAACACCGCCAAAAACGCGCCCGACAAAGCCGACGCCGCCGCCCATGCCCATGCGGGTACCTCCATCAACGACGGCGTCACGGACATAGCTGTTACCCTTGAATCTGCTGGCAAAGCCGGATGCAAAGCCGCTGGCCGCGGCGCCGGTTCCGGTTGCAGTCGAACCGCCCCTGCCGAACACGCTGCCTGCGCTCTTTGCGCTGTGTCCCACGCCGCTGATCACCCTTGCGGCCATCAGCAGCTCCATGCCCATGCTGGAACCGGTCTGCGCCACATTAAGCCCCATGGCGGCCATATAGCTGTCGAATTTCTGCGCGGTCTTTAGGAATGCCAGGGCGCAGAACAGCCATAGAAAGATAGATCCCTGCCCTGTACTCAGTGCGCCGCCGTTTCCGATATACTGGCCTACCGAGGAGTTAAAGCCCCGGATAAACCACACGTTCATGACCAGCAGGAGAAGCTGCGAGCCTACCATCCTGCACCAGCTTTTAAAGACCTGGTTGGTCGCCTTGGAGCCGCCCATGCAGAATGCCAGCGGGGAGGTATAGCACAGCACACCGACCACGATATACCGTTCGACTGCCTCCAGCAGCAGCTTGAAGTAGTTCCATCCGAGCGCGATCAGCAGGATCAGAACCAGTATGGGTCCGACAACCGTCACAGTTGAAACGATTGTCAGCAGTCCGTTGCTCAGTACCTGCTCCACACCGGCAAAGGTGAATTCCTCCGCCGTCATGCTTACATCCATCAGTGCCGTATACGGCGCTCTGGCAATGTCGAGCGCCAGCATGAAAATTGGTTTTGCGTATCCGATCAGCAGCGCGAAAATCGCGCCACGCACAACTAATTGCCATGGGTTTTCGGCTTCTGTAATGGGTCCTCCGAACGCACGGAACAGCTGCCAGACCACAATGAGAAAAAGGACTGCCCAGGCTGTGTACTGCATGACGTCAAAGGCCTTGGTGATGAAGGGGAAATACTCCTCCATGGTCACCATGTCTGTTCCCAACGCATTGAGAAAGAGGCCGGAAACCGCGTCCATGATCTGCGAGGCAATACTGGAGATCCATGTCACGATCCCTTCAAAAATCCAGTCTAAGATAGTCGTTCACCTCCTGACTGATCCCGAACTGTTGATCATTAACCTGTGTACTGCCCGCCGGCGATCAACGGCTGCAGGTATGCTACGATAAAGCCGAGTGTGTTAAGAATAATCCAGGTCACAACGACTCGTTTGAGCCAGCTGGTAGCCTCGTCCACCGCACGCTGATTCCGGCTGACCATCCTCACCAACAACGCAATGGCTGCCACGGTCACGGCGACAATGGTACTGATCCCGACCAGCTGTCCGTAGATATCCCGCATGATCGTGGAAAAGCGATCCCAGATCGTTTCAGCCATTACGGGCTGGACGGAGAGGATCGTTGCCGACGCGGCGCCCACTAACGACCAGTAGGTATTTCTGAGCCGATGCTTACCTGATACAAGTTGCTTTGACATGCTTTTACCTCCTGTTTTTCAATTCGGCACATAAAAAGGCGCCGCTCTCGGAGGCTGAATTGCCTCGCAGAAACGGCGCCTTTATGGTGTGCTCCTACTATCGGACGCTAACAGTATAGCATGTTTGCATTTACATGTCATCGGCGCGAACCGTGCCATTTTCTCCGCCTTTTTCTGTGCCATCCACTATGCCAGATCAGGCGCACTTACCAGTTTTCCAAAATAGAAAGAACCTCCAGCCAGGAATCCACCTCGCCGGCAGGGGCAGACCATAGGCGCAGGGCGATGATATTGATTGCCTGCGTGCGGAGCCGGTAATAGTGCCGGGCAGAGATGTCCAGACGGTACAGAAGCTCTTCGTGCATCAGCTTGTCCGGTCCGAGAAAGGTCATGTAGATGATGTCGTACATCTTGTGCCCGTTGACCGGTTTGGCTTTCAATATACTGACCGCATCGTTGAGCCGGTCAACCAGCAGGCGGGAGCGGCGTACACTCTCCATCCGGCCTTCCAGCTTTCGATTGTTCATCCCAAGTTCCAGGTCGATCCGATCCAGCAGCGTATCCAGATCCTTCAGCGGGCGATCCAGCTCCTCTGCTACGCTGGACGGGAAGCATTCCAGCGTCCAGAGAATGGTTCGGTAGTGCTGCAGCAGGAGAAGCGTGTTATGATACATGCTTTTCTTTTTCTCCTTTTTGGCTTGGCGGACTCTGTCATCATCGATAGACGAATCTCCCAGAATGCCGCGCTTTGTTAAAAGTTCAATAAATGCGGCAGATTGCTGCGACAGCTTGGTTTCCTGCTGTTCATAAAGCGCCTTTCCGGCACTGCTTTCGATTTTGCTCATGTTGATTCTCCTTTCCGGTTTCGTGAGTGCAAGAAAAAATCCGCGTAAGCACATGGCCCGCGGATGTGGTTCGCATCTATGCGGCGTAGTCTACTACTTACACCTCTGCAGTCATAGATACAGTTCTGACAATTCCAACACAGAGAAGTATACGCGCGTATTATAGGGGACGAAAGTGCAACGCGATTTTCTGATGCCTGTTCGGCATAATCAGTAGTTCTCATGATAATGATCCTGCGGCTATACCAAAGGATCATTTTGTTCAGGCGTGCATTGTCCGAGCCTCCAATATGCGCATTTCCGGCGCAAATACGCATTTTCTCAATAATGCGTTCAATTTCTGCGCAGGTGGGCAGGGAAGCCTCTGTATCCAGCGGATACAGTCTATTGAAAATGAGGCAGCCGTAGGAGCCCGGCAGACGGTGCAGAGCGAAGGCATCCCCATTCTTCTGAAAAAATCTCCACACCTTTGTCTTTTCCCAGCCCCAGCGCCGTCCCAAGGCTTCCAATGTCAAAGCGGCGCCAAGTCTCCCGAATTGAACGGCAGGCGCCAGATAAGAAAACGCATTGCCGGTCTCCTGCCAAACCGTGTGGCACCAGAGGTCCAGCCATGCATCTGATTCGCCGAATGTATAATGCTGATCCGCAAGGCGCTGCGTGATGTTGCGGGGAAGGCAGAGAAAGCCATAGCCGTCTGTTGCGTAGACTGCTCCACTCATGCATTCGGCGCCGGAGCATTTTACAACCCAATCGGTGACGAAATATTCCAGCTTCTTTGTTTTCTCGTCAAGCGTGTAACGGATATACCCGAACCGGCTGAGCGTATCCATGATTTCCAGAGCCTCTGTGCGGCTTTTGACGCCCAGAATGCTCTTTAAGCCGACCACGCCACCGGACCACATCCCGGGCATTACATCGTTTGTGTATCCGCAGTATTTTGCCCGACCCTTGCGAAATGCCGCCCGCGAGGCCAGCTTCGCCCAATAACCCATGATTCCCTTACCGACCGGCAAATGAGTCCTGGGCAGCTTAACCCATTGGTATCTGAACAGGCATTTCGGCATGACGGGTTCCTCCTTTCTGCGATTGGATATAAAAACAAGGCAGCCCCTTTAATCGAGAGACTGCCCTTGCAGTATGTGGTTACTATATTCTTACTTGAAGTCCGGGTAACGATTCCTTCTGCACCCCTACGAGATACCAGTCGTTTCCGTACTCTATGCGAGTGGGTGCCCATTCGTCATTTATCAAGACCTCCATTGCAGTTCCGCAGTGCAGGCCGCCATAGATTTCCTTGTTCTCAAAACGGATATCCATACGTTCTGTTTGCCTCTCAAAGTATAATACGCCCTGTTGCATGGTACTTCCTCCCGTGTTATAAAAGTATCGGAAAATAAAATGAGCCAGACGGATCAGCTACATCCATCTGGCTCTGTGGCAGGCTGAAATCATGCGGGATAATAGCCGCTTCAAGTACCTCCTTCCCAGCATATTTTGTCGGATTCAGTCCTGATACTCACCGATTGCGGTTTTCTCTGACTATCCCAATTATACAGCGAACTTCCTGCCGATACTCGATGGCCGGGGCGACCATGGCGTTGGAAAAGCCGGTGATCGGCACGACGGACCCTGCGCCCGCATAGGCGCCGATGCGGTCGTATACGCCGAGCGCCGTCAGCAGCGCGGCGAGGAATACCAGCAGGATTGCCGTCCAGGCGGAGACCTCCTCCGCCGTCAGCACGAACAGCGCGCGCAGGGCGTCCCCGATGCCCTGTCCCACGCAGCAGATGAGTCCGCCCGTCCAGAAGGCGCGCAGGCAGTTGACCAGCGTCTTGCTGCGCGGGATGCGCTCGTTGACCCGCTTCTGGTAGGCATTTGCGTCAAACCGTTCCATGTGATCACGACTCCTTGTTTTCCCGGTTGCTGTCATAGCCGGCAAACCGGGTTTCCCGGTCGCCCGGCACGCCGGCCGCTGCGCCGCCGTGCAGCGTGCTGCCGGGGCGGCGAATGCGCTCTCTATCCGGCATGGGCATATCCTCCCGCCACAAAGCGGACGCCGTTGCCGGTCACGCCCGGCGCGCGCGCCAGCAAAAAGATGAACAGCCCCAGCATCAACAGCAGCAGCGCCGCGCATACGCACCAGAGGACCATCCGTTTTGCCATAGCTTCACCCGTTTCGTTGAGGTTTCTGGCCGTAGTATGCCCGAAAACGGCGAAAAAACATGCAGCGAAATCGATGGCCGCCCAAATGGGCGGCCCGATTCGTTGCGATTGTTTTGCTGGGATCTCTGCGCCGCTCAGCGGCCCTGCGGCCCGGACAGGAGCGAGCACTTTGCCTCCCACAGCCGTTCCAACCTGCCGCTGCAGTACATCATGTTGAGCGCCAGAGCCGCGGCGGTCAGTCCGAGGATGAGGTTTGAAAGTTTTTCCCAGGCCGCTGTCACGCCGTCAAGCCCGGCAAACCGCAGGACAAGAAACGCCATGAACAGCGCCGCCGCCACGGCGGTCATGCTCCAGAGCCTGCGGGCGAGGCGTCGCCGCTGCGCGTCCGCATAATCCGCCACCATGTCCAGCGTATCGCGCGTTTCCCGGTCCATGCCGGCTGTTTTGTCCGCCGCCCCCAACGGCGGCGTTCCCGACTCCGCGGGTTTGCGCTCCGGCTCCGCCCGCTCGTCCGCCGAAGGCCTGGCTGCGCCGCCCGATCCCGCGCCTTCCTGCGCGCGCCCGGCGGGCGCGCCCCGCCGCTCCCCGTCGATCAGCTCCCGGATATCCAGGCCATAGCGATCCGCCATCTCGATCAGGATGTCCAGATCGGGCAGATTGCTGCCGGTTTCCCAGCGCGAGGCCGCCCTGCTCGAAACATGAAACTGTTCCGCAAACCGTTCCTGCGTCATACCGCTCTCCCTGCGCAGGCATCGGATGAGCTCGCCGGTTTTTTTCGTATCCATACATTCCTCCCGTTCGCTTTTTCCACGGCGTTGCGCGTTGCCCCGCCGCCATGCAGCAGAAGCATATCACAAAGCGGGGCGGCGTTCCACGACAAGGAGCGGGAACCGGCGGCCGTATGGCGGGCAGGTGCTTACGCCGCGCCCGGATCGGCCGAACCCGCAGCAGGGCGCCCCCTTTGCAGGAATAAACCGCAGGAAAAACGGGCGGCGCTCCCGACAGGGGAGGCCGCCCGTGCATGCGCCGAACGCGCTTGCCACGTGGATCAGGTCGCCAGCAGGCCGGCGGCACGCAGGTTTGCCAACAGCTCGTTGAACTGGTCGACGATGTCGCCGGTTCCCGTTGCGTCATCAACCGCTGCCGCCTCCGGGATATCGCCCGTCGGTCCCGTGGGTCCGGTCGGTCCCGTGGGTCCGGTCGGTCCCGTGGGTCCCGTCGGCCCGGTGGGGCCGGTATCGCCCGTTGCACCCTTGGCGCCTTCCGCGCCCGCCGGGCCGGCATCCCCGGTGGGCCCGGTGGGCCCAGTAGGCCCCGTGGGTCCGGTCGGTCCGGTGGGCCCGGTCGGCCCGGTATCGCCCGTGGGGCCTGTGTCGCCCGTCGGTCCCGTGGGCCCCGTTGGCCCGGTGGCTCCGGTCGCCCCGGTATCGCCCGTGGGGCCGGTCGGTCCCGTCGGCCCGGTGGGGCCGGTGTCGCCGGTCGGTCCCGTGGGACCCGTCGGTCCGGTGGGTCCGGTCGCCCCGGTATCGCCGGTCGGTCCCGTGGGCCCCGTCGGCCCGGTCGGACCGGTGGGCCCCGTCGGGCCGGTTGCGCCCGTGGGACCGGTGACGGTCACCAGCGTAAAATCGCTGGAGGTTCCCGGCGTGCCGGTCGGATCGTCCTGATTGACCTCGTAGAGCGCGCCGTCGTAATACAGCAGCGTGCCCCGCGGATACGGCGTACCCTGCACGAACGCATCCACCGAGTCCAGCCCGGCGCCGGTGGGGCCGGTCGGGCCGGTGGGGCCCGTGGGGCCGGTGGCGCCCGTTGCGCCGGTGGGCCCGGTCGGTCCCATCTGGCCATTCTCCCCCGCCTGCCCGGTGGGGCCGGTGGGACCCGTCGGTCCGGTGGGACCCGTCGGCCCCGTGGGGCCGGTGGCGCCGGTCGCGCCCGTATCGCCCGTAGCGCCGCGCGCGCCGGTGGGGCCGGTCGGCCCCATCTGGCCGTTGGTGCCGGCCGCACCGGTGGGTCCGGTCGGCCCGGTGGGGCCCATGGCGCCGTTCTGCCCGGCGGGGCCCGTAGGGCCGGTGGGACCCATCAGGCCGTTGGTGCCGGCTGCGCCGGTGGGGCCGGTGGGGCCGGCAGGGCCTGCGGGGCCGGTGGGCCCGGTCGCGCCGGTGGCGCCGGTTGCGCCCGTTGCGCCGGTGGGGCCGGTGGGGCCGCCTGCGGGGCCGGTGGCGCCGGTTGCGCCCGTTGCGCCCGTGGGACCGGTCGCGCCCGTTGCCCCCGGAATGCCGGGGATGCCCATGGGTCCGGTCGGGCCGGTCGGCCCGGTGGGTCCCACGCAGCAGCAGCGGCAGCAGTTGGCCGGCCGCCCGCACCTCGGGCACACGGGCTGCCTGTTGCAGTTGTTTGGATTCATTGGATTCATATGCCAATACTCCTTAACCCATGATAGGGAGCAGCGCGGAACAGCCGCACCGTCCCACTCCAATATATTCCTGCGGCTCAGGTTGGGTGCGCGGCAAGGGACTGAAAGTATGCCACGTTCTGCAGATAGGCCGGCGACGAGGGCCGGTATTCTCCGGCGCGCCGGTTGTATGCCTCCGCCCGCGCGTGGTCCCCCAGGCGATCGTAGCAGACGCAGAGCTGGATGCAGGGCAGGTAACCGTAGCAATCCGCGGAGATGAACGCCCCGCTTTTGTCGTTGCGCGGGAGTTGCAGCGCCAGCTCATACCAGAAAATGGCCTCCCGATAGCGCCCGCCGCGCATCCAGAGCGCCCCCATCTCGCAGCATGTCTCCGCCCGTGGGACGTCGTAGCGCAGCGATCGGGCCAGCGCCTCGCGCGCGCCGTCCAGGTCGCCCTGCTCCCGCCGGCAGTAGGCCAGGTATTTGCAGGCCTCGATGTTGTTTTCGACCCAGCCCCGCCCCTGATCGAGGAAGGTCTGCAATACGACGCACGCCCGCGCATATGCGCCGTGATAGTACAGTTCCCGGCCGTAGTAGAACACATCGCGCGGCGCGAGCGGTTCGCCCTCGGCGATCTGGCGCTCATAGATGCGCAGGTTGCGGTCGGGATAGGTCCGCTTGTTCGACCGGTGGGTCACGGCCACATCGCTGTAGATCGAGCGCCCCTCGTGGACGAGCGCCTCGTGCACGCGGCCCTTCCATTCATGCGGCGCGCTCGTGCGCACCAGCCGTTCCCGATAATAGGTGAAGGTGGGACGTCCCTGCTCGTCAAACGCCGTATGATAGCGCATCATGACGGCGTCCACATCGTCCGGCAGCGTGCGCTTGAGCTTGAGGAAGGCGTCCAGATCCTCCGGCAGGAGCACGTCGTCCGCATCGAGCCACATCGTAAAGTCCATCGTCGCCTTGGAAAAGGAGAAGTTGCGGGCAGCGGAAAAATCATCGATCCAGGCGAAGTCGTACACCCGGTCGGCATACTGCGCCGCAATCTCGCGCGTGCGGTCGGCGCTGCCCGTATCGACGACGATGATCTCGTCCATCGCGGCGCGCACACTCTCCAAACAGCGTGCGAGCACCGCCTCCTCGTTTTTGACGATCATGCACAGGCTGACGGTCGCCATACTCTGCCTCCTTCGCTTTTCTATTGCAACATATGCCGCGCGGCCGTGCGGCGTGCCTTGCGAGGAAGCGGCCGGGGCCGGGCGATGAAAAGGGGGCTGGGCGGCAAACGACCGCATATGTGAATTTTTGCGGGCACCCCTTGCGGAAGCATGGCCTCATCCGCTATAATTATCGATTGTAAGCCTCTGTGCGGCGGTCGGCCAATGCCGGCTCCGCCCTGTCGGTTGCGGCGCCTCCCACATTGCGGGGCGGCGTGGCGCCGGATATTTTCCCCCTATGCGGCGCGGGTTCCCCCCCATAGCCCGCTGCCGCAGAAAGCACGGCGCCCGGCCATTGGCCGGGCGCCGTGCCGTTGACCGCCGGGACGGCGGTCATTCCACGGTAACGCTTTTGGCGAGGTTGCGCGGCCGGTCGACCGAGCAGCCCTTCTGTACGGCCATATAGTAGGCCAGCAGCTGCATCGGCACGATGGCGAGGAACGGCGCGAGCGTTTCGTCCGTTTCCGGCAGCTCCCACTGTTCGTTGGAATTGGCCGCCACCGCCGACGCATCGCCGCAGGTCAACGCCAGCACGTGCGCGCCCCGCACGCGCACTTCCTCCATATTGCCGGCCATCTTGGGCAGGAGCTTCTTCTGCGTGGCGAGCGCGACGACGAGAGAACCCTCCTCGATCAACGCGATGGTGCCGTGTTTGAGTTCGCCGGCGGCGTACGCTTCGGAATGGATGTAGGAGATTTCCTTGAGCTTGAGCGCCGCCTCCATTGCCAGCGCATGGTCGATGCCGCGCCCGATGAAGAATACGTGTTTGACCGCAAACGCCCGGCTTGCAAAGTACTGGATGCGTTCGCGGTTATCGAGGATGCCCTGCATCTGTTCCGGCAGGTCGAACAGCGCTTCCAGTCGTTGTGAGACCTGCGCCGCCTCCATCCGTCCGCGTTTTTGCGCGAGGTCGAGCGCCGTAAGATACAGCACGGCGATCTGCGTCAGGTATGACTTGGTGGCAGCCACGGCGATCTCCGGCCCGGCATAGGTGAAGAGCACCTGTTCGGCTTCGCGCGCGATGGTGCTGCCGATCACGTTGCATACCGCGATGGTGTGGCAGCCGCGCGATTTGGCCATGCGCAGCGCGGCAATGGTGTCGGCCGTTTCACCGGACTGGCTGACGACCATGAGCGCGTCGCCGGCGTCAAGGCGGGCATCGCCATAGCGAAATTCGGACGCAATATCCACGTCCACGCGGATTCCCGCCAGGCGCTCGAAGAATTTTTTGCCCAGCAGCGCCGCATGGTACGCCGTGCCGCAACTGACGATCGTCAGCCGTTCGAGCGCCGCCGCTTCGGCGGCCGTCCAGGGGAAGCAGTCCGCCTTGAGCATGCCGGCACGCCGGCTGGCGTACTGTTCGAGCGTCTTCTTCAGGGCGACCGGCTCTTCGCAGATCTCCTTCATCATGAAGTGCTCGTAGTTCCCCTTTTGCGCCGCTTCCACGTCCCAGTCGATGTGCGCGACGGTCTTTTCCACCGGCTGGCCAAATTCATTGAAGTATTCGATGGAATTCGGCCGCAGCACCGCGATCTGGCGGTCCTCCATGAAACATACGTCGCGCGTATGCGGCAACAGCGCCGGGATGTCGGAGGCGACGAAGCTGCCGTTCTCCCCGCGGCCTACGACCATGGGGCTGTCCTTGCAGGCGCAGTAAATGGCGTCCGGCTCGTCGCGGAAGAGGATCGCCAGCGCAAACGAACCCTCCAGCAGGCGCATGGCGGCCATGACGGCCGAGAGCGGATCGCCCATGTACAGGCTGCCGGTGAGCTGTGCGATCACCTCCGTGTCGGTCTCCGAAACGAACCGGCAGCCCTTTGCAATGAGCATCTCCTTGAGCCGTCGGTAGTTTTCTATAATGCCGTTGTGAACGAGCGCGATCTGCCCGCCGCCGTCGGTGTGCGGGTGCGAGTTGACGTATGACGGCTCTCCGTGCGTCGCCCAGCGCGTATGGCCGATGCCGCATTGTCCGGAGACCGGTTCCCGTTCCAACAGCTCTCCGAGACAGGCCAGTTGCCCTTTCGCCTTGCGCAGCGCCAACCGCTCTCCGTCCCAGACGGCCAGCCCGGCGGAGTCATACCCGCGATAGGCGAGCGACTCCAACCCGCCCATCAGGATCGGGACGCAATCACTGCCGCCCGTATAGCCCACGATGCCGCACATAACGGCTCCTTTCCTCCCCCGCGCCGCCGGGACGCCGCGGGGCTGCAACCCTGCTAATAATATCGTCGTATATTATAATATATGCGTCCGGCGAATGCAAGAACGGCAAAGCCGCTCGCCAAAGGCGAGCGGCTTTGCCGAGAATTCCACCGGCGGCAGGCCGATCAGTCTCCGTCCGTATGGTCGCGCCCGGCTCTGCGGAACAGCATCGTGATGCCCCAGATGCCCGCAACGCCTACGATGGTATAGACGATGCGTGAGAGCGTGCTGGTCATGCCGCCGAAGATGGCGGCCACCAGATCGAACTGAAACAGGCCGATCAGGCCCCAGTTGAGCGCGCCGACGATCATCAGGATCAGTGCCAGAATGTCCATAAAAAATCACTCCTTTGCCGCTTAGGGTACGCCAAAGGGGCGATTCTATGCATGGGGATGCGTTTATGGGCGTCTGGCGTCCGACGTTTTCTTCTTTTCCGGGAACAGCTCCACCTCAAACCGGTCGAACGATACGCTCTCCATGAAGTCGCCCGGCAGGAACGCGGTGCGGCCAAAGTGCGCCAGTTCGCGCACGTGTTTGTCCAGCACGAGCGGCCGCGCCAGATCGAGCGGGCGGCACAGCGCATCGAGCACGCGATTCCAGCCGTCGGCGTCCGTCGGCCGTTCCATTTCGAACGCGCGCACAAGATCGCGTTCGATCCTGTGCGCGCGCATGATCCTTGCCCAGACCTTCATGCGGTCGTTATTTGTTCCAGACGAACCAGCCCCACACGTACGGGAGCTGCGTGTCCTCGTACAGGCCGGCATAGCTGCCGGCGATCTCCTTGGTGCGGTTGATATCGTCCGCGGCCAGGGTGTTCTTGAGGCTGCGGTTGCACACGATGACCTCCTTGCCGTCGGTCAGTTCGACGCGCACAATGGTATACGGGGACGTGGAAATGATTTCCTTGATCTTGCCCGTGACCAGTAGCTTGTCGGTCGTGTTCGTCCCGTCGACGATCTTGTCATACACGGAGGAAATCTTCGTGCAGGCATTGCGGAACGTGTTGGAGCTCGTCGGCGCGCGCTCCACGATGCAGGTGGCCGTCCCCTCGTTGTAGCCCTCGAGCGTGCCGGTAAAGGTCAGTTCATAGAAGCCGTCCTCGGAGATGGTAACCGGACAGGAGAACGTGCCGTTGGCGGTAACGACCACTTCGCCGCAGGTCACCTTGTCCGACGCGCAGGCGACGGTGACCGCCGAGCCTGCAACGGTGGTCCCCTCCACGGTGACGGTGTTGTTCTCGGCGCGCAGGGTTTCCGGCGTGGAGGTGACCGACATCGTGAGGTCCTTCACCACATACGGCGTGACGGTGATCGTCTGCGTCATGGTCACGCAGTTCTGCTTGCGCACGGTGACGACGATCTGGCCGCCGGTCTCGGGATCGACTTCCGGCACGACCTCGGTCTGGAATACGCCGCCCTCATAGACGGATACAAGCGAGTCGTTGACCAGCACCTCGGCGGTATGGTCATCCACCGTACCGGCCACGGTAATGGCGCCGTTGTCCGGCTTCTGTTCGACCGTGAGGGACGCCGGTTCCGTGATCGTAAGGTTCAGCTTGGTGACGGTCAGCGTCACCGCCGGGATGGACAGCGGCGTGACCGAGCCGTCCGGCAGCGTGACCTCCACCTCCGGCGTTACGGAGATCGTCTCGGTCTCGCAATACTCGTAGGGAAGAAATACGACCGCCGGGATTTCAAGCGTGAGCTTGTTGTCGCGCTCGATCGGATATTCGTCCTGCTGTACCGACGCCTTGGTGATGATTCGCACCTTGCTGCCGTTCGGGGCGGATACGATCAGGTTGAAGCCGGGCTGCCCGTCCTGCGTGGTGGTTGATTCAATGGTCGCGCTGACGCCGCCCACCGCAACGGTCTGTCCGCCGTTCGGATCCGCAGTGCCGTCCGGCGCCTCGGTGGCGGCCGGATTGCCAAAGAGGTTGCCGACGAACTGGTTCAGGCCGCCGTTCTTGCTCACGACATACCAGCCGAGCCCGCCGATGAGCGCGACCAGCACCACGATGAGCGCCCAGAACAGGATGGTGGAACCCTTGCCGTTCTTTTTGCCGCCTTTCTCCGAAGCGTCGTCGTCTTCGTCGTAATACGCATCGTCGTCGTATTCGTCGTCGTCGAATTCATCCACGTCGTCCGCATACAGGTCGGCGTAGTCCTTCTTGGCCGTTTCCGCAGGCTTTTCGGCATGTTTGCCGAACCGTCGTCCGCTGCTGCGGACGGGCGCTTCCGCCTCCGTATCGGAAACGGCTTCCGTTGCGGAGGGGGCGGGCGCGGCCGCAACCGCGGGCACCGCCGCTGCCGGCGCCGCACCGACACGCGCGCCGCAGAAGGCGCAAAACGGCGCGTCCGGCAGAAGTTCCTTGCCGCAGTTGGCGCAGAGCTTTTTGGCCTGCGCGGCCGGCTCGGCCTTGGGCGCCGGCTCGGCCTTGGCTTCGGCCTTTTCGGCGGGCGCCGGCTCGGCCTTGGGTGCCGGCTCTGGCGCCGGATCGGCCTTGGGCGCCGCTTTCTGCGCCTCCGCCGCACCGGCATACGCCTCCTTGGGCCATGCGGGGGCCTGTGCAAACCGCCGCGACGGACGGCCCGGCTCCTGGGTCGCCTGATCGGCCGACGATTCCGTATCCTTCAATTTTGCCGCGCACACCCGGCAATGGGTCAGATGATCCGCGTTATATGCGCCGCATTCCTTACAAACCATGGTTGCCTCCTCCAATCCTGATTCGTTGGTATCTCTGTTGCATAGCATGATTCTATCCTATTATACAACCGTTGCCGCCCGAATGATAAAGAACAAATCGTAAACAATATGGTACAAAACGCGCGGGAATATGGTATACTCCCATTTGGACGGAGTGCCGACGCGCTTTTTTGCGCGCGTTCATAGTATATACCATGCCGCTGCCGCACGGCGGCGGCGATTCGTCCATCAAGGAGCATACAGCCATGATTTATCTGGATAACAGTGCGACCACGCGCACCCTCGACAGCGCGGCGGAAGCCGCCGCCCGCTGTATGCGCGAGGATTTTTATAACCCTTCGAGTGCGTATGCGCCCGCCGCACGCGCCGAAAAGCGCGTGAACGAAGCGCGCGCCCGCCTCGCCGCCACGCTCGGCTGCCGGGCGGAAGAGATCGTCTATACTTCCGGCGGCACCGAATCGAACAACATGGCCGTCACGGGCGTGTTGCGCGCTGCGCACGGCCGCGGGCGCATCATCACCTCGCAGTCGGAGCATCCGTCCGTGTACGAGCTGTTTCGCCTGCTGGAACAGCAGTACGGCTACCGGACCGTCTATCTTGGCACGGACGAGGCGGGCGCCGCCTCGCTCGACGAGCTGGCTGCCAGCCTCACGCCGGATACGGTGCTGGTGTCGCTCATGCACGTCAACAACGAGACGGGCGCCGTCACCGACATCGCCGCCGCACAGTCGCTGATCCACAGCCGCGCGCCGCAGGCAGCCTTCCATGTGGACGGCGTGCAGGCATACGGCAAACTGCCGTTCGGCCGCGTACCGTGCGACCTGTACAGCGTGAGCGGCCACAAGATCCATGCCCCCAAAGGCGTCGGCGCGCTCTATGTGCGCGCGTCGCTGCGCTTTGCCGGCGGGCAGGTCGGTGGTGGGCAGGAGCAGAACCGGCGCTCGGGCACGACCAATACCCCGGGCATCATGGGGCTTGACGCCGCCGTTTGCGCCTATGCGGCGCACCAGGAGGCGTGGATCGCCTCCATGCGCGCCTGCAAACTGCGCCTTGCGCAAAACCTGCTCTCGCTGCCGGACGTGTTCGTCAACGGCCCCGTGCCGGAGGCGGGCGCGCCGCACATCCTGAACGTGTCGTTTCCGGGCGTGCGCGGCGAGGTGCTGCTGCACGCGCTCGAACAGCGCGAGATCTATGTCTCCACCGGCTCGGCCTGTTCGGCGCACAGGAAGGGCAAGAACCGCGTGCTTGCCGCGGCCGGCGTGCTCGGCGCACGGCAGGAGGGCGCGCTGCGCTTTTCCCTCTGCCCGTTCAACACGCTGGAGGAAATGGACCGGGCGGCGGAGGAGATCGGAAAACAGGTCGCTTTTTTGCGGCGATACCAGAGAAGATAGGGGAGGACGCACATGGAAACGGTGCTGCTGGTCCGCTATGCGGAGATCCATTTGAAGGGGTTGAACCGGCCCTATTTTGAACGGAGCCTGACGGGCGCGCTTGGCCGCGCCCTCGCTCCGCTGCCGGTGCGCGTGGTGCGCGAACAGGGGCGCATCTTCGTGTTCGACGTGCCGCAACAGCGCGCGCAGGCGGCGGCCGAACGGCTTACGCGCGTGTTCGGCGTACACTCCGTCAGCATCGCGTTCGCGGTGGAAAAGGATTTTGCCGCCATCACGGAGGCGGCGGCCGAACTGATGGCGCAGGCGCTGCAGGGCCGCACGCACGCTACGTTCAAGGTATTTGCGCGCCGGGCGGACAAGCACTTCCCCATGCGTTCGGCCGAGATCTGCGCCGCGCTCGGCGGCGAGCTGCTGGAGCGGTTTCCGGCGCTGTCGGTGGACGTGCATGCGCCGCAGCTGCGCGTGGGCGTCGAGATCCGCCAGGAGCGGGCGTTCGTCTACGCGGGAGAGCTCATGGGACCCGGCGGCATGCCGGTGGGCTGCAACGGGCGCGCGTTGCTGCTGCTCTCCGGCGGCATCGACAGCCCCGTGGCCGGCTATATGATCGCCAAGCGCGGCGTGACCGTGGACGCGGTGCATTTTTACAGCTATCCATACACCAGCGAACGCGCGCGCGACAAGGTGGTGGAGCTGGCGCGCCTGCTCGCGCAGCATACCGGGCCGGTCGCGCTGCACCTCATCCCGTTTACCGACATCCAGCTCGCCATTTACGACCGCTGTCCCGCTTCCGAAACCACCGTGCTCATGCGGCGGCTCATGATGCGCATCGCCGAGCGCGTCGCGCGGGCGACCGGGGCGCAGGCGCTCGTCACCGGCGAATCGATCGGGCAGGTCGCCAGCCAGACCATCGAAAGCCTTACCGTGACGGAGGACGCGGTGACGCTGCCCGTGTTCCGGCCGTTGATCGGCTTTGATAAGGAAGAGATCGTGGAGCGGGCCAAGGCCATCGGCACGTTTGAGACCTCCATCTTGCCGTATGAGGATTGTTGCACCGTGTTCGTGCCGCAGCACCCGGTCACCAAGCCGCGGGTGGACAAGCTGCGCGAGAGCGAGGCGCTGGTCGACTTTTCGGACATGATCGAGGCTGCGCTGCGGGATGCTGAACATATGACCCTGCAACCGGACGGCCTTGTGTGAAGCGTGCGGCGCGCCGCGCATTTTACAGTCTGTTTACAGCATAGAATGGGATGGCTGTGGTAAAATGTTGCGTGTACGAAAAGGAGGGCGGGCAACATGCTCAAACCGGTGTTTCAACTCATCGGCCTCATTGTGGTCATTCTGATCCTGCTGCTGGCCGTGTTATTCTATCTGGACGGGAAGGGGCTGCTCACGGGCGAGCTGGCCGATTTCATCGGCTCCCTGCGCGCGTTGTTTGAGCAGATCAAATCTGTGGTCACCTCGTTTGTGAACGAATCCGGCATTGCAAACGATGCGGCCGATTTGCTCGACGAAGGGGCGGACAAGCTCCGCGGCGAGACCCCGCAGCCGTCTGAGGCGCCGGAGGAAACGCCCATTGTCGTCGTTCCCGCGCCATAGCCGCATCGATTTGCCGAAGAAATGAGAGCGTTGCAAAAGGGCCGCAGAGATGCGGCCCTTTGTGCCTGTACGGTTCCAGCCCGGTTCAGCGCCCGCGCCCGGCGGCACGGCAGTATGCGCTGATGGCGGCCGCCGCAAACGCCGCAGTACCCTCGCCGCCCGCTGCATCGATGCTGTCGGTAAACCTGCCGGAAGCGTACAGGCCGGCCAGACATTCGAACACGTCGAGCGTGCAGGCATAGTAATTCGCGCTGATATACCCCCGCAGCCGTTCCACCTGCCGCTGTACCGTCGCATCCTCCGGCGGCAGCGACTTGAGCCGGCCGAGCGCAGCGAACTGCGCCATAAACGCCGCGTCGCCGTCCGTGCCCGCCTGCGCGTGTCCGTCGGAGGACGGCGTCCGGTCGTCGCGCTGCAGCGCGTCCGTGATGCAGTGGTCGAGTCCGTGCCGGTCAAACGCGGAAAAGTCGGGCATGCGGCCGTCGGCCTCGTCGCCGGAGGCCTGCAACCCGCAGGCCAGCGCGATCAACGCATCCAGCCGCTCCCGCTTGAACCGCAGCATCTCGGCCAGCCGGGCGAGCGCGTCGCGGCGATGGAAGGCGGGGCTGTCAAGCAGCCGCTTGATCTCGTCGAGCGGGAAACCAAGCTCCCGGTACAGCAGGATGAGTTGCAGCCGCCGGAGCGCCGCGCCGTCGTACTGCCGGTAGCCGGCCTCCGTAACGCCGCTGGGCGGCAGCAGGCCGATGGCGTCGTAGTGGTGCAGCGCGCGAATGCTGACGCCGGACATCCGGCTGACCTCCTTGACCGTTTTCATGGCCGTCTCCTTCCGCATGGTTTCTACAATGGGCGCAGGACATGCCCCGACACTCCGAAAATCCTCTATAATAAAGACTCCCGAAATGATCGTTTGGTTGCATAAAATTTGTAAAATTCTGTGGTTTTATGGCGCGGCCGTCCCGGCGGAGTCAGGCCGGGCGGTTTCGTCGGCCGTGGCGTGCGGCGTCGGCGCATCGGCTGCCGGCTGCGCTTTTTCGGCGTGCGTAACGCGGCGCGCGCTGAAACGCCGGTAGGCGAGGATGCCGGCCACGCTGATGATCGCCGTGGCGACAAACACGATGATGGCGATGCGATAGTCCTGCACGCCGAGCGCGTTGCCACCGATGGTGGAGGTCACGATGGAGGGGATGCGGGCAAACGTGGCGATGAGCATCCACGTGGAGAATTTCATCGGCGTCAGGCCGACACAATAGGTCATCACGTCCTTGGGCGTGCCGGGGATGAGGAACAGGATCAGCGTCAGCAACGTCATCCGTTGGGGGTCGTTCAGAAAGCGCGCCGAGGCGATCTGCTCCTCGGAAAAGAACACCCGCACCACGCGCGTGCCGTAGCGCCGCACAAACGAGAAGATGAGCGCGCTGGCCAGCGACGCGCCGAGCATGCAAAGCAGCGTCCCCTCCCAGAAGCCGAACGCATAGCCGGCGGCGATTTCGAGCGGCTCGCCCGGCAGGATGGCCAGCACCACCTGTGTGAACATCATGCCGACGAACGCCGCGCGGCCAAGGAGCCCGTGCGTATCCACCCATGCGCGGAACTTCGCGGGATCGCCGATGAAGTGGAGCAGCGGCCTGCCCACCAGCAGCGCCAGCACCCCCGTCGCCGCGAGAAACGCCGCGACGGCGAGGATGCTGCGCCGCATGGCGCGCCGCTTCTCCTCGGGCTGATCTCGAAACCATATCCGTCTTGCCGACATGGGACGTCCTCCTGCTCGTGGCGGTCTGCCTTGCGATGAGCGGCCGATAACCGTTCCCGCCGTATGCTGCTATTATAGCATGGAATGCGGCGGGACTTCTTGCTATTTTTATAAGAAATGCTTAAGATGCCTGCGCGGGGAGGAGAACGGTAAACGTGGCTCCCGCGCCCGGCGCGCTTTTTACCGTTACTTCGCCGCTGTGGCGGAGCACGATGGCCCGCACGAGGGAAAGTCCCAGGCCGTTGCCTTCGGCGCGGTGCGAGGTGTCTCCCTGATAAAACTTGTCAAAAACATGCCGCTGTGTTTCCTGCGACATTCCCTCGCCTTCGTCGGAAACGACGACCTCCGCGCCACCGGCCAGGGCGCGCAGGCGCACATGCACCGTTCCGCCGGGGGGACTGAATTTGATCGCGTTGTCCACGAGGTTGATCCAGACCTGCATGAGCATCGACTCGCAGCCGGTATAGCGAACGCTGTCGAGTTCCACATCGAGCCGGAGACCCTTGGGGGCCCAGCGCGGTTCGAGCAGCAACAGCGCCTGGCGGATCTGCTCGTCCAGCGAGAAGGCCGCCGCTTCGTCCGGATACGCTCCGTTATCGAGTTTGGAGAGCAGCAGGATATTGCTCACGAGCGCCGAAAGGCGGCCCGTGGATACGAGGATGTGGTCGATGTACTCCCGCCGCTCATCTTCGCCGAGCTGCAGGTCCTGCAAAAGCGTGGCATATCCCTCGATGGCGTTGATGGGCGTTTTGAACTCATGCGAGACGTTGGCGATAAAATCGTTGCGCAGCGTTTCCGTGGCGCCCAGCTCCGACACCATGTCGTTGAAGCTCCGGTATGTGGCCTGTACCTCGTCCAGGTGGCCGGAGTAGGCGAGGCGGGTGGAAAAATCGCCCTGCGCCACGCGCCGGGATGCTTCGCTCAGGCGCAGCATCGGCTTGAGCACGCGGCGGCTGATGATGGCGCTGAGCACCGCTCCGATCACGAGGCTCGCACCGCCCAGCGTGAGGAACGCAAACAGCGCAATCGACGGCCAAACCCCCGTCAGATACAGCACGGCCGCCACGCATCCGGCGGTCGCAAGGGACAGCGTCATTACGCCGAACACGATGCCGGCATAGTACAGGCGAATGCGGCGGTGCCGCAGCGAGCGCGGCTTATCCTGCATGGCGCTTCACTGCCTTGTAGCCGAGGCCCCGCACCGTGACCAGCTCAAAATCGGGGTTGCCCCGCAGGCGGTCGCGCAGGCGGTTGATATGTACGTCCACGGTGCGCGCCTCGGTCTCGGAGTCGATGCCCCAGATATCGTCCATCAGCTGCTGGCGCGTAAAGATGCGTCCGGGGTAGGACAGCAGTTTGTACAGCAGCAGGAATTCCTTTTGCGGCAGCACCATGCCGCGACCGTCCCGATATACGGTCATGGAATCATACTCAAGCACCGTGGAGCCAATCGTCTGGCGCCGCTCGTTGATCATCTGTGCGCGCCGCAGCAGCGCGCGCACGCGCAGCACCATTTCGTTGACGTTAACTGGCTTTACCATATAGTCGTCCGTTCCGGAAAGAAAACCCTGCTGCATGGCGGAGAAGTCGTCTTTGGCCGTGATCATCAGCACGGGGATCTTGCTGCCCGCCTCGCGCAACGCGTGCACGAGCGCATAGCCGTCCATGCGAGGCATCATGACATCGGCAATCATCAGGTCGATGTATTCCCGCTCGAGCAGCGCCAGGGCCTCCACGCCGTCTGAGGCGGCGAAGGCAAGGTAGCCGTTGCGTGTAAGCACCCGGCAGAACAGTTGCGACAGCGCCGCATCATCCTCAACGACCAGAACCCGAAACATGCGCTTTCCTCCTTCCAGCCGAAGAGCGGCAGGCGTTTGCAACAGTATAACACATTCGTGCGCGACAAACATCAACTGGCGTTTACCTTGCGTTGATGTTTGGTTTAACCGGGCGCGCTATACTGTGTGCGAAAAGGAGGGATGGGCGTTGAGAGCTGTGTTTGCCGTGTTGTATATCGTGCTGCTGGGCGTGGCCGCGCATGTGGTCGGCGAGGCGCTGCCGCGCAGGTGGTTCCACTTTGACCGCGGGCCGTACCGCTGCCGCGACTGGGAGCGCGGAGGAGCGGCCTACGAACGGTTGGGCGTGCAACGCTGGAAGCTGCGCGTGCCCGACGCCAGCCGCTACGCGCCGGACATGGTCAAAAAAAGGTTTTCGGGCAAGCCGACTGCGGCGACGCTCGAGCGGCTGTTGCAGGAGACCTGCGTGGCCGAATGCATCCACTGGGTGCTCCTGGCGTGCAGCGCAGGCCTGTGGTTGCTGCTGCGGGGCGTAGCCGGCGCGGTGGCCACGGCGCTCTATGCGCTGTCGCACTTGCCGTTCATCATCATCCAGCGATATAACCGCCCGCGCCTCGCCCGCCTGTATCTGCGCCTGGGCGGCAATCGCACCGTGCAGCAACCGGCCCCGTGTGCGGAAGCGGCACAGCCGGTCGGAGCGGCCTGAAGCCATGGAAGCCATGGAAGGACGAAAAGGATGCAGCAGGGTGCTGCTGCTTTCCTGCAATACCGGCGAGGGGCATAACGCCGCCGCCCGCGCGCTGATGGCGGAGCTGGAGCGGTTCGGCGTGCAGAGCGTGCTGAAGGATGCGCTTTCCTTTGCGCCGCCCGGCGTATCGCAGCTGGTCAGCGGCGTTCATAAAAGCGTTTATCGCAACATGCCGGCCCTGTTTGACGCGGGGTATGCGCACAGCGAAACCCATGCCGGGTCGGCATGTAGCAACGCCCCCTATCGGCTGAGCGCCCTGTATGCGCCGAAGCTCTACCGCTTTATACGGGACGGGGGATTCGACGCGGTGGTCGCGCCGCACGTGTTCCCGGCGACGGCGCTGACATGGCTGCGCCACCAGCGCGCCTATGCGCGGATGCGCGATATCCGCTGCTGTTTTATTGCCACGGACTATACGTGCAGCCCGTTCGTGGGACAGACTGCGCTGGATCTCTACTGCATCCCGCATGCGTCGCTTGCGGATGAATTCGTGGAAAAGGGCGTCCCGCGCGAAAAGCTGTTGCCGGCTGGAATCCCGGTTCGGGCAGCGTTCACCGTGCGGATGCCGCGCGCGCAGGCGCGGCGGGCGTTGTCGCTGCCGCAGGATGGGCGCGTGCTGCTGCTCATGTCCGGCAGCATGGGCGCCGGCGGCGCCCGGGAGACGGCCGCTGCGGTCGCGCCGCACCTGGGACCATGCGACCGGCTCCTCTGCCTGTGCGGAAACAACCGGCGCCTTCTTGGCGCGCTGCAGGGGGATCACCGGTGCGATCCGCGCGTGATCGTGCAGCCCTTTACCGACCGGGTGAGCCTGATGATGGACGCGGCCGATTTGCTGCTGACCAAGCCCGGCGGCCTGACCGTGACCGAGGCGGCGGCAAAGGGCCTGCCGTTGCTGTTGACGGACGCGGTAGGCGGATGCGAGACGCGCAACGCCGCCTTCTTTGCGGCCAACGGCATGGCAGCCGTTGCGGCGGACAGCGCGGATGCCGCGCGCCTTGCGCTCTCCCTGCTGGACGATGAACGCGCGCGTACCGCCATGGCCGACCGGCAGCACGACGTGCTCGCGGCGGACGCGGCGGAGCGGATCGTGCGAGCGCTGCTGGACGGAACCTGATCCCCGTTTTCAACGGCAACGGCCCCCGACAAATGTCGGGGGCCGTTCGATTTCGCCCGTGGGGCGGAGTTCAGGCGTACACCGGGAACCGGTCGGTCATCTCGGTCACGATGCGCCGCACGTCGTCCGCGCTGCGCGCATAGTCCGTGGCGGTACGATAGATGCAGTCGGCGATGAGGTCCATCTCAACCGTACCGAGGCCGCGCGTGGTGACGGCGGGCGTGCCGATGCGCACGCCGCTTGTGACGAACGGCTTTTGCGGATCGTTCGGGACGGTGTTCTTGTTGACGGTGATGTAGACGGAATCGAGCCGGTGCTCCAGCTCCTTGCCCGTGATGTCAAGGCCGCGCAAATCGAGCAGCAGCAGGTGGTTGTCGGTGCCGCCGGATACCAGGCGCATGCCGCGCCGGAGCAGGCCGTCCGCCAGCGCCTTGGCGTTTTCCACGGTGCGGCGCTGATAGTCGGCAAAGGCCGGTTGCAGCGCCTCCTGCAGGCAGATGGCCTTGGCGGCGATCACGTGCATGAGCGGGCCGCCCTGCGTGCCGGGGAAAACGGCGCGGTCGATGGCCTTGGCCAGCGACTCCCGCGCGAGAATCATACCGCCGCGCGGCCCGCGCAGCGTCTTGTGCGTGGTGGTGGTGACCACATCCGCATACGGGACGGGGCTTGGATGCACGCCTGCGGCGACGAGCCCTGCGATGTGCGCCATGTCCACCATCAGCAGCGCGCCCACGCCATGCGCAATTTCGGCAAAACGCGCAAAGTCAATGGTACGCGGATAGGCGGAAGCGCCTGCCACGATGAGCTTGGGGCGCACGCGCTCGGCGATGCGCGCCACCTCGTCGTAATCGATGCAGCCGGTCTGTTCATCCACGCCGTAGGCTTCAAAGTGGTAATAGCGACCGGAAAGGTTGATCGGCATCCCGTGCGTGAGGTGGCCGCCGTTTTGCAGCGACATGCCGAGCACGGTGTCGCCCGGATCGAGCAGCGCAAAGTAGACCGCCAGATTCGCCTGCGCGCCGGAATGTGGCTGGACGTTGGCGTGATCCGCATGGAACAGCGCCTTGGCGCGCTCGATGGCGAGCGTTTCCACCACGTCCACATACGCGCAGCCGCCGTAGTACCGCTTGCCGGGATAGCCCTCGGCATACTTGTTCGTCAGCACGCTGCCCATCGCCGCCATCACCGCCGGCGAGGCGAGGTTTTCCGAGGCGATCAGCTCCAGATTGCGTTGCTGGCGCTGCAGCTCGCCCGCCATTGCCTCCGCCACGGCCGGGTCATGTTCCGCGACGAAGCGGAGCGTGCGCTCGATGCTCTGTTCCATATCCGTTTGCCTCCGTAAAAAATGGGAGCCGCGCCCATAGCGGGCAAGCTCCCTCCGATGGGCCTGCTGGGGCCCCATCATCCGTCCCGGTACTCTGTCCTTTTGCCTGAGAGATTCGGCTTGCCGGACGGCCGCCTTGCACCTTCGGCACCCGCAGCGGCGGGTTTCTCCAGAGTCCCCTCCGTTTCCAGTCCCGCCCCGATGCGGGGCGCCTGAGAGTTTCATTCCTTCGGCGGGCGCAAAGGCCGCTTTCCTGGAAGCATCAAAGGGAGTGTGTGTGAATTATGCACATTATATACGATCCCAGTACAAAAGTCAACGCCGCGCCGCAAATCGTGTCAAACGGCCGCCCCAACCCGCGGGAAACGGGACGGCGACGGCGGGAGCCGTCGCGTCGCCCCAAAGCGGCTCGGGGCCGCTGCCCGGGGCGGAGGATCGCGCCGATCCGCCGCGCCGTCGTCAAAGCCCCTGTTATCGGGAAACGGGAGGAGGCGACGCGCCTCCGCCGCTCAGGGGCGCGGCCGGGACAGCGACGGCGGATGCCGCCGCATTGTCGCAGTTGCATGCAGGGCCTTTTTGCGTGCCGGATTGGCGGCGCCGTATCCCCGGTCCGGAACCTTTATTCCCCCGCCGCGTTCACCCGTCGGCTGCAACGGCCAGCGCCGCGCGAATAAATCCGACAAAGAGCGGGTGCGGCCGGTCCGGCCGCGAGCGGAACTCCGGGTGGAATTGCGTGGCGAGATAGAACGGGTGGCCGGGCAGCTCGACGATTTCGCATAGCCCCCGCTCCGGGTTGATGCCGGTGAAGCGCAGCCCGGCGGCTTCGAGCGCCGGTACGAAGTCGTTGCGGATCTCATAGCGGTGACGGTGGCGTTCCCGCACGACCGGCTCCCCGTAGAGCAGCATCGCCAGCGAGCCGGGCTGCAGGCGGCAGGCATATCCGCCAAGGCGCAGCGTGCCGCCGAGATGGTCGAGGTTTTGCGCCTGATCGGGCATGAGATCGACGACCGGGTATGCGGTGTCGGGATCGGCCTCCGTGGAGTGCGCGTCCGCCCAGCCGAGGACGTTTCGCGCATATTCGGCCACGGCCATCTGCATGCCGAGACAGATGCCCAAAAACGGTACGCCTCCTTCGCGGGCGAAACGGATGGCGGCCATCTTTCCCAAAAGGCCGCGATTGCCGAAACCGCCCGGTACGAGCACGCCGTTCACGCCGGCGAGCAACGAGGCGGCCGGCGCCGTCTCCAGCGCTTCCGCCGAAACATAGCGCAGGCGCACGGAAGCTCCGTTTGCAATGCCGCCGTGCCGCAGCGCCTCCGCAATGGAAAGATAGGCGTCGCGCAGCTCCACATATTTGCCCACGATGGCGATTTCGCAGTCGGATTCCGGGTGCAGCTCGCGTTCGACGATCCTGCGCCAGCACGCAAGGTCGGGCGTGCGGTTTGCAAGGCGCAGGTGCCGGCACACCGCCGCGCACAACCCGTTCGCCTCGAGCATGAGCGGGACCTCATAAAGCGTGCGGCCGTTGCGGTTTTCGATCACATCCTCCGCCGCCACGTTGCAGAACAGCCCGATCTTGCGGCGCAACGACTCCGGGATGGGGCGTTCGCTGCGGCAGGCGAGGATATCCGGCTGGATGCCGATACCGAGCAATTCCTTGACGGAGTGTTGCGTAGGCTTGCTTTTGAGTTCGCCTGCCGCCGCCAGATACGGCACGAGCGTGACATGCACAAACGCGCAGTTGTCCGGACCCCATTCCGTTTTCATCTGTCGGGCGGCCTCAAGAAACGGCTGCGACTCGATATCGCCCACCGTACCGCCGATCTCCACGATCAGCACGTCCGGTGCAACCGTCTCCGCCACGCGGCGGACCCGCGCCTTGATCTCGTCGGTAATGTGCGGAATGATCTGTACCGTGCCGCCATGGTAGCCGCCGGCGCGCTCGCGCTCGATCACGCGCAGATAGACCTGCCCGCTTGTGGTGTTGTTTTCGCGGGTGAGCGTCTCGTCGATAAAGCGTTCGTAGTGGCCGATGTCGAGATCCGTCTCCGCACCGTCGTCCGTGACGAACACTTCGCCGTGCTGGTAGGGGTTCATCGTTCCCGGATCGACGTTCAGATACGGGTCCAGCTTGCAGATGCTGATCCGATAGCCGCGCGCCTTGAGCAGCCGCCCAAGGCTGGCCGCCGTAATTCCCTTGCCGAGCGACGAGGACACGCCGCCGGTGACAAATACGAGTTTTGTGCTGTTTTCCATACCGGTATCTCCTTTCGGGCACGCCAAAAAAGAAAGGAACGCCTCCTGTGTCAGGAGGCGTTCCTTGCCCACATTTCGCAGGGGCGCCCTTACAATTATAGCGGCGACCGGCGACGATAGCAAGCGTTTTTTGACGCGGCAGCCGTTTTATTGCGCTACGGCGCCCGCCGACCGGCTCAGCCCGGAGGCCATTGCAGCGAACGACCGCCCAGCAAATGCAGATGCAGATGCGGTACGCTCTGGCCGCCGTCCACGCCGACGTTGGTGACCAGGCGGTACCCGCTTTCGGCTACGCCCAGCTCGTGCGCCACGCGTCTGGCGGCGGCGAACATGGCCATGACGGTTGCCGCATCGCTTGCGCAAAGCGCATCGGCGCTTTCGATGTGGCGCTTGGGTATGACGAGCACATGTACCGGCGCCTGCGGGTCGATGTCGTAAAACGCAAGCACCTCGTCGTCCTCATACACCTTTTTCGACGGGATTTCCCCGTTTGCAATCCGGCAGAACAGGCAGTTTTCCATGCGCGCTCCCCTTTCCATTGTGCTTATGTGCCCGCAAGTTTACGGGCGGCCAATTCAGTATACCACGTTTGCCGGCCGTTTCAAAGCCTTCGGTGCAAAACCCGCCGCCGTTCCCGCCCGGTCGCCTCCCGGCAAGGGGCTTTGCCGTGCCGGCGCAGCCCCGTCCCGCCGCACGCGCGGCTTTGACGGCCGGCGTCGTGGCGCTGCGGGTGTGCGCAGCGAACGGGGCAAAATCATATATCTTGCGCGCGGCGACGGGAAATGCGCGCCATGCTCTTGACAAACGGCTGCAAAGGACGTAGTATAAACTTAACCCATGCTTAACCGGTTAAGCATATCTGAAGCAAAGCATTGCCATCGTCTTTTTTTGAACCCGGACCCGCATTATGTGAAAGCAAAAAGGAGGAAACAACATGAAGCGCACAAAATGGAAGCTGCTGACCGCGTTGCTGCTCGTCGCCGCGCTGGCGTTTGCGGCGGGCTGCACGCAGGAACCCGCTTCGACCGAGCCGACGGAGGCGCCGGCAGGCGACGGGTGGACCGTCACCTTCTTCGACAGCGACGGCGTGTCCGTGCTGCAGGAGGTGTCGGTGGCCGACGGCGCGACGGTGGAAAGGCCGGAGCTGACGCGCGAGGGCTATGTGGTCAAGGACTTTTATGCAACGCCCGCGCTGCTCATCCCGTTCGATTTCTCGGCGGCGATTACGGCGGACACGTCGGTGTTCGTGGCGTGGCAGTCCTCCGTAGCGGACGAGCGGGCCTGGATGCTGGCCGGCAGCCTGGCCGGCTATCCGGCGAACAACTGGGGACATGCGTGGCCGCAGGACGATTTTCTGCTCCAGCCGGTGGAGGGTGCGTTCAACACATTCTCCATCGAGGTCAACCTGTACGAGGGCGATGAATTCAAGATTGCCGTTATCGACCAGGACTACAACTGGGGGGACGCCATCGACTCTTCCGCGCTGACCGACCGCACCGCAATGGCGGGCGGCGAGGATGCCTTTGCCACGGGCGCGAACATCATGGTGCTGGAAACGGCCAAGTATCGCCTGACGCTTGAAACCGACGCCGAGACGCTGGCGCTGTGCAAGCTCTCCTATGAGAAAATCGGCGAGGCTGACGAGCTGTCCGTGCCGGAGTTTGACTTCCAGGTGCAGGGCAACTTCAACGGCTGGGGCGCGAACGATCCGGAGGGCGACAAGATGACCAGAAACGGAGAGGAATTCAAATGGTTCTATTTCCTCACCGTCACCGAGGAGATGTACGATACGGAGAACGGCAACGAATTTGCTTCGTTCGGCATCAAGAACCTTGTCAGCGGCGACTGGTATGACGGCCGCAACGTCGATCCCGAGGCCGCGCCGAACTTCTCCCTGACCGCCGGCGAGTATATGGTCTACCTTGAGATTGAGCTTGTCAACAATCTCCCCACGGTGAAGAACCTCTTTGTGGCCGAGCCCGCCTATTATGTGGTCGGCACCTGCGGCAACAAGGGCTGGGCGGCGGATGTGGCCGAGGAGAACACGGCTTTCCGGATGGAAGCGCAGGAGGACGGCACATACAGCCTGACCGTCACCTTCACGGATGCGGATACCGATAGCTGGACCGAGGGCAAGGTCGCCTTCAAGGTGGCCTATGGCGCAAACGGCGCCGTTGCCAACGAAAAATGGTATGGCGACGGGGCGGACAACATCCTGGTCGATCCCGGCGAGTACACGATCGTACTGGATCCGGCGACCGGCACCGTCACCTATTAAACGAAACCGGGCGCGTTGCGGGGCGGGAGCGGCTGCTCCCCGCCCCCTGCACCCGCGGCGCGCGTCCGGCCCTGAGGCGCGGGAATACAAAGGGCGGAGGGGCGCACCCTCCGCCGGGACACGCGCCGCAGCGGGTCAGATCACGCGCACATCGTGCTCGTCGTCCGCCTGCCGGGCGATGGTGTCGAGTATGAGCCGCACGATGACGCGGCACTTCTTGCGCAGCGGCAGCAGGATTGTTTCGCCGTTGCAAACGGCCTTCTCGCCGTCCTCGTCGTAAGCGAGCGCGAGCACGCGCGCGCCCGTGCGCGCCCGAAGTTCCGCCGCGAGCCCGGGACCGAGCGCCACGCCGGCCGCTTCCGCGCCGCGTCCGGCGGCAAAAGCGTCCGCCTGTACGGCGCCATATACGGGGCGGACGTCGCCGAAAGCGCGTCGGATCACCTCGCCGATCTCGCGGTTGCGGTACGGCCGCAGGGCAAAAAACGGCTGCTCTACGCCCAGTTGCCGCCTTGCCAGCGCGGCGATGGCGGAGAAGTCGTCGTAGATCTGATAGAACAGGTCGAGATTCCAGATGCAGCCGTCGACGGATAACAGCGGGAAGAAGCAGTTGTTGCCGATCCGATAGAACGTTTCACTGTCCACGTCTACGGCGATGAGCGCGTCCAGATCCCGCAGTTGCTGCCGTTCGCATGTGCCGGTCATCAGCCGCAGCGTCTTGCCGACCGTTTCCAGTTCGGCGGCCAGCACGGCCGAAAGTTGAAGGTTGCGCAGCGCGCAGTCACCGTCACGCGCCGCCTCCGGCAAATACAGGCCGACGGCGCCGCTCCTGCCCGTTGCCAGCGCGCGCGCGAGCGCCGAGGATTCGTACCCCATGATGTGTACATAGTGCAGGATGCGGTTGCGGGTTTCCTCGCTGATGCGCTGCTCCTCGCGCCCGTTGAGCACATAGGACACGGTTGCGGTGGAAACGCCACAAGCGGCAGCGATGTCCCGAATGGTCAGTTTTTTGTTTGCCATGCGTACATGATAACAACCGGGCGCGCGGCCTGTCAATATTTCCGGCGAAGGCGGCCGGACACCCCAAGCAGGAGGTTACCCCAATGGAACCGAGAGCCATCCTTCATCGATCCCGCTCCGTGGACTGCTTCCCGGTCGACGGGCATACGCTCGGGCTGCGCCTGCGCACCGGGCGGGGCGATTTCGACCGGGTGGAGGTCATCTATACCGACAACAAGTTTACGTGGACGCAGAAGCGCCGCAGGCTGCGCATGGAGCGCGCGCTCAGCGACAGCCGGTTCGACTATTATACCGCCCGCCTGCACGGCGAGGATTCGCGCTTTGCGTACATCTTCCGGCTGCATGCCGGCGACGAGAGCTGGTATCTTTGCGAGGAGGGCCTCTCGCGCACATTCCGCTACCCGCTCGGCTATTTCAACTATTTCCAATATCCGTACATCCACGGGAGCGAAGTGCTGCGCGTGCCGGAGTGGGTGCGCGGCGCCGTCTGTTACCAGGTGTTCCCGGATCGGTTCCGCATCGGCAGCGGCAAGGCCGACCGCTCGTACATCAACCTGCCGTGGGGCGAAAAGCCCACGCCCGGGAGCTTTGCCGGCGGCGACCTCGACGGGGTGCGCGAGGGGTTGCCGTACCTGAAGGAGCTGGGCGTCTCGCTGCTCTATCTGACGCCGGTATTCCGCTCTCGCAGCAACCACAAGTACGACGTGGAGGATTACTATGAGGTGGATGCATGCTTTGGCGGCAACGAGGCGTTGCGCGCGCTTGTAAAGGCGGCGCATGCGGCCGGCATCCGCGTGATGCTCGACGGGGTATTCAACCACTGCTCCAATGAAAACGCCATCTTTCAGGATGTGATCCGGCGCGGCCGCCGGTCGCCCTATTACGGCTGGTTCTATGTGGACGGCGACGCCGCCTGTGTGGAGCGGCGCAACTATCTGACGTTTGCCGATGTGCCGTATATGCCGAAGCTGAACACGGAGAACGATGCGGTGATCGACTATTTCTGCCAGGTCGGCACGCACTGGGTCACCGAATATGGAATCGACGGCTGGCGGCTCGACGTGGCCGACGAAATCGCGCCGCGGTTTCTGCGCCGGTTCCGGGAAGCGGTCAAAGCCGCGAACCCGGAGGCGCTGATCGTGGGCGAGGTGTGGCACGAGGCGCACGACTGGCTTGCCGGCGACCGGTTCGACGGGGTGATGAACTATGGCTTGACCAAGGCGTGCCTCGACCTGTTGGCCTTTGGCACGATCGACGCGCGTGGTTTTGCCGACCGGCTCGTGCTGCTGCTCATGCGCTGCACCGACCCGGCCAACGAAATGATGTTCAATCTGCTCGACAGCCATGATACGGAGCGGTTCCTCACGCGCGTGAAGGGCGATGTGCGCAGATTCCGCCTTGCGATGGCGGTCGCATTTTTCCTGCCCGGCATTCCGTTCCTGTTTGCCGGGGATGAGATCGGCGTCATGGGCGGCTATGACCCGGACTGCCGCCGCACGTTTGAATGGGATCGCTCGCGCTGGGATGGGGAGCTGTTCCGCCTGGCGCAGCGCCTCGCCGCGCTCAGGAGGACGGCGCCGCTTGCCCGCGGCACGGCCGCGGTCGAGGAGGAAAACGGCGTGGTGCGCATCCTGCGCCGGCACGGAGGCCGGCGTGCGGAGCTGTTGATCAACCCGGGGGAAATGCCGCGCGGGGCGTTCGGCGCGTCGGTACCCCCCATGGACTTTCTGATCCGGTGAATGCATCTGCCGCCGCGCGGGACGACCGGATATCACGCAAACGCAACGACAAACGGATAAACCAACAAATGGACAAAGGAGGAAACCGGAACATGAAACAGATCAGACGCCTATCCGCGCTGCTGTTGGCGCTGTTGCTCGCGCTGCCGCTCGCTGCGTGCACCGGCGCGCGGGACGAGGCGGAAAGCGCCGTCTACGACCAGGTCATGGCCCGCTTCACGGGCGAACTGGAGGAGGGGGCGGTCGTCAAGGTGCTGGAAAACGACACGGCCATCGAGCTGGGCTATGTGGATGAGCTGATCGCCGCCTTCAACGAGGCGTACCGGGATCAGGGCATCTCCGCCGAGCGCATGAATACCGACCAGTACTCCGACCTTGCGTCCGACGGCCCCTACGGATACGGGCCTGACGTCTGGTATCAGGCGAACGACATCATCATGAAGTACGCCGACAACCAGCACATCCTGCCGCTGCCCACGCGCTCGATGGAGGACTACGATCTCATCCCGCAGACCGCATGGGACGCCTATGCGGTGGAGATGAACGGGGAAACGTTTTACTGTGGCATCCCGGTCAACGTGCAGACCGGCATGCTCTACTACATCGAGTCCATGCTGCCGGATGACTGGCAGAGCGAGTGGGACATCAACGGCAACGGCGTGCCGGACTTTTTCGAGACGTATACGGCGCTTTACGCCTTCAGCAAGGACGTGCAGGAGAACGGGGGCAAGACGGAATACGGCTATCTCGACGAGCTTGTGGACACCTATTTCATGGCCGGTTATCTGTTTACGTTCGGCGGCTATGTATTCGGCGACAACGATACGAACCCGGAGGACATCGGCTTTGCCGCGGGCGACGCGGCCAAGGGCCTGTATATGGTGCGCCAGTGGGCAACTCTTATGGACAACACCGAAATCATCGACAAGGCGTTTGCCTCCGCCGCCTACGGGTATCTGACCAAGGGGCGGATGCTCTGCACCGTCACCACGCCGGATGTGCGCGCCATGTTCCTCAAGGAGATGGTCAACAACGGCTGGACCGAGGAAGAGGCCGAGAACGACCTCAAGATGATCCCGGTCCCGCGCCTGCCGGTTTCCGGAGACCTGACCGCCGACGCATGGCAGGATACCATCGAGCAGATGGACACGCTGACCACCGAGGTCAAGATGATGGGCGGCATGAACGGCTACGGCATCTCCGCGTATACCAAGTGCCCGAACGCCTCGCTCGCGTTTATCGAGTTTGCGGCCGATTATGAGCAGGTCGTCCGGCGCAACGAGATGTGCGGCATCACGCCGGCGCGCAGCGACGCGGCGGCGACCGTCGGCGAGCACGACACGGCCGTACAGCAGATCTTTTCCAACCTTGACGCCGGCCTCATCGACATCATGCCCGCCATCAACGAGGTCGGGCAGATCTGGACGCCTGCCGAGTCGTTCCTGGTAGAGGTGGCAACCGACGCGCTCAACGACAACCGCGGCGAACCGGTGCTCTATGACACGCAGGAGAAGCTGCAGGCGGGGCTTGAGCGGCTCTGCGAGCAGATCCACGACGCCATCTTCACGTTGGCGTAAGCGCATGCGGCGGGCGGGGCGCCGGCTCCGCCCGCCCCGGATTGGAAAGGGGGTAATCCTATGGAACAGGCGCTGCGCAGGGGGGCGGGCGCTGGCCGCCTTGCGGCCGCGCTGGCGGCCTTCCGGAGCACGCCCGTGCGGGCAAAGCTGTCGTTCGTGGTGATGGGCCTCGGGCAGCTCTGTTACGGGCAGATCGTCAAGGGCCTGCTGTACCTCGGCAGCCTTGCCGGGCTGCTCTGGTATTTCATCGCCCGTGGCTTTCGGGACATCGCGGGGTTCTTCACGCTCGGCACACAGCAGGAGAACCTCTGGCTTGGCATTGTGGGCGACAACTCGATGCAGATGCTGATCCTCGGGCTGTTCGCCATCTTTATCCTGATCTTCTTCCTCGTCCTGCATGTCTCCAATGTGCGCGACGTGCTCTATACGGCCCGCCGGGTCGCGGCGGGGAAAAAACCGCATACCTTCCGCGAGTCGCTCGCCACCATGGCGGACGACAAGTTCCACGTAACGGCGCTGGTCCTGCCGGTCATCGGCGTGAGCATCTTTACGATACTGCCCATCGTCTTCATGATCCTGATGGCGTTCACCGATTTCGGCGGCGACGTGGTCCATCCAAAGCTGGCGAGCTGGTCGTTTTCGGCCTGGACGAAGATCCTCGGCGTCGGTTCGATCGGGGATACGTTCGGGCGCATCCTGACCTGGAACATCCTATGGGCGGTGCTGTCCACATCCCTGAACTTTTTCGGCGGGCTGGCGCTCGCGCTGCTGCTCAACAAGCGCAATGTACGCGGGTCAAAGCTCTGGCGCGCGTTCCCGATTCTGGCGTACGCAATCCCGGGGTTCATCTCCATGCTGGGGTTCAAGTTCATGTTTTCGCAGAGCGGGCCGATCAACCAGTTGCTGCTGCAGGGCGGTCACGACGCCGTCTTTTTCCTGTCCAATGTGGAATCGGCCAAGTGGTGGGCGCGCGGCATCGGCCTGTTTGTCAACGGCTGGATCACCATTCCGTCGATCATGCTGATGAGCACCGGCATCCTGTCCAACATCAGCCACGATCTGTACGAGGCCGCCGCGCTCGACGGGGCGTCCCCATTCCAGCAGTTCCGCAAGATCACGCTGCCGTTTGTGGTGTTCTCCATCACGCCCGTGCTGATCAGCCAGTTCGTCGGCAACTTCAACAACTTCGGCATCTTTTTCTTCCTGCGCGGCGGGTTGCAGAGCAACTATGCAAACTACTTCCTTGCCAGCGATACGGACCTGCTGATCAACTGGCTGTACAACCTGTCCGTGGACAACAACTATTATTCCATCGGCGCGGCCATCAGCCTCGTCATCTTCCTCATCACCGCGACGCTCTCGCTGGCGGTGTACGTCCGTTCGGCAGCCTATAAGAGGGAGGATACCTATCAATGAAACTGAAGCGATTGTTGCAGCCCCGGCGCATGGCCGACAATGCGGTCACCTACCTGCTGCTGCTGGCGGTCTCCGCCCTGTTTCTGTTCCCCTGTCTCTGGCTGATCCTCGCGTCGTTCTCCAAGTCGGGAGATATCTATTCGTTTTCCGGTTTCTTCCCGACCGAGTACAGCGCGAATACGTTCATCGACCTGTTCACCAACGACGTCAACGGCCTGTACCCGTACGGCCGCTGGTTTCTGAACACCCTGTACGTGGCCTCCATGAGCTGCCTCATCGGCACGCTGCTGGTCATCCTCACCGGTTACGTCATGTCCCGCTTTCGTTTCCGCGGCCGCGATACGATCAAAAAGACGACGCTGCTGCTCGGCATGTTCCCGGGATTCATGGGCATGACCGCCATCTACATCATCATGACGCAGCTCGGCCTGCTCGACAGCCTCGCCTCGCTGATCTTCCTGTATGCGGGGACGGCGCCGCTGGGCTATCTCGTACAGAAGGGGTATTTTGACACCATCCCGTTCACCATCCATGAGGCCGCCCGCATCGACGGCGCGAACAACCTGCAGATCTTTGGCCTCATCACGCTGCCGTTGTCCAAACCGATGCTCGTCTATACGGCTTTGACGCAGTTCGCATGGCCGTGGAGCGACTATCTGCTCCCCAAGCTCCTGCTCAAGGAGCGGGAGATGTGGACGGTCGCCGTGGGGCTGTGCAACATGCCGGAGACGCAGTTTGCGCGCTTTGCCGCCGGGAGCGTGTTCATCGCCGTGCCCATCGTCATCCTGTACTTCTGCCTGGTCAAGCATATCGTCAACGGCCTGACCGCCGGCGCCGTGAAGGGATGAGCGTATGAAAACGATCGGAAAGCAAAACGGCCGGCGCGTCCTGCTTCGCCTGCTGTGCCTGCTGCTGGCGGCGCTGTTATCCGGCGCCTGCGCGCCGCAGGCGGAGACCGCGCCCACGGACGGCGAAACGAACGTCATCGACGACAAATACCGCAACTGGTACGAGGTGTTCGTCTACTCGTTCGCCGACAGCGACGGCGACCGCTACGGCGACCTGAACGGCCTGACCGGCAAGCTGGATTACATCGCCTCGCTCGGCTGCAACGGCATCTGGCTCATGCCGATCATGCCCTCGCCCTCGTACCACAAATACGACGTGACGGACTATTACGACATCGATCCGCTCTATGGCACGCTGGACGATTTTGAAAACCTGCTTGCCGAGGCGCACGCGCGCGGGATCGACGTCATCATCGACCTCGTGGTGAACCACACCTCCAGCGAGCACCCGTGGTTTGTCAGCGCCCGCACGGGGGAGGAATCGCCCTACCGGGACTACTACAACTTCACGGATGAACCGCAGCCCGGCTACAACAGGGCGGGGGACTCCTATTATGAAAGCCGCTTTGTCGCCACCATGCCGGATCTGAACCTGGACAACCCGGCCGTGCGCGACGAGATCGAGAAGATCATGCGCTTCTGGCTGGAGCTGGGGGTGGACGGCTTCCGGCTCGACGCGGTGACGAGCTACTATACGGGCAATCCGGCCAAAAACATCGCGTTCCTCTCGTGGCTTGGCGATACCGCGCGCGCCATTGCGCCGGACTGCTATATCGTGGGCGAGGCTTGGGAGGATCTGTATACGCTGGAGACGTATGCCGAGAGCCGCATCGACGCTTTCTTCTGCTTTCCGGTGTCGCAGCGGGAGGGTTATATCGCGCAGATCCTCGGCGGCAACGTCCAGCAACCCGGGACGAGTTACGGCCGCGTCACCCTGCTGCTTGAGGAGAAGTTCGCCGATACGATCCCGGCCCCGTTTCTCGGCAATCACGATACGCCGCGCGTGGCCAGCTTTCTCGGCGCGGCAGACCCGGCGCGGCTTAAGATGGCCGCCGGCCTGCTCGCCATGATGCGCGGCGGCGTCTTCCTTTACTACGGCGAGGAGATCGGCATGGCCGGCACGGACAACGATCCGAACAAGCGCATTGGCATGCTCTGGACCACGCGCGCCGAAACAACCCTCTGCCCGCCCGGCACGACGGTTGCGGAATATCCCTTTCCCTCCGTTGCCGAGCAGGAGGACGATCCGGGATCCCTGCTCAACTACTACCGCCACGCCATGCGGCTGCGCAACCGCAATCCGGAGATCGCGCGCGGCGTGAGCGAGGTCGTCGATTGCGGCGACACGGACTGCTGCATCATCCGCCGCACCTATGCGGGCGAGAGCATCCTCATCGTGCTCAACATCGGCCGCGAGGCGCGGACGCTTTCGCTCGACGCGGCGGCGCTCGGCTATGCGGCGCTGACCGATGCGCTCGTTGCAGGCGAGGGCGTGGTCACGCTCACGCGCGGCAGGACGGCGGATACGCTTGCGCTTCCGCCGTATGCCATCGCCGTTTTGCGGTAGCGCCGCCGGGCGCATTCGCCTTGCGGGCGCGCCGCAGGGCGGGCAAACAAAAAGCGGCCCCCACGGACGTGGGGGCCGCTGTGCATCCTCCGTGCGGGGGCGGGATCGTCAGGGGGCGACGCCGGTTGCGTCGAGAGGGACGACGGCTTCCCCTTTCGACGGCAGGGAGAACCGCACAAGCGTTTGCGGCCCGCCGTCAGGGCCGAGGAGGACGGTCAGGTTGTCCGCATCCGCCTGCACGGCGGCGGCGCAGTCCCCGGCGAGGACGGCGCAGGCGGAATCAAACGTTTCCGGGACGGCCGTGTCGATGCACGCGACCACGGTATACGCTTCGCCCGCATCGCCGGTGAGGAGGCGGATGTCGTCCGCTTCAAGCGCCGTCGCGCCGGAGGCATCGTACAGCGTGGGGCAGAAGGAGCGCGGCTCGTGGGGTACGGCGGCGCCGTCGAGCGCATATGTGGTGACCACCAGCACCATGCCGTCCTGGGAAAAACTGCTGGCATACCGGCCGCTCTGGGCGAGCGTGGCCATCGTCTCCGGGGCGGTCGGATCGGTCACGTCGAGCAGGAGCACGCATGCGACCGGCTCCGCATCGCCGTCCCAGGCGGTGCGCTCGTCCATAAAGACCACCGCCAGCCGGTCGCCGCACGAATACAGTGCAAGCGCTTCGCCCGCCGGAATCGGCAGATCCGTGCGGGAGAGGAGGTGCTCTTCGCCGCCGGCCGTATCGAAGATGGACAGCGTGCCGCCCGCAAGGAGATAGCGCACCTGCCCGCCGTCGGCCGCAAGCGACGAATTGTCGGGGGAAAGGGAAGCCGCCATGTCTGCGCTCGACGACGCGTCATCCCCCGCGCTGTCGCCGCCGGCCGCCGTGGCGCCGGCAGACCCGCCCTCCGCATCGTTGGCGTCGTCCCCCGCGTCGGCGGCGTCCGCTTGCCATCCGTCGGCGGCGCCGTCCGCCGTTTCGCCGTTCGACGCCGACTCGGAAGCGGCGGCCAAGTCCGCATCCGGCGGAGGGGCCAGCAGCAGGTACAGCTCGTCGTAATCGGCCGGGACGGCCAGATCGCCCGATGTACAGGCATAGGCCATGGGCGCGCCGTTCTGCTCTTCGCTTTCGGCGGCCGTATCGCTTTCGCTGCCTGCGGCACGGTCCTCCGTCACGTCTTCGCGTGCAGCCGCCTCCATCATCGGCGCTTCCGGCTCGGCCGCATCCATGCCCGTGCCGCCGCGGGCGCGCAGCACGCTGAACGCCCCGGTGCAGACGAGGAGCAGCGCTGCCGCCGCCGCGGCATAGCGCGTCCAGACGACGCGGCGCGGCGTGGAAGCGCCCGCCCGCTCCTTGATGCGCCGGAGCGCATCCTCGGGAGCGTGCAGCCGTTCGTTATCGCGGCGGTATTGCTCTTCAAACATCGAATTCTTCCCCCTTCAGCCGTTGCCGCAGCAGCTCTCTCGCGCGGAACAGCCGGGACTTGACGGCCGCCTCGGTGCTGCCCGTCAGGGCGGCGATCTCGCGCAGGCCGTACCCCTCGTAATAGTGCAGGTGGATCACCGTGCGGTATTGCTCGGGCAGTTCCAGCACCGCGCCGTATACGGCGGTCTCCTCCCGCATCTCGGTGAGCAGCGCATCGTCGTCCGGCGGCGCGCTCTCGAGCGACGCGGTGTGCCGCCGCCAGGCCGAGGTCACGAGCGACTTGGTGCAGTTGAGGGTGACGCGGATGAACCATGCCTTCTGATGCTCGGCGTCCGTCCAGCGCGGCCTGCTGCGCAGGCAGCGGACAAACACCTCCTGCAACACGTCCTCCGCATCCGCCGAGGAGCGCGTGCGCAGAAACGCAAGCCGGTACACCATGTCGGCATAGGTATGGAACAGGTCGTCAACGCCGGTGCTGGGCGGGTCCTGCTTGCAAGCGGTCAGGCGCTCCATCCGTTCCTCTCTTCCTGCCCATAACACCTTGCGGCGGGCGGTTTGGTTGCGGAAAGATCAAAAATTTCTACAAAAAGTTTTGCCGGCGGCGGCCGGCGGTGGCGGCGTTTGCGGATTTCCGCACGGCGCGTCAGGCCGGCAGCTTGTCGAGGATCGTGCGATGTACGCGGCGCAGCATGAACAGGCTGACCACAACGGAGAACACCTCGGCAATCGTGAAAGAAAGCCAGATCAGGTCGAGGTCGTGCGTGAGCACCGAGATCAGCAGGGCGACCGGCACGAGCGCGACCAGCTGCCGCAGCAGCGACATGATCATGCTGTACACGCCGCGGTTGACCGCCTGGAACAGCGTTGAGTTCGTAATGCCGATGGCCGCGAAAAGAAAGCTGGGCGAGATGATCCGCAGCGCAACCGTGCCGATGCGCAGCGCCTCGTCGGACGCTTCGAACAGCGAAAAGATCTGCGCGGGAAACACCTGAAAACACACCAGCCCGGCGGCCATAACCGCAAGCGAGGCCAGCAGGGTCAGCCGCCAGGTGCGCAGCATGCGTTTTTTGCAGCGCGCGCCGTAGTTGAACGCGATGATGCTCATGGCGGCGCTGGTCATGCCCAGGACGGGCATGAACACGATGGACTGAATCTTGAAGTATACGCCGAACACGGCCACCGCCGTGGTGGTGTAGGCGATCAGCAGCGCGTTCATCGCCAGGTTCATGACCGTGCCGATGGCCTGCATGATGATGGACGGCACGCCCACCGCATAGATCTTGCGGATGATATCGCCGCTGGGCCGGAAGCGGCGGAAGGAGACCTTGACGTCGTGCCTGGTGCAGAACAGCAGGAAAAAGCTCAGCAACATGGCCATGATCTGACCGCCGACGGTCGCGTACGCCGCGCCCGCCACGCCGAGCTTCGGGAATCCCAGCAGCCCGAAGATCAGGATCGGGTCAAAGATGATGTTGATCACCGCGCCGGTGAGCTGCATGAGCATGGTATAGACCGTTTTGCCCTGCGCCTGCATGATGCGCTCCACGCCGATCTGCAGGAAAATGCCGAACGACAGCGTACAGCAGATGGTGAGGTATTCCACGCCCATCTCGTGGATCTCCGGCTCGTCGGCCACGAAGGCGTCGAAGAACGGGCGCACGCCGAACAGGCCAAACAACAGGAATACGAGAAAGGAGATAAACAGGATGAACAGGCCGTTCGTCGCGGCGGCGTTGGCCTCTGCATACCGCTGCTCGCCGAGCTTGCGCGAGATCAGCGCGTTCATGCCCACGCCCGTGCCGACGGCAACGGCGATCATGAGCATCTGGATTGGGAAGGCGAGCGACACCGCTGTGAGCGCATCCTCGCTCACGCGCGTGACGAAGATGCTGTCCACAACGTTGTAGAGCGCCTGCAGCAGCATCGAAATGACCACCGGCAGCGACATGGAGAAGAGCAGCCGCCCCTCCGGCAGCACGCCCATCTTGTTCGATTGCAGCAGCAATTCCGAACCGGCCGATGTTTCCAATGTTTCCTTTGCTTCCATCTCTCCACCCATTTCCCTGTCATGTTTCATAACGAAGGGACTATATCACGCTTTGACGAATTCTGCAAGATTGCAGACAAAAAGACCGCGCGCAAGCGCATAGCGAACGGTATACAAGGTTCCGCCCGATACCGCCTGGAGATAGGCGATGCAGCAATCGGCATGGTCGGCCAGATAGCGGTTGCGGCGGCGCATGGCGGCGGCGTCCGGCGCGCCGGTCGCGGCGTACCATACGCCGTCGGCCCGGCGGAGCGTTTCGCCGTAGCGTGCGCGCGCGGCGTCGCTCCAGCCGTCGGCCTGCGCCGGGGAGGGGAGCGCAAGCAGAAGACGCACATCCGGCAGCCCGTCGCGCAGCAGCAGCACCGCCTCGGCCGCAAGCTGGTCAAAGCCCTGCGCCCCTCCGGCGAGGAACGTGCGCACGCCGCCGTCGCAGGCGGCCTGTACGACGCGCATGAGCGCAAGGCGCAGCGCCGCCATGCCGCCGGCTGACTGCGGCAGGCCGGCGGGGCGGTGCCCGGTAAAGCAGCAGGCCGTATGGCCGGCAAACGGGTTCGGATCAAACGGGTTTTCCATGCGCCATACTGCCTCCCTGCAGCCGTTCGAGCAGCGGCGCGTCGTCGCCGCCCGCCAGCGCGCCGGCCAGCAGCGGCGCAAGCGCGAGCGCCTCGTCAAGCGCCTGCCCGTACAGGTCAAAAAAGGATTCGGTGCGGATAACGCCGGGCGCCCACGGCGCCGCCCAGGGCGCGTGCGACTCGTTGAACAGATCGGCCCCTTCCGCAGCCGCGGGCGCGATCAGAAACCCGGAGAGCGTGCCGACGCGCCGCCCGGCAAGCCGTTCAAACCGGCGCAGCAGGCGCTGCTTGCGGGCGGCCGGGTCGTACAAGAGGGCGTATGCGCGTCGGAAATTGCGGAAGCTGCGGGCATATACGCCCGGCCCCCCCGCGCCCGCAACGGCCTGCGCAAGGTCGCATTGCAGCGCGTCGAGCGCGTCGAGCAGACCACGTTCGGCAAGCGGCGGCGCATAGAGCCGGTCGGGCGGCACGGAGGGGAGGTCGCTGCCCATGCGCGCGCAGAACGGCAGCTCGAGCTGCATTTCAAAGCGCGTATGATCCAGACCCCGGTGCGAGGCCTCGACGAAGGGATGCGCCGCCGCGTCGAGCGCATAGTGGCAGAGGAAGCCGAGCGCATGGGCCGAAAGCGATCCGTTCCCCCGCGCTGCGGCGACGAGCGCGGCGAACACCTCGGCTGCGGGCGCGTCATGCAGCGCGTTGCCCGTGCGCTTCTGGTGCGGTCGCAGCAGCGGCGGCGGGAAACGGTCGTAAAAATAGATGTCCGGGCCGGGCAGCCCCGCGAGGAACGCGGCGCCATGGCGCCGGATTGCGGCCCCGGCCGGCCCTTGCAGCCGGTCGCGCACGGCAAACCCGAACAGGGTGTGGATATACAGGCTGGGCATATTGTCAGTATACCAGCTTTTGGCGCGCAGGACGAGGAAATTTCTGCCCGGCATATGTACAATTTGTGAATCTTTTTTTCGGGCGTACACATTCGCTTGCGGTCGTGATAAAATGACCATATCCGCAGGCGATTGCGCGCGGCGGACCGGTGGACGCGATTTTTGCGGGCATGTCCTGCGCATGGATGGGGAACCCCTGTTTCGCGTGCGCCCGGTCGTGCGCAGGCATGGCATTGGTATTCCGGTGAGAGGTGGACGGTTCGCATGAAGAAGATCAAACCGCGGCGCAGACGTCTGCGCATCAACAACCCGCTGTCGTTCGGCGTGCTCTGCGCGCTGATCCTGCTGCTGATCGGCGGGGCCACCTATGGGCTGGCCGCCGGCGTCATATCCCCTGCCGTGGAGGCCTATCGGGAGGCGCACGCCACTGCGGAGCCGCCCCTTTCGTCCTCTCCGATGATCGTCACCCCGTCGCAGTCGACGGCGACACCGGGCCCGAACGCGACGGTAGACCCGAACGCGACGGTAGACCCGAACGCGACGGTAGACCCGAACGCGACTCCCGGCATGGCGGGTACGGGCGATGAAGAAACGCCGGCCCCCGGCCGGCTGGCCGGTCACACGATTGTGATCGATGCGGCCAAGAGCAAGGGCTCAAAGTATAAGGGCACGTCGACCGGCGTGGCGGAATACAAGATCAACTTTGCGTACGCCGACGCCGTGAGGTCGCTGCTTGAAGCCGAGGGCGCCACGGTCATCATGACGCGTTCGAGCGAAAGCGAGGTCGTTGATCCGTCGGTGCGCATCCGTACGGCGAACAACAGCGGCGCGGAAATCGCGCTGTCGATCATGTGCAACTATATCGATGCCGGCGGCACGCGCGGCACGCAGATGATCGTGCCGAAGAACCACGATCAGGTCACGGTCTGCGACCGGCTCGCCTCCTGCGTGCTCAACCGCTATGTGGCGGCGACCGGTATGCCCACGCGCGAGGTAGGCGGCGAGACGATCCGGCACCTGACCACCTGGGAGGTGCTCAACGGCATCGATCTGCCGGTGGCGGCGATCGTGCTGGGCCATATCAGCAACAGCACGGATGACCGCACCCTCAACGATGCGGACTTCATGGCGCGCGCTACGGCGGCCATTGTAGAGGGCATCGTGGACTATTTTGCGGCCTGATGCTCAGGCTTGCGGGCGGCGCATGGCGTACCGACCGCGGAACCCCCCACTCCAATCCCCATCCTGCGGGGCCGCGTCGGCGGCCCCGCGCCTGTTTCTTTTCCGGATGACTGATCCGATCAATCCGGCAGCATTGACAGATTCTTTTCCGGCTCTTCCGCAATGTCCTTCAGCGTCCCTGTTATTTCAGCGCCTGCCTTGCCGTGAATGACCGCACGGCCGCAAGGGGAGATGGTTCATCCAAGAGGATTCCGCCTGCCCGAAATAATGCCGAAATGTTGCCGTCAGGAAAGCGCTTTGATAATATCCACGCAACGATCGATTCCAAGGGTCCCACTATTGAGCGTGAGGTCGTAGTTCTGGGCGTGGCCCCATTTCATGTCGGTATAGAAACGATGATAGGCCGCCCGGCGCTTATCCTTGTCTCGAATCCGCTGCTCCGGGGATTGTTCCCGCTCGCCATATACCTTGACGATCCGTTCCGCACGAAAGGCCACATCCGCATGGATGAAGATCTTCAGGCAGTCCGCTTTGTCTTTGAGGATATAGTCTGCACAACGGCCCACAACGACGCAGGGCCCTTTTTCTGCCAGTTCCGAGATGATCTTGTACTGGATTTGTCAGAGATAGTCCGCATTGTTGGGGCTGGAACCCCGGTGGGAGAAGGTGTTGGACAGAAACCCGCCGGGTGCATACTCGCCGGTCTCCTGAATGTAATCCCTATTAAACCCGCTGTCCTGGGCAATTTTCGTCAGCAACTCGTTATCGTAACAGGGGATTCCAAGCTCCTCCGCCACGCGTTTGCCAATGGTGCGGCCTCCGCTGCCAAACTCCCGGCTGATGGTGATAACTCTGTTTTTCATTATGCATACCCTCCTTTTGCAATCATTGGGCCAGGACGCTCAAACGGGCCTCATGCCTTTTTTTCAAATGATGCCTCTCATACAGGAGCAGCACCAGGGACATCAGGAAGGCGAGGCCGTCCGCCACGGGGCCGGTCCACAGGACGCCTTCCACACCCAGCGCCAAGGGCAGCAGCAGCACTGTCGGCACAAAAAAGATGATCTGACGGGCCAGGGAGAGCAGCGCGGACATGACCGGCTTGCCCACGGCCTGCAGGTAGACGGCAATGACGGTCTGGAAACCGGTCAGGGGGCAGAGCATCAGGAAAATGCGAAAGGCCTTGACGGCAAATTCGTTGTAGAGACCATCTTCGGAGCCGAACAGGGAGATGACGGACATCGGGGCAAACTGGAACAACAGGAACGCCAGAACGGAGATGATCTCCGAGGCAATCAGTGAAATTTCCAGCGTTTTCTTCACCCGGTGGAAGTTCTTGGCCCCATAGTTGAAGCCCATGATGGGCTGAGCGCCGGTGGCAATGCCCAGCAAAATCGAAATCATAATCTGATTGACCTTCATGACAATGCCCGTGGCCGTCAGAGGGATGTCGGAACCGTAGATGGATCGTGCGCCATGTTGGGCCAACAGGTTGTTGGTCAGCGCCATAACAATGGTAATGGCAAACTGTGTGATGAAGCTGCTCAGGCCAAAGACAACAATGTTGCAGCAGACCCTGGCTTCCGGCCAAAAGGCGGATTTGCTGAAACGGATCGTCCGAAACCGGGGCAGATAGGCAACGGACACCACAAAAGAGGCCATCTGGCCGATAACCGTGGCAATGGCCGCCCCCCGAACGCCCATCTGCAGAGGAAAAATAAATATGGCGTCAAGGATCACATTGAGGACAGCGCCGATGACCATGGAGAACATGGCGTATTTGGGACTGCCGTCTGCACGGATCATGGAGTTGATGGCCCCGGAGATCATCATGAACGGAAGGCCAATCCCAATCGTCCGGCCATAGTCCAGCGCATAGGGGCGCAGCGTATCCGTAGCGCCGAACAACGTCAGGATCGGGTTGATGAAAAGCAGGAAGGCTGCGGCCAGGATGATGCTGACCACGGTCACCAGGGTCACAGCGTTGCCGATCCCCCTTTTCGCGCTGTCCACATGCCCTTCCCCCAGTTTGAGACTCAGGAAGGCGGCGCCACCGTTACCGATCATCATGGCCAGGGCCAGGGCGATGATCGTGATGGGGAACACGATGTTGGTGGCGCCGTTGCCCAGATAGCCCACCCCGTTGCCGATAAAGATTTGATCGACAATGTTGTAAAGAGAGTTTACCAGCAGCGCAATGACGCTGGGCACGGCAAATTTGACAATGAGCCTCCCGATGGGTTCTGTGGCAAAGGGGCTCTGTTTTTCAGGCGCCATTGTCTCCATGGATAGATAGACCTCCTAAATTAAGTAACCTGTTACCTATTGGAGCAAAAAAGAGGCAGCGGGTCGAAAGAGACCCTTGGCGCACTGCCGGAACATGCGGCATTTATTTTGCATCAATGTCTTTCAGGATGATATCGGTGAACTGCATGAGAGCATTCTGCTGTTCTTGGGTCAGGTTTCTGCACAATTCTTGAAAAACCTCCCTGTCATGCGCAAGGATTGTTTTGTGAATACCGGCAGACCGTTCCGTACTGGTAATTTTTTTGTATCTTCGATCCTGTTCGCTGGGAACACACCGGACGAACCCTTTGCGCTCCAACTGCCGGATATGTTTGGTCATCGCCGGATGTGTGATATGCTCAAGCCGCTCCAGATCGTTCTGGTGAATTTCCGTCTCCCCGGCAGCCTCCAAACGGCTGATGGAGCCAAGCACGCGAAGCTGCACCGATGTCAGTCCCATGGTGAAGGCTTTCTCGTCCAGTTTTTTTCGAAACGCCCGATGGATAATGGCAATTTTCAAACCGAATGGGATCATGGGGAACCACCTCTGCGTTTCGCTCCAAATAGGTAACTAATTACTTATTATACGCGATTCTTTGCGTTTGTCAAGCACTCAATCGTGGTGCGCGCCGAGTACGACGCGCTGGGGAACCGGACGCTGACGGCGGCCGTGGCCGCGGCGAACCGGACGAAGCTGGGCAGTCACGGCGAGCGGCTCGGGGGGTATGACGTAACGGCAGATTTGACAACGTCGTCGGCCTATGATATGTTGGGTAACAACACCTCCGTTACCGATGGCCGCGGCACCACCACCTATACCTACGACGCGCTCTCCCGCCTGACCGGGGTGAGCCAGCCGCTGTCCACGGGCGTGACGGCCACGACGGCGTATGCGTACAAGGCGCAGGGACGCTCGAATGGACGCCGAACAACATACCATTCCGAACAACACAGCATTTCCGTCGTTCAGCATCTTGACAACCGCATGACGGACAACAGGAATTGCACCCCTGCGCCGGGCGGCAGGCAGATCGACCCGTGCTTGGAATGATATCATCGCCCCGACTTTCCAGTACCATCCGGACCATATCCAGTATCGGTTGCAAATTCTAAGAAAATGTAGGACAGTTGAAATTCCCCAAGACAGCAAGGCAGAAAGCATTTACTTTTACAAATGGCGTTAAAAGTGGCAGGGAGGGGATAAGGCAGATGAAAACAAAGAAGCAACAAGTCAAAAGCGCGGACAAGCGAAACCGCATCAGAGAGATTTGGCTGCCACGGCCCATGACCGTCCCGGGCTTTCTAATTCTCTTTTCCGTACTCTCTGCCGTTGCCAGTTTCGCCTCTGTCTTTCTCTGGGATTTTGGCGAAGCAGGATATGCTGTGTGTGGGAGCGTGTATGGGGCTTCCGTGCTGCTCCTGCTGTTGCTTACCGTGAACAACATTTACCGGGCTCCAAAGGGCAGGGGGGCGATGCTGCTCGGCGTGATCGCCATATCGATCCTTGCCAATTCCCTGCCCATTGCGGGGAGCATATGGGTTCGCCCGGTCGGCCAGGGGCAGCCCTATCTGATCGAAATGAGGCCGGTCGACGTCTATGCCTTTCTGCTCGGCGTGGGGCAGGTCGTCCTGCAGATCACGGTGGGGACGGTCGCGCTGTTTGTGGCGATGGCGCGCAATCCGGCGCACGAGAGCGTAAGCGTGGAGACGTGTGCGCCGGCCGCAGGAGACGGGAAGGCAAGGTGGCCGCGCCCGATGTCCATCGTCGGGTTTTGGCTGTGGCTTGTCGCACTGTCGCTGCTTTCTGCATCCGCGCTGTTTCTATTGATCGATACGAAGGAGGGCGTGAGGGCCTTTCCGGGCTGCCGGTACGGGGCGACGGTGCTGGCCCTGCTGCTGCTCATCGCATACAATATCTATCGTTCGCGGGAGGGGCGGAAGGCGATGCTGATCGGGCTTGCGGCGATATCCATCCTGGTAACCGCAAGGGTTTTCGGCACTTGTATCGCATGGTTTCAGCATACGACGGATCAGGCGTATCAAAGAATGGCGATGCAGACCCTGCTGATTGGGATTACACAAATGATTCTGGAGATTGCAGCGGGCGGCGCGGCGTATCTGGCGGCGCGACGCCGTGACGCGGATACGGCGCAGGCGCGGGAGGACGCCGGCCCGTAGCGGCTGTCCGGCAAAGCCTGGCCAACAACGCCTACGGGGAGATTGAGAAGCTCACGGACAACACGTCGTTCCTGACGGGCGGCACCTTGACAACCGAACTGGCATATACGTACAACGACTTCGGCCTGCCGGTGAAGCTGACATATACGGACGTGGACGGGGAGACGCGGACGGTGCGGGAGGAGACGAACCTGACGTACGACGGGAACGGGAACATCCTGACCGAAGCGGTGACGGAGGCGTACAGCGGGAGCACGACCAAGACGCGGACGTACCAGTATGACCTGGGCAACCGCCTGATCTCGGCGGCGTACGACGGGACGACCACGACGTATACGTACGACGCGGTGGGGAACCGGCTGACGCGGCAGGAGGGGACGGAGACGGCGGAGACGTATACGTACAACTACCAGAACCAGCTCACGCGGGTGCAGCAGGGGACGGCGGTGACGACGTATACGTACGATGCGCGGGGGAACCAGACGCAGCAGGTGCAGACGGGGACGGGCGTGACGACGACCACGAACTATGGCTACGATCTGGCCAACCGGCTGACCTCTACAAACATCTCGAACAACGCGGTGATCCCGCTGTCGACGAGCGCGACGTATGCGTACAACGCGCAGGGTCAGCGCGTGACGCGCGTGGAGGACGAGGTCATTACGCACTTCTACTACACGGGCTCGGCGCTGCTGTTCACGACGGTGAACGAGTACGTATTGCAGACGCAGAACATCCTCGACCCATCGGGCACGATCGTGGCGAGCAAGCGGTTCGAGGGGCAGGCGGAGACGGAGCAGGACCCGTATGCGGAGGACTACTTCTTCTACCGGTACGATATCCGCGGGAGCGTCACGAACATCGTGGATGGGGCAGGTTCCGTCGTCAAGTCGTACGACTACGACGAGTTCGGCGTGACGACCAGCACGGGGGACACGTTCTTCAACGAGGTGACGTTCACGGGCAGCGTGGCGGACGCTTCCGGCCTGCTCTACATGAACGCCCGCTACTACAACCCGTCCACCGCCCGCTTCCTCT
>OMDE01000016.1_pt1 | contig 64644 bp, 63 predicted proteins | sample 1645171 | NCBI WGS metagenome assembly OMDE01 (sample SAMEA103958129, study PRJEB25191) | human gut metagenome
TGGAGGTATCTCCAACGCACGTGAAGCATATCGAAAGCGGCCATCGTAAGCCATCGATTGAAATACTGTTCGAGATTACCAAAATCTTGAATATATCCTTGGACGGCGTTGTTTTCAGTAAAAACGAAAGCGCGCGCACAGATACTCGCAAAGAGATAGACCGCCTGCTGGACGTATCTGATGAAGCGTCCCTGCATTTCATATTGAGCGTACTGGAAGCGCTGCGCGAAAAGGAGCAGGCCGGCGTCAGATAACCGTCATCTTGCCGTGTGCATTGCAAAGGAGCCGCAAATCAGCGCTCCTTTTTTGTATCGTGCGTATTTCTTCTTCGGTGGGGTTGTGGCAATCCGTGATGAGCGAGAGTTGAAGATATCCTTCATACGCCGAAAGAATTGCTTCGCGCAATGCCGCGGGAGTATCGCAATGAGTTACGTTGAACCATTCGCGTTCTTCCTCGTCCCACTCCATTACCACATATCCGTGGCGAGTTAGCAGCACTTCGCAGATTCCTGTCTGAATAACCAGCGCAAAACAATCAAGTACGTTTTCAAAAGACAACATGGCAATCTTCCTTTCAAAATACCTTAATAAATAACACTATAATCATTCGCAGGCGAAGTCGCAAAGGTGCAAAGCGGCGATTACTTGCTTTCTGCCAATGCGCCGCGCCGTTACTACGCATTTCCCCGGCGCATGACCGCTATATCTAAACGGATAGCAGGTCACCAACACAAACGTTTTCCCGTCCATGACGGGCAGGCTCAAATCCGCCGTATTCTCATAAATCGTTATATCCGAAACGGTGTATATATAAACCGTGCCGCTATCTGTAGACAGAGAAATAATACACACATTATCAACACCAAGTGCCAGCAAGAGTATCTTCTTTGAAACTTCCATGCCAAGTGAATTGACAGGTAAACCGCTGCCGTCTCGCGCACCGCCGCAGCCCATCATCTCCTGCCGTTCATCCTCTATAGCGTCAATAGCCATAAACAGCCGTTCCTGCGTAAAAATATCAATGTAATTCATCCCGAACTCGCAATACCAGTAGTCCGCATCGCGGTATTCCGCTCGAACGTGAAATGTCATTTGCAAAAGCTTTTCCAACTTATCGCCGATAAGCTGGCCAACCGTGTCCCATGGAAGCCAAAGCGCAGTTTGCGTCTCCGCTTTGAGAAATAAATCTTTATCCTTTAACATAAACAAGCTCCTAAAAGAAGAGCCGGGGGCCCAAAGACGCCCGGCTGCAAATGGGTTGATGGTAAAATCAGAAGCCCTGCACGGCAGGCGTCAGAAGTTCACCGGTTTCTGGATCGTAATCGGGTATGACATCCCCGCTCACAGTGTCCGGCTCGTCGGCATCGTAATCAACGGAAGAACTGTACGCCTGTACCTGAGCGGCAAGCCTGCGCACGGCGGTAAGCTCCTCGGGCAAAAGGTCACGCCCTTCTGTAAAGGTCACCTGTGAATAGTCCATTCCGCCCTTATTGGCCGCCTTTCTAAGCGCAAACCGCGTCACGATAGCACCCGGGTCTTTGCCAACGGTCAAGAGCCTGCGCAGGTATTTTCCAAAGCCTTCTACAGAAAGCGTAGGGAGGTCGAGAATGATTGGAAAGATCTCACCTTCCTTTAGAATATAGATCCTGTGCTTGCGCTTGCAGGCCTTGCTGTTGTTCTCCGCAGTGCCGAACTGATTGAGATAGCATCTCGCGCAGTTTCCTCCGGGTGAGCCAACACCGAAACTGCCGTCCATGCTGCTGCATTCCGGACGGGCATTGCCGCCGGTATACTTGCCTTGAAAGTAGCTTTGCATGGGGTGATGCGTCAGGATAACGGCGTTGATCTCACGGAAATCGGTGTTACCATTGGCATCCGGCTCCTGAAGCATGAATGTCAAACCTCCGCCGGAAGGCACTTTGACACGGTCAAAGCGCATATTGAACCCGGCAAGCTCCTTGGCAGCGGCAGAAGTGCTGAATTGTGCAAGACGCTGAAAACCCTCCGTACTGTTGATGGTTGCGATTGCGTTGCTTTCTGACATGATGTTTCCTCCCTTTTTTATTAGCGCTGGTCACGCCAGCATGGATTCAAACTGCTGCTCGGTAAGCGTAGCCACGCCGAGCTGCTGCGCTTTGGCCAGCTTAGAACCGGCGTTCTCGCCGACAATCAAAAAATCAGTAGCCTTGCTTACGGCGCTTGTGGGTTTTGCGCCAAGCTGTAGTAGCCGGGTCTGAATGCCGTCTCGGGTGTAGTTTTCAAGCTTTCCGGTCGCTACGACTGTTTTACCGTAGAAGGGGTTGCTCGTGTTTGCCATAGTAGTCATTTCCTTTCTGAAATTAAGATGTTGTATCGCCGGACGCCATAGCTTTTCAGCTCTCACGTCGGAATACCAGGAATAGATGTTTTCATGCATGGTGGGGCCGAAGTCCGGAAGCTGTGTGAAGTCGAACCCGTCCTTGATGGCTTGCTCGAACGCTTCCCAATCCCCGCCGAAGTGACGGCTTATGACACGTCCGGCGGTTCGGCCTACGGTATGGATGCCACACCCCGCAATAAATTGGTTCAGAGTGCAATCACGGCTTTTTTCGATGTTTGATTGCAGTCGCTGATACGATTTTTCTCCGAACCCTTCCGTTTTAACGATTTCGTCGTGGTATCGTTCCAGCTCATATAGGTCGCCGAAGCTTTTGATCCATCCCCTATCGATGAACTTTTCCAGCGTCTTTGCCGACAAGCCCTCGATGTTCATGCGGGTCCGCTCACAAAAATGCACGAACTTATCCACCAGCTTTGCCGGGCAGTCTTGATTTGTGCAGTAAAGAAAGCGGACGCCATTGGTGGTATGCCTGACTGTTACGGGCTCGCCACAGCAAGGGCAAACATCCGGTAACTTTGCTGTGCCACTCTTTGTGAGGTTATCAGCGAGCTGGGGTATGATTTGATTTGCCTTGTAAATCCGAACTCTGTCGCCGATCCCCAGTCGGAAACTTTCAACGATATCCAGGTTATGCAGATAAGCATGATTGACGGTTGCGCCGTCAATGACCACATCCTTGAACTTTCCGGTGATGGATACCATGCCGGTGCGGGTGGTGGCCAGTTCAAAGCCGAGGAACTCGGTTTCATACAGTTCATCAGCCCATTTGAGCGCCATTATGCGATTTTCATGATGGCCCGTCGCGCCCAAGCTCTCACCATAGGCGATATCGTTATATTCGACGATAAGCCCGTCCACGGGATACGGACATTTCTCAGGCTTAAACCAGTCTATGACCGCTCGGATCTGCGGCTCTGTGGGCAGATCGCCCAAGGGAAGATGATGCACCACATCGAAGCCCAGTTTTGACAGGAACGCCAACTGCTCATGCTTCATGGTGAAGCTGTCACCTGAAATCAAGTCAAAAGCCACAAATTCCAGCATTCGGTTTCGCACTTTTGTCGCGTCCAGCTTTCGGATGCTACCGGCAGCCAGACTGCGGGGATGGGTATAGGGTTCCTCTAGCTCGCCGTTAAGCTGCTCGAAGTTGGCCCAGCTGACCACGCCTTCGCCGCGAACCTCAAGAGGCTGCGTGTACGGGATGGTCAAGGGTACATTGAGCATGACTCTGACCGTGTGCGTCACATCCTCGCCGATACGACCCTCAGCGCCTCGGGTGATGGCTTGCTTCAGCTTGCCGTTCTCGTAGCGCAACACGAGCGTGAGCCCGTCGAGCTTCCACGAAACCAGCGCCGCGTGGCTGCCGATAAAGCGGACGATCTCGTCGACGGACTTTGTCTTTGCCGCCGACAGCATGGGGCGGGTGTGCTCCACCTCCGTAAGCCCTTCCAGTATTTCGCCGGAGACCTTTTGCGTCGGGGAGCCAGAAAGCACAATGCCGGAGTTATCCTCCAGCATCTTCAGCTCGTCAAAGAGCGCATCGTATTCCCGATCGGTCATGATTGGGTCGTCATGTTTGTAGTAGGCTGTGTCGGCACGTTTGAGAATGCCGATAAGTTCCTTCATTCGCTGAATATCCGGTGTATCTGTTTGTGTCATTCGGTTCACTCCTTTTTTGAGATATGATAGGGATGATAGATTTGTCCCTCAAAAAAACTGTTTCACCTCCTGTTTCTTGTATAATGTGGCGCCATCACGCAATCGCTGTTGCAATACTTCGGATACAGGAAAACGTATCCTCTACTTGCGCACATGACATGCCCATGCGGCCTGCTATTTCCTTAATGGAATATCCGTCGAGTCGCAGACATAGAAGCGTATGCTGCTCTTCCGACAACGCTGTAAGCAATGCCTCCGCTGTCAGTGTGTCGCAAGCGGCTTCTCCCGCGTCAGAGTCATCGGCGGGGACGACATCGTGAAGCGTCAATCCGCCGCCTGCAAGCTGCGAGTCAAGGCTCAACGTCTTATCGAGCGTTTTATAGGCCTTGCGCCAGTAGCTTTTCATTTGCCAGTCCATCGCCTTGAAGGCGATAGCCTCGAATTTGTACCTGCGCAGTTGGGGATTGATGCAGTAGAGCTGCACCGCCCTCAGATACCGAAAGATCACCACATCGTAAAACTCACTTTCCGGGAGCCGTTTGCGCCGCAGGAAGTCCATAACCACATGATGATGCTTTTCCGCAAATGCGCTTTGTTCTTCCGTGAGCCGCTTTTCCTGTGCGTTCATGGTTCGATTTCCTTTCTTTTGTGCTGAATTTGGCATATAAAAACGGAGCGCGTGCGCGTTCCGAAGATATGGGTTATGGGCCGAATACACGGCCGAATCTATATAAAAAAAGCGCCCCGAGGCATAAAGCCTAAGGACGCTTTGAATACTTGGAAACTGTGCCTTTCCAGCGGAAGGGCTTGGATACTTTATGGGCTTAGTATATCCCAATAAAAAGGCCATAGCAAGGACTTGTCATATTACTGGCAGACGTATGGCGGGTTCTCGCCGATGACACGCAAATCCGCCTGTGTTATACTCCTAGCGTCGAAACTTCTGTTGAGCGGCCGGTCATTACGACCGGAAAAGGAGGAGTTTTGAAATGAGGTATTGCCCCTATTGCGGCGCGTCCATATTGGATGATGCCGCTTTTTGCATGGAATGCGGCGCAACGATACCCGTAAGCGGTGTTCCCAAGGAAGAACCTAAGCAAAGAGCGCCGCAAACCAAGAAAAAGAAGCATAAGCCCAAGCCCATAAAGCGCCGACCAGACGCTCCGCCGCCCGATCCGCAGGATGAGGGCTACGATGGGTACTACGACGATACGCCCACACTGGACGACGGCGCATTCAAAGAAAAGCTGGATAAAGGGCTTATCAAGCAGATCATCGTTGTGGGTGCTTCGGCCATCGTCATCGTGGTGCTGGCGATCGTGCTTATGAAGCTGCTGTGAGGTGCGGTATGGATAAAAAGAGAATCATTTTGCTGTGCGCGATGGGCCTTTTGCTTGCGGCTGCCATTGCGCTTGGCGTCGCATGGGTCATCGAAGCCAATGAGTATGCGGGATATGAAGCGGATTATGTGGACATCGCGGAGGATGTGCTGCGGCCGGATGACGATATTGTCATCATAGAGCTTGCGCCGCCGAGCCCAACGCCGGAGCAGAGCGCCACGCCGGAGGAAGTAGCCGAGCCGGACATATCAACCATGCCCTCGACATCTACGCCCACCACGTCTGCGCCCTCTATGAGCGCACCCGCTCCCGATGCGGGCAGCAATGAGACAAAGCAGCGGGTATCTGTTGATTTTGACGCCCTGACTGCTCAAAACAACGATACGGCGGGTTGGCTGTATATCCCCGGCACCAAGGTCAATTACCCTGTTGTGCAGGCGGAGGACAACGAGTATTACCTGAACAGGAGCTTCAAACGGAAGGAAGCGAGCTGCGGTACGATCTTCATGGACTATCAGAACAACCTAAACCCGCTGGATCGGAATACCATCGTATTCGGGCATAACATGGGTGGTTCGTCAAGCCTTATGTTCTCGCAGCTCACGAAATACAAGAAGCAGAACTATTGGGAGAAGCATCAAACCCTCCAATTCGATACGCCCTATCGAACCGGAACATGGCAGGTGCTTGCCGTCTGCCACTTGGACGTTGGCACGCTGGAGCAGTTCAACTTCCTGCAACAGGACTTCATATCGGATGATGCATTTGTTGGTTTTGTGCAGTCGATTAAGGCGCGGGCGCTGTATGAAACCAACGTATACGCCCCTGCCGATGGCAGACTGTTGACGCTTGTGACCTGCGACAGGTCCGGCGGGTTTGGCAAAAACGGCCGGCTACTGGTGGTGGCCGTGCAGATAAACTGATGGAACTGTTGTAAAACCGAAACGTCGCTTGTGTAATAGTTCAAGAACAAGATAAGGCGGTGCTTCAATATGCTGTATCTATCCAAAGGTCTTTTGATAAATCAATGCCGGGGCGCGATCACGATCAACCGCTGCGGCCGCATACATGAGCTGCAAAATGAACAGGCGCGGGATTGGCTGGCCGGGCATACCGGCGTTCAGTATCTCGGAAAAGCGCGTTTAGCCGCGCTTGAGAAGGTTGGACTCGTCGAATCGCAGCCGGGCAAGGAGTTCACGAGCGAGGTGTTTCGCATACTCGTCAACTGCGTGATCGCGCCGCGCCAGCGCAAGCTGCCATACTGGGGGCTTGAACCCGATGAAAGGCGGCTATTGCGTTGGATCAGGGAGGCGGGTCTGCGCCTGACCGCGGCGGAGCTTGTTAAGCTGGCCGAAGCGGGCATTGAGCCGAAAGCGCAATACCTGGGCGCAGAGAATCGGCAGCGCGTGGTAGAGCTGATCTATACGAAGGAAAATATCTTCGACGGCGCGCTGGAAGCGGCGATGGAGCTTTCTCCAGCGCTGCCCGGCGCGGTAAGCATTCTGCTCAGCCTTCTGAAGAAGAGGCGTATCATTCTGATTTGAGGTGTTCCATGCGCATACGAGACGGTTTCAAAGCGATCCCCGCCGCTCTTCAGCGGCAGATCCTGCGGCGCGGCCTGATAGGCTGCGCCTTTCTCCTGTTCAGCGTGGTATTCCTGCTGATGGGATACGACGCTTTGCTTGTGCTGCCAGGCGTTGGCTTTATGCTGTTCAGCTTCACAAGCGCAGTCTGGCTGTTTCATATAGCCGACCGAAAGCGATATGTGATAGTGGAAGGGATTTGCGCAGAGGTCACGAAGTCCATTTTGTTCAAGCGCGTAAAGACGGTGACGCTGGAAGCCGACGGGAAGATCCTGCGCATACAGCTCAAACAGCACAGGAGAGGATATAGAGCCGGCGCAAAGCTGCGCCTCTATATCCAAGAGAGCGCTAAGGTATACGAACGGGACGGGGCGCTGCTTATCTACGACTACATCCTTATCGAGCAGCGGACATCTTCCGTCATTGACGAACCCAAATCCCCGTGATATACTTACGCTGTAAGTTTCCAAGCAATCCGTATGGATTCGCACAGTTTCCAAGTTACTTTAGCGTCAATCGGCCTATCCGCTGTTTGGCGCTTTTTTATTACCCCAAAACGAAAGGAGATAATCAACATGATGCTGCAACTGGTAACGGACGCGGTCATATCCAAGGGGTATGGCGGCGCTCCGGCATTCCACTCTTCCGAGGATGGGCGCATGCTCAGCTTCAAGATCGGCTGCAAAGTGTATGACAAGCGCGCCGATAAGGAAACCCGCTGGGTGAACTTCAACGTCAACGCCTTCGACGACCTTGCCGAGCGCGTGCGGAGGATGAACCTCAAGGAGGGCTCCCACATCAACGTGATGGGCAACTTCGATATGAAGCCGTGGGTCAACCGGGAGACCGGCGAGATCACCACATGGCCGACCATCAGAGCCGTCAACATCGAGTACGCCGCAAGCGCGCTTCCCAAGCAGGACGCGCAGACGGCACAAAAGGCAGTTCCCGTTCAAGATAAACAGGAGCAGTCCGCATTGCCGCCGGAACAGCTTCCCGGTTTTACGGGGTATGAGCCGTTTGGCGGCGGCAACTCATATTACCCTGACGAGACCTGACCGACCTTAAAACACATACTTGCCAAAATGGCGCATGCAATGGTTCCACCGATTGCGTGCGCTTTATTTTTTGGGGAAAGGAGGGCATTTCTTGAAAAACACATCGTTCATGTTCAAGACCGAGGAGGAAAAGACCGTCAAACTCATCACACTGCTCCGGCAGCGCAGCCGAGACACGCTTTCAGGAGAACAGCTCAATCAGCTTGCTCTCGCGGTAAAGACCGGCCGACAGTATACGGTAAAGATCCACACGACGCCAAGCGGCTTTTGCGAGTCGCTTGTGCTTGTGAAATCGGATACCGACAACGACGTCGGCACGGTCGTATTCGGTCAGGCGCTTTTTGGCGCCGCCACCGAATCCGGGTATCGGGAAGGCCGGCTGTTTCTGCCATCCAGGCAGGCCTGCGCGGTCGTCAGCCGTAAACGGGCGGACGGATGCCGCATTAGCTTCAGCAACGAGATCCACATCTACATCCCGTCCTCAATTTACGAGAAAGGAAAATATCCAAAGTATGGACAAGAGCAAAAAGCGACATATAGCGTATGAGGCGCTGACCCTGCTCGGCGTCGTCATATTGCTCTGCTTCATCACCCGGCTGTGGCCGATCCTGCTGCTGGCGCTCGCAGGCGCTGTCATCGCGGCCGTCGTGTTGCTGTTCGCGTCGCTGCGAAAACCTGAAGCGGTTATACTTCCGCCGCCCGCCGCCCCGTCTGTGCCGGACAATGAACGCGACCTGATCAGGATGGCGTTTACCATCCTTGAGCGGCGCATAACTGAAGCCGTACTGTGCGACCATCCCGGCGCACGCTGGGTATGGGAAACGCCTCACCCCGAGAAAACGCTTCATGCGGGTGGAGAACTCTGTATTATCCTCAACCACGCGGGCGGGTTTCGCCGGGCGCAGGTCACTGTGGCGGATCTTCAATTCGTGAATCTCAGCTATACAGCGGCTCCGTCCAAGGAAGCGAAGGACGATGCAAACGAATCGCCGGAAGCGAAATCGCAGGGCGAAACGGACACGCAAGAGGATGTGGAATCGCCCATGCCCGTCAATTATGAGCTTGTTGCCTTTGAATGGGTGGAAGATCATATCAGTTATCTCAGCGACCAGTGCAACGAAGCGATCGCCCGTGGGGACGACCGGTTTGTGATACCGGCGTCGGTTCTGCCGGTAAAGGAAAGCTGGCCGGCCGTTTGCGCCGAGCTTGAAAAACACGACTTCACAGACACAGAACCTATGGATGATGGCGTCGCCATCGCAACACCTCAAGTAAGCGATGCTTAGGGAACATGCGTGATGGCAGAAATACATCCGTCAGCGCGTATGGGACATGAGCATTAATTGCTTGATATCAAGAATAGAAAGGAAATCGAATATGAGCGTCAACACACAAACGCTGTTCGCGTTCAACCGTCCGCTGCCGCCCCCCTTTGATACGTTGAAAAGCAAAAAGGTGAAGGTCAGCTCAACCTATGGCGACGGCACGGAAGCCACGCTCTCCCCGTCCATGATAAAGGCCGTGAACGCCTTTTGCCGTTGCCGGGATGGCAGCGGTGAAGGTGCACTGGGAATATCGGACGGACGCAGTGTTGCCGAGTATAAGTCCTCCGCGTCGCCGGACGCCTACAACCTGGTCGTGTACGACCCCGCCACCGGCAGCATTATGGCCATCGAATACGACAAGAATACGGAGGTCAGCCAGATATATGCATTAACAGCCAGCGGCCGCGACGGCAGCGCGCTGCTCTTTTCCCTGATGCCTGCGCTTGCAGATGACGAGGAGTTCGCAGAAAACCTTGAAGAGTACCGTACAGAGCTATCCTTGGGCTTGCACGATGTGGTGAAGGCGGGAAACATTATGGCCGTACTCTGCGATAACGCCTATCGCCGTATCAAGGACGATGCCTGCTCCGCGCACATCAAGCTGAACATCGACAAAACGGGCAATCTGACCCGTATCCCCAAAACACAGCTTGACGCTGGCAAGTATATCCCGCAGACAGTTGTGTGCGGCGAGTTTTCCATCATCGCGCAGACAGGACCGGCGCCTGTGTACAAGCCCGCCGTCCTGATCGAGCACAGCGATTTTGTCGGGCAGTATCCCATCAACCCAGGCCGCGGCCTCAACGCCAGAGAAAAGCTCCTGGTGCCAAAGCTCCCCGCATGGTACATCATCCCTAAGGAGGTTGTAAGCATCTGCCAGCATGCGGTCAAGACCAGCGAAAAAGCTATGCCCATGCGCAACTTTCTGCTGCGCGGGCCTGCTGGTACCGGCAAGACCATGGGCGCACAGGCGATTGCAGCGGGATTGGGCCTGCCGTATGTCAAGTATACTTGTTCCGCTAATACCGAGATATTTGACTTTGTCGGGCAGGTGTTTCCCGATACCGCAAGAGCGACAACGGGCGACGCTGAGCTGGACAAGGAGCGTGAGCAGTTGTTGAGCATGGGCGGGATTACCTATGCCAACGTAGCAGCGCTAATGAAGCTGCCCGGCCTCGACGACATGGACTACGACCCCGAAGGCGTATATGAGAAGCTGACAGGCGCAAAAAAGCCGGACGCCACATCACAAGACTGCATGGGCGTGGTATTGGATGCCGTGACCGACAAGGTGCGGCTTTTGAGCAATGTAAAGCCTAAGGATAAGAGCCCATCCTACACTTATGTGGAAACCGACTTCATCCGTGCCTTGAAATACGGGTATGTGTGTGAAGTGCAGGAGCCTACGGTCATCATGCAGCCGGGCGTTCTGGTGGGCCTTAACAGCCTGCTTGAGCAGACGGGCAGCATTACGCTCCCCACCGGCGAGGTCATCCGCAGGCATCCGGACGCTGTCGTCATCGTAACCACCAACATCGCCTACGAAGGCTGCCGCGGGCTCAACCAAAGCGTCACCGACCGAATGAGCCTAGCGCAGGACATCGAGCTGCCAAGCCCGGAGGTCATGGCTCAGCGCGCCATGAGCGTGACGGGCTGTGAGGACGATGTGCTGGTGGGTCAGATGGTTAGAGTCGTAAACGACATGAGCGATTTCATGCGCAAGAACGGCATTGTTGACGGCTCCTGCGGTATGCGCAGCCTGATCGACTGGATACTTTCCACGGAGATCACCGGCGACCCGTATATTTCGGCGTTATACACCGTCATATCCAAGGCTACCGCCAACGAGGACGACCGCTATGCGCTGATATCCTCGGTATTGGAGGGGCAATTTGCACCCAAACGCCGCAAGGCGGTATAGAAAGGAGGCTTTAGAACACTCATGACACGAGTAAATCATAAGAAAGTCCGGCAGCTACTCAATCAGGAGCGCAACAGCATAACCGACAGGCAGTTTTTCGTGTCCCGCATTCTTGCGGGACACTTTGCTGACATAGCTGCGGCGCAAAGCAAGCGGTACGCCTATAACCGCAGGGTGAATGTCCGCATCGTTTGGGAACCGAAGAACCCGGAGGGCGCGCATACGGACAATTCGCTCATCTGGATCAATGCGGCAACTCCATTGGTGAAAGCCAAAAAGAACCGACAGGAGCGATACGAAATGGTCTGCGGACTGTTTGCGCATGAGCTGGGTCATGTGCTGTATACGGATTTTCTGTCCAGCCAGACCCACGCTGCAAAAACGATGGACGGAGGCTGGTATCCGGAGCGTCCCGTCTGTGCTGAGCTTTCGCACAGGCTCAATGTGGATGAGATCGAGGAATACCGAAATCAAGGCTCCGTCTACCAAACGGCATTTACACGGCTCTCGCATCATCTGCACAACGTCCTGGAGGACGGCTTCATTGAAGAAAAGATGATGAACCACTTTCCGGGCGTGCTGGGCGCAAACCTGAAGAGCTTACGGGAAAGCGTATGGGAGGAGACACAAACCGTCGCACAGCTTGTCGAGCAAGAAGCAGACGAACGCTTGAAATGGCGCTCTATCCTCCAAATGATGCTGAGCTACTGCCTATATGGGGAAATAAAGTATGGTGAAACAGCCCTGACGGATGAGCGCATACAGGCCGTATTCCATTCACTCGACGATTTGGATGAGGGGCTGACCTGCGCTGACCCAAGGGTACGCTGGCAGATGGTCAATCTGATCATCGTGCGCAACTGGCGCTACATCAAGCCATATCTGGAGTATTGCGAGGAGAATAGTAAAGCGGCCGGCGGCGATCTGGCTGCTATGTTAGACGCTCTGTTCGATGCGCTGAATGGTTCTACCTCAGAAGGCGCCGGTTTGACGGTTGCTGTGGCCGAAAATGGCACGCCCGCTTTAGGGCGCGGAGAAATGCGCAGTGCAAAACGCGGGATGACCGCAGCGCTTGCCAAGCCTCCGGCCGCAGAAGACGACACAGAGGATGATGAAAAAGAAGCTGAAGCGCCCGAGCCTAAGGATGATGAAGAACCGGCTGAGGCAGGCGGAGGCGCCGCTTCTTCCGGCAGGATCGGCGACGATATGGATGGCGCCTGCTTCAAAAATGCAAGTGAAGCGCCGGATGAACCGCTAGAGGTCACGGATAAGGAAGGCGGTCGCATCCCACTCATGCAGACAGACAGCGTTTCCACACCCAACCGCGGCGAGCTGGAATACGACAACGATTATCACGGCATTGGCTACGACGCCTCCGCCAAGGATATCGAAGACCTGCTTAACCGCATGGCGGAAGAACGGCTGGAAACCAAGCGTACATCGCAGCTTAACGAGCTTGCGCAGAACATTGCCTACGGCAACATCCATGAAGGCGTCAAGATGACCGTTCACCGGATGAGTACGATAGACGATGAGCTGCGCGACAGGTACGACGAGGCTTCACCGCCGCTGCTCGCCATATCCAAGCAGCTGCAGCGCAGCATAACGAGGCAGCTACAGGACCAACGGCGGGGCGGCAAGCAGACGGGTTTATACATGGGGCGGCGCTTGGATATCCACTCATTGCCCCGCAATGACGGCAGGGCGTTTTCCAAGATGAGCCTGCCCAATGAAACTCCAGAGCTGGCTATCGCGCTGCTGCTTGACGAATCGGGTTCGATGGGCTGTGCCAGCCGAGCAATCTACGCAAGGGCGTCGGCCATTATTTTGTACGATTTCTGCCAGTCGCTCGGCATCCCTGTTATGGTCTATGGCCATTCCACGGATACCGGCGTTGCGCTCTATTCGTATGCAGAATTTGATTCCATCGACAAACTCGACCGCTATCGCATGATGAATATCTCCGCCCGAGGAAGCAACAGGGATGGCGCCGCGCTTCGGTTCGTTGCCGAACAGCTCGCCAAACGTCCAGAGGACATCCGGCTGCTGATCCTCGTATCCGACGGTCAGCCGGCGGATTCCGGGTACTACGGTACCGCAGCAGAGGAGGATCTCCGCGGCATAAAGACAGAATACCGCCGTAAAGGGATCTGCTTTATTGCGGCGGCAATCGGCGAGGATAAGGAAAACATTGAGCGAATCTATGGAGACTCGTTTATGGACATCTCCGACCTGCACACGCTACCGATCGCACTGACAAATGCTGTAAAGCGGTTTATCCGCACATAACCGACAGGGAGAGGGCGCTGACTCTCTCCCCGATTTTTTTGGAGGTATATCATGATAATCAACTGTAATGGCGCTACTTTTGAACATGCAGGCGTTACCTATACGATCGGCGCATCGGTCGTCGGCACCGACCAAAGTGAGTATGAGGGGCTGACGGGATATATATACGAAGTTCGAGATGGCGCTGACAAGGAAACGGAGAATGAGACACCGGACTTATATTGCAACTTTGACCCGCCGGATGACCCGGCTGAGATCGCAGAACTGGAGGCGGTCTTTTCGGACCTCTATGACGAGCCCAAGACATTGGAGGACATAATCCTCGATTGCGTCATCATGGCGCCGAATATGGTCAGGCCTTACCAAACCTATCGGATTCCGGTTGTCTGGGAATCATGGGGTGTTCTGAGCATAGACGCCGGATCTCTTGAACAAGCGGCAGCCCTTGCGTTGGATTCCGAGATGCCTCTGCCCGATCAAAAGGAATATGTGGACGAGAGCATTCGTGTTGATTGGGAAAGCGTTGGCGGATGTAATGCTCCTATGCCGGATGATTCGGCGGATATGTTCTGCGTCCGAGGTCATCTCGGACAATCAGAGTGAACAACGCAAGAACAATATAGTTAAGAAGCGGCCTGATTGCAGGTCGCTTTTTTTGTGGAGTCTCCGTATAGTTCAAACAAGCAGCGGATAACATATTAACTAATACTTGATTATGTCGCTGATATGGGTTAAAATATTAGCTGTAAGGAGATGACACCATGAAAACGCCGAAGGAACTGAGCCTACTGATTGCAGCGAATGTGCGAAAACGCAGGAAGGGGCAGAAGCTATCCATGCAGGATCTTTCAGACAAATCCGGCGTCAGCTACGGGTCTATCAAGCGGTTTGAAAGCATCGGTGAGATCTCTCTGACCTCGCTGCTGAAAATCGCTGTTGTGCTGGATTGTGCGGACGGCTTCGAGCAGCTGTTCGCGGAAACGGAAATACGCTCGATACAGGAGATCATAGATGGAAAGGTATAAGGTATTGGAAGCGTTCATTGGCGAGCAAAAGGTCGGAACATTGGCGCTGTACAAGGGGCGTCTTGTGGCATTTGAATACAATGAAGGCTGGCTGCGTGAAGGCTTTTCCATTAGCCCTTTCAGCCTGCCTTTGCAAAAGAAGGTGTTCATCCCGAAACCCGACCCTTTCGACGGGCTGTTCGGCGCCTTTGCCGACAGCCTTCCCGATGGCTGGGGCCGGCTTCTCGTAGACAGGATGCTCAACCGTGAGCATGTTGACCCGCATGAGGTGGATATGCTGAACCGGCTGGCCATCGTGGGCGATTCCGGTATGGGTGCGCTGACATACCGGCCTGTGCATCAATGGAAAACGGAGCAAGTGCAAATAGAGTATGACCGCATGGCGGAGGAATGCCGAAAGGTATTGGAGTCCGAATACTCAAACGACTTGGATATGCTGTTCCGGCTCGGCGGTTCATCCGGCGGCGCGCGGCCCAAAATACTGACCAAGATAGACGGCGAGGATTGGATCGTCAAATTCCCCGCGTCTATTGACAGGCGTGATGCGGGGCTCATAGAATACCGCTATTGTGAGTGCGCAAGAAAATGCGGTCTGGAAGTGGCTGAAACCAGGTTGTTTCCATCCGCAAGATGTGAGGGATACTTTGGCACAAAGCGCTTCGACCGTATAAAGCGGCCGGATAGCACAATAAGGCGCGTCCACATGCTGTCCGTATCCGCGCTGCTGGAAACCTCGCATCGCATACCGAACCTCGATTATAGAACGCTCATGACGCTGACGCTGGAGCTGACAAAGGATTACTCCGAAGTGGAAAAGATGTATCGGCTCATGTGCTTCAACGTGTATGCGCATAATCGGGACGACCACTCCAAAAACTTCACCTTCTTATATGACGAGGACCGGCAGGCGTGGAAGCTTTCTCCGGCATACGACCTAACTTACAGCAATTCGCTGGGCGGCGAGCATGCCACCAGCGTAAACGGCAATGGCCGCGATCCGTCCAGAAAGGATATTCTCGCCATAGCGGAGCACATTGGCATTGCAAAGACGAAAGCGAAGCAGATCGCCGATCAGGTCGAAGCTGCCGTTGCGGACGTACTCGGCAATGTCAGCCAATACAGGTGATCGAATAGGAGAAACGGATGAACGGACAGAACAGAGCCGATGTGAAGGTCGGCGCGCGGGTCAAAATCGTTCTGAAGGCAGACCAACGCACGGGTAAGCTGACTGAGGGCGTTGTAGAGCGGCTGCTCACAAAGAGCAGCTTCCACCCGCATGGTATCAAGGTCATGCTGACGGACGGCCAGGTTGGCCGGGTGCGGGAGATTATTGAGTAGAAGCCGAGCAAGGCTTGCATTGACGGATGAAAACGGCGATGGTATAATGCTTGTGTAAAGTATCCAAGCCGTTCCGCTGGAAAGGCACAGTTTCCAAGTATCATCAGCGTCCATGGGCATATTGCCTCTGGGCGCTTTTTTTGTTCCAGCTCATCCTATCCTTGAGCATAAGCAGGACTCCAACGGGGGCCTGCCTTTTGCATATCATGGCGGGTTCACCGCCGAAATACGAAAGGAGAACCACAATGCAACCTTGTTTGGACGATTTCAACACGACCTTCGACGACTACGCCGCAATGCAGACCTATCATGCCCGGCAGACCCGCGAAAGCAGGTGGGCGCGCAGGACGGTATCCGGCTTGCACATCGAGCCATTGGACGAGGCCTCGCCGTTGTACACTGACGACAAAGCCTTCGCCCCGGACGTATCTCAGGTGGCCGTCAGCGACACGGCAAGGAACCTTGGCCTTGCGCTGCTGACAGAGGACGGGTATCTGCCTATCCGAAACACCGCCTACAAATCCCTACTCGACAGGGCGAAGATTGGAGGCTCTGCGCTTCCGAAGCTGCAAAAGCCCAAGCTCGCCGGAATCCTCAACGAATGCCTTTCACTGCACAAATCGGAAGCGCTGCTGTTGGTGAGATGCGAAAAGGTGGCGGCATTCCATTCCGGGGATGAACGGGATTATTCCATCTTGCCCATCGACGAACTCATGACTTCGCTTTCCGAAAAGCTGAACGAGCGTTTCCCCGGCAACATATTCGCGCAGGGGTATGCGGATCATTCTCTGGCGACGGCCTCCTGGTCGTTTCCCGCTCAACGTGACGAGCTGCTTGAAACCTATGACAAAGCACTCATCTCGCACGGGCAGAAGCACCTGGCGTCCAAGTTCACGCCGGGCGTTCGATTTACAACCTCAGATGTGGGCGTTGCGGCTGCGTCTGTATCCGCTTTGCTTACGGGCGGACAGTACCCTATACGCATCGGCAATGTGGTATCGGTGCATCACAGGCGGCAGACCAAGGTGCGGGATTTCGATTCCTCGCTGGATATGCTCTTTGCCCAGTTCGCCGACACCATCAAAAAGCTGGAAAGCTTGCTCGATCTGACGCTGTGCTATCCGGTCAACGCCATGACGCTGGCCTGTAAGAAGCTGGCCATGCCAAAGGCGGCAGCCATGGAGGCCATTGAAATGTTCCGCATGGCGGTGGGTGAAACACCCGCATCCGCTCATGACGTGTACATGGCCATGCAGGAGATCTTGTTCATCCTCAAAACGGGTCATGTGCCGGAGAGCAAGCTCATCTCCGTGGAGGAATCCATCGCCCGCGCGCTGACGCTGCGTTGGGGCGACTATGACCTGCCCGGGGCGGTGAGTTACTGATGGCAGCACCGAAGATATTGTGCGATACCGCGGGCATGGACAGAAGGACTTGGCTTGCGGCGAGGGCGCACGGGCCCGATGGCTCGATCCCCATTGCCATCGGCGGCAGCGACGTGGCGGCCATCTTTGGCATCAGCCCGTGGAAAACGCCGCTCGACCTGTGGCTTGAAAAGTCCGGTAAGCTCATGCCGGATGAGAGCGAAAACATGTGGCAGAAGGAAATGGGGCATCTGCTGGAGCCTGTTGTAGCACAGATGTACGCTTTTCGCACCGGCCATCGTGTGATCACGGATACCTATCTGTATCAGCACGCGCTCTATCCTTGGGCGTTGGCCAACATCGACTATGGCATGGAGGATAAGGACACCAAGGAGGTCGGCGGTCTGGAATGCAAGTCTACCACTTACTACAACGCAGATGAGTGGATGGACGACAAGGTGCCCATGCACTATGAGTACCAGTGCCGGTTCTACATGGGTGTGCGTGATCTCCCGTTCTGGGACATCGCCTGCATGTGGGGCAACGGCGAGAAGGATTTTCAGATTCGCCGTATATTTCGGGATTTTGCCATTGAGGAGATGATATTTGAAACGGTCGCGGCGTTCCTACAGAGCATCCACGACAACAAACCGCCTTCCATGGCAGAAGTCGCCCCGAAGCTTGCGATGAAATCCCTTGCGCGGATCTACGGCGCGGGCACGCTCGCCGCTCCCACCATCGAGTTCGGCAAGAAGCACGAGCGCCAGATAAGGCGTATCGCAGCGCTCCAACAGGAGAACCGTGAACTGGATCGTCAGATCAGGCAAAACGAAAAGGAGGTTATGGCACTATCAGTGCAAATCGCGGATACCATGCGTGAGCATGAACACGGCGTTCTGGAGACGCCCTTGGAGCAGTTCCAGATCGACTATGTATCCTCAAACCAACGGCGCGTGAACGGTGAGAAGCTGAAAAAGCTGTACCCCGTCATATATGACGAGGTACTCAACCCGCCGGCTCAGCGTCGCATCAAGATCGCAGCCGTCACGAAATGACAGCATAACTGACGAAGGGGAGGGCTCACGCTCTCTCCTTTTGATTGGAGGAAACCATATGGAAAACTCGCTGGATATCTACTTCAGGGACTTCACGCCTGAAACGCAGGAGGCCATCCTCGAAACGGCGGGCATTCGAGACCCCAAGGAAGCCAACTGGGATGTGTTTCCCATCACAATTCTTACGTTTGAAGCCGAAGAAGGAGGCAACCCATGAACACAACAGCAATGGAAACGAGTAACATCGACCGCATCATCACCAAATGGAAGGATCAGCTGGAAGCGCAGTACCTGTGCATCAGTCAGACAACGTCAAATTATGAACGGGCGTACATCTGCTCACCCTGCACCGCCGCTACGGCAAAGGAAGTACAGCGCAATGTGCAGGCGGCCCGGTTCTATATGTGGTACGCGTTCGAGAACATGGACGTGATCGCCCGTGCGCCGCATGCCTATCTGCCCATCCTGCTCAGCGACAAGCTGCCTGCCGAGCGTGCGCTTCGGTCTGGAGCTATTGGAGCAGAGCGATATGGTGTTCGTCTACGGCAAGATACTATCCACCGGCATGAAAGGCGAGATCGCCCGCGCCGTGGAACTGAACATCCCCATCACCGTATTTGACGCGGAACTGTATCTCAAAGTCCGAAAACTTGTCACACGCCACGGCGGCGACAAATCGCAGGTCACGCTCCATAGCGAGCCTTGCTATCTCTCGCTCGCTGCGGAAGAAATCTTAGGCTGAGGAGGTCATCATGCTATGTAGCTATGAGCGGGTCATTTACCCGCAATCCCTTTCAGATCCAAACCCTACGGGGTTCATGGTGGCAGTATATACGCCCCATGAGAAGATACTGGACAGCTCCGGCCAGGCGCTTCGGCAGGTCAAGGCCGTAGGCTACTTTCTGCCGACGGCCAAGGGCATCCGCTATGAGATGCAGGGGCGCTGGGAGCGCGGTAAGCACGGCGACCAATACGCCGTGACACAATTTGAGGAGGTGATACAGCCCACTGAGGCCGGCATCATCGCCTATCTCAGTTCCGGCTACATCAAGGGCATCGGCGAAAAGACCGCCCGCCGCATCTACGAGCATTTCGGTGATAAAGCGCTGGATATCCTCGACAGAGAACCAAAACGGCTGCTTGAAGTGCGCGGCATCAGCCCCAAAAAGCTGGAGCGCATCTCTGACTCCTATATGGAGACCCGAGGCGCACGGGACATCATCACGCTGCTGTCCCCATTTGGTATAGCGCCCAAACGTGCCGTGCGATTCTTCAAAATCTACGGGCGGGATGCGGCTGACATTATCCGGCAGCATCCATACCGCCTCTGCGAAGTACGCGGCATCGGGTTCAAGACCGCCGATGAGATCGCAAAAAGCGTTGGCTTCGACCCTTGTGGGGAGGAGCGCATCGATGCGGCACTGCTGCATGTGCTAAAGGAAGCGGAAAACGGCGGCAATCTTTTCAAGAACGCCGGGAATCTCTGCATCCCCAAGGCGATGCTGGTTGTCAAGTGCATCGAGCTACTTGAAACGCGGGAAATTACAGAGCGGATGGTGGTTGCGCGCTGCCGAGAGCTGTTGAACCGGAACGAAATCACCTTGTATCAGAATCAAGCTTACCGTTATTCGACGGCCAAAGCGGAGGAACAGGTCGCTATGCGGGTGCGGGAACGCATCCGCCAGGGCGATACACATATCCATGCCGATCTTGACGCCGAGATCGCTCGGATCGAACGCAAGCTGGGCGTAACCCTCGCTTCTGAGCAAAAGAAGGCGGTCAAGACCTGTCTGTGTTCGCCCATCAGCATCATTACCGGCGGGCCTGGCACGGGCAAGACCATGATCCAGAAGTTCATACTGGAGATTTATCAGAAGCTCAAGCCTTCCGGATCCGTCGTTTGCTGTGCACCAACCGGAAGAGCGGCACGGCGCATGGAGCAGGCAACAGGACAATCGGCCTCTACAATTCACAAGGCGCTGGGTCTGCTTGCAGATGCTGACGGCGAGTTTGGAGAACCGACCATGCTGGACGCCGATCTTGTGATAGCCGACGAGGTCTCCATGCTCGACATCCATTTGGCCAAGCATCTGTTGAACGCGCTGCCGTACCGCTGCCAGCTCATCCTCGTAGGCGACGCCGATCAGCTTCCCTCCGTGGGGCCGGGCAGCGTGCTGCATGAGTTGATCGAATCCGGCGCAATACCTTCGGTAAAGCTCGACAAGGTCTACCGTCAATCGACGGGCAGCCGTATTGAGGTCAACGCTTCGCTCATCCGCCATGGTACGCTGGCGTTGGAATACGGCCCCGACTTCGAGCTGATCGAATCCGGCGACTTTGACCGTTCGGCGGATATTCTTGAGGAAGTTTATCTGCAACGGGTCAAGGAGCTTGGTACGGACAACGTGATACTGCTTTCGCCGTACCGCACGAAAACAGCGACGGGTGTGAACGCACTCAACGCAAGGTTAAGGGATAAGCTGAATCCGCCGTCCCCGACCAAGCCGGAACTCACCTACGGCAAACGCGTCTTCCGTCAAGGCGATAAGGTCATGCAGACGCAGAACGTCGCCAACATCAGCAACGGCGACATCGGCGTCGTGACCGGAATCATCCGGACGCAGGATGAAAGCACGCTGTATGTTGACTTCGGCGATGGACGAACGATGGAGTACGCTCCGAATGAGCTTGACACGCTGGACTTGGCCTATGCGACCACGGTTCATAAATCGCAAGGTTCGGAGTACGACACCGTGATACTAAGCCTGCAAACTGCGCACTACATCATGCTGCGCCGGCCGCTGCTGTACACGGCGATCACAAGAGCCAAGCGTCATGTCGTCATCGTGGGCGAGCGCAAAGCGCTGGTCATAGCAATAGGCCGAGTGGACGCCGAAAAGCGCGGCACCATGCTGGCGGAGCGCATCAACGAAGCCGAGGCAAAGGCCATAAATGTTTGAAAGGAGTGAAGCTATACTGACAACGCTTGAACAATACCGTAATCTGCAAAAGGTGTTTGCTACGCCAGCAGCGGATGACAAACCCATAGGGATAGAACAGTATTTTGCCTACATGGAGCTGCTGTATAGAATACAGGTGCTGGAATGCTTCCGTAATCTGGAGCAGACTGCGCCTGTAAGCACTGAGCTTCCGGTACTGTCTGCTCACTATATTGCGGTTGACGCGCTGGTGAGCCATCTTCTTACGGAACGCCGCTATCGGCCTTCACAGGACACGGAAATACAGCAAGCCCGCGACACAGCAAGGCAGGCGTTTTCCTCTATTGTAATGGACTACCGCAAGCGCTTCTCGGCCTATATGCCCGAAGACCCACAGCAGTACAGGGGCGATGTTACAAAGGTCATCAACACCGTGCTGCCCGCATGGCTTGCCTACCGCGAGACCATGCTGGCCATCAACAATGATAAGGAGTGACATTATGGAAACCAACACCAAAACCCGTGACGCAATGCTCGAAATGATTTCCCAGATCAACGCTGTGGAGGGCTTCGACCCCTCGGCGTTCGCTGAAGAATATGAATGCTTTGATGGAAAACCCATCACCGGCATTCCCGTCGCCGTACAGGAAGCGTGGTTCAGGCTCAAATACCCGGAGGGGCGGGTAGCCGTTCACGCCGAGATAGGCCTGAACAAGGACAGCATCGTCGCTCATGCCCGTATCTACAAGCACTACACCGATCCGGACGGGAACTATCTTGCCGAAGCGTCCGCGTCGAGAAGCTATTCGGAGAAAGCGCCCAATGTCTCCCCACGCGAATGGGCGCAGACTGCGGCCATCGGTATCGCTTTAAGGCATGCCGGATTCGGGCTGCAGTTCAAGGTGTCCGGCGAGCCCGCCTTACCTATCGTGAACGAGCTGCCTGCGGCTGGCACAAGCGCCGAAGCAGAACAGTCGATACCCGGTGAGGCAAACCACGAAACCGAAGCGCTCGCGCCGCCGAAACCCGTTGACCCGCTTGAGGCCGCGAAGCAGACGATGTGCCCGCTGAAGAAATACGATGGGCGCACGTTGGGCGAGCTGGTCATGCTCGACCCCGGTTTTTTGAAATGGTTGGCAACTAAATACCAGAACGACGAGCACCCGGAGATTCCGGCAGCCGCGAGACTGATTTGCGAGCATGCGCTGAAAACCGCATGACCCGGCCGGGAGGGGTTAGAATGGATGGCGAACTGCCGTTCTCAATGATGGACGTCATTTTTCTTCTGAATCTTCCTTATCCGCCGTCGGGCCGGGCTTCTTACAACATCAACTGCCCCTGCTGTGATACGCACAACAAGCGCCATCTGAACATCAACTTCACAAAGGGGGTGTTCAGATGCCCGCGCTGCGGGTTTGCCGGCGGCGTGTTGGATCTGTACAGTCATTACGCCAATATGGACAGGGCTCAGGCATATAAGGCAATCATGGATAAGATGGGGATCGATTCAGTTTCTCCAGCGAAAATGCGCCCACATTATGCCGCAATGCCCGAAATCAACGAATGTCCTATGGCGGGTATCGAGGAACGTGACGCGACCTATCGCGCCTTTCTTAACAGGCTTTCGCTGGCCTCGGATCATCGGGATAACCTTATAAACCGCGGGCTGAACGACGAGGTGATACAGCAAAATCTCTATCGGACGACGCCCGCAGGCGGGTATGGGGCGATAGCGAAGCAGTTGCTTTCCGATGGGCATTATCTATCCGGCGTACCGGGCTTTTACCGCAAAGAGGGCGCATGGACCTACTACGGAACCAGGCGCGGCATACTGCTGCCGGTACGGGACTATTACGGCCGTATACAAGGGCTGAAGGTGCGCCTTGACAACGTGACACGCCGCAAATTCCGCTGGCTATCCACTGCAGAGATGCAGGACGGCTGCGGAGCGGAGGCATGGACGCACATCGTCGGCGACGCGCAGGATACCATACTGCTGATCGAAGGGCCGCTCAAGGCCGACATCGTACATTACCTTACGGGCATGACGCTCGTTGCGGTGTCCGGCGTAAGCTCGCTCACGCAGCTGCGGCAGACGCTTGTTGTCATGCGGGAGCAGGGCGTTCGGAAGGTCATGACCGCCTTTGACATGGACATGATGACCAACTGCCACGTGCAAAAGGATTTTCGGAGGCTCACTACTATGCTGCAAGAGCTGGGATTCCAGTTCGGCACATACCTATGGGATCCCCGTTTCAAAGGGCTCGATGATTACGTCTGGGCACAGAAAAACAAGTAGTCCACCTGAACACGGGAGCGCGGCTATATGCGGCGCTCCGTTACGTTTTCCATGCCGATAATGCGCGAAACCGTTGTAAAAACGCATTGCTGTCGGTGTAATACTATGAAAACATTGAGGAGGAATTGAAAATGATTATAGGAATCGACCACGGCAACGCCCAGATTAAAACAAGAAATACCTGCTTCGTGTCAGGCGTTGAGGAGTTTCCCACCAAACCGCCCATGGCAGCGGACGTCATCCAGTATCAGAGCCGGTACTGGACGCTCGTTGGCAAGCGGCTGCCCGTTATGCGGGACAAGACCAAGGACGACCGTTTCTATCTGCTGACGCTGTTTGCCATATCGAAGGAATTGGAGGCTCGCAAAGAGATTACTTCCACACTGGATATCGATCTCGCCGTCGGACTGCCTCCAGAGCATTATGGAATGCTCAAGGACAGTTTCGCGCAGTATTTCCGCAGGCAGGAGACGGTGCGCTTCACCTACAACGATAAGCCCTTCAGCCTGATGCTCGACCATGTATTTGTATACCCGCAGGCGTTTGGCGCCGTTGTGCAGAGAGCGCAGGAAATGACGGCCACTTCCCGCACATTCGTAATCGACATTGGCGGTTACACAAGCGATGTGTTACTTCTTCGCAAGGGCAAGCCGGACATGGAGTTCTGCCGCAGCTTGAACATGGGTGTCATCACCATGACCAACCATATCGCGGGCAAGGTGAACTCACTTTATGACATATCCATCGACGACGAGCATATCTGCGAAATCCTTGCGGGACAAAACACCGTGCTTGACGGCGAGATACAAAACGCTGTTCGCAAAGAGGTCGATAAATATGCCTCTGATATGCTCAACAAGCTCCGTGAACTTCAGGTGGACTTGCGGACAAACCCCGCCATATTCGTGGGCGGCGGGTCGATCCTGCTGCGCTCCTTTATCAAGGCGTCATCCCTTGTCAGTTCTGTGGAGTTTGAGCCTGACACCAGAGCCAACGCACACGGATATGAGCTGCTCGCACAGGCGCAGCTTGAGAAGCTGGCCCGAAGGGCGGGCGGCGTAATATGAAAACCCCGGACGGCTACCGGTTTTCGCTTCAGTTTGCGGCAAACTCACCGGAGTATATCCAGGCAGGTGAAACGCTGGAAAGCCTAAAGCACAAAAAGAGCGATTTCATTGTGAGGGCCGTCTGCGAATATCTGGAGCGGCATCCCGACATAGAGACCGGTGCGGTCGTGCGGATCGAAGTTCGGCGGGAATTGTTCCGGCGCGATGAGCTGGAGAAGATCGTGCGGAGCATGATCCAGCAATATGTGTCCAATGCCGGACAGCAAGCTCCGCCGGCTGAGGTTCAGACCCGGCAAACGCCCGCTGTACCACAGCAGGCTGTTGACTCGGCAGTCAGCAGGATGCTGGACAACCTCGACGAGTTTTTGTAAAGCAAATAACGTAACAGCAATAGACCGTCCTATGGCATTCCCGTATTGGGAACGCCCGGGACGGTCTTTTTTGCACAATTTTGGATTTGGGGGGTTAAATATTGACCTCAAAACCTGCTAATAAGTGAGAGGGACACCCTGTCAAAAGCATTGCGAGCGAACCATGCAGTGCTTTAGCACCTTGAAAACAGCATATTGCACCCCGGCGTCGGCCTTCAATACCGAGCGGCATTAAATGCGAAATGGCAGGCTTGCTACCTGCCCCGCCAAGATATATGGAAGGAGCACCGTAAACCCGTCCAGCCATGTATATGGGACGGCCTGTCATAGGAATGACAGGAGCCTGCGAGTACCGCAGCGCTGTGAATCCAATAGCAGCGGAGCGTTGGGGATTATTTTTAATCAAATACCAAAACGCCTCAATGTATAATATTTATAGGTATCATAGACGTTATCGGCCGTGCAAAGAAGGGAGGATATATGGGTAGCATTACCGATAGCGAACACCAAGGAGATGCTTCGACCAAGAGAACCTATCGTGTCAACGAGGTCGCTAAAATTCTGGGCGTCAGTAATGCCACGGCATACAGGCTAATTAAGGAAGGGCATTTCCGAACAGTCCGCATTGGTTCATCGATTAGAGTGTCAAGGCAGTCCTTTGACGAGTGGTTAGATAGTAAATCTGACTAGCAGTCAAGAAAGGACTTAATGTATGGCATCGATTGTTGAACGAAACAACTCTGTTTCAGTTGTTTATTATTATCAGGATGAAGACGGCAACAAGAAGCAGAAATGGGAAACAGTAAAGAAGGATCAGCTTGACAGGTCTGAAATTGAAGCAGCAACTGGGAAACGTGTAAAGGAAAAGACTCGAACGGCAAAGCGTGCTGCTGCTGGTTGTCGAAAGGCCGAAGTGGAGTATACACAGAACAAGGGAACCTTCATTATTCCCAAGAAGACTACTGTAAAAGATTTCCTTAGCGATTTCGTATCGCTTTATGGAGAAAGGAAATGGGGCGTATCTGCTTATGCCACTAACACGCGATTGATTGAAAACTATATCAATCCCGCTATTGGCGACATGCAGATGCAGGCTGTAACCACGATCGTCGTAGACCGGTTTTACAAGCAGCTCGAAAGAACAAAGCCGGTAGAGTGCAATGGCCGAAAACCCAGAACCGAGAAACTGACTCCGGCGAACATTGAAAAGATCCATAAACTGATCCGTTGTGCCTTTGATCAGGCAGTGCGCTGGGAAGTGATCGGCCGCAACCCGTTTTCTGGGGCGCTCATTCCGAAGCACGTTGCGAAGAAAAGAGCAATGTGGACAATACAGACGATTGTAAAAGCAATGGACGAATGCACTGACGCAAAGCTATACCTTGCAATGAATCTTGCTTTTGCTTGTTCAATGCGTGAGGGTGAAATACTGGGGCTGCAATGGGACAGAGTGCATATCAGCGACGCCGACATAGCAAATGATGACGCGCATCTCTATGTCGATTGCGAACTTGCCCGGGTAAATAAGCAAGCGATGGAGAAGTTGGAGGATAAGGGCATTCTGTTTAAGTTCCCGTCAATAATGTCTAACTGCAGGAGTACGGTTCTGGTTCTAAAGGTCCCAAAGACCGAAAGCAGTGTGAGAAAAATATGGATTCCCAAGACGCTGGCTTATATCCTCCGTGAATGGAAAAAATCACAGGATAACCTGAAGGAAATGCTGGGAGAGGAGTTCATTGACTACAATCTCGTGATCACACTGCCCAATGGACGTCCATGCGAGGGAAAGTTGATCGAGGAGAGCTTTGTCCGTCTCAAGAAAAGCGCAGGTTTGCCGGATGTAGTCTTTCATTCACTCCGAAAGTCGAGCACAACATACAAACTCAAGTTGAACCACGGCGACATCAAGGCTACCCAAGGCGATACGGGGCATGCGCAGGCCGACATGGTTACGGAGGTCTATGCGGAAATACTTGATGAAGACCGTAAGGTAAACGCACAGAAGTTTGAGTCCATGTTTTATGCCAACCCCGACTTGCGCGATGTCGCGCCGCCGCAGGAAACGACGCCCGGATTGGATCTTGCCGGATTGATCGATCAGCTTCAGAAGTCGCCCGAATTGGCCAATGCGCTGGCTAGAATCATCACTTTGCCTAACGCAACAGCAAAATGATGCTTATTAGCAGGTTTTCAAAATCTATTAGCAAATTGCTCAAAACGGTTCGTTTCCCGATTAGCAGTCTTTTCGGCGAGAGAACTGTGGGCAAGAACAAGATGACAAATGGGTGAGCGAAATGTCAAAAAGAAAAAACCACCAAATATTCAAGGAAATTCGGTGGTTTTGGCGTCCCCGGCGCGGCTCGAACGCGCGGCCTTTCGCTTAGGAGGCGAACGCTCTATCCTACTGAGCTACGGAGACATGTATTGATTTTCCAAAGTTTCAGCCCGTTTGGTTTCCGGTCACCTCCCACTTAGGAGGCGAGTGCTCTATCCACTGAGCTACGGAGACAGATATTCAATTTTTCGGTTTTTGTCCCCGTCTGGCGACGGGTCGCTTTCCGCCGTGGGAGGCGACCCGCTATTCAACCGCGCTACGGGGCAAATGCGGAAAATATTCAAATTTTGCGGGGCTCCGGGATTCGAACGATTCGATTGGGAGGAGGCGAAGACGTTCGATCCTGCTGCGCTACGGAGGCGGACACGGGCATCGGCCCGACCGCTCTTGCATTATAGCCGCCGGAGGCGGAACTTGTCAAGGAGGCGGGGCATGTACGGCGGGATGCCTCCAGCAGCGCAGGGGGAGGCGGGGCCTTTGCGCGGCGAAGCGTTCCCGCCGCCGGCAGGAGCCCCCGTGGACGCCGCTTCCGGCAGAAACGGCGAGCTTCTTCTGCCGCCTGCCGGGATGTCCGCCGCTGCCTCCGCTTTCCTTGCGGAGGCTTTCCCGCGGCGACCGTCCGCCGGGAACTCACAAAGCCCCTTTCTATGCGCGGGCGGGGCGTTCCGGCGGGGTTTTTGAGCGGCAAAACGTTCCCGCTGCCGGCAGGAGCACGCCAATGGACGAACGCCCCCGCCGGCGGCGCCGTATCTGCGGCAGGGGCGCGTTTGCCGGGCTTTCGGCAGCCACGTTCAGCAAAGAAAGGCGGCGCAGGGTCGGCCTGCGTCGCCTTCCGGAACGATTTGCCGGCAAATCGTTCGGCGGCCCTGCACAAAGGCGGCGTTACATCAGCTCGCGGAACAGCGCTTTGAGGTCCTCCACGTTCGTGTCGCGCGGGTTCCCGGGGCGGCAGGCGTCGGCATAGGCGGACTCGGCCAGGAACTGCAGATCCTCCTCCCGAATGGCGGCGAGCTTGGACGGGATGCCCACATCCTCCGAGAGCTGCCGCACGGCCTGCACCGCCGCCGCGCGATACGCCTCCTGCGTCATGCCGTCCACGCCCGGCACGCCCATGGCGCGCGCGATCTCGCGGTATTTTTCGCCCGTGCAATCGGCGTTGTAGGCCATGACGATGGGCAACATCATGGCGCAGGCCACGCCGTGCGGCGTATCGTACACTGCGCCGAGCGTATGCGCCATGGAGTGGGCGATGCCCAGCCCGACGTTCGAGAAGCCCATGCCTGCGATATACTGGCCGAGCGCCATCCCTTCGCGTCCATCCGGCGTGCCGTCGACCGCCCCGCGCAGCGACCGGGCGATGATCTCGATCGCCTTGAGATGGAACATGTCCGTCATCTCCCAGGCGGCAAGCGTGATATATCCCTCGATGGCATGCGTCAGCGCGTCCATGCCGGTAGAGGCGGTCAGGCCTTTCGGCATGGTCGCCATCATGTCCGGATCGACGACGGCGACGATGGGCATGTCGTGCGGGTCCACGCAGACAAACTTGCGCCGGCGCTCCACATCGGTAATCACGTAGTTGATCGTTACCTCGGCGGCGGTGCCGGCGGTCGTCGGCACGGCGATGATCGGCTTGCACGGCTGCTTGGTGGGAGCGACGCCCTCAAGACTGCGCACGTCCGCAAACTCCGGGTTGGCCGCAATGATGCCGATGGCCTTGGCCGTATCCATCGACGAGCCGCCGCCAATGGCGATGATATAGTCCGCGCCCGCATCGGCAAACGCTTTTACGCCGTGCTGCACGTTCTCGATGGTCGGGTTTGCCTTGATGTCGGAATACACCTCGTAGGCAAGGCCCGCTCCGTCCAGCAGATCGGTCACCTTCGTGGAAACACCGAAACGGATCAGATCCGGGTCCGAGCAGACGAGCGCCTTTTGAAACCCGTGCGCCCTCGCTTCGTTAACGATCTCGCCGATGGCGCCTGCGCCATGATAGGAGGTCTGGTTGAGCATGATGCGATTGGCCATAACAAACTCTCTCCTTTATCTTTTTTTGCCCGCCGCGCCGTAAGCCGCGGCGAATCCGTCCAAAATTACTGTATCCCAAACGGGTCGGCGCGTCAAGCGGATGGACGGCAGAAACGGCCGGTTTTGGGGAATATATCATCTGCCGGCGGCATCCGCCCGCTTTTACGGGAAAACCGGGTGCGCGCTGCCGTGCAATGTGCTATACTGTTGAAGAATCCAGGAGGGAGGAACCGCCATGTCAAGAATGAGGATGCTGAACACCCTGCCCGCAGGACAGCTCAATTTCGAGGGGTTTTGCCTCGTGCGCTCGTGTCAGGTGCGCACCAACGTCAAGGGCACGCCCTATCTCGACCTCGTGCTGGCGGACTGCGAGGGCGAGGCCGTGGCCAAGCTGTGGGATTACTCACCGGAGATGGGCGCCTATGAGAGCGAGGACATCGTCAAGGTGCGCGGCGTGATCACCGTCTGGAAGGATACCGAGCAGCTCAAGATTGACCGCATCCGCCACGCGACCGAAGACGATGGCTACGACCTGTCCCTCCTGCTGCCGTGCGCGCCGTTCGACCCCGCATGGCTCTACGACGAACTGTACGCGCTCGCCGGCGGGTTTGAAAACGAGGATTTGCGCATGCTTGTGCAGTATCTGCTGCGCGAGCACCGCGAGGCGTTGCTGCGCTTCCCCGCCGCGCTCAAGCTGCATCATGCCACGCGGGGCGGGCTGCTGCACCATAGCTGGACCATCGTGCAACTGGCGCGCGGCGTGTGCGACACCTATCCCCTGTTGGACCGGGAGCTCGTCTATGCCGGCGCCATCCTGCACGATATCGGCAAGCTGGCGGAGCTCGAAACCGGCAAGCTCGGCATCGCTTCGGCCTATACCGCGCCGGGACAGTTGCTCGGGCACATCAGCATCGGCGTATCGATGATTTCGGAGGCGGGGCAGTTGCTCGGCGTATCGGACGAAACGGTGCTGCTGCTCGAACATATGCTCCTGTCGCACCACGAGAAGCCGGAGTTCGGCAGCCCCAAGCCGCCCATGTTTCCGGAGGCGGAGGTGCTTTCCGAGCTTGACCTGCTCGACAGCCGCCTGTATGCCATGTTCTCCGCGCTCGACGGGGTGCAGCCCGGCGCATTTTCCGAGCGCATCTGGTCGCTCGACAACCGGATGCTGTACCGCCGCAAATAGCGCAGTCCTTTTCCCAGGAGGCAGCCTTCCATGAATGAAATCGAGACCGTCGTCTTTGTGCTGGAGATGGTCGGCGTTGCGGCGTTTGCCGTGTCCGGCGTAATGGTGGCCGTCGCCCGCGAGCTGGACCTGCTGGGCGCGCTCGTGCTCGGCGCGATTACGAGCGTCGGCGGCGGCGTCATCCGGGATATCCTGCTCGGCGTGCTGCCGCCGGCCATGTTCGTCGATCCGCGCTATGTCATTGCGGCCGTCGGCGTGTCGCTCGTGACGTTTGTTGTCGCGCTGTGCCTCGGCGACCGGTTTTTGCAGCGGATTGAGCGGCTCGGCCCGCTGATCAACGCGCTCGACGCCGTCGGGCTTGGCATCTTCGTCACCGTCGGCGTCGATGCGGCCGTGCGCGCCGGCTATGGCGACAACGCTTTCCTCGCCGTGTTCGTCGGCACCATGACCGGCGTGGGCGGCGGCATTCTACGCGACCAGCTCGTCGGCCGCGTACCCATGGTGCTGCAAAAGCATGTGTACGTGCTCGCCGCCATTGCGGGCGCCATCGCCTATTACGTCATGCTCCGGCTGGATCTGCTCCGGCCGGTCGCGCTATGCCTGAGCAGCGCGATCGTGGTCGTCATTCGCCTGCTCGCCGCGCACTATCGCTGGAATCTGCCGCACATCCGCCGCAGCTGAGGAGCGCGGCCGCCCGGTTATGCATTGCGACAACGCCCGGCGCTCCGCGCGCAAATGCAGCCTGCCGGCCCCCGCTTCGGCCCTTTTCTGACAAAAGGCTCCGAAGCCGGCATATGGAAAGGGAGCGGGCGCGCCGGCCCGTTCCCGCTCCTCCCCGTTTTGTTAAGGCTTTCTTTCTCTGGCGCTGTTCTTTCTTTTTCTATTAAGAAGGGACAGCCTTTTGTAACTCCGCCGATTTGCAAAACGACGCCTCGCATGGACGGCAACAAACGCCCCGCTTTCCGGCAGCGGCCGCCGATGCCCTCCGCGGTTTGGGAAGCCGCCGATTGAGCGCCGGGGTTGCCCCGCTGCCGCGCCGGGGGCGACCGCTAACGCCGCCAAAATCGCGCCCGGCAACCCCGCGCCCGGCAACCCCGCGGCCGGGGTCCGCGCAACGGCGCGCTGCCGGCGTTGTTTGCGCTTTCCTCCCACGGCCGTTTCTTCAGGCCCCGTTTTCATGTTTTTGCATTTTCAGCTCGTTTTCCAGCAACTGTTCCACGCGGTCCGCCAGATAGTCCGCCGCGCGAAGTTTGCCCTCCTCAGAGAGCCCCTCGCAGGGAGCGCTCATCTGCACCGTCAGCACGGTGGACGGCGGCTGTTCGGACACGGACAGCGCAAACCCGCTCCTGTTTCCGTAAACGGTTACTTTGGCGGCGATACAACCGTTTTCCGCTTTGGCATATTCGCTTTCTTCAGAATCCAGGATGTCATACAACGCATACAGCACGAGCTGCTTGTTGTACGACAGGAACCGCTGGACCGATTTCATGATATCGCCTCCTTTTTCAACTTCGCGCGCCATGATCCTGAAATCCTGGCGTGGCGCCTCCGGGGGCGTTGCCGCGGCCGCCCGCCCCTGTCCTCCGGCCCTGCCCGTGTACAGCGCGCCGTCATGCGCAGATCGAACATCCGCAACGGGGGGCGCCATACCGGCGCGCGCCCTGCCGAACTGCCCGCCGGGAATCCGTCGAACGCGGTCCGTTGTGCGGGGGGGCGAAATCCGGCGGCGCGCTTCAGCCCGTCGGGCAAACGGGACCGCCGGGGGAACGTTGCCCCCTTCCAATGGTGGTCGGGCATCCCGGCAGCGCCCTCGCAGGCGATCGGGCCGTTGCCGCAGGCGAAAAGGCATGGATCGAGGGGACGCCCCTGCGCCCGGCTTCCGGGAGGAGGAGGGTTCACCGCCGCCCCCCGCCGTTGCCGCCGCCCCCCCGCCGTTGCCGGCGCCGCCCCGGAGGGGGCGGCTGCCGGCAACGGAGCGGCGTTTCCAGGAGCCATGCCGGCGATGGGACAGACGGCACGGTCCCCCGTTCCCCCCTGCGGATAAAATTCCATGGGTCGCCGGGCGGGACCGGGGCAGGCCCGCCAAAATTTTCCGGCGCTTTCCGGCCTAAAGTCGATCACGGCGTTTCCGCTTTTCGGCCGGACAGCCACGGTTGCTGCGCCGGCCATCTTGGGCGGCGGCGTTGGGCATCGCCGCCCCAATCAACGCATTGCGCGCCGTAGTCGCCCGCGGCCTGTGGATTTTCGGCCGCCCGCCCCGAATCCCGCGGCGCCGTTCGGAGCGAGGACGCTTCCCCGGCCGTCGGAGACTTCCGGGATGACCGGCGCGCCCGGGCGGCCGATATGGGCGCGGTTGCCCCCTTCGCGCTGCGCCATGGCCGTCCGGACGGCCGATATGGGCGCGGGCGTCGGCTCGGGCTTCTCCGCAGAGGCGGAGGGAAGGGGGGGCCGGAACCCGGCCCCGCATTCGACTATGCCGCAGGCGATACGGGAAACACCCCGGCCGGCAGCGGCAAAAGCAGCTTCCTCCGCTTCACGGGGCCTTCGGTTCGCTCCTCAATAGATCGTGCCGATGTCCATCATGATCCCGATGATGTCATAGCTGTAGAACTGAAGCATCAGGTTGGGATCGTCCGCCGTTCCCCCGGCGTTTCCGTTATACATGAGGATGACGCTGATATGCCCCTCGCTGTCGTCCATCCCTCCGAACCACAGCAGGACGTTCGATGCCTCCGTCCGGATTTCTTCCCGGCAGCCCGCCCCGATGAGCTGGTCGACATAGGCGGACATCTGCTCCCCCTCGAAGGAATTCACATAGAGCGCGAACTCCGTCCCATCCTCAAAACCGTATTCTTTTCCTGTCGCCGATGTCATAAGGCCGTCGATGTGCTCCAGCGGCGGCACGCGGTCGGAGAAGAAATACCCCGCCGGCCAGGTCCCGTCGGTTTCTACGATTTCGGCCGCCGATTCGGGAACCGTCGTGTAATACTTCAGCCAGAGCGCCGGGTCCTTCGCTGCGGCGCTCGTCATATTATAGATCCTTGAAAGATGGGACAGATAGTAATCCGCGTAATACTGGAAGTCTGCGTCCGTATCGAGCGCGGCCAATTCCTCTTCGCTCGCTTCCTCATACTCCATTAAATAGTTGCGCAGATTGTCGAGCTCCTGGCTCCACTCTGCAATCAGCCCGATCAGCGTCGAATCCCCCGAAAGCCCGGCTTTTTCGATGTTGGCAACGGCCAGGTAAAACTGGTCCGTGCAGATATCGCGCGCGGCAACAAGCTCTGCATGTTTGTTTGCGGGGTTTTTCTCCGCGATCAGATCATCCAGCCGCTTCTCCCCGTCGGAAGGCGCGGAGGCGGCGTCGTCCGTTTCTGCGGGCGGCTCGCCGGATGCTTCGCCCTGGTCCCCGGTCGTATCGGCAGGCGCCGGCGCTTTCCCGCAGGCCGCAAGGCAAAGAAGCATGGACAGAATCAATCCGATTGCGATTATTCTTTTGAACATTGCTTTTCCTCCCCTTTTATCGCTGGCGTATATTATACATACAAAGCAGACCTTTTTGCAGGCCCCATGTGCGCCATTCCGCCGGAAACGGGGGTTCGTATGCGCGCCATCCCGCAAAGCGGAAAAAAATACCGCTTTCCCGGGGGGAAAGCGGTGCGCTGCTCAGAGAGGGTTCAGTCCGTACTAAAATGGATGTAGCTCTGGAACAAACCGACCCGCGTTTTTGTTTCGGTTTTTTCATAAAGGGAGGAAACATACCGCTGCACCATCCGCCGTGAAATGTTCAGGCCGTCGGCGATCCCCTGCAGGTCGTCCTCGGTGGTCAAAAGCCGTTCCAGGACATCCGTTTCACGGGGGGTCAGAGAATAGTGGCGCGCATACAGCTTCAGCTGCTCCTGCGGAGACGGTTCCTGTTGCGCGGGGACTTCCCGCTGCTCCGCGGCGGCGGCCGTGCGGCCGACGTGCGGCAGCAAGACCAGCAGAATGCCAATCGAAATCAGACAGCTTCCCACGGCCAGCGGCGTGCTGCCTACAGCGTCATAGATCTGTAAGGCAGGAAGGACGGTCGCCGCGACCGTAAGGCTGCGCACAGCGCGCCCCATACCGGCCCACAGCTCCGGGCACCTGCTTTTCGGCGCAAAATCCAGAAACATCACGGTAAAGAAGATCACATAAAAGCCGCTGTACAGGTACATCAGCGCGGTGCCCGCAAAATAGCTGGCCTCTTCGGAGAGCAGGAACATGCAGGCGGAGGAAAGCAGCATGGCGCATACCGTGGCAAGCGGAAGATAACCCCTTCCCCTGAAATCCGCAATCCCCCCCGCCAGGAGAAGCCCCAGCACATAAAACAGCCGAACGCCGCTGTACACGTCATAGATCTCCTCGGCGTGAAAGGCGGTCAGCACGCTGTCGATCATTCCCGCGACAAGGCTCATCAGCGCAACGGCAACGGTCAGGATAACCGCCGTTTTGCGGCCCCTTCGGCTGTCCGAAGAATACGGAAGCGGATTTTCCAGGATCCAGTCCTTCGGCGCCTGAAGGATCGCATACATGACAAACGCGACGCTCAGGAAGATGCTGATCAGGAAAACGATCGAGCGCGGCATCAGGCTCTGCACGACAAACTGCAAAAGGATTGCCGCCCCCATCCCGGCGCCAAGCGTCCTGCCCAGATACCGGCTCCCGATAAAACACATCGCCGTATTGTAATACACGCAGCCGCCGATATGGCCGGTCAGCAACAGGGCCGCCGTAGAGCTTGCCAGGAAAACGGCCGGCCGGTCCGCCAGCAACAAAACCGCGGCGGCCCCAAGGCACAGGGCGCCGATCACGAGCAGCGCCGCTTTTCTTGCCCTTTCCGCCTGACAGATTTTGCGAAGCAGGGGAAAGGAAAGGAACCCCGCCCCCGTACAGGCAAGCCCGAAAGCATATACGGCGTTTACGGCGTCGCTTCCGAGAATGACGGCGCAGCGCTCGTTGATGAATGCTTCGGTCAGCATGAAGGAGAAGAAACACAGGGCAAAGCAGATCCCGCAAAAGAGCTCTGAAGATGTGATCCTCTGTTTTTTCATCGTTCCCCCATCCCCTGTGCGTCTCTCCGCATCACCGGTATCACGATGAAGCGCCCGGCAGAGACGGTAAAAATCTCGGGGTCGGCATACTCGCCATGGCCGAGCCTTACAACCGTGGAAGCCGGGATGCCTGCCGCCTTGGCCGGGAATGTTGTATTTTTCCTGTCAACCTGCCGCTTCCACAGCTTGTCGCCATATGGTTCCCTCACCGTCATTATGACGGCAGCAGGGCACAAAAGTCAATGATTATTACGACTTCCGTAATTTTACTTGATCGGCATTTTTCGTAATTTTATTTGATCGGCATTCTTGAACAGGCCGTCCCGGCGTTCCGTTCTGCCCCCCCTGCCGCAGGGGCCCACCCCTTCACAAGCTGCTTTGAGAGCGGAGCTGCGGCGCAGTCCCCCTGCCCCGGGCAGAGCGGGCGGGCTATCGCTTTGGACAATCGCAAATCCCGGTCGCCCCTTCTGCCGCGGGGCTGCTTCATAAAGAGAAACCGTTGCACGCTCCCCGTGCAGGCAGGGACGTTTCCTCCGGGAAAAGCTCGCGCTCCCTTCGATCAGGGCTGCCGACGGAAAATCCGGCGCCGTTTTCTGGCCGGACGGGCTGCAAGTTGAGCCCTCGCATAATCTTTCCGTTGCGGCTGGCGGCTGCCCGTGCATAACCGGTTTCCCGCGTCATGCGTCCAAACCGGTTCCGCGTTCCTCCCCTGTCGGGGGTTTCTGTCTCCCGCCAAAAAAGAAAGGACGAATTTTATTCGTTCCCGTCCGGTTGGTTTCCCAAAGAAAAGCCGAGGGGAAGCCGGCGTTTATAAAACGGAGACGAAACAGGGCTGCCGGCCCCCGCTTTGAAACGGGTCAGGGCGTGATGCGGAGCGCGGCGAAAGCGTCCGGCAGGCTGGTCATGTCCTGTTCGCGGGCGAGGGCGGCGACGGCAAGATTGAGCCGATGGCGCGCTTCCCGAATGGCGGCGGCGGAGGCGCCGGCATCGACGACGCTGCGCACGCGCTCGGCGAGGAAATACACGTCGGCCACGAGGTCATGCGTTTCGGATTCGTACACGCCGGTGGGCAGCACGGCCATGGAGGCGATATCGTCCGCCTGATCGGCCGCCTTCTTCGCCTCGGCGGCGGCCTTGTCACGCTTGACGGTGGACACGTCGTATTTTTTATCGCGCGTGATGGTTATGCCGAATTCCTCCTGCACCAGGTCGATGAGCTTATCGTTGTACAGGACGTAATAGGAAGCGTTGTACACATTGGAGATGTATTCTCCCGCCAGCGTCGTGCGCTTGAAGTTGGTGAGGTCGAGGCGCGTCAGGAACACGGCGAGCGCCGCGAGCTGCGGCAGCGAGAGGTTGGTCACGATGTCGTCGCGCACGGCCAGATAGATGCCGGGCAGGTCGGCGAGACGGTTTTCGCGCCGGAGCTGGTCGAAAATGGCGATCAGAATGCGCTGCTGGCGGTCGTTGCGGCCCACATCCGTGCTGATTCCCTTGCGGGCGCGGCAGTAATCCAGCACCTGCTGCCCGTCGAGGTGCTGCAGACCGGTCTCCAGCGTGCGGCCGTTGAGATGGATCTCGACGTCCACATCGTAATCCACGCCGCCCATCGCGTCCACGAGGCGCTTGAGCCCCTCCATGTTCACGCCGGCGTAATAGTCCACCGGCACGCCCAGCAGCATTTCCACCGTCCGCTGCGCGTACAGGAAGCCGTCTCCCTCCGCGGCGCCGCCCTTTGCGAATGCGGCGTTGATCTTGTAGCGGCCCTTGACGTTGTAAATGGCGGCGTAGGTGTCGCGCGGGATGGAGATGAGGTGGATGCTGTCCTCGTTGAAATTGACGGCGGCAAGCATCATCACATCCGAGCGGTAGTTGTTCTGCTCGTCGCGGTAGAGCGCGCTGTCCTCGTCTTCCCGCTCGGGGCTCTGGTCGTAACCGAGCAGCAGCACGTTCACGCGGCCGTCCATGAACGACAGGTCCGCCTGTTCGAGCAGCGCCTCCTCCGGCGACGGCGTCGTCACGGGCTGCGACGTGCGCGCCGCCTGCGGCGTGGCCGTGGCCGCAGCCTGTACGGGCGGCGTTTCAAACGCGCTCTCCGGCCGTTGCCAGATGCCGTACAGCGAGACGAGCAGCCAGACAAGCACCAGGGCGGCCAGCACGCTGCCGGCAATGATGATCCTGCGCATGCGCATCCTCCGTTTCCGTTTTGCTTTCCCATAGTGTGCGCACCCGCACACGGCCGCCATACGAAAAAAGGGCGGCTGCCTTTTTTTGCCGTTTTTTGGCGCGGTTGCGGCGATGCGGCGCGACTTCTGCGCGACGGGTTGTAACCGGCGGCATTTTCTGGTACCATAGGGATACCATGGATATCGTGGGAGTATGTACCCAAAGGGAGGCATTGCGCATGGAACTCATTATTGATGGCAAGCCAGTGGATGCGCAGCCCGGCGAAACGCTGCTGGCGCTGGTGCGCAGGCTTGATCTGGATACCGGCGAATTGCCGACGCGGCCGCTTGCGGCGCGTATGGCGGGCGAAACGTTTACGCTCAACTACGTCCCCCTCCGCGAGACGACGGGCGACGCAAAGCTCATGGCCCGCCGGGCGGTGCGCGCTTCCCGGGGGAACATCGCGCTCGTGCGCTATGATTCCCGCCGCGGCAGGCGCGTATACGAACGCTCGCTGCTGTTCGTCTTTCTGCTGGCGGTGCGCACGCTGTTCCCCGGCGTGCGGGTTCACATCGACTATTCCATCGGCGCCGGCATCTACGCCACGGTGCAGAAGGACCCGGCGCTCACACAGGCGGACGTGGAGGCGCTCCGGGACGAGTGCCGCCGCATCGTGGAGGCGGACTATCCGCTCGTGCGGCAGCGCATGGACATCGACGACGCGATTGACTTCTTTGCCGCTGACGGGCAGACGGACAAGGTGGACCTGCTCGAGTGGCGGCGCTTCACCTATTTCGATGTGTACAGCGTTGGCGATTTCAAGGACTATTTCTATGGCGAGATGGTTCCGTCGACGGGCTATGTGTCCGTGTTCGACCTGCGGCTTGAGGACGGCGGCGTGCTGTTGCAGCGGCCGGACACCCGGGACCCGTCCCGGCCATCGACGTACGTGCCCATGCCCAAGCTGGCCGCCGCCTTCCGCGAGAGCGACGAGTGGGGCCGCCTGCTGCACTGCGGCGTGGTCGCCGAGCTCAACGATATGGTGCGCACCGGGCGCGTGCGCGAGCTGATTCGCGTCAACGAGGCGCTCCACGAGAAGCGGTACGCGCAGATTGCCGACGAGATCATCGCCCGCAATGCCCGGGCGGTGCTGATCGCGGGACCGTCCAGCTCCGGCAAGACCACAAGCGCAAACCGCCTGTGCACCCAGCTGCGCGTGCATGGCAAGTCGCCCGTGCTCATGTCGCTCGACGATTATTACATCGACCGCGACAAGATCGAGCCGGACGAGAACGGCGAGATCGACCTTGAACACATCAACACGATCGACACGGCGCAGTTTTCGCACGATCTGTCGCGCCTGCTCGAGGGCGAGGTCGTGGAGCTGCCGCGCTTCGACTTCAAGACCGGCAAGCGCGTCATGGACGGCCATACGCTCCACCTTGACGCGGATACGCCGCTGGTCATCGAGGGGCTGCATGGGCTCAACCCGATGCTGTTGCCGGACGCGGTCGACCGTTCGCTGGTCTACCGGCTGTACGTCACGGCGCTGACTACGCTCAACCTTGACGACCACAACCGCATTTCCACCGCGGAAATCCGGCTGCTCAGGCGCATCGTGCGCGACCATGAGACGCGCGGGGCGACCATCGAGCATACGCTCTCCATGTGGGAGAGCGTGCGGCGAGGGGAGGAACGCTGGATCTTCCCCTATCAGGAACAGGCCGACGCGATCTTCAACTCCGCGCTGGTGTACGAGCCTGCGGTGCTCAAGAAGCACATCTTCCCGCTGTTACAGGCGGTGCGGCCGAACAGCCCGTATTTCGACGAGGTCCGCAGCATCGTCAAGTTCCTCAACTACATCGTGGAGGCAAACGTGGAGGACGAGATCCCGCCCACCTCGGTGCTGCGCGAATTCATCGGCGGCAACGCCTTCTACCGGTAACCGCCGTGCGCGGCCGCATCCGCTACGCGGGTGCGCGCCGCCATACCGACCAGATCCGCGGGCGGTCGCGCGCCGCCCGCCCTTGCAAAGGGGGTACCCCATGCGCAAACGCTTTGCCATCATGCTCAGCACGCTCGCCACGATCCTGCTCGTCCTGTGCATCCTGTTTACGGCGCTGCAGCTCACCATCAACAACCGGACGTTCCTCGAATACGAGTACGGGCGCCTGTCCCTTGCGCACGACATGGGCATGAACAACCTCGACCTCATCGAATCGTGCCAGCGGCTCATCGACTACATGGAGGGCCGCGTGGACAGCATCGACATCACCGTGACCGTCAATGGCGAGAGCGTGCTCATGTTCGATCAGGAGCAGGAGGTCAGCCACATGCGCGATGTGCGGCTGCTCTATCAGACGTGCCGCTCCATGCGGGACTTCGGCGTGCTGCTCGCGCTCGTGCTGTATCTGCTTTCCGCCGTGCTGCACATGCGCACGGCCATGCACACGCTCGCCGCCGGTTACACCTACGGGGCGTTCGTCGTGGCGCTGTTTGCGGGCTTCATCGGCACGTGGGCCGCGCTTGATTTTTCGAGTTTCTGGACCTTTTTCCACCAGATGCTGTTCTGGAATGAGGACTGGCTGTTCGACGCCTCGACCAGCCGCATGATCAACATGCTGCCCGAACGCTTCTTCTCCGACGTGATCGTGCGCATGGTCGCCCTTGCTGGCGCGGTGTTCCTGCTGCTGCTGGCCGCGTCGATTGCCGCGCTCGTCTCCATTCGCAAAAAACGCCGGCTTGCGCGCGCCAGGGCGATCGCCGCGCGCCGCAAGGCCCGCGCCGAGGCGCAGACCGCTGCGCCGGCGGAAAGCGCCGTGCCGGACACGGAGGAGCCGGCGCCGCCCGCTTCGGACGCGCCGGAGGCGCGGCCGTGAGCGCGCAGCCGTCGCCGGCCGTCGGCCCGGACGCCCGCCTGCTGGCCATCGAGACCTCCTGCGACGAAACGGCCGCCGCCGTCGTGCGCGCCGGGCGCGAGGTGCTGGCGAGCGTCGTGCATACGCAGATCCCGCTGCACCGGCGTTTTGGAGGCGTGGTACCGGAGATCGCTTCGCGCAACCATGTGGAGATGCTGCCGACCGTCGTCCGGCAGGCGCTGCTGGAGGCGGGGTGCGAAGGCGGCGCGGGGCTGGACGGCGTCGTCGTCACGCACGGCCCCGGACTGGTGGGCGCGCTGCTCACCGGCCTTTCCTTCGCCAAGGCCTACGCCTACGCCAGGGGGTTGCCGTTTGCGGGCGTGAACCATATCGCTTCGCACATTGCGGCCAATTACCTGACCTGGCCGGATCTCGCGCCGCCGTTTGTCTGCCTCGTGGCCTCCGGCGGGCATACGCACATCGTTGCGGTGGAGGATTACGATGCGTTCCGCCTCATCGGCCGCACGCGCGATGACGCGGCGGGCGAGGCGCTCGACAAGATCGCCCGCGTGCTCGGCCTGCCGTATCCGGGCGGTCCGGCGCTCGAGGCGCTTGCGCGCGAGGGCGACCCCCATGCCATGCGCTTCCACTCCGCGCTCCACGCCGACGACGGGTTCGATTTCAGCTTTTCCGGGCTCAAGACCGCCGCCATCAACCGCATCCATACCGCCGGGCAGCGCGGCGAGGCGATCAGCCCCGCTGACCTGGCCGCTTCGTTTCAGTTTGCCGTGGTGGACGCGCTGGCCACGCGTTCCGTGCGCGCCGCCGTGCGCTTTGGCGGCCCGTCCCCCACGCTTGCGCTGGCGGGCGGCGTATCGGCCAACGGCGCGCTGCGCGCCGCGCTGCAGCACGGGTGCGACCGCGCGGGCGTGCGCTTCTGCTGCCCCGCGCTCGCCTACTGCACCGACAACGCCGCCATGGTGGGCGCCGCCGGGTTCTACCGCCTGCGCAGGGCCGGATCGGACGACTGGTCGCTCAACGCCGTGCCGAACCTCGCCATCGCGCGTTAGCGCGCCTTGACCTTGCCGTGCAATTCTGTTAAACTGAATTTGTTATGCAGAAGCAGTGGTACACAATCGAAGGCGGTCGCCGGCTCGAGGGTACCGTAACGATCAGCGGGGCCAAAAATGCGGCCGTCGCCATGATCCCGGCATCCATTCTCGCCGGCGAATGCTGCATTCTTGAAAATCTGCCGCATATCCAGGACGTGCAGGCGCTGCGCACCATTTTGCAGGGCCTCGGCGCGACCGTTGATTTTACCTCGGGCGACTGCATGCGCATCGACCCGACCACGCTGTCCACCACGCGCGCTACGTTCCCGGCCGTTTCCGCCATGCGCGCATCCTACTATCTGCTGGGCGCGCTGCTCGGCCGCTACGGCGAGGTGGAGCTGGCGCTGCCGGGCGGCTGCGAGATCGGCGCGCGTCCAATCGACCAGCATATCAAGGGGATGCGGGCGCTCGGCGCAGAGGTCCATGTGGACGAGCAGACCAACACGCTCACCGCCCGGGCGCGCAGGCTGCACGGGGCGGAGGTCTTCTTCGACGTGGTTTCCGTCGGCGCGACGATCAACGTCATGCTCGCCGCCTGCCGTGCCGAGGGGCAGACCGTGCTCACCGGCGTGGCAAAGGAGCCGCACGTGGTCGACGTGGCCAACTTCCTCAACATGATGGGCGCTTCCGTGCGCGGCGCCGGTACGGACGTCATCCGCATCAACGGGCGCCAAAAGCTGCATGGCTGCGGCTATGCCGTCATTCCCGATCAGATCGAAACGGGCACGTTCATGATCGCCGCCGCCGCCACGGGCGGGGACGTGGTCATCAAGAACGTCATTCCCACGCATATGGAGGCCACGAGCGCCAAGCTCATGGAGAGCGGCGCGCGCGTGATCGAGGGCGACGACGGGCGCGATTTTTATCTGCGCGTCGTCATGGAGGGGCGGGCGCGCCCGGTCAACATCAAGACGATGGTCTACCCCGGTTTCCCGACCGACCTGCAGCAGCCCATGATGGCGTATCTGTCCACGGCGGGCGGCATCTCCACCGTGACGGAAAACATCTTTGAAAACCGGTTCAACCATGTGCGCGAGCTGCGGCGCATGGGCGCCTCCATCAGCCTGCGAGAGCGCGTGGCCCGCGTCAAGGGCGTGAACGCGCTGCATGGCGCGCAGATCTATGCGAGCGACCTGCGCGCCGGCGCTTCGCTCATCATCGCCGGACTCATGGCTGAGGGCCGCACGCAGGTGCATAACATCGAGTTCATCGACCGCGGCTACGAATACCTGGATCAGAAGCTCTCCGCACTCGGCGCTTCCATCCGACGCGAGACGCGATAAAGCCCCCGAGGACCGACGGCCCGCCCGCCCGGCAGCAACCGGACGGACGGGCCGTTTTGATCCCTGTTTTGCCGGCTCCGCTGCCGGTCAGCGCCGCGCTTTACGGCAGTAGCGTTCCTCCTCGCTGAAGATGCAGCCGCAATACTTCTGCATGTACAGGCCGAGCTCCCGCGCGCGCTGCTGCCCCTGGCGGAACAGCGGCCGGAAGTCGCGGTACAAAAAGTCGATTCCGTGCGCCGCGGCCGCGCGCTCGCCCGCTTCGATGAGCAGCGCGTGCTGCTGATACGGGCTGATGAGAAGCGTGGTGGTGAACCGGGGGAAGCCGTTTTGCGCGGCATAGGCGGCCGCCGCATCGAGGCGCATGGCATAACAGACCGGGCAGCGCGCGTCCACCGCGCCGCCGACAGCCGCAAGGAATGGCCGCAGGCCGTATGTGTCCTGCTCCACGAGCGGCAGGCTGATGGATGCGGCGTAAGCGCGCAGCGTGTCCCGCCGCGCGCGATACTCCGTAAACGGGTGGATGTTCGGGTTAAACCAGAACGCCGTGGGCGCGAACCCTTCTTCGCGCAGGCTGTCCACACACGCAATCGAACAGGGCGCGCAACAGACGTGCAGCAGCACGGGCGCGTCCGCCGCTGCCCCGCTCACGGCGTTGCCTGCCGCAGCAGTTCGAGCGCGCGATCCTTGCGCACCACATGGCACGCCGGGTTCTGAAAGTCGTTCTCCGGGCAGTAGCCGAGCGCCACGCACGACGGGCCCGCATCGCGGAACAGGTCGGGCGCGGCCTCCTTGCACAGGCGGAGCATCTTCCACGCCATATCGCGGATCTCCGCCTGCGCGTTTTTGCAGCAGCGGATTTTGAACCAGTCGAGCAGCGCGTGCGCGTTCATGCCGATGATCGCCTTGAACTCCGTGGCCTGCGGCTTGAGATAGCGCAGGTCCTCCTCGGGCATCCCCTGCGCCACGCCAGCGTTGTACCACTGCTCCGTCAGGCGCAGCAGATCCTCGCCCGAGAGCGTGAGCGCCGTACCGTCGGCAAGCGTGCAGGCGGCCGTATGCTCCAGCACGCCGTTCGGCACGACCACGTCGAACGCGCGCTTGCCATGCTTGTCCACGCGGCCGCTCTTGATGAGGTAGTTGGCCATGCGCTTGCGCACAAGCTGCACCTCCGTCACGCGGGAATACCCCTCCACGCCGAAAAGGAAATAGTCGAATTCGGTCGCCGCCAGGTGTCCCTTGTCCACGATGGTACGCACGAGCTTCTCATTGTACGGCGAGGCGAGGATCTCCGTCAGGCTGCGTTCCGAACGCGTGAAGCGCGCCGCCACATCCGTATACACCCTGCCGCCGCCGGCGATGAGCACGACCGTGCCCCCGCCCACCCGTTTGACGTTCATAGCCGCCCCTTTCTGCCCGCCGCGCGGGCGCAAAGCCTTACAGTTGGACCTCCCCGCGCCGGTTGAAGACGTGTGCGATGCCCGCGTTTTTGATAAGCCGGTTGCAGATCAAGCACGGCTGCGGGTCTTCGAGCGGTTCGCCGTCCTCAAAACCGGCCAGATACAGCGTGGCGCCCAGCATCTCCTTGCGGCTCGCGCTGATGATCGCGTTACACTCGGCATGCACGGCCACGCACTTTTCGTACTGTTCGCCATGGGGGATGCCGTGCGCTTCGCGGTAGCACTGCCCCACGTCGCAGCAGTTTGCCTCGCCCCTGGGGGCGCCGTTGTAGCCCGTGGCCACGATTTCGTCGTTGTTCACGATGACGGCGCCGTATTGCCGCCTGAGACAGGTCGACCGGCGCGCCACCTCCGCCGCAATGGAAAGATAATACGCCTGTTTGCCGATGCGCTGCATCCTTGCTTCACCTCGCCTTTCAAAATGGTTGGCTTGTCGATTGCCGGTTGCCGCCGCCCGGCCGGATCAGTCCATTCCGTCCTTGCGGTGCGCCTCAAAGTGGCGGCGCATGCAGGCAAAGCTCTCCGGGCTGATGACGTGTTCGATCCGGCAGGCGTCCTCCAGGGCCGTCCGCTCGTCCACGCCGAGCGACGTCAGGATCTGCGCGATGACGCAATGCCGCTCGTAAATCCGCTCCGCAACGGCGCGCCCCGGCGCAAGCAGCACGAGCGAGCCGTCCGTCTCGACGCGAATATACCCGTTTTCCCGCAGCTGCTTCATTGCGACGCTTATGCTGGGCTTGGAAAAGCCCGTGTACGCCGCTACGTCCACCGAGCGCACCTGCCCCTGCCGGTGCGAAAGGATCAGAATTGCCTCCAGATAGTTTTCCGCGCTCTCCCGTATCTTCATCGCAAGCATCCTTTCGCAGCGGCGCCCGCCGTTCTCTTTCCCCCTATTGTAGGAGATTTTGCCGCACCTTGCAAGGGGCGCAGACACTTTTTGCCCGCGAAGCGCCATCCGATTACCGGAAATCACCGCCGGCCGCGCATGCCATACTGGTTTGGGAAGGACCGGAAAGGAGAATCGGATGGAGGAAACGACGGCAAGGGAAATCAAGACCTTTTCGCTCACGCTTGATATGATGCGCGCCATGCGCTCGCACCCGTTCGAGGTCGTGGCGGGGGACACGGGAAACGTGCTCGAGGTGCGGCTTGAAAACGACGGCGTCCCGGTGGCGCTTGCCGGCCGCTATGTGTGCATGGTGTTTCGCTCCGGCATCGGCACGGCGCTGCAGGATACCGAGAGCGGCATTGCGCTTGGCGAGGAGCCGGGTACGTTTTCCATCGCGCTGCTGCCGGGCAGCTACGGCCCCGGCAACGTCAGCGCGGATGTGCAGGTATACAGCGGGACGGACCGCAGCACGCTGATCACGAGCACGCGGTTTACGTTCCGCTGCCGCAACGCGTTGCTGAGCGATGAAACCATGCGCGCGCAGGCCACTTATCCGCCCCTGATTGCCGCCACGCAGGCGGCGCAAACCGCCACCGGGCAGGCTGTTGCCGCCGCGCAGGCCGCCGCCGGCGGCGAAGCGGCGCGGGCGGCGGCGGAGGCGTTGCGCGACGGGGCGGAACAGCAGCGGCAGACGGGAGAAGCGGCACGGCAGGCCGCGGAGGCCGGGCGCGCCGCAGCGGAGGCGTTGCGCGACGAAAAGGTGGACGAGGTGTACGCGGCCTATACTGCCGGCGAACTCAAGGGTGACAAGGGCGAAAAGGGCGACAAGGGGGACAAGGGCGACCCGGGGAGCTACGAGACCCACGGGCACGGGAACGTGACGAGTGCGGGGGCGATCGGGACGGCGGCGGGGAAGCTCGTCGTGACGGGCGCTGGCGGACTGCTGACCGCCGGACGGACGCTCGCCGTTGGCGCGACGGAGCCTTCCGAGATGGCGGCAAGCCTTGGCGAAGGGGACGTGTACATCTATTGCCCGACGATGGCGGGGTGAGCTGAATGGCCAAGACGTATACGTTTACCGCCACGGTCAGCGGCGGGACAAACAAGATCCTGACGTATGGTTCCGGATCAAATTATTCCACCTTGATGACGTGCTATACCGATAGCTATGGCGCGCCGGATAATCCGGGGCGTGTCGGGCGGAATAGCAATTACTATATGCGGGTCGTCGCCGTATTCGGCGGCTTAACATCTACAATAAAGTCGCGCGCAACTGCGGTGTCCATGAAGGTCAATTACAGCAGCACGGGTACATCGACGCGCACGTCGTACGCGCGCCTTTATCACGATGTAAACGCCACCGGCAGGGTGGCCAGCACCAGTGATTTTATGGGCTATGCGGCCACTTTTACAAGCGGCACGACCAGTTCCCCGGTGGCAAATCAGGTTTCTGGATACAGTTTGTTGGATGAAGTTAAGGGTTCATCCAACAATCGGTTTATCTTCTTTCCCTCCCGGTATGGAACGAACGATACGGCATTAGAATACAACACGAATTGGGCCGTCGTATCCAGCATCGTGTTGACGGTCACGACGAACGAAACGGACTATACGCTTTCTTACAATGCCAATGGCGGGAGCGGGGCGCCCTCAAGCCAGACGGGAACGGGCGTGGGCAGTTACACCTTCACCATAAGCAGCACCAAACCAACAAGAACCGGCTACACGTTTCTCGGCTGGTCGCTCTCGTCCACGGCGACGAGCGCGTCCTACCAGCCGGGCGGGAGCATAACGCTAACCGCAAGCGATATTCTCTATGCCGTCTGGAAGGCGAACACCTACACCGTCAGCTACAACGCCAACGGCGGGAGCGGCGCGCCGTCGAACCAGACCAAGACCTATGGGGTTACATTGACCCTCTCGAACACCAAGCCGACAAGAACGGGCTATACGTTTTCGGCGTGGAACACCGCGCAAAACGGAAGCGGAACGTCTTACGCGCCCGGCGGCAGCTACACGGCCAATGCGGCCGTGACGCTGTACGCGCAGTGGACGGTGAACACGTATGTCGTCACGTTCGACGCGCAGGGCGGGAGCGTGACGCCGGCAAGCAAAAGCGTGACCTACGGGCAACCGTATGGCAGCCTGCCCGTGCCGGTGCGCGCGGGATACCGGTTCGACGGCTGGTTTACGGTGGCTACCGGCGGGACGCAGGTGACGGCGGAGACGGTGGTAACGGTCACGGCGGCGCAGACGCTGTACGCGCACTGGACGGTGCAGTCGATCGTACACGTCAAAGGCGCGGACGGGGCGCTGCACGACGGCATTGTAACCGTGAAGGGCGCGGACGGCGCCATGCACGTCGGGATCGTCTATGTCAAAGGCCCCGACGGCAACCTGCATGTGAACGGTTGAGGCGTTGACAACGGCCCGTCCGGTGCCCTATGATACAGAAAAAAGGGGCGCGCCGGATGCGCCCGAAGCGGGAGGAGATAGGATGGCATACGACTATGACCGGCTGCTGACCAGCCTGAGGGGACGGGGGTTCCTGCCGCAACTGCTGCCAAACGCCGCGCAGGCGCGCGAGGCGGCGCTCTCGATCCTGGGAGCGCGCAGCGTCGGCTTTGGCGGCAGCGCCACGATTCAGAGCCTCGGGCTTTACGAGGCGCTCAAGGCGCGCGGCAACGAGGTGTTCTGGCACTGGTACGAGCCGCCGGAGGCGCGCATTGCCGTGGAGCGCCGGGCGCTGCAGGCCGAAGCGTTCCTCACCTCGTCCAATGCGGTGCTCACGGACGGGCGGCTCGTCAACATCGACGGTACGGGCAATCGCGTGGCCGGGTTGCTGTTCGGGCCGCCGCTGGTGGTCGTCGTGCTGGGATGCAACAAGATCGTCGACGGCACGGTGGACGACGCGGTGGCGCGCATCCGGCGTGAGGGCTGCCCCGGCAACGCCCGCCGGCTCGGACTGGACACGCCCTGCGCGCGCACCGGCCGCTGCGCCGACTGCCGCACCCGGGCGCGCATGTGCAACGTCGTGGCCGTACACGAGTATCCCACGCGCGTCGTGGAGGCCTTCCATGTGCTGCTTGTGGATGAGCCGCTCGGCCTGTAAATACGGAGAGGGCGCGCACTGTGAAACAAACCAAGAAGCCCCGGCATGGGGCCGGCACCACCCTCCGCTCGCGCATGTATGCGCAGATGCGCCAGAACCGCAGCACGTTCATCGTGTATGTCGTGCTGCGCGCGTTTGTGCTTGTGGCGCTCGTCGCCTCGCTCCTGCGCGGCCATTATGAAAGCGTGTTCTACTGCCTGCTCACGCTCGTGCTGTTTCAGCTGCCGATGTTCGTGCAGGCCAACTTCGGCATCGAGCTGCCGAGCACGCTGGAAATCATCATCCTGTTGTTCATTTTTGCGGCCGAGATCCTGGGCGAGCTGGCCAGTTACTATCTGCGCGTGTCCGGCTGGGACACGATGCTGCATACGGTCAACGGCTTTTTGTGCGCGGCGGTGGGCTTTGCGCTCGTGGATATCTTCAACCGCAACCATCGCTTTACGTTCCAGCTGTCGCCCGCGTTCATGGCCGTTGTCGCCTTCTGCTTCTCCATGACCATCGGCGTGCTGTGGGAGTTCTTTGAATACGCGGGCGATCAACTGCTGCACATGGACATGCAGAAGGACACCGTCGTACACACCATTTCCTCCGTCATGCTCAATCCGAGCGGGGAAAACGCCGCCGTGACGATTACGGGCATCGACGAGGTGATGATCGACGGGGCGCCGCTCGGGCTTGGCGGTTATCTGGACATCGGCCTGCACGATACGATGAAGGACCTGTTCGTCAATCTGATCGGGGCGGTCGTGTTCAGCGTCATCGGCTATTTCTATGTCAAGAATCGCGGCCGGGGCAGGTTTGCCCGCCGATTCATCCCCACCGTGCCGGAAACGAAACCGCCGGAGCGGGAGCCTGACGCCGGACGTATCGAATAAGGACAGGCCCCGGCCGTCTACTGGACGGCCGGGGCCTTCGTCTATTCTCTTTATTCGCTATTGCAGAAGGGAAGCCCGTCAGGCGGCATTGGCCTCGAGCGCGGCGGCGAGCGCATCGACGAGCGCGTCAAAGGCCTCCTGCTCCATGCCTTCGGCCGTGAGCGAGCAGACCGTTGTGCCGTCTGTGAACCAGGCTACGAGCATGCTCTCGAGCGACCCGCTGTGCACCGTGGTTGCGCCAACGGTGCGCTCGGTCAGCGTCGCGCCGTATACGCCGGAGATGTCCTCCGTACCCGCAGCGGTGCGCAGGGCCAGCACTTCGCCGTTTGCGCCGGTATAGCCGATCTCGCCGATGGTGCTGTCGATTGCGACAAAGGTGGCGGCCGTATAGCCGGACTCGGCGTCAAGCTCCATGACGGCAAAGCCGAGCGCCGTGTTGAGCTCGTCCACGCTCGTATAATCCACGCGCGGGTTCGGCAACTGCGTCGTATCGCCGCCGGTCGTATCGCTGTCGGCATTGTCGTCGCCGGCGGTATCGTCGCCGGTCGCATCATCGTCGGCGGTATCGTCACCGGTCGCATCGTCGCCGGTGGCGTTTTCATCCACGTCCACCACCGTGGCGCCAGGCTCCCCGGTGGGTTCCGCGCCCGCCGACGGTTCCGTCGTAGGGGCGGCGGTCGAAGACGGATTGCCGCTTGTCGAACAGGCGGCCAGAGAAAACGCCAGCAGCGCGCTCAGCAGCAGGGCGAACAGAGTCTTGGTCTTACGGATCATATCGGATATCCTCCTTTTTTCGATGGATTCGCGTCGAACTTCGTCGACAACCGTACAATATCGCACAGTTTTGGTCTCCGTATGAACGTAATATGGCCGTATTATGAAAAAACCGGAAAGAAAAATCGGCTTTTCGTCACCGGAAATCTGCGCCGCGGTACTTGTCCATCAGGATGCGGAACAGCTCGTTGGTGGTCGGCGGGGTGTAGCTGATGGCGTTGGCGCCCGCCTGCACCGTGCGCGCGATGGTCTCCTCCGTCGGCCCGCCGGTGGCGATGATCGGCACGTCCGGGAACCGCCGGCGCACGGCGGCGACGACTTCCGGCGTTCGCGCTGCGGCGGAGATATTGAGCATCTGCGCCCCCGCGTCGAGGCGCGAGGCGATGTCGGCATCCTCGTGCAGGACGGTGCAGACAACCGGAATATCGACGACGGCATGCATCTGCGCCACGATCTCGTCCGTAATGGGCGCGTTGACGACCACCGCCATCGCTCCCTGCGCTTCCGCATCCTGTGCGAGCGCGGCCACGCGCGGGCCGCCCGTCGTGCCGCCGCCCACGCCGCAGAACACCGGCAGACTGGCCGAGCGGATGATCGCGTCGGTCACGGCCTGTTGCGGCGTGAACGGATAGACGGCCAGCACCGCGTCGGCGTTGCAGTTGCGGATGATGGCGATATCGGTGCTGAACACCAGCGATTTGATGCGCCTGCCATGGATCACGATGCCGCTGCAGGCGTAGATCGCCTGCGGCATCTCCACGATGTGGTCCCGAAGCGGCGAATGGACGCGCGGCAGGATCTTTCGCTCCATCTCGATCACTTCCTTTTTATTTTAATCTATGAGCCCTGGGGATCATGTTCTAACGTTATAACATTCTCTTCCCGGCCGCCGACTTCCTGCCTGCAAATGTGGAGAAAAAGCGAACATTTCGTGCAGCGTCCGGGCGTGGCGAAAGCAACGGGGCGGCGACGGCCGGGAGGCGGGGCTCACGCTACGTGCCGTGCAGCGCTCGGGCGTGGCGAAAGCAACGGGGCGGCGACGGCCTGCGGGCAGGCCTCACGTTGCGTGATACCGGCCGGCGCCCCGCCATCGCGGCGTGGCGGGCATGCCGCCCGGCGGCCGGGCTGCAGCCGGGGGAAAACCTTAAGGAAATCTTAAACATTCCCCCGTATGTTCGTTCATATCCGTACGCTATACTGAGCCGGAACGACACGATGGGAGGTGCCGTATGGAGATCTTCATTCGCATCAACGAGGTGCTTTCGGCGTTGCTTTGCGCCTGCTTTTCCTATCAGTTCCTCTACATGGCGGTGGCGCTGCTGCGCCGGCCGCGACCGTTGCCGCAGGCGACGCCGCGGCGCTATGCGGTGCTGGTATGCGCCCGCAACGAGGAGGCGGTTATCGGCAACCTGATCGACAGCGTCCATGCCCAGCGCTATCCCGCCGCCCTGCTCGACCTCTATGTGTGCGCCGACAACTGCACCGACGCCACGGCCGCCCGCGCGCGCGCCCACGGGGCGACCGTGCTGGAGCGGCATAACACGCGGGAGGTGGGCAAGGGATACGCCATCGAATACCTGCTTGCCTATCTGCGGGATGCCGGCGTGTTCGCCCGCTATGCCGGCTTTTTCTTCTTTGACGCGGACAACCTGCTGCACGAGGATTTCGTTGCCGAGATGAACCGGACGTTTGCGGCCGGCAACCGCATCGTTACGGGCTACCGCAACTCCAAAAACTATGGCGACAACTGGCTCAGCGCCGGGTATTCGCTCTGGTTTCTGCGCGACGCGCAATACATGAACCGGCCGCGGATGCTGCTTGGCACGTCCGGCATCGTGGGCGGCACGGGGTTTCTCGTGGCGCGGGAGGTGCTGGAAACCTGCGGCGGCTGGCCGTTCCATTCGCTGACGGAGGATACCGAATTTACCGCCGACTGCGTGGCGCGCGGCGAGCGCATCGGCTACTGCGCCGACGCCATCCTGTATGATGAACAACCCACCGATTTCGGCCAGTCGTGGCGGCAGCGGACGCGCTGGATTCGCGGATTTTTGCAGGTGCTGCGCCGCTATGGCAAAACCCTGCTTTGCGGGATGTTCCGCGGCGGGCGGCGCGGCTTTGCCTGTTTCGACCTGCTGCTTTCCACCATGCCGGCCGTTCTGTTTACCTTTGCCTGCGCGCTCGTCAGCCTTGCCGGCGCGCTGTACGGCGGGCTCGTACTGCACCAGAACGTGTTGCCCCTGCTCGGACGCCAGCTGTTCGGCTGGTTTTCGGGCATGTATGCGACGCTCCTGTTCCTGGGCGGGCTCACGCTCGTTTCGGAGTGGAGACGCATCTATTGCAGCGCCGCGAAAAAGCTGCTGTACCTGCTCTCGTTCCCGCTGTTCATGATGACGTATCTGCCCATTTCCGTGGCGGCGCTGTTTGGCCGCGTGGAGTGGACGCCCATCCGCCACAGCGTCAGCAAGACGCTGGAGGAGGTCAAGCGCGCCGCATAGGCGCGCGTGACGCGCTTTTCCCGGATGAACGGTCGAACGGCCCGTTCATTTTTCGTTCTAAATTTATCCATAAAATGTTCATAAATCTGTTGCGCAACGATAGCTAATATGATAGTATAAATATACAGCGAAGCAATTCCAGCCAGAGCGGCGGACCGGGAGCGACCGGCCGCTGCGGGCGGCGCTTCGTTTCATGGGGGAAACTGAAAAGCCCGAAAGGGAGGTTCAACCATGAAACGAAAGCATGGGATTGCTGCGATTGTTTTTGGAGCCGTTGAAAAGGCATTCCCACCGACGGTATTTGCCGCTTTGCTTTTGCGGGTGGGGATGCCTTTTTGTGTATAAAAACAAGGGAGAGGAAAAACGGATATGAGCGGATGTGTTGAACGACGGCGGGACCGTCTCCTACGATGCGGCGAACAATGTCCTTACGCTCCATGACGCCAGCCTGGGCGGCGGTACGCACAATGGGTACTCCATCTCCGCCGCCATCTTTGCCGATCAGTCCATCGGCACGTTGAAGATTCGGCCGGAGGGGACAAACACCATCAACTGCACGGTATTCGGTTCCCTGACCGCGGGCATCTATGGATATGGCAACCTGGTATTTGACGGACCGGGCAGCCTGGAGATCTATGCCCTGAGCCTGGGTTCGGAAGCAAATGCGGTCTATGCGCACACCGGAAACGTTACGATTTCAAGCGGCACCTACAGATTTGAGGGCGAGGGCACGACGATCAGCTACGGGGCCTTTGCCAACAGCGGGATGGGAGCCGTTACCGTTACCGGCGGTACCGCAACGCTCATCGGCAAGCCGAGCAACAGCGGCGTCGGGGCGGCGATTGCCGGGACGCTGGATGTGAGCAGCTATGCCGGATGTACCGTATCCGCCGGCGTGAATGCCGACGGCAGTCAGGCTTCGGACTATGACCCTGAGGTTAACTACTATACCTATATTCATATCGAGCCGTCCGTCGTGCCGCAGTATGACGTGGACGGGTTTCAGATCAACGGGTCGGGGTATCAGCCGGCCATGTTGGAAAACGGCGCGTATCAGATCAGAAATGCGGGGAACCTTTTCTGGTTTGCCGAGCAGGTCAAGGACAGCCCGGAGGGGACGGCGGTAAACGCAGTTCTGGCAAACGACATCGTCATCCCGGCGAACAGGGCCTGGACGCCGATCGAAGTGGGCTTATACGGAACGCCCTATACCGGGGTCTTTGACGGGGCGGGACACACCATCGGGGGCATGCAAACAAACGACCAGCAGGGCGGCCTGTTTAAGGCCATAAGCGCCGGCAGTACCGTAAAGAACGTCGGGATTGTGGATGGCGTGCTGAACGGCGGCGTCTACTGCGCCGGCGCCATTGCCGGCTCCAACAACGGCACGATCGAAAACTGCTCCAACACCGGCACGGTCACCGGCACCGCCATGTTCGTGGGGGGCATCGCCGGGGATAACAACGGTACCATCCGCAACTGCTATAATACCGGCAAGATTACGGTGAGCGGCATCGGAGAGGGCGGCGGCGGCATCTGCGGCACGGCCGGCGACGATGCGATCATAGAAAATTGCTACAATTTGGGCGATGTGGAAGCGCGCTGGGGCGTCGGCGGCGTGTGCGGCTATCTTGCGTCGAACTCCGGGGACAACATCCGCATTTCCAACTGCTACAATGCTGGAAACCTCATCGTTACCGCGGGCGGTACTCCCCCTGCTGTCGACGGCATTGTTTTCCTGAGCGACGCGGGCCTTTCCCATGCGGATTTTGTTTCCAACTGCTATACCACCGCGGCCACCGGCGCAACCGGCGCACAAAAGACCGCGGAGCAGTTCGCCGCCGGCGAAGTAGCCTGGCTTCTCAACGGGCAGACGAGCAGCGGCGCCTGGGGGCAGACGATCGGGACGCAGGCAACGCCGGTGCTTGGCGGGGCGGCGGTATATCGCGGTTATCAGTTCTGCTATTCGGACGAACAGGGATACAGCAACGATCCCGCGGCGGTGCATGCGACCAGACCGGCGCATGATTTCTCAGAGCTGGCCTGTGATGCGACCGGGCACTGGACCGTATGCGCCAATAGCGGCTGTACGGAGACCGACGGGCATGCCGCGCATACAGCCGAGCTGCGGAACGTGCGGCAGGCGACCTGCACGGAGGAGGGGTATACCGGCGACGAGGTCTGCACAGTATGCGATTATGTCGTCGCGCGCGGGCAGGTCGTTGCACGGTTGCCGCATACCTTTGTGGACGGCAAATGCACCGTGTGCGGCGCGCTCGAGGACGCGGAGATCCCCGAGACCGGAGATCGCAGCAGCACCATTTCCTATCTGCTGCTGCTCCTGCTTGCAGGCGCAGGGCTTGTCCTTTCTGCCGCAAGGACGGGGCGGCGCAACGAGGAATAGCGCGCTGCCGCGGCGGACGGTTTCGCCGGCGCCGGGCCGCATGCGTTCCGCCCGCTCGCCGTTGCGCCGGCTTTTTCGAGCCTTATAAAAGAGAGAGAACGGGTGCATGCCAAACCCGTTCTTTCTTTTCAAAAGGAACCGGGGAAGGGAGGCCTGAACGAAAGCGGAAAAAGCGGGAACGGGGCGGCGCGCCCCGGGGCGCTCTGAAAGCGACGGCCCGCGCGGATGGCGCGGGCCGTGGGGATCGGTCGATTGGCCGGATTACCGGATTTCCAGCCGACGGGTGGTGGGCAGCGACTCCTGCTTCTTGGGCAGGCGAAGCTTGAGCACGCCGTCGGTATATTCGGCGGTGATCTGGTCGGTCTGTACGCCGGTCACGTCAAAGCTGCGGCTGTAAGAACCGTAGGAGCGCTCGCGGCGGACGTAGTTGCCCTTCTTGTCCTTCTCATCCTTTTCGGCATGGCGCTCGGCGCTGATGGTCAGATAGTTGTTGTCCAGTTCGACCTGGATGTCCTCCTTCTTCACGCCGGGCAGATCGGCCTCGAGTTCGTAAGCGTCGCCGGTGTCCCGGATGTCGGCCCTGAACTCGCCGATGCTGGAGCCCTTGAAGAAGTTGCGCTCCATCTCGTCAAACAGACGGAACGGATCGTATACGGCTGCATTGTTCCTCTTCACAAACGGTGTCAGTTCAAACATCTGAAATCCCTCCTGTCAATTCAATCCTATATTCGCATCATGCCCGGTTTCCTTCCGGGCTATGCATCCGCTTGGATTGTCTGTATTGTAGCGCATCATTGTTAAGGAAAAAGAGCGGAATCGTAATGCAATTGTGAACTTTAGCACTCTTATCCGGAGAGTGCTAACAACATGGCCAAAACCGCCCGGTATACGGGGAAAAATGGGGACACCCTGCCGCAGCGGAGGGGACAATCGTAAAGAAATCATTACTTTTGGCGGGGCGCGCTTGTCATTCTGCTCCGGTATGCTATGATGGTAACGGGCGCGAGGCGCTCCAGCGACGGATGCAGAAAGGGCGGGGATCGGCCGAGTATGCGGAAAGGATGGGGATTGACCGATGAAGCGAAGGATTGCGGGCCTGCTCTGCCTGCTGCTCGCGGTTGCGGCATGCGCCGGGTGCAACAGGGGCGGGGAGGACGCGGCGGCCACGGGAACGCCCGACCAGCAGGGGGTCGTTGTGCTGGAGACGCAGACGCCCGGCCCGCCCGGCGAATTGCCGACGCCGGAACCCACGGAGGAGCTGCCGATGCCGGACGCCACGCCGGAGGAGCCGCTGCCGGAGGGCGGCCATGCGTGGACGCTTACGCCCATGGGGCAGGAGGAGAACCTGACGTTCGACCTTTCCGGCGTGGGCGATGCGACGGCAGTCGGCTTTGTGATCAAGGAAGGGGCGGACGACGCGCAGGAACTCTGGCTCGATGTGAACGAGACGCCGTTCCTGCTGGAAACGGAACCGTATGCGATGTTTTTCGGCGCGTGGCTGTACGTCAAGGACGGCGTGGCGACGCTGATGGCGACGATGGATCTTGCTTCGTGCGATTATGAGACGTTTTGCTGGCAGCTCCAGGACGGCAAGCCGGTGCTGACCGGGCGGGCGACCGGCGCCGTCGAGGGGCCCACGGATGACGGCGACATCGTGCTCGGGACCTCCGTCAACGTGCTCGGCACGTGGTGGGCGTTCCGGCCGTATGAGACGGATGCAGCGGGCAGGCTGGTCCCGCTTGCAGACAGCCTGTATGAGATCGTCCCCGCGGACGACATGTCGCTCAGGACCACGGACGAGCTGCCGGTGGAGCTGTTTGGCGTCGACGGATATGCAAAGGGATCGGTGCCCGCGGGCACGACGCTGACCCCGATGGCGACGGATGACGAGCGGTACTTCTACTTTATTCTGGACGATGGGCGCGAGGGCCGCGTGGAGTTCGAGCGGCGGGAGTACGAGGTGTACATCGACGGCGTGTCGGAGAACGAATATTTTGAAGAGCTGATGTATGCGGGCTGACGCGGGCCTGCCCGGCCGCCGCCCGCCCCCTTGCGGGGCGGGCGGCGACCTGTTTTGGGGGGCTTCGGCCTTTGCACGCGCCCCGGGGCCTTTCCGTCCCCGGCGGCGGCAGGCAGCGGCCCCCCGAAACAACGGGGCGCCCGGCTTCCCGCTTTCCGAAGGCGGCGGCGCCTTGCGCGCCCCCGCGGCGGTCATTCTGCGCCGAGGGCGAGGGCGCGGCGCAGGTATTCGCCGGAGAGCTCCCCGGCGGGGCGGTTGTAGCGGCCGAGGTTGAACAGCGTGTTCGGGTCGCCCTGCACGAGCGTGTTCTGCTGCTCGCGGCAGGTGAACGAAGCGCGGAACCCCATCTCGCGCAACAGCGCGTCCGCCTCCGGGCAGGTGCTGCCATAGGGATAGGTATAGGCGGTGGCGGCGGCGCCGGCATATTCGAGCAGCAGCGCCTGCACGCGCCCGGCGTCGCCGGTAAAGGCGGCGCGATAGGCGGCTTCGCTCTCGCCGTCCAGGCGGGCGCTGCCATGCCGCCCGTTCAGGCCGTGCATATCGTAGCTGTGATTCTGGAATTCGATGCGGCCCGATTCGGCCAGCGACCGCACGTCCTCCCAGGAGAGATAGGCGTAATTCGGGTTGGGGTCCTGCTCCTGCGTGGCGCGGTCGCTGAAGGCGCCGACCACGGAGATGACGGCGCACAGGTCAAGCCGTTCGAGGATGGGCAGCACATAGTAGAGATTGTTGTAATAGCCGTCGTCGAACGTCACGACAACCGGCTTTTCCGGCAGGCGGCCGGCGCCGTCCACGTAGGCGATGAGGTCGGCAACCGTGACGGTGGTATAGCCGTAATCCAGCAGGCATACCATATCGGATTCAAACTGGGCGGGGGAGATGATGTAGGCGCCGGCGCGCGCCGGGTCCTTCAGGATGCTGTGATACATGAGCACGGGCACCTGCACGCTTGCCCGCGGATCGGCGGCGTCGGCTGTCGCGGTCACGCTCTCCGGCGCGGCGTCGCGCGGCAGGACGCCGGTCGCCGCGAGCAGCAGCGCCAGCAGCAGCGGCGCCAGGGCGGCCGGGCGGGGAGGGCGGATCGTGCGGGATGGCAAACGTCGGCTCATACGGCAACCTATGCGCTGCCGGCGCCGCATAGAACGACTGCGCGGGCGAGCGCAGGGCGCTCAGCGACGGCTCATCGATGGAAGAATGCGACGGCGATGGCGCCGGGGCCGGCGTGCGTGCCGATCGTCCCGCCGACGGTATGGACCGGCAGCGCATCCGTCTGGTCCTGCCAGAGGGCGGCGCTGTCATGGACATATTTTTGCAGCAGCGTGTCGCTCGCGCCCGTATAGCCGAGCGCGAAAGGCATGGAAAAATCAATCCCGCCGCACTGGCGCACCTGTTCGGACAGGAGGTTGTTGCTGTTGCGCGAGCCGCGGGCGCGGCCGAGCACGGCGATCTCGCCGCCTTCGATGGCGATGACCGGCTTGATCGAGAGCACGCCCCCCACAAAGCCGACCGTCCGGGAGATACGCCCGCCGCGCATGAGGTATTCGAGCGTGTCCAGCAGCGCGATGAGCCGGATGTCCCGCTTTCTTTGCTCGAGCGCGGCGGCGATGGCGGCGGCGTCCAACCCCTCGTCGAGCAGGCGCAGCGCATACTCGATGAGGATGCGCTCGCCCACGCAGACCGTCTCGCTGTCCACCACGGGGACCGGCGCGCCGCAGGCGTTGGCGGCGAACAGCGCGCTCTGGTACGTGCCGGACAGGCGCGACGACAGCGTGACGGCGAGGGGGTCCTCGCCGGCGTCCAGCGCGGCGCGAAACGCCTGTTCAAACGCGAAGGGCGAGAGCTGGCTCGTGGTGGGCAGCACGTCGCTCTCGACGAGCTTGGCGTAGAAATCCGCGTGCGAAAGGGTCACGCCGTCGAGGTAATCGTCGCTGCCGAACGTGACGGTCATGGGCAGCACGGTCAGCTCCGGCCGCACGGCGGTCATGTCGGATGCGGAATCGGTGATGATGCGGACTTTGCGGTGCATGGTAGCCTCCTCTTTCGGCTGCGGCGGGCGGCGCAGCGGCGATGTCCCGCCCATTATATGCGCAAACGGCGCTCCCGTCAACGATGCGGCCGGCGGAAGCATCACAATCTGTTCATTTGCGTCGCCGGCATGAATATGCTATCATATTACCAACGGTCTACCGACCGCGCCGGCAGGCGCGCGGGAACCCGGCAAGGAGAGGACGGACATGGCGGCAAATCAGGGCAGGGCGGAGGATCGGAGCGCGCGGGGCATCCGCGTGGCGCGGCGCACGCTGATGTATATCGTGCGCGTCATGCTGCTGCTCGTGGTGGGCGCCCTGGTCTGTGTGCTCGCCTTTTTGACGGCGGAGCGCATGAGCAACCTCTACATCCTCGTGACCGAGGGCATGTCGCTGCGCGCCGAATATATCCTGACCGACGACGTGGAGATGAGCGAACTGGAGGAGTACTTCCTGCTCACGCATCTCTCCGAGGACGAGGCGCTTACCGCCGACGCCTATGCCAATTACAGCATCAGCAGCTACGATTACGATCTGACCATCGAGGGCATCTCCGTGCTGCCATGGACGGCGACGGGTACGGTCACGGCGGTGGAAACGGTGACGGTACGCGGTTCCTATGACAGCGAGAAGCTCGGCGAGGGCGAAACGCAGGCGGATCATCCGTTGCCGTCCTGGCCGTCGCGGCGCTACCGCATCCGGTTTGTGAACACCGGCTCGCGCTGGTACATCGCCGAGCTGGAGGTCGTGGAGGAGAATCCGGCGGTGGAGCCGCTGCGGACCCCGGACCCGAACAGCACGCCGCTGCCGATGGCCACGCCAACGCCGACGGCGACCCCGCTGTCGCTGGTCGTTTCTTGAGCGCGTTTCCTTTTTTGCAATCGGATCTGCCGCCCGTGTTCCTCGCGCCGATGGCGGGGTTTACGGACGCGCCGTTCCGCCTGCTGTGCCGCGAGCAGGGTTGCGACCATACCGTGACGGAGATGGTCAGCGCCAAGGGGCTGCTCCATGGGAGCGAGCGCACGGCGGCGCTGCTCTTTACGCTGCCGGCGGAGGGGCCGGTCAGCATGCAGCTGTTCGGGCGGGAGCCGGCCGTGCTGGCCGAAGCGGCCCGGCGCATCGAAGGCGAGCATGGCGACGCGCTGGCGGCCATCGATCTGAACTTTGGCTGCCCCGCGCCCAAGATCACGGGCAACGGCGAGGGCAGCGCGCTCATGCGCGAACCGGCGCTGTGCGGGCGGATCGTGGCGGCGGTGGCCGCGGCCGTACAGGTGCCGGTCACGGTCAAGCTGCGCAAGGGGTTCGATGCGGCGCACAACAACGCCGTGGAGGTTGCCCGCATCTGCGAGGAGGCCGGCGCGGCGATGATCACCGTGCATGGCCGCACGCGCGAACAGCGGTATGCGGGGCAGGCGGATTGGGACTGCGTGGCGGCGGTGGCCGCGCAGGTGCGCGTGCCGGTCGTCGGCAACGGGGACGTGGCGTCGGGGACGGACGCGCTGCGGCGCCTGCGCCAGAGCGGTTGCGCCGGCGTAATGGTCGGGCGCGCCGCGCTTGGCAACCCGTGGATCTTCGCCGAGATTCGCGCGGCGCTCACGGGAGCGGCGTATACGCCGCCGGACGGGGCGGCGCGCATGGCGCTTGCATTGCGGCACGCGCGCATGACGGTCGAGACGAAGGGGGAGCACGGCGTGATCGAGCTGCGCAAGCATCTGGCGCGGTATGTCGCCGGGCGGCGGGAGGCGGCGGCGCTGCGCGTGCGGCTGCAAACGGCGCGCACGCTCGGGCAGATCGAGCAAATACTGCTTGACACCTGCGGCGCGCAACAATATAATGAGGAAGCGCATCCGTAAACGGCGTTTGGTTTGGGCGAAAAAACTGACAAAACACGCCGTTTTTCGGCATCCTGTGGGCCGACCGGCCCGCTTGCAGAAAGGAGTACCCGACATGGCAGAGATATGGCTGACCCCGGAGGAGATCAAGAAGCGGGAGGAGCGACTCGAGTACCTCAAGGGGCCGCGCCGGCTGGAGATTGCCGAGCAGCTCAAGATCGCCCGCGCATTTGGCGATTTGTCCGAAAATGCGGAGTATGACGCCGCCAAGAACGAGCAGGCGAAGAACGAATACGACATCGCGCAGCTGGAGAACGAGCTGCGCAACGCCAAGGTGATCGACGAGGCGCTGATCGACACCAGCATCGTGGGCGTCGGCGCCGTTGTCAAGCTGAAGAATCTCGAGAGCGGCATGGAGTTCTCGTTCCAGATCGTCGGGTCGGCGGAGACCGATCCTGCGCAGGGCAAGATCTCGAATGAATCGCCCGTGGGACGTTCGCTGCTCGGCCACAGCGTGGGCGAATCCGTCGACGTGGCGACCCCGGGCGGCGTCATGCACCTGACCATCCAGTCCATCGGCCGATAACCCCCGCGCGGGCGCAGGCGCGCCCGCGCTTTCCCGTCTTCGCCCGCCAGGCGCGGTGGCGCGAAAACGGCAACGACCCATTTTCAGACAGGAGCGCAAACCCGCATGGAACAGCAACCGCCCATCGCACCCGAAGCGGAGGCCGAGCAGCTTTCCGAACTGCTGCAGATCCGCCGCGACAAGCTGGCCGCCCTGCAACAGGCCGGTCACGATCCCTTTCGCATCACGACGTACGAACGCACCCATGCGCATGCCCAGATCCGCGCGCAGTACGAGGCGCTCGAGGGCGCGCGCGTCAGCATCGCGGGGCGCATGACCGCCAAGCGCATCATGGGCAAGGCGAGCTTTGCACAGCTGCTCGACGGCAGCGGCGCGATGCAGGTCTATGTGCGGCGCGACGACGTGGGCGAAGAGACGTACGCAGCGTTCAAGGCGTATGACATCGGGGACATTCTTGGCGTGACGGGCACGGTGTTCAAGACGCGCACGGGCGAGATCTCCGTGCATGCGGACACGGTGACGCTGTTGTCCAAGTCGCTTCGGCCGCTGCCGGAGAAATTCCATGGCCTGCGGGACACCGACCTGCGCTACCGCCAGCGGTTCGTGGATCTGATCATGAATCCCGAGGTGCGCGAGACGTTCCGCAAGCGCAGCCGCATCATCGCCGAGATCCGCAACCGCATGGACGCGATGGGCTTTATCGAGGTGGAGACGCCCGTGCTCAGCACGACGGCCAGCGGTGCTTCGGCGCGTCCGTTTGTCACGCATCACAACACCCTTGATCTGGACATGTACCTTCGCATCGCCACGGAGCTGCCGCTCAAGGAGTGCATCGTAGGCGGGCTGGAGCGCGTGTATGAGATCGGCCGGCTGTTCCGCAACGAGGGCATGGACGCCATGCACAACCCGGAGTTCACCACCATCGAGGCGTATCAGGCGTATACGGATTACAACGGCATGATGGCGCTGGCGGAGGATCTGTTCTCCCATTGCGCGCTGGCGGTCAACGGCACGACGAAGATCGTCTATCAGGGCGTGGAAGTGGATCTGACCCCGCCGTTCCGGCGTTTGCCGATGAACGAGGCCGTGCGCCTGTACACGGGGGCGGATTTTCTCGCCTGCGAGACGGACGAGGCGGCGCGCGCGCTCGCAAAGTCCATCGGGCTTGCGGTGGAGGACGCCGCCGCCACGCGCGGCAAACTGCTCGTGGAGGCGTTTGACGCGTTCGTGGAGGACAAGCTCATAGCGCCGACCTTTATCATCGACTATCCGGTGGAGGTGTCGCCGCTCACCAAGCGCAAGCCGGACGCCCCGCACCTGACGGAACGGTTTGAGCTGTTCATCTGCGGGCATGAATATGCCAACGCCTATTCCGAGCTGAACGACCCGATCGATCAGCGCGGGCGCTTTGTGCAGCAGGCACAGGAGCGCATGAAGGGCGATGACGAGGCCATGATGATCGACGAGGACTTCTGCCTCTCGCTTGAATACGGCATGCCCCCGACGGGCGGCATCGGCATCGGGATCGATCGCATGGTCATGCTGCTGACCGACGCGCCGACCATCCGCGACGTGCTGCTCTTCCCCACGATGAAGCCGCTGGATCGATAGGGGCGCAGACCCCCGGTGCCTGCTCGAGGAGCGCATATACCGCAGGATTTGCGGCGGCCGGCGCGGGAGGGCGCAAGAAGCCGGACCTTTCAAATCGATAAAATGGACGGGCAGGCCCATTGCGGGCCTGCCCGCCTGGTTCAGGGGGGGCGCGCGCCGTCGCAAGGGAGCGATTTTTGCAAAAACGAGGGGCGACGGGGACCGCAAAAAGAAAATCGGAATCCGAAGAAAAACAGAGGATTAAGAAGAAAAACGATGAAGAAACGAATGAATGTAAATTATTCGGAAAATTTTGAAAAAAACGGGGAATAATCGAAAATAGCGGGGCAAGACTCCCGTTGTTTTTGCTTGCGGATTTTGCTATACTACAAAAGCTGCCGAGAAGCGGACCGCGGGAGCGGGAAGCGGAGGGGCAGCGGGAGCACCTTGAAAACTATACAGTGCAAGAAGAAACAAGCCAAGAAGCGCGGGCGGCGGAGCCGGGAGGCGAAGCAGCTCGCGAGCGCAAACTTAGAGACGACCAAGCGAAACAGTGAGCAACGGCTGGAGACAGCCGCAGGAATTGAACTCAAGAGTTTGATCCTGGCTCAGGACGAACGCTGGCGGCGTGCCTAACACATGCAAGTCGAACGGGGATATTGATTTCGGTTGATATCCCAGTGGCGAACGGGTGAGTAACGCGTGAGCAACCTGACCTTTTGAGGGGGATAACACCTGGAAACAAGTGCTAATACCGCATAAGACCACGGAGCGGCATCGTTCAGGGGTCAAAGGAGGAATCCGCAGAAGGAGGGGCTCGCGTCCCATTAGATAGTAGGCGGGGTAACGGCCCACCTAGTCGACGATGGGTAGCCGAGCTGAGAGGCTGATCGGCCACACTGGAACTGAGACACGGTCCAGACTCCTACGGGAGGCAGCAGTGGGGAATATTGGGCAATGGGCGCAAGCCTGACCCAGCAACGCCGCGTGAGGGAAGAAGGCTTTCGGGTTGTAAACCTCTGTCCTTGGTGACGAAGGAAGTGACGGTAGCCAAGGAGGAAGCCCCGGCTAACTACGTGCCAGCAGCCGCGGTAATACGTAGGGGGCGAGCGTTGTCCGGAATTACTGGGCGTAAAGGGTGCGTAGGCGGTCTGTTAAGTTGGATGTGAAATCCCCGGGCTTAACTTGGGGTCTGCATCCAATACTGGGAGACTAGAGTGCAGGAGAGGGAAGCGGAATTCCTAGTGTAGCGGTGAAATGCGTAGATATTAGGAGGAACACCAGTGGCGAAGGCGGCTTGCTGGACGACAACTGACGCTGAGGCGCGAAAGCGTGGGGAGCAAACAGGATTAGATACCCTGGTAGTCCACGCTGTAAACGATGAATACTAGGTGTAGGGGGTATCAACTCCCCCTGTGCCGGAGCAAACGCAATAAGTATTCCGCCTGGGGAGTACGGCCGCAAGGTTGAAACTCAAAGGAATTGACGGGGGCCCGCACAAGCAGTGGAGTATGTGGTTTAATTCGA
>OMDE01000035.1_pt1 | contig 41911 bp, 40 predicted proteins | sample 1645171 | NCBI WGS metagenome assembly OMDE01 (sample SAMEA103958129, study PRJEB25191) | human gut metagenome
TCAAGTGCGGCAAGGAAAAGTTGGTCAGTGCTTTCTGTGATGTAGTTTTCCCTTGCTTCATCTATTCCGAACCAGTCGGGTAGCGCTTCTAATATCCTTCTTGCAATTTTCTGCTTATCGTCATAATCCTCAATTAGCTTAATTTCCATCATCTTGTTCCTCTACAGAAATCCCTGTCTACTTCATTATGATAAATCTACCACGAAAATAGGAATAAATCTACCATGGAACGAAGCACCGCCCGAATAGCGTTTCTGCTCAGACGGTTTCTTTCCGCTATATTCCTTTCTGTTGCGCTTGTTCCCGGGCTTCCCGCTGGGCGTTCAGGCCCGCTGAAAAGCCGTACTGGAAACGGCTCGCGGGTTCCTCGCACTGGGCGATAGCGGGCTGCGCCCGGAGTGCCTCTGCCAGCGCATAGCCCTCTTTGCTGAGCCGCTGGGATAGCTGCTCCATCAACGCCGCACGGGGTTTGACCGCCTTGCGGTATTCCGGGGACGTGGCACTGCCGTTTCTCAGGGATGAGCCTCCCCTATACATTACATCTTGACATGATATGCGCAAGGGTATATAAATACTACGCGCCCATAGGATAAGGTTCTTACTTTTACATTGCGCTGGAATCCGTATGGAAGCAGCTGTAAACAATTTTATCAGCACCTTGGAGATGCAAAAGATTATTTGGCAACAGGGTTTCCGTTTGCGAGATCTGTATAACATTTTGAGGGGGAAGTTTTGAAATCATGAAATCTCACATTCAAAAGGAAATGCAACGGCGGCAGATTGTCTCCATGCTTGTTTTTGCGCTGATTCAGCTCACGTCCCTGATTACCCCCTATCTGATGGGGAAAATCATCGACGTGTACATCCCGACCGGAAACACCGGGCGCATTATTGGGGGGATTGTGCTTTTCATTACCATCCCCATGCTGACCATACTCCTGCAGACCGGCTACCAGTATGCCCGCATTAAGTACATCCGGAAAAAGGGCAACCAGGTGGCGCTACAGATCATGGAAAACCTCATATACCAAGAAAAGCGGTTTTTCGACCAGGAGAACTCCATGGAGCTCCTATCCTATTGCAGCAAGGAGGCCACCGGATATTTTGACTTCTATCTATCCGATATGAGCCGGTTCTATGTGAACATCCTGATGACCGCGGTGATTTTTGTCCTTCTAACCATCATCGACCCGGTACTGGGCGTGCTCCAGCTTCTGTACCTCCCGCTGGCCTATTTCCCGGTGAAACACATCATGAAGAACGTGGACAAGGAAATCCAGAAAATCCTGGAGCTGAACGCCCAGATGAACCAGATGAAGGGCGATGTATTCCAGGCGGTGGAATTTGTGAAGCTGGCCCAGCTGGAGCAGAAAAAGCTCCAGGAGGTGGGCGGGAAGAATCAGCAGATCAACGGGGTATGGGGCAAGGTCGCGGCGCTGGACAGCCTGAGCGGCGCCTGGGCCAACGCCTTTGCCAGCGTTCTTTTCAAAGGCCTGACCTTCGGGCTTGGCGCGCTGTTCGTGGTCAGCGCCATCGGGCATCTGCAGATCGGTCAGTTGATTTCTGTCATCACATACGGCGGCCTGTTTTATGCCAATATCAACGCCATTCTACAGACGCAGATCGACAAGAAAAAGAAAAACAGCGAATACGAGCGGCTGTTCTCATTTCTGGAACTCACCGGTGAGCGGGAGCAGGACGCGGGCAAGGAGGACTTTGCCCTCCAAAAAGAGATCGTCTTCGATCACTGCAGCTTCTCCTACAAGGAGGGGGAGCCTATACTAAAGGATGCAAGCCTGTGCTTTGAAGTGGGAAAGTGGACCGGCATAGTGGGTCCCTCCGGTCAGGGCAAGAGCACCATTCTGGACATCCTCCTCAAGCTCTATCCGGTTGCAAACGGCTGTGTGCGCGTCGACGGAAAGGATCTGAACAATCTCAGTCGTTTCTCCATCCGGGCGCAGGTGACAAAAATCGCCCAGGATATTTTTCTGTTCCCCGGCACCATTGCGGACAATCTTATGCTGATGGGCGAGAATATCACTGAGGAGCAGATGTGGCAGGCCCTGCGCTTTGCCTGCCTGGAGGAGTATGTTAAATCCCTGCCCCAGGGCATCCATACCGACGTGGGCGAGGCGGGCAAGCTCATGAGCGGCGGCGAGCGCCAGCGGCTGAGCATCGCCATGGGCATCCTGCGAGGGTGCAAAATTCTCCTGCTGGACGAGGTGACATCCAACTTGGACGCCGCCATCGAAGCCAAACTGGCAGAACACTTCCACGCCTTGCAGGAGAAGGGCTATACCATCATCTCCATTAGCCATCGAATGAATTTCTTGAAGTATGCCCAGAAGGTTTACGAGCTTCGAGATGGCATAGTTACTCAACGGTCATAGGAGGGCATATCATGCCCGGCAGCCACAACCGCGCGGCCGGTGCAGGACACGCCCGGCGGCTTACAAATATAGGGCGCGAATCGCGCGATGCCGGTTTTGCGACGATTTTTCATGCGAGCGCATCCCGGGCTTGGCCCATTGACCATGAACCCGGCGAAAATCTTTTTCGCATTATCCATCCCTGACCGCGACGGGCGCAATGCGCCAATCCGCGCGGTCCTTTTGACAGGCGCCCGTACGGCGGGAGGCATGTATCCGCACACAAAAAAGGGCATGCCCGCCACTTTGGCGAAATCCTGGCGGCGACGACATCGAAAGCGGTTTCTGTCATGCCGCCGTAGTGGTTCTGCTTCGATGGAGCAAAAACCGGATTTCCTCACAGCCCCGTCCGGCACCCAAGGCCCCCGGCAAATGTCGGGCGCTGTGTAAAATGCTCCGTCGTTTTCTCCGGCATGGCTGCATCCACACGGGGCCGTGTATCGCATTCCGCTCGGCACCCGGGCGAGCAACCGGTCGGCGCCGGGCCGTCGCCCGGGCCGAAAGCCATGCCGGGGAGGGGCGCTATCTGTGCCGATGGATCGGCCGTGATGCAACGGCGGGGACAAAAACGCATGCGGCCGCAGTCTGTCCGTTCGTCCGCGGCATACCGGTCGCAGATGCGAGACGTGCCGGACGAAAGGGCGGCCACCTGGGAGCCCGTCATCCCCCGTGCCGCACACAAGAAGACATGGCGCGGCTTTTACGCCTCTCCGGCCGGGTCTGGAGCGAATGGGCGCAAACTCCGCCCGGCGCCGGGTTCCGCCTTCCTTTGTCCGGTCGTCGCCGGGGCCGGATCGTGCGCGCCGTCAACATCCGACATCGTCCGAATGAACGGCCGTTGCCCACCGGCGGGCACATCGGGACGACAGCGCCCCTGCAAGTGCAAAAGGGGCTTGCAACGGCGATGGTTGCGCTCGCGCTCAGGGAATGCCGCCGGCCTGACATTGCCCGCGTCCTCCTGGTCTGCGGGAAGGACAAGCCCGCCCCCGCCTGGGTCATTGCCCAACCGGCGGCGGGTTAAAGAGCAAAGCCGAATCGGGCGGCTGTCTCCGGCAACGGCGCTGGAACGGCCCTGCGCCGGGAACGGAACCTCCCCCGCATCCGCGCTCATACAGATCTGCGCAGCTTCAGAATCGTCAGGTTGATTTCACCATCGCGTGCATTGGCGGAACCGTTGTAGGCCAGGGTGAATACGGTCTGCGCCGGCGCATACAGAATCAAAAAGGCGGACCCGCAGGCGCTGGAACCATCCGCGCTGGTGGCAAAATAAATGCCCGTCTCCAGATGCGCGCTGCCGTTGTAGCTCGGCGTGATCTGCATGTAATTCGGACTTGCAAAGATGGCCGATACCTTATAAGAAATCAGATAATATCCCGGCTCAAGCGTAATATGCTCGAGATCGGTCTGCACGATGTTCCCCGTCGTGTCCGTCACGTCCGGGAACAGCGAGATCAGGCTCCCCATCTGCAGCGGATATTGTACGTTCATGAAGGACGCAAAGGCATCGTCCGGAACCGTTCCGGTGGGGCCGGTCGGGCCGGTCGGACCCGTGGGACCGGTGGGGCCGGTGGGGCCGGTTGCGCCCGTGTCGCCCGTGCGGCCGTTCTCGCCGTCCGCGCCCGTCGGACCCGTGGGACCGGTCGGGCCAGTGGGACCCGTGGGGCCGGTCGGGCCGGTGGGGCCGGTGGGGCCCGTCGCGCCCGTATCGCCCGTGCGGCCGTTCTCGCCGTCCGCGCCCGCCGAACCGGTGGGACCGGTCGGACCCGTGGGACCGGTGGGGCCGGTCGCGCCCGTATCGCCCGTCGGTCCGGTAGGGCCCACCGGGCCGCCGGCGGGACCCGTCGCGCCCGTCGCGCCCGTGGGGCCGGCCAATCCCGTAGCCCCCGCCTCGCCTGCCGTGCCGGCCGGGCCGGCGGGTCCGGTCGCCCCCCGCTCCCCCGTCGCGCCCGTTGCGCCCGTTGCGCCCGTTGCGCCCGTTGCGCCTGTCGCGCCCGTCGCGCCCCGCTCTCCCGCAGGCCCGGTGGGGCCGGTGGTGCCCGTCGGCCCCATCTGCCCATTCGTCCCGGGCGCGCCGGTCGGGCCGGTGGGGCCCGTCGCGCCGGTCGGCCCCCTGCGCCCGCACGGACAATACGGGCAGCACCCGCACCCGCCGCTCCAGCCGTTTTGATCCTGCAACAACGCCATCCCGCCTTCCCGTGATATCATCCATATTCTATTCCGGCGCCGGATGGAGCGTTCGTCGGGCGCCGGCCTGCGCAAAATGCCGGGGCATCCCTTTGCCTGCCCGGTTGTAGAATCGATGCGCGCGTGGTATGATATCAAGTAACAGGCTGTACGCAGGAGGACATATGGAACAGCGGGAGAAGCGCGTCTGCATGATCGCCACCGGGGGTACGATCGCCTCGAGCGAAAGCGGCGAGGGCCTTGCCCCGCGCCTGCGCCCGGCCGATATCCTGCGCCGGCTCCATTTTCCGGCGGGGCTGTGCCGCGTGGAGACGGCCGAGGTTTGCCGCATCGACAGCACGGATGTGACCCCCGCGCACTGGCTCGCAATGGCGGCGGCCATCCGGGAGCGGTACGACGCGTACGACGGTTTTGTGGTGCTGCACGGTACGGATACCATGGCCTATACGGCCGCGGCGCTCTCCTACCTCGTGCAGCGCTCGCCCAAGCCCGTCGTGCTCACCGGCGCGCAGCGACCCATCGACCGCGAGAGCACCGATTCGCACGCAAACCTGTCCGATGCGTTCCGCTATGCGTGCGCGGACGCGTCCTGCGGCGTGCAGATCGTGTTTGACGGCCGGGTGATCCCCGGTACGCGGGCGCGCAAGGTGCGCACCAAGAGCTTCCACGCGTTCGCCAGCATCAACTATCCCGAGCTGGCCGTGCTGTGCGACGGACAGTTGCTTCGGTATGTCGAGGAACCAAAGCCGGACGGCCCCGTCTTCTACGATACGCTGAATCCCCGCGTGTCGCTGCTCAAACTCATTCCGGGCGTGGACGCGGCGCTGCTGGGCTTCCTGCTTGCGCGCAACGACGCCGTAATCGTCGAAAGCTATGGCGTGGGAGGCGTACCCACGGCGGGCGGATTTTGCGAACGCATTGCGGAGGCCGCCAACGGCGGAAAAACCGTCGTCATGACCACGCAGGTGCCCAACGAGGGCAGCGACATCGGCCTCTACCGCGTCGGCAGCCGTCTCAAGGGCGTGCCGGGCGTACTGGAGGCGTACGACATGACGACCGAGGCGGTCGTTACAAAGCTGATGTGGATTCTCGGCCAGACGCAGGCACGCGACGAGATCCGTCGCCTGTTCTATACGCCCGTCGCCCACGACATCCTGTATCCCGGCGCGCGCGGTTGCTGACGGGATCTGAAAAGCCCCCTCCCGCACGGAAGGGGGCTTTTGTCTGCAACGGTTCAGAACTCGCGTTTGAGGCTGCGCATGGAGAACAGCGCGCCGAGCGCCTCGCGCGGGTCCCGCGCCTGATATAGGATCTCGTAGACGGTGCGGCAGATGGGCAGTTCAACCCCGGTGCGCGCCTCCAGCAGGCGCAGCGCGCGCACGGTATGGCATCCCTCGGCCAGCGCCCCATACGGCTCGCCCCGGACGAACGACTCGCCGTATTGCCGATTGTGGCTGTACGGCGAAAATACGGTGGCCTCGTAATCGCCAAGGTGGCACAGGCCGTACGCGGACAGGCCGTTGCCGCCCATCGCCTCGATGAGCCGCGCGATCTCCCGCGTGCCGCGGGACATGAGCGCCCCCTTGAGCGTGCAGAGACCCATCGCGTCGAGCATGCCCGCGGCGATGCCGACGACGTTCTTCGTCGCCGCGCCGATCTCGTTGCCGATGAGATCCGTGCCGTAATAGAAGCGGATAAGGTCGCCTGAAAACGCAGCGACCAGCCGCGCCTTGACCGCCTCGTCCGCGCTGTCGATCACCATGCAGTTCGGCACGCCGCGATAGAATTCCTGCACGTGCCCGGGTCCCAGCCACACGGCCACAGCGTTGGACGCGCCGAGCGCGGCAGCGGCCAGCTCCGACGGCCGCAGAGCGGTGTCCGCCTCCAGTCCCTTCATGCACAGCACAAACGTCCTGCCCGAAAGCGCCAGGGGCGACAGCTCCGCCATCAGGCCGCGCAGGCTCTGTACGCCGACGGAAACGATGAGCGTCTCCGCCTCGCAGGCGGCCTGCAGCGAAGTCGTCAGCGCCACACGGGCCGGCAGCTCGAGCAGATCGTTGCGCCGGTCGGCCAGAAAGCGCTGCATGCGCGGCGAAGCGGCGCGCCCGTACAGCGTCACATCATGTCCCTGCCGGTCGAGATACCAGGCAATCAACGAACCCCACCGGCCGCAGCCGATCACGGAAATGCGCATACCCTTCCTTTCCAGCCCATAAAAACTGCGTCCGCTCGCCGGTCCGCACCCGGCGGCGGCCGCAGCGCTCAGCGGATAAAGTTTGTACGGTTCCCGCGCTCAGCCTGCGGCGCGGCAAAGCCGGCCCGCCGCCCCGCCTCGATGCAGCGGAGCAGCCACGCCATGTTGCGGGCCAGGTTGCGCATGGTCTGCAACCCTTCCAAATCGGCAGCCACGTCCTCCGCGTTTCTGCCGTGCACCATGTTCCAATAGGTGGAGGACACGACCGGCATCTGCGCGAAAGTAAAATACTTGTTGATCACATCGAGCGAGGCGGTGGTACCCGCGCGCCGGGCGGACACGACGGCGGCGGCAGGCTTGTGCGCCGCGCAGACGCCGCCGGCATAGAACAGGCGGTCCAGAAGGCTCAGCAGCGTGCCGTTGGGCGAAGCGTAGTAGACCGGCGAACCGACGATCAGGCCGTCCGCTTTGGCCAGCGCGTCGATGCACTCGTTCACCACATCGTCGCTGAACGCGCAGCGCCCCGTCGATGCGCAGGCGCCGCACCCGATGCAGCCGCGCACGGGCTTTGCTGCGCCGTGGAGCAGCTCCGTCTCCACGCCTTCGGCATGCAGCGCAGCCGCCGCCTCTTTCAGCGCCGCAGCGGTGCAGCCGTCCGCATGCGGGCTGCCGTTGATGAGCAACACCTTCATAATGGTATTTTCCTCCTTTCGGTCGCTTCAGCCATTGTCCGGCGCGGGTTCGACCGGCGCAAACGGCTCCTCGATCTCGAGCACGAACTCCATGCCCTGCACGTCGATATCGGTCTGAATCTCCGCATAGATGGCGTTGCTGCCGCTTTCCAGCAGCGTGCCGCCCTCGGCGTTGTGGATGCGCCCAATGCCGGCGACGCGGCCGTCCTCGCTGTAATACACGATGTTCACCACGCCGTCGAGCGGCAGCGGATAGGCGTTGACGCATACGCCGTCGAGAAACGTACCCGTGCCGTACTCGTACACGCGCAGGTCGCCAAACGAGAGATAATAGCGGAAATAGTGGTCGTCCATTTCGATGTGGTTGCCCAGCAGGTCCGTCGGCACGGGTGCGGCGGTCATCTCCAATTCGAACGGGTCCGGCCGTGGTGTGGGCGAGGCCGACGGCGTCGGCGTGCCGGCGATCTCCGGTTCCACCCGAATGCACGCCTGCAGTGCGGCAAAGGCCAGCAATGCGGCGAGCAAGCAGAACATCATGCCGGGCCGCTTCATGCGCGGCCTCCCGTGTGCTCTGCGATCATGCGCTTTTTGAGATCATACAGCCGGTCGGACAGGTCCACCTTGTAAATGTGCGGCTGCATGAGTCGGCGGTACTCGTCCCACATGGTCGCCAGCTCGGCCTTTGCGTACGCCTGGATCTCCATGACGGACGGGGACGCATAGACCTGCCTGCCCGCCCGGAACACCGGCACAAGCAGCTCGCGCGCATTGAACCGCTTGAGCAGCATGTTCTTGTACGGATGCTCCGGATCAAAGATGCGCAGCGGTTTGGACGTGTCGATCGTCTCCTCGTCGAGCGCGATCAGGTCCGCGATGGCCATACCCTTGAGATCATACAGGCGGAAGACCTTTTTGTAACCCGGATTGGTAACCTTGGCCGGGTTGTCGGAGAGCTTGATCTTCGGCACCATACGCCCGTCCACGACCTCCGCCGCCATCTTGTACACGCCGCCGAGCGCCGGGTTGTCCTCGCTCGTGATGAGACGCGTGCCCACGCCCCAGGTGTCGATGCAACAGCCCTGCATCTTCAGGTCGCGGATGACATTCTCGTCAAGGTCGCTCGAGGCACAGATCTTCGCGTCCGGGAAACCGGCCTCGTCCAGCATGCGGCGCGCGCATTTGCTGAGGTAGGCGAGGTCGCCGCTGTCGAGCCGGATACCCAGCGGCTCATGCCCCTTCGCGCGCAGCTCCCGGAATACGGTAATGGCGTTCGGCACGCCGCTGCGCAGCGTATCGTACGTATCCACGAGCAGCAGGCAGGCGGTCGGGAACGTTTCGGCGTAGGCGCGAAACGCGCTGAGCTCATCCGGGAAGCTCATGACCCAGCTGTGCGCATGCGTGCCGCTCACCGCGATACCGAACATCTCGCCCGTGAGCACGTTGCTCGTGGCCGAGCAGCCGCCGATGACGGCCGCGCGCGCGCCATAGATGCCGGCGTCGGCGCCCTGCGCCCGGCGCAGGCCGAACTCCAGCACCGCGCCGCCCTCCGCCGCATAGCACACGCGGCTCGCCTTGGTGGCGATGAGCGTCTGGTGGTTGACGAACGTCAACAGCGCCGTTTCGATGAGCTGCGCCTGCATGATCGGCGCGCGGACGCGCACGAGCGGCTCATACGGGAACACGACCGTGCCCTCCCGCATGGCGTAGATCTCGCCGGTGAAATGCAGCTTGCCCAGATACGCGAGGAACGCCTCGTCGAACAGCTTGAGCGAGCGCAGATAGGCCAGGTCCTCCTCGGAAAAATGCAGGTTGTTGATATAATCGATGACGCTCTGCAGCCCGGCGGCAATGGCGTACGTGATATTGCTGCGCGGGCGGAAAAACACGTCGAACACGCCCTCGTTGCCGGCCATTCCGTGCTTGAAATAGCCGTACATCATCGTGAGCTGGTACAGGTCGGTCATCATGGTCAGGTTGCGCATAACAAAACACCCCCTCGTGTACGTTCCATTATACTCCAACCCGGCGCAAGAATAAAGCGTCCATTTGCACCGATTCTATGAACGTTTTTTGAAACGGGCCGTCAAATTTCCCGTTTTGGGCTCCCGCCGGCGGTCATGCGCCGCCGCCCGTTGCGGCCGTCTCCGCCGCATACAGATCGGTCGATACATAGATGCGCGCCGCGATGGAGCGGTACACGTCCTCGTAGACGAGCTCCCGGCGCAGTTGCGTGCCGTCGGCCGCGTAATATGTTTTGTATGTGCGGGCGGTACGCCCCTGCCGCCCCTCGCGCTCGACCACACGCGTCTGGTTCGGCAGGCTCTCATCGAGCAGCACCTCGTCCGGCAACGCCGGCAGGGTGCCGGTGTTCTCGGACGAGACCACGACATACTGCCCCTCCGGCAGCGCCGGCGTGCCGTAAAGCGAGAGCGTCACCGTCTGCGCCTGTTCGTCCACAACCGCCGCCACCGTCAACGGGGCGGAGGTGGAATTGACAAAGCAGAAGTTCTTGCCGCCGGTGCTGATCGTCGCATCGCGCCCGATATCGACATATCCCATGGGCCAGCTGTGCGGATGGCGCTCGGTGATGGTCAGATCGGCGAGCAGGACTGCGTTGAACAGCGTGGAGGAAACCTGGCAAACGCCGCCGCCATATTCCTGCACATAACGGCCCCCGCTGATGGCGGCCGCCATGCGCCAGCCGTTCTCTCCGTTGCGGTCGCCCAGCACGGCGTTGCAGTCGAACGTTGCGCCCGGTTCGAGCACCGTTCCGTCGATGGCTTCCGCCGCCTTGCAGATGTTGAACACACGGTTTTCCGCATTGTGCGGCGACTTGGCAAACGAGGTGGTGAACGTGCCGATCAGCCGATGCTCTTCGCGCAGCGCCGCCTCCGTCACCGCCGGCGCCTGTACGCTGCACGGCACCTCGATGCGGGTATCCCCTGCCTGTATGGCGCGCAGCACCGCCTGGTACAGCGCATCCGAATCGATCAGAAGGCCCTCGCGTTCTGCGGTATAGGAGAAAGCCTCCGCACTGCCCGGCACGAATATGACGGTCGCATCCGTCGCCGTGCGATCATGCCGGGCGGCAAACGCGGCGATGCCCTCGCGCAGCGCGTCCGTATCCACGCAAAGCGGCAACGACGCCACCGGCTCGCCGTTCAACGTCTGCAACAGCGCCGCGTCCACATCGGCGGAAACCCCGAGCGCGGACGCCGGCAGCGTTTCCGCCCCGTCCGGCAGGATCAGGCGGTATTCCGGCGGCTCCCAGGCCCCGCTAAGGCGCGCGCGCGCCTCCGCAATGGTCATGCGCGACACGTCCTCGCCCGCCACGACGGCGTCCCGCGGCAGGCGCGCCGAATCCGCGGGCAACCGGTCGCGCCGGATCAGCCCGCAGGCGGAGACCGTCAGCGCGGCCAGCAGCGCCGCAGCAATACAGATCGGAAGCAAAAACCGTTTCATGATACGGTTAGTTTGCCGGATACGGGCGCAATTTTGTCCCGCCAATTTTTACAAAAATGAATTGACAACCCGCCCGCCGGCAGCTATACTATTTTCGTGCGCGGCAGTGCTGGAATAGGCAGACAGGCACGTTTGAGGGGCGTGTGCGCGAGCGTATGGGTTCAAGTCCCATCTGCCGCACCATCTTGGAGTAGGCGTTCGATCGCCTGCTCCGTTTTTTTTGTAAGCGGCTGACCACGCCCGCCGCCGCTCCACCTTTAAGCCGGCCCCTGCCCGGTGGGCTTCGATCCGGCTGCCACCGGCAGAAACGCAAGCGTTGCATCGCCACCGGTCTGCGCGCCAATCAAGGCTTTTGCCCCGGGATGATAACGTCCGGAGTGGGCGGATCGTTCAGAGCCGCGCCGCCGTGTTGCCGGCCCTTGCGGCTTTGCGCCCCGGCCCGGCAATCCGCTTTCAGAAACAGCAATGGCGGTCGATACCGGCATGTGTTATAATCAGATCGGCAAACGAGAATTACGGAAAGCGGGAGTTCCTTTCGGGGGAAGCGGGGAAATAATGGGGGTCGTTTTCCTTTTTCCCGCCTTGTTTGGCATCCTTTGGGGAACAGGGGCCTATGGCTGCACCCGCTTGCCCAAATAATCCCAGGCGACATGGATTCCGTTCCCGGCCTTCCTGCAACGCGAGCATCAGCGGTATGGCCGCCGGGGGGCCATATCGACAGTTCTTCACTGCGGGGCCGATCGAACACAGGGGAATCTTTGATCGACATGATGGAGGTCCTGAAGTCTGCTGAATACCGGCAGGATATCCGCAATCTATCCCCCCGGCCGATCACGGAGGCGGCTGCTGATGGAACATGCGAAGGAAAGGCCGCAAATACGCTTCTTGTCTGGGGAAATGCGGGGGACGAAGCTGCTCGCTGAATTTTTCTGGCAGCCTTGTCATCGTTGGCAGGAGCGGGAACGACGGCTTTCGGTTTATCATATGGTTGATCCCGACATTATGAGCAGATTGTTGGAATATGTGCAGGCGCACGGCGCAAAAATGACGGCGCTCAAGGGCTGCAACCTCCCCGGGCCGTCAATGGTCGGGCGGAACGGGCGCTTCCCGGCCGCCGCCACTGACCGCCCGGTCCACGTTATTTCTTCCGGGCGGCGACAGGATGTCGACAGGAGAAAGGGGTGTGGGTGATGAACCTGATGGAAAAGCTGGATGCTCTGCCGGCCGATTGCTTCCGCAGCCGGCGGATCTGCTTCCAGAGAATCCGAACGGAGGAGGATCTGTTTCGCATGGGCCTGCTCTCCCTGCCGCCGGAGCAGCAGGCGGCGGTCAACCCCCTGTGGTTCTCCCTGGGGCGCGCATATATCGCGCCGGAACAAAACGTTCCGTTCCTGATTCTCCAAAGGGTCGACGAACGGCCTGCCGTCATCGGCTTCATACAGCTCCATAAACGCCTGGGTACAGAACGGGAGGCGCTGTCCTGGAGCTTCTTCATCATCCCGGCCTTTCAGGGCATGGGGCTTGGTGCGGAGGCGGCAAAGCTCGCCATTTCCCTGTTGCGCAGCGCCATGCCCGAAGTCCCGATTCATCTGTCGGTTGAACGGGACAATTCGACCGCCCAGAGGCTCTACGCCAAACTGGGATTTTGCCTGTCACGGGAACGGGATGGCGACGATCTTGTCTATGTTTTGCCATAGCAACACGGGGCGCGCATGGCGGAAGCGGAGCGCAGTTTCTGCGAACGACTGTCCCGTCTGCGCCCTGGTTGTGCTTTTCGGTTGCCCAGGTCCCTGCGTCGGTTGCCGCCGCCCCCCTGCTTCCAGATTGTGCCAGGCAGGTCGTCATCACCAGTTATGTCGGGGCCAATCAGCCCAGGCATCGCGTTCGCGCCATGCCGGTCCGGCAGGTGGGACGGGCGATGGCGCGCAGTAGCGATGCGGCAGGCAGTGGGGTTGTTGACGGCGGGCGCACGAACCCCGTCCGTTGCACGCCGGTGCCGTACGGACGATGGCGCGCAGTAGCGATACGGCGAACGGCGGCGGTCCTGTCCGCGGCGGGCGCGCGGCTATGCGGCGGGCGCCCAGACGGCGGTGCCCGCCTCGCCGAGTGCAGCGGCGGGGTCGCCGGCCTCGAGCGCGGCGGCAAGCGCCTCCGCCAGATACGGGACGGCGGCGAGCGCCTGATCGAGCGAATTACAGTTGTGGCCGATCTCCACGAGCAGGCACTGGTCGGAAATGTGCTGGTTATAGCGCCCCGTCTTAACGCGGATGGGGCGTGCAAGGCGGCTGTCCACAGCGGTGAGATATGCGGTCACCGCTTCGGCCAGCGCATAATTTCTTTCAAAATCCGGCATTTGGTCAAAGCCGGTCCCGGTCGCGCCCTCCCCGGTCCCCACGACAAACATCATGCGCGCGACCTCCTTGCCGTCGAGCTCCAGGTAGTCCGTGATGGGCGTATCCGCGTTGCCGTAGGCATCCCGGTGCACATCGATGAACACGCGCAGCGACGGATACTTTTCCTGATAGGCGCGCATGGTTTCCTCCGAACGGCTGTATGCGCTCGCAAGCTGCGGCGGCTCATGGTCGGTGGTATCGTGCAGAACGCCAAAGCCGTGCGCCCGAAGCTGTTCGGCCAGCAGCTCGCCCACCGCGACAACGTTCTTCTCGTTGTCCGTGGTTCGCCAGCTCCCGCTCGGCGTATAGGTGTAGGTCTCCGTCTGGGCGTACGCTTCGGTCGTATGCGTGTGATAGATCAGGATTGTGGGGGCGCTCTCATCGCCGGTCTGCGTTTGCAGCGTGGGCACGCTCGCCCCGCCCAGCACCGACAGCCGCAGCGGCTGCGGCGTGCCGGCGGGCTCTGCCTCGCCGGGCGCGGTCTGCGCCTCCGGCAGTTGCGCGAGCACCGGCATGCCCATGGCCACAAGGCCCACATCCGCGCGGCCGTAGGAGAGCAGCAGCAGCGCCACCAGGCAGGCGGCCGTCAGCAACGGCAACAGCACGCGAAGGCGCGCCACCGATGGCCCGCCTCCTTTGCGCGCGCGCGCCGCGCGGGCGCCCCTGCGCACAGTTCCAACCTTTTGCATCGGCACCCCCTCCCCCCATACACGATATGCGCGGCTCAGCCGAACAATGCCTTCAGCTCGTCAAAACAGGCGCGATGCAGCATCCGGTTGATGCCGTCGGCCAGCATTTCGGCCGCGTCGTCGATGAGCGCGTCGATTTCCTTGGGCGTCACGATCAGCGGCCCGAAGCGCTCGCGCACGACCTCGTCGGCCAGCGCCCGCAGCGCGCCCGCCTCGTCCGACAGGCGTGCCCTTTCGACGATGAGGCCGACGGTATCCGCCGCAATGGTCGAGGCGTATACGACCATTGGCACGCCCACGGCGATGACCGGCACGCCAAGCGTTTGGCGCGAAAGCGCGTCGCGCCGGTTCCCGATGCCGGAGCCAGGGCTGATGCCGCTGTCGCTGAGCTGCACGGTGCGGTTGATCCGGTCGGTGCTGCGCGCGGCCAGCGCGTCGATGCAGATGACCGCCGCAGGGCGGGCATGCTCCACAAGCCCGCGCACCACCTCCCCCGTTTCCATACCCGTGGTGCCCAGCACGCCGGGCGCCATGGCCGATACGGCGCGCAGCCCCTCCGGCGCAAGCTCCGGCGCATCGGTGCGGATATGCCGCGTAACGTAAACCCGGTCCGCCGTCTCCGGTCCAAGCGCGTCCGGCGTGACAAACCGGTTGCCGAGCCCGACGACCATGACATCCGCATCCTCCGGCAACCCCTCGAGCAGGCGGGAAAGCTCCGTGGCTATCTGTTCCGACACCGCCTGAAACAGCGCCGGATCGCGCGACGGGATCTGGTCGGTATCGATCGTGATATACCGCCCCTTCGGCTTGTCCAGCCGTTGGGCAGCCGCATCCGTAAAGATGGCGACGCGCTCGATGACAAGGTCGCCGCGCCGCTCCTGCTCCTGCTCCACCCCCTCAAGCTCGCCGCCCAGAAGGTCGCGCGCCTCGCGCGCCAAATCCGTCCTGCAATGCTCCATACTGCCTCCCCGCACATAAAAAAATGGGCCGCGGCATTCACCGCAACCCTTATCTTGCCCTGCGCGTCAAAGCATGATACAGATGAGGCCGTTGCAGCCCTCGTTCACGATGCGCTGCAACGTGGACTGGATGCGCTGCTGCACGGCGGGCGGCATGGCGCCCTTGCCGGCCATCCCGTCGCGCACGAGATCGTAGAGCGACTTGCCGAACAGGTTCGTCTGCCAGATCGCGCCCGGCTCCTGCTCGAACGTGGCCAGCAGCGACTGCACGAGCGCCTCCGACTGCTGCTCGGTGCCGACGATGGGGCTGATCTCGCTTTCGATGTCAACGCGAATGACATGCAGCCCGGAGGAACGGGCGCGCAATCGCACGCCAAAGCGGCTGCCCTGGCGGACGATCTCCGGCTCGTCGAGCTCCATCTCGTCGATTGCGGGCGGCACCACGCCGTAGCCCGTGCGCCGCGCCTCCTCGAGCGCGCCGGCAATGCGGTCGTACTCCGCCTTGGCCGAGACAAATCCCTTCATGGCGGAGATGAGCTCGAAATCGTCCCGAATGTCGCAGCCGCACTCCTCGCCCAGGATTTCGTAGAACAGGCCCTCCTCCGGTTGCAACGCGACCGTGGCCGTGCCCTCGCCAAGCGCCACGCCCTCCACGCGCGCCGGCAGGAACTGCTCCACATGCTGCAACTGTTCCACGAGACGGCGGTAATCGCGCACCCGGTTGAGCTGCGGCAGCGTCGAGTAGACCGGCAGCAGCACGCGCTGCATGAGCCAGTGGTCCTTCGGCAGCGCGCGCAAAAAGGAGGGAATGCGGATCTCGATCATGCGCAGCGGGAACTCCAGCAGCATCTCCTCGATGAGCTGCGCCGCCTGCGCCGCCGTCATCTGCATGGCGTTCAGGCAGATGGCGCACACGCCGTACTGCTCCGACAGCGCGTCGCGCAGCGACTGCGCCGCTTCGCCCTCGGGGTCAATGCTGTTGATGATGAGTACGAAGGGCTTGCCCGTCTCCTTCATCTCGCGCAGCACGCGCGCCTCGGCCTCGACATAGCTCTCGCGCGGCAGCTCCGTAATGCTGCCGTCGGTGGTCATGACCACGCCGATGGTGGAGTGCTCCGCGATGACCTTGCGCGTACCGAGCTCGGCCGCCTCCTCGAACGGGATATCGTAATCGAACCACGGCGTGCGCACCATGCGCGGCGCATCGTTCTCCAGATGCCCGATCGCGCCGGGCACGAGGTAACCCACGCAATCGACCAGGCGCACGTTGCAGAACTGCCGGTCCGCAAACTCGATGCGGACAGCCTCGTTGGGCACAAAGCGCGGCTGCGTCGTCATGATCGAGCGGCCGGCGCCGCTCTGCGGGAGCTCGTCGATCACGCGGGCCTTGACATGTTCGTTCTCGATGTTCGGGAGCACGAGCAGGTCCAAAAATCGCTTGATAAACGTCGACTTTCCCGTGCGCACCGGGCCGACGACGCCGATGTAGACATCCCCCTGCGTCCTTTTGGCAATATCCCGGTAGAGCTCTGTTCTGTCCATGACACGCCTCCTCCTGCTGTATCGGTCGTTACCAAATATATGTGGGAGGCGCGCAAATAGAAGGGTTCAGTTGATGATTTGCTTCTCCTCGCCGCGCAGCAGGCGGCGGATGTTGTCCGCATGGCGGACGTATACGAGTACGAGCAGTACGGCCGCCAGCGCGACGAGCGCCACATCCGACAGGCGGAACACCAATGTCATCACAAGAAAGACAACCATGCCGGACAGCGAACAGATCGAAATGCGCTTGGTCAGGGCCAGCAGCACCGCCACGGCGACCGCCGTTACCGCCGCGCCGAGCGGGAATGTCATCCATGCCACGGCAAAGGACGAGGCCACGCCCTTGCCCCCGCGGAACCCGGCAAACGCCGGGAAGCAATGCCCAATCACCACGAACAGCCCGCCGATGTAGCCGCCGAGCGTGCCCATGACCAGCCGGCCGAGCAGCACCGCCGCCACGGCCTTCAGAAAATCGCCCACGAACGTGACCGCCCCCGGCTTGAACCCAAACACGCGCACCATGTTCGTGCTGCCGGCATTGCCGCTGCCGTGGTCCCGCACATCGTCGTGAAAAAAGCGTTTGCTGATAAAAACGGCCGTCTGCACATTGCCGCAGAGATAGCCGAGCAGCGCGCATACGGCGCACAGCAGGGGATTCCAGTCGTACGATTGCATGGCTCAGCCCTCCTCGCGTTTGCGGTTGCGGAAAAACAGCCGGATCGGCGTGCCGTCAAGGCCGAACGACTTGCGCAGATAGTTCTCCAGATACCGGCGATAGGAAAAATGCGCGAGCGCCTCGTCGTTGACGAATATCAAGAACGTGGGCGGCTGCACGGCCGCCTGCGTCGCATAGTAGATGCGCAGCCGGCGCCCCTTGTCCGACGGCGGCTCGTTGGCCATGACCGCCTCGCCCACCACGTCGTTGAGCGTGCCGGTCGGTACGCGGCGGCAGCTCTGCTCGTACACCGCGTCCGCAAGGTCGAGCACGCGGTCCACGCGCTGCCCGGTCCTGGCGGAAAGGAATAGCATCGGCACATAACTCATAAACGCAAGGTCGCGCAGCGCATCCTTTTTGTACCGTTCGATGGTGTGGGTATCCTTTTCGACCAGATCCCATTTGTTCATCAGCAGTACGGAGGGTTTCCCCTCCTCATGGGCGTAGCCGGCGATGCGCACGTCCTGTTCGCTCAGCCCCTCGCTCGCATCGCACACGAGCAGCACCACGTCCGCCCGGCGCACCGCCGCCAGCGAGCGGATGACGCTGTAACGCTCGACGCTCTCGTCCTCAATGCTGCGCTTGCGGCGCACGCCCGCCGTATCCACGAGCGTATAGAGCCGCTCGCCACGGGCGAACGGCGTATCGATGGCGTCGCGCGTGGTACCCGGCACGTCGGACACGATGACGCGCTCTTCGCCCAGCAGCGCGTTGATCAGGCTCGACTTGCCCACATTCGGCTTGCCGGCCACCGCGATGCGGATGCGGTGTTGTTCCTCCTCCTCCTGCGCGGCGGGAAAGTCCTGCACGACCGCATCCAGCAGATCGCCAAGCCCCAGCCCCTGCGTGGCGGAAATGGTGATCGGGTCGCCGAGGCCGAGCGCATAAAACTCATACGCCGACTCCTCAAACTTCTGCGCGTCCACCTTGTTCACGGCCAGCACGATGGGCTTGCGGCTGCGGCGCAGCAGCGCCGCCACCTCCGCGTCCGCCTCGGTCATCCCTTCGCGGCCGTCCACCAGGAACACGATCACATCCGCCGTGGCCACGGCGATTTCCGCCTGCCGGCGCATCTGCACGGCGATGCGATCCTCGCTGGCCGGCTCGATGCCGCCGGTGTCGATCAGCGTGAAGGCGTATTGCAGCCATTCGGCGTCCCCATAGATGCGATCGCGCGTGACGCCGGGGGTATCCTCGACGATGGCGACGCGACGCCCGATGAGCCGGTTGAACAGCGTGGATTTTCCGACGTTGGGCCGCCCGACGAGGGCGACCAGCGGTTTGGTACTCATGCGGCCTTCCTATCTCCCGATCCTTGTTTTAGCATATGCGAACAGGGTCTCGACCATCTCCTCGCCCGTGCCGACCGGCAGCACGCGCACGCCGAGCGCCTTCTCGAGCGCCGGCATCGTCATGCCGTCCAGAAAAACATCCTCGCGCTCGCGCAGCATGTTGCGCGGCAACAGCAGCGCATCCGTGCGCAGCCGCCCGGCAAGCTGGTTTACAAGATCCGTTCCGGTGACGAGCCCGCCGACGCTTACGTTGCCGCCGAAGTACTCGTTGCGGATCGGATACAGCGTCAGGTCGAACCCGTACGGTTCGAGCGACCGGTACAGCGTCCGGAAGAACGGGTACGCCGCCTCGCCCCCCGCCATCGACAGCGCGACGCGGCCGGCAAGCGGCTCCCGCTCTCCGAGCGCGGAACGGAACGATTCCTCAAACAGGCGCAGCAGCCCCACGCCGTTCTCGATCTGCGGGAAATCCTCGTACGCCTCGTACGGGGGCAGCGCCTCGCCCGAAAGCAGATACCATTCGTCCGAAAGAAACGCAAACGCCGTGCCGCGCTCCGCCCGCGCCTGCGCCGCGAAAGCGGCTATGCGGCCGATCATCTCCCGCGCCTGTGCCGCCGAATAAGGGCGCAGGGGCGGAAGCCCCTCCCGAAAGCGCGTCAGCCCCACCGGCACGAGCGCGACGGACTGCGCGGCCGGATACAGGCCGTACAGATCGGCAAGCGTGCGGTCAAGCGTCTCGCCGTCGTTCACGCCCGGGCAGCAGACCACCTGCGCATGGAAGCGCAAGCCCGCTTCCGCAAGGCGGGTCAGCCGGTCCATGAGCCGCCCGGCGGTCCGGTTCCGCATCATGCGCACGCGCACCGCCGGATCGGTGGCATGTACGGACACATACAGCGGGCTGACGCGGCGGCGCAGGATGCGCGAAAACTCCGCCTCGGACACGTTCGTCAGCGTGACGTAATTGCCCATGATGAACGAAAGGCGCCAATCGTCGTCCTTGACGCGCAGGCTCTCCCGCACGCCGTCCGGCATCTGGTCCACAAAGCAGAAGATGCACCGGTTCGAGCAGGTGCGCATGTCGCTCATCAGGCTCGTGGCAAAGTTGAGGCCGAGCGGCTCTTCGTCGCGCTTCGACACGGTCACGGCGCGCGCCGCGCCGTCCGCGCCGCGCAGCGCAAGGCGCAGCGTGCCGCCGGCGGTCAAATACTCATAATCGATGAGATCCAGCACCGGCTCATCGTTGACGGACAGGAGCGTATCCCCCGCCGCAACGCCGGCGCGCGCCGCCGGCGAGCCGGGCGTCACCTCCACGATCCTCTGTTCCCCGCGCGCAGAATTTTCCATACGTAAGCAGTATACCAGCGCGCGGGGCAAAAGTCAAAACGCGCCGCAGGCGGGGCCGGCTGCGGGTTCCTTGACGCACCCGGCACGGGCTGGTACAATGGGACCGTCAGAGGAAACCTTTCGCAGCATACTGCGGCAGATCAGAAAACGGAACGGGAGCGAAATCCATGACAAACGCGATGTTGGCGCCGGGGCGGTCGTCCCCGCCCGCCTTTGAAGGGAGCGCATCGCCCGCAGCAGGGAAGCTGCGGATGCGCCCGGCCCGCCGGCCGGGAATCGAATTTTCCGACCGCTTTGCGGCCGGGACGGCCATCGTTGCCGCCGGGAGAGGAACGGACGGGGTGCGGCCATGACACAGGAACGGATTGCGCGGATCAACGCGCTCGCCCAAAAGGCGTGCACGCCCGAGGGCCTTACCCCGGAGGAAGCGGCGGAACAGCGCCAGTTGCGCGAGGAATACATTGCCGCCGTGCGCGAAAACCTGCGCGCGCAGCTCGAGGGCCTGCGCCCATCGGGCGGGGACGGGGCAAAGCGGCTCCACTGAAGCGGGGCGGCGGGCAGGCCGGGGAAGGCCGCCGGGACGGCCGACCCGGGCGTCGAAAATCAAAACGGTTGCGCAGGGGCCGCGGGCGTCGGCAGCCATGGAAAGGCCGCCGGGACGGCCGACCCGGGCGTCGAAAATCGAAACGGTTGCGCAGGGGCCGCGAGCGTCGAAAATCGAAACGGTTGCGCAGGGGCCGCGGGCGTCGGCAGCCATGGAAAGGCCGCCGGGGCGGCCGTCCGGGCGTGCCGGTTGAAACGCTTTGAGAAAATACGCCGGCAGCGCGGCGCCGGCCCGTTCCCTTTCCCCGCTCAATGCGCGCGCAGAAAGGCGCGCTGCCGCTCGCTCAGGGTGTCGCAGGCGCCGCCCAACGCCCGGAGCTTGAGTTCTCCCACGCGCCGGTCGATCTCCTCCGGAACGGCATGCACGCCGGGGCGCAGCGAAGCGCCGTTTCGGAGGATGTGCTCGGCGGCAAGCGCCTGCAGCGCGAACGACATATCCATGATCTCCATGGGGTGCCCGTCCGCCGCGGCGATGTTGCACAGCCCGCCGTCGGCCACGACGCCGATCGTGCGGCCGTCCGGCAGCACATAGCCGTCGAGATTCTTCCGAAGCGCCACCCGCTCCACCGCCATGGCCTTGAGGCCGGGCAGGTCGAGCTCGATGTTGAAATGCCCCGCGTTGCTGACGATCGCGTTGTCCTTCATCTGCGCAAAGTGCTCCGGCCGGATGACGTCGCAGCAGGCGGTCACGGTCACAAAGATATCGCCAAGCGGCGCGGCCTCGGCCATCGTCATCGCCCGATAGCCGTCCATGATGGCCAGCACCGACTTGACAGGGTCCACCTCCGTCACGATGACCTGCGCGCCGAGGCCGTGCGCCACCTTCGCTACGCCACGGCCGCAATACCCGTAGCCCGCCACGACAACGGTTTTGCCGTTGATCTGCAGGTTCGTCGTGCGCATGATCGCATCCCACACGGTCTGTCCCGTTCCATAGGTATTGTCAAAAAAGCTCTTGCAACGGGCGTCGTTGACCGCCATGACCGGGAACGGCAGCCGGCCGGCCGCCGCCCAGCCGCGCAGGCGCTGCACGCCGGAGGTCGTCTCCTCGCAGCCGCCCAGCACACGGCCGGCGTATGCGGCGCAATCGCCCAGCAGCAGATTGACCAGATCCGCCCCGTCGTCGATTACAATATCGGGCCGGCAGGAAAGCGTCTCCTTCCAGAGCGCGACGGTGTCCGCCTCCGACGCGCCGTGGATGGCGTTGACGGTGATGCCGTCGTCCACCAGCGCCGCGCAGACGGCGTCCTGCGTGGACAGGCGGTTGGAACCCGTCACGAACAGCTCCGCGCCGCCGCGCACCAGCGTCCTGACCAGATAGGCGGTCTTTGCCTCCAGGTGGATCGACAGCGCGATGCGGCGCCCCGCGAACGGCCGCTCCTGCGCAAACCGTTCGCCCACGGCGTTCAGCACCGGCATGTGCCGCGCCACCCAGGCGATGCGCTGATGTCCCTCGTCCTTCAGGCGGATGTCCCGAATATGCGACATGTGAACCCCTCCCTGCGCCCTGCGGCGCTTGTGATACCGGCGGCAGCCCCGCCGTTTAGAAAAAGAACCGTTTGTGCAGCTCCTGCTTGCAGGCCGGGTTGCGGTCGATCACGAACAAAGCCGCGCCGAGCAGCAGGCAGGGGATGCAGGTATAGATCGACCAACTGACCGTCCGGCCGGGATAAAAGCTGCGGTTGATGAGCCATTCGAGCGCCAGCACGAACACGCCCATGCCGCACAGGGTGGCCGCCAGCACCTTCAGATGGTTCCACGGCGACTTGCGCACCAGCAGCACCACCGCCAGCACCACGGCGTACACCAGCAGCGTGACCGGCAGACCAAAGCGCAAGAACCAGCCGCCGCCCGTCAGCCGCTCCATGCCCCAGAGAAACCCGATCACGCCGGCGCAGTCCAGCGCGAGGCTGACCATCAGCCGGCGCCTGAGCAGTATGAACGGCGGGAACAGCAACACATACAGCAGCGCAAACGAAAGGATCACATACCACGCCCACGTGAGCGTGCCGCCGATGCTCAAATCGCTGACCACGCAGGTGAGCACGGGGATGAGCAGCAGGATGGCGCATGCAAGCGCAAACGTGCGGCGCTTGCGCGGCGCGGCACGGCCGACCGGCACGTTTGCCGCCGGCGGATACGGCTTCTCCGCCGTCTCCGGCGGCTGTGGGGCGGCCGTCCGGCACAGCGGGCAGCGCGCCTCCGACGGCGCCAGCTCCACGCCGCAGTTGGGACAATAGGACATCGGAATCACCTCTGGTTGCTTTCCACCCGCACGGGAACGCCCTGGCGCACGAGCCGCGTCAAAAACGCGCGCTCCAGCGCCGGTTCCCGCAGGGTGCTGGTCAGGTTCAGACAGAGCGTATCGCCATAGGAAAGCGCCGCGCAGGCGACGGGGTTGCGCGAAAGCGGCCCCAGTACAAACTCCATGCGCGATACATGGGCGGCCATCGCGTCCGGCAGCGTCACGAGGCCGAGGTTGGAAAGGATGGTGGTCGTCTTGCGGTCGCCCACCATCAGAAAGGCGCATTTCATCGCCACGTTCTTCAGAAACAGCGGCGCAAGGCGCAGCGCAGCGTTTCGCTCGGAACTGACGTTAGCGGTAAATTTGGCGCCCAGGCGTTTGGCGGTCGCCTCCGTGCCCATGTGGTGGTGTACCGCCTGCACGATCTCCTCCAGCGTATACGTCCCCAACCGCGTTTCCACGCCGGGATTGACGTAGCTGGAAAAATTGCGCAGCGTTTCGCTTGGGAAAAAGCGGCGCAGGTTGACCGGCACGCAGATCTTGACCGGCCTGCGCCGCCGGCGCGCGGTGCCGTCCTCCTGCTGCAACTGGCAGGCCGCATCGATGAGCAGCGCCGTGAGATAAGCGGTCAGGCTGACGCCGAACGCTTTCGCGCGCGCCGTTACGGCGGCGAGCGGCACGCAGGCGGTCGTCAGGTGGATAAAGCCGTCCGGCTCCAGATCGCCGCTCAGGTGATAGGCGTTCGCCTCGGTTCGGTCGATGGCGATGTCGCCCGCGTTGGCAAGAAAGCTGTCGTCCAGCTCCGCCCCGTGCGGCGGCTCGTCGCAATCCAGCACGCCGTCTCCCCGCGGGATCGCAGCCCCGTAGCGCAGGGAAAGGTATTCCGCCACAAGCGTCTTCAAAAAGCACAGGCCGCCCGTTCCATCCGTAATCGCATGGAAAAACTCCACGGCAATGCGGTTTCCCCGGTAGCGCACGCGAAGCCTCAGGCCGCGCTTCTCCCGCCGCTGCAGGGGCATGCAGGGCGATTCGCCGTCCGGCTCCACGGCGGCGCATTCGTCCACCCCTTCGAGATAATACCAGAACATGCCGCGCCTGAGGCGCACATAGAACGACGGAAACCGCCGCACCATGCGCCGCTGCGCCTGCAGCAGCACATCCGGGTCCACCGGCTCGGTCAGCGTGGCGGACAGGCGGAACAGCGCATGCCAGCGGCGGCTGCTGGCGGCCGGATAGATCTTGGCGGCGTTGTCGAGCCGCATCCAGCGCCCGCTCTCCGTCATTCCTCGAACGCCTCCCGCACAAAATCGCCGATGCGGACAAAATCCGCCTCCGCCTCTTCCACGCCGTAGAGCACGTAGGCATGCCACATCTCCGGCGCAACGAACCGCCGCACCGCGCAGCCGGCCGCTTTCAACCGCGCGTACAACCCGCGCATATCGTCCAGCAGCAGCTCCTCCCCGCCGGCAAACAGCAGCGTGGGCGGCAAACCGTCAAGATCGCCGTAAAGCGGGGAAACATACGGATCGGTCAGCGGCGTGTCGCCGGCATAGGCGGCCGCGCTGAACGCCAGCTCCTCCCGCGTAAGCAGCGGGTCCTTCCCCTGGTTTTCCATATACGACCCGCCGGTACACGCAAGGTCCACCCAGGGCGAGATGGCCGCCACGCCGGCCGGCAGCGGCAGGCCCAGCCGCTTGAGGCGCAGGCACAGCGCAAAGCAGAGCCCGCCCCCCGCGGATTCGCCGCAGAGCACGATGTGCGCCGCATCATAGCCGCTCCCGATCAGATGGCGATAGGCGGCCTCCGCATCGTCGAGCGCCGCGGGATATGGGTGCTCCGGCGCAAGGCGATAGGCCGGATACAGCACCGGAAAGCCGGTGCGCACCGCCAGCGTGCTGCCAAACCCTCGCGCATACTCCAGCCTGCCGGCCGTATAGCCACCGCCGTGCAGATACAGCAGAATCCCCCGCGCGGGCGGCAGTTCGGGCGGCGTGGCCAGCTCCGCCCCGCAATGCGGCAACGACACCGGCGAGAGCGCCGCATCCCGCCGCGTTATGAGCTTGCCGGACTCCTCCTGCAGCGCGCGAACGGTTCCCAGATCGCCCGTCTGCGTTGCGATCGGGCGCAGCAGGAACATCTGGGCGCGCAACAATCTGGACTTGATGTGCAAGGACTTCCCTCCCTCGTCTGCTGTCTACCAGTTTATTTTGTCCGGCCCAAAATAGCAAGCACCAAAATCCCCGCAAAGCCGTCCCGCAACCGGTGCAACGACGTTAGGTGAGGTTGACAGCGGGCAAGAAGTTCTATAAACTTGTGTACAAACATCCGCTGCAAAGGAGTGACATGATGAAAGCTCTGCGCATCCTGTTCGCCATCCTGCTCTCCGTGCTTCTGTTCGTATCGCAGGCCGCGCTGTTCTGCCTGTTCGTGGCCGACCGGCTCATCTCCCCCGCCGCGCTTACCTCCGCAGTCGAGGGCGCCGGGCTCATGGACAGCATCGTATCCGACCTCATGACCAGCATGGACCTTGCCGCCGACGCGGCCGATGCGGGGCCGCTCAACGCCTATGCGGGCCGTCTGGCGGCGGACGTGGTCGCCTCGCTCGTGCGCGGCGATGCGCTGCCGCATGTGGACGAAACCGAGCTCGCGGGCCTGCTCTCCGACCTGCTTGTGCCGGCGATCGGCGATACGGCGGAAACGGTCGGCGCCCTCATGGCGACGGAACTGGCTTCGCAGCTAAACGATATGCTGGCCAGCCGCCTGTCGCTGGCCGTCACGCTTGGCATCACCACGCGCTCGCTGGCCATACTGGAAACGCTGTTCAGCCCGGTGACGCGCATCCTGCTGGCGGTGGCGATCCTGCTGTTCGGGCTGCTGCTGGTGCTCGTGCTGGGCAAGCGGCGGCGCAAGGGCCGCATCGGGCTGATCTGGTGGTCCGTCACGGCCGCCCTCTCCGGCATCGCGGTGCTGCTGTGCGGCGTCGGGATGAACAGCGCGCTGCTCAGCGCGCGCGACGCGGATTCGGCGCAGTTTGTCGATGCGCTGCAAAAGTCCAGCGGCGGCGCGTTTACGCTCTTCGGGCTGCTGGGGCTCGGCGTCGCCGCGCTGCTCCTCGGCCTGTATTTCGCCACCAAGCCGCGGCGCCGCCGCGTCCCCGCCGGTTCTTCCGGCACGGCCGCGCGACGCGCCTGAGCGCATTCCATTCCAAAAAGCGGCGAGGCCTTCCCGCAAGCGGAAGGCCCGCCGTTTTTTCGTCCGCCATGCCCGTCGCCGGTCAATAGACGGCCCATCGCTGCAGAAACGCGAACAGATAGAACAGCAGGCCCGCAACGCAGACGAGCGTCGCCACCGCGTCCGCCCACCGCTTCTCCGTCAGCGCCGCAAGGCTGAGCGCCAGCGGAAACGCCGCCGTCAGGTATCGCGGCGCGGAAAGCAGCCAGGTCGCCCCCATCGTCACCGCATAGTAGACGATAAAATAGGCCACATAGGACGGGCGGAGCCGCTTTTGCGCCGCTATGACGAGCGCAAGCGCGCCAAACAGGTACACGAGGTTCGGCAGCCACAGCCCGTAGAACGTCTCAGAGCCCTCCCGCGCGGCATTGAGCGCATAAACCGTCTGATACTCCGCCGTGTTGAAAAACCAGCCCATGCTCTGGCTCCAGTTCTCCTGCTGGTATTGCAGGAAGCGGAACCAGTCGCCCGTGAGGCGGTAGTTGAGGAACAGGAACAGTCCGAACCCGAGCGGGATCAACAGCAGCGAAAGGCATCGCCCCACCGCGGAGAGCACAAACCGCCGCCCCTGCGCGCCCACCCTGACGTCGCGCACGAGATCGCCCACCAGTTCAAAGCAAACCGGCACGAGCAGCAGCAGGCCCGGCACGCGCGCAAACGCGGCAAAAAAGCCGACCACGCACGCGGGCACATACAGTTTGCGGCGCGTCAGATACATGCACGACACGGCGAGCAGCAGGAAGAGCCCGTCGCTCATCGGCGTGCAGAACAGGCAGGAGGCCGGCAGGATGCAGATGTACTTGACCGCACGCAGCGCGCCGCGGCGGTCCATGTCGAGCAACGCCAGCTCATACAGCAGGTAGGCGGCGAACAGGAACGATACGTTCGACACGAACAGGCCGGATACCAGAAAATCCTGGAACACATAGTGGAACAGGCGCACCACGAGCGGATAGAACGGAAGGAACACGAGCAGCAGCCGCGCATCCCCCTCGGTCTGATAGCCGAACTCCGCGATGCTCAGGTAGTGGCGCGAGTCGATGCCGACCGGATTCCAGATGTCCATGCGGTCGAAGATCCCGCCGGCGTATCCGTCCCGCACGGCAACCAGTATGTAGGCCAGCGCAAAGAGTAGCAGCCGGGAAAGCAGCACGGCCAGCACGATTTTGAAAAACGGGTGCATCCGCTGCCGCCGGCCGCTGCGCTTTCCCTCGCACGCGCGAAACAGCGTCTCCGGCGCTCCGCTCCACGCCTCGATCCACTGCGGAATGAAGCGCACGCCAAGCAGCGCAAACAGCAGCGTGATCACGGCGGCGGCCACAACGCCCAACACGCGCGGATGCGTATTGGTCAGCAGCCAGTGCGCGAAGCACCCGAGCAGCGCAAGCAGCGGGATCAGCGTCATGGCAAGGCGCAGACGCCCCACCGCCGGTTCGTTTGTCGGTTCTATCGTCCGTTCTTCTTCCATATGTAAGCGTCTTTACCTGTGCCGCAAAGCCTTGGGCTTGCCCAGAATCTCCGCATAGATCAGCCCGTTGCGCGCCTCCGCCGGATCAAACCGGAAGGGTGCCTGCGCAGGCAGTACGGCCGGGCGGGGGGCTGTTTCCCTCCCGACGGGCGCCGCTGGGCGCGGCGCGTCTTTCGCGGCGGCCTTGGCCGCCTTAAACGCGGCGAGCCGCTCCGCAAGCGGGCGATCCGCTCCGGGCGGGCAGGCCTCAAAGCCGGTCATGCTGCTCTCGGTATGCGCATGCCCCGTGGCGCGGCTTGGCTGCACGACATGCGGCCGCTGCGGCGCGGCGGACGGCGTGGCGGGCCGGACCGTCGGCTGCACGAGCGGCGTTGCCGGCGGCCTTTGCGGCGCGGCGGACGGCGCGGGCGCCTGTCGTTCCATTTCCCGGAGGACGCGCTGCCGGCGCGCGTCCTCCGCCCGGCGACGTTTGCTGCGCGACGCCGCGCTCGTCACCACCCAGGCGATCAATGCCAGAATGACGAGAATTTCCATGGAATTCTCCCCTTTACGTTATTTTCCCTCCTGCTCCCCGGCGTTGCGCGGCGCAGGCGCGGTTCCACGGGAGATGGCGTTGCGCATCTCGGTGTCGGAGATGATGTTCTGCATGTTGTAATAGTCCATGACGCCAAGCTTGCCCTCGCGGAATGCGGTGGCGATGGCCTTGGGCACCTCGGCCTCGGCCTCGATCACGCGCGCGCGCATGCCCTGCACGGCGGCAAGGTTCTCCTGCTCCTGCGCGACGGCCATGGCCCGCCGCTCCTCGGCGAGCGCCTGCGCGATGCGCTTGTCCGCCTCCGCCTGATCGATCTGCAACTGCGCGCCGACGTTGCGGCCCACGTCCACATCCGCGATATCGATGGACAGGATCTCAAATGCGGTGCCCGCGTCGAGGCCCTTGTTCAACACGGTGCGGGAGATGAGGTCCGGATTCTCGAGCACCTCCTTGTGGCTTGCGGAGGAGCCGACCGTGGTGACGATGCCTTCGCCAATGCGGGCGATGATCGTCTCCTCGCCGGCGCCGCCCACGAGGCGGTCGATATTGGCGCGCACGGTGACCCGCGCCTTGGCGCGCAGCTCGATGCCGTCCATGGCCACCGCCGCGATGACCGGCGTTTCGATCACCTTCGGGTTGACGCTCATCTGCACGGCGTTGAGCACGTCGCGCCCGGCCAGATCGATCGCGCAGGACTTTTCAAAATCAAGCGGGATGCCGGCGCGCTGCGCGGCGATGAGCGCGTTGATCACGCGATCCACGTTGCCGCCCGCCAGATAGTGCGCCTCCAGCTTGTTGATCGATACCGTAAGGCCGGCCTTGGTGGCCTTGATGAGCGGGCTGACGATGCGCGAGGGGATGACCTTGCGGATCCGCATGCCGACGAGCTGGAAGATGCCGATATGCACGCCGGAAGCCCGCGCAGAAATCCACAGGCCGAGCGGCACAAACGTGAAGAACAGCACGAGGAAAAGGATGGCGGCGATAATGATGACGACCGGGATGATGTACTCCATAAATACCTCCTTGTTCTGTTTCGGTTGCGCGGGCCCCGCCCGCGATAAGGCGAGAAACTATTCCTCCACCGGCTTTACAAGCACGTGCAGGCCCTGTACGTCCGTGATGACCACGGGCACGCCCGCGTCGAGAAACGCGCCGCCAGTCATGACGTCCATGCGCCGGCCGTCGAACTCCGCGATGCCTGCCGGGCGCAGCGGCGTGACGGTAACGCCCCGCTTGCCGACGTTGCTCTGCTCCTCCTCGCTCGAGAGCGAGGTCGAATTGGCCTCGATTTTCTCGTCGAGGACGGCGAACGATTTCGACAGCCGTCCCTGCTGCAGCGAACGGATGAACAGCAGCAGCGCCAGGACGATGATGACCAGGACGATGGCGGAGACATAGATTGCGGTGGTTTTCGAGCCGAAGAAGAGCTGCATCACGATGACCGCCGCAAGCAGCAGCAGGCCGAGCAGACCCGGCACGCCAAAGCCCGGCGTAAACATCTCGATGAGCAGCAGCAACAACCCTGCCGCCAGGCAGATAAGGGTAGGAATGGCCACCGGGCCAAAGATCTCAAGCAGCGTCGTCACGTCACGATCCTCCTTGCCCATTCTTATAAATTTAGTATACCATATTCTGTATTAATTGAATATGAATTTTTTGCGTCCTACGCCCACTTGACAATCGGCCGGCACATCGCATATAGTAAGTACGGAAAAGGCAACGACCGGGAAAGAGTACCCGCAGCGAACGCCAGCAGAGAGGGTCGGCCGTCGGCTGTGAGCCGGCCCGGCACGGAGCAGCGGAGAAGTGCCTCCCGCAGCCGCCGGCGACAACGGGCATGCGCCCCAGTATCGCCGGACGTGTGGCCGCGTTAAGGCCGGGCCGGTCATGCGCCGGCGCAGAGTGGGAAATGCAAATTTCCAAGTAAAGTGGGACCGCGAAGCACATTCGTCTTTATGAAGGCGTTTGTGCATTTTTTATTGTGGAGGAAACGATATGTTCGATACGCTGCGAAGCGACATCCGTTGTGTGCTCGACCGGGACCCGGCTGCGCGCAGCGCCTGGGAGGTGTTCCTGTGCTATCCGGGCTTTCACGCCGTGCGCTGGCACCGGTTCGCGCACTTCCTCTACCGGCACGGCCTGCGCACGCTCGCGCGGCTGACGTCCGAATGGTGCCGGTTCCTTACGGGCGTGGACATCCACCCCGCCGCGCGCATCGGCAAGCGCCTGTTCATCGACCACGGCGTCGGCGTCGTGATCGGCGAGACGACGGAGATCGGTGACGATGTGACGATCTATCAGGGGGCGACGCTCGGCGGCACGGGCAAGGAGACCGGCAAGCGCCACCCGACCATCGGCAATCATGTGACCATCTCGGCCGGCGCCGCGGTGCTCGGGCCGTTTACCGTGGGCGACTACGCCAAAATCGGCGCCGGCGCCGTAGTGCTCTCCGAAGTGCCGCCGTGCGCGACGGTCGTCGGCGTGCCGGGCCATGTGGCACGCCTGTACGACTGCCCGGCGCGCTGCTGCGGCGATCCTCTCTGCGACCGCAACGCGCCGGACTGCGCGCGGCGCGCCGTCTGTGAGACCGCAAAGCATCTCGCGGAGGGACGGCCTGCGGGCGAAGCGGGCGTCGACCTCGACCAGGTCCACCTGCCCGACCCGGTGCAACAGCAGATCCAGAGTCTGCTCCGGCGGATCGAGGCGCTCGAGCAGCGGCAGGCGCCGTAAGCGGGGCTTGCGGCGCCGGAAATCCCGCCCCGGCGTTTTCGGCCGGAGGCGTTGGAAAACGGCGCGACCTATGATATAATGCAAAAACGGAGGAACGATCATGCTGCTTTACAATACCATGACCCGCAAGAAGGAGGAGCTCGTACCCCTCGTGCCAGGCAGGATCAGCATGTACGCCTGCGGCCCGACGGTCTACAACTACTTCCACATCGGCAACGCGCGGCCGTTCATCGTGTTCGACACGCTGCGCCGCTACCTGGTCTATCGCGGCTATGCGGTCACGTTCGTGCAGAACTTCACCGACATCGACGACAAGATGATCCGCCGCGCCAATGAGGAGGGCACGAGCGTCGCGGCGCTCGGCGAGCGGTTCATCGCCGAATACTATCGGGACGCCGATGCGCTGGGCATTGCCCGTGCAAGCGCCAACCCGCGCGCGACGGAACATATCCCCGAAATCATCGCGCTCGTGCAGAAGCTCGTGGACGGCGGCCACGCCTATGCGCCCGGCAACGGCGACGTATACTTCTCCGTGCGCAGCTTCCCCGGTTACGGCAAGCTGTCCGGCCAGAACATCGACGACCTGGAGAACGGCGCGCGCGTGGAGCCGGGCGACGGCAAGCGGGACCCGCTGGATTTTGCGCTCTGGAAGGGCGAAAAGCCCGGCGAGCCGGCCTGGGACTCGCCCTGGGGCCGCGGCCGGCCGGGCTGGCACATCGAGTGCAGCGCCATGAGCATGGCCCTCCTCGGCGAGTCGTTCGATATCCATGCCGGCGGGCAGGACCTCATCTTCCCGCACCACGAGAACGAGATCGCCCAGTCCGAAGCGGCCACCGGCAAGCCCTTTGCGCGTTACTGGCTGCACAACGGCTACATCAACGTGGACAACCAGAAGATGAGCAAATCGCTCGGCAACTTCTTCACCGTGCGCGATATTTCCCGGGAGTTCGACCTCGAAGCCGTGCGCATGTTCATGCTCTCGGTGCACTACCGCAACCCGGTCAACTTCTCGCGGGAGCTGATTCAGCAGGCGGAAGCGGCGCTCACGCGGCTGCGCACGGCGCGCGAACGGCTTGCGGAAGCGCAGCGCGCGGACGAAACGCCGGAGGATACGGTTTTCACGGCCTCACTCGACGGGTTCCGCAACCGCTTTGAGGCCGCAATGGACGACGATCTGAACACCGCTGACGCGCTCGGCGCGCTGTTCGACCTCGCGCGCGCCTGCAACACATTCGTCACCCAGCCGCGCGGCGGCGACGCCATCGACGCGGCGGCCGCCCTGTTCGACCAGCTGTGCGGCGTGCTCGGGCTGTTGCAGCACAAGCGCGACGCTGCGGCGCCCGCCGAGGCGCTCGAGCTGCTCGAACAGCGGCAGCAGGCGCGTGCCGCGCGCGACTTCGCGCGTGCGGACGAGATCCGGGATCGGCTCAAGGCCATGGGCTTTGCCGTAGAGGATACCAAGCAGGGGCCCAAGCTCAAACCCCTGTCCTAAAACCAACGGAGGAGGAACAAATGGGTATATTGTACTACGTCATCCTGCTCGGCATGGGCGTCTACGTCCTGATTGCCGGCATCACCGGCAAGGGGCGGCTCTACGCCGTCGACAACGTCAAGGAGGGCATGGAGGAAAAATTCCAGAAGACCATGCGGGCGATCTATCTCGCGCTCGGCATCTCCATGACGCTCAACGGCGTGGTCTCCGCGCTCACGGAGATCCTGTACACCACCCAGGTCGTGCAGGAGGCCACCGACAGCACCCCGCAGGTCACGGAGATCGTCGCCCGGTACGACCTCGGCTTTTTCAGCTTCCTGACGCCGATGGTGCTGACGATCCTCACCTATGTGTGCATGGCCGTCGTCATCGGCCTGATCGTGCTGATGATCGTCAAGCTGCGCAAGCTGACCGACCGCAATGCGCGCCGTTCCTCGTCGAGCGGCCAGCCGGACCGCCAGGCCGGCCATATCCTGCCGGTGGATGCGTTCGATTTTGACGAGCCGTCGGACGATGCGCACGACGCGCCGGAGGGAGACGCCTGAAGGCGAAGGTCCAAAATAACCGGCGGGGACGGCCAAGGGGTCGTCCCCGCCTGCATACGCCCGGATATCGGCGCGTTTCGCCGCAAAAAGCCGCCCCCATGGGGGCGGCTTTCCGGTTCTTTCGCTCGTGCCGCCTCAGGCGGTCAGATCGATCCCGAGGTTCTTCGCCTCGCGTGCGGAGACATGCTCCAGCTCGCCGTTGGAGATGACGGTCACGCGGCCGCCCGCATATTCTTCGTCCACCCACGCCTTGACCGCCTGCACGAGCGGATGCGTCTTGTCGAGCGCGCGCTCGTCCTTGAGTCCGTAATGCGTGTTGATCCAGTGCGCGATGCCGGACACGCCCGAGGTATTGCTGATGGCGACCATGGGCGGCCGGTTCAGGATGGTGCCCGTGTCGAAGATGTTGTAGATCTCCTCGTTCTTCTGCAGGCCGTCGGCATGCACGCCGGCGCGGGTCACGTTGAAGTCGGAGCCCACAAACGGCGTCTGCGGCGGGATGTTGTAGTGCAGCACGTCGCGGTAATACTCCGCGATCTCCGTGATGACGGACGGCTCCATGCCGTCGAGCGTGCCGCGCAACTGCGCATACTCGATGACCATCGCCTCGAGCGGACAGTTGCCCGTGCGCTCGCCAATGCCCAGCAGCGAGCAGTTGACCGCCGCCGCGCCGTACAGCCATGCGGTGACGGAGTTGGTGACCGCGCCGTAAAAGTCATTGTGCCCGTGCCACTCCAGCAGCTCCGACGGGAACCGCGCGTGGTGGCGCAGGCCGTAGATGATGCCGGGGACGCTGCGCGGCATGGCCGCGCCGGGGATGGACACGCCATAGCCCAGCGTATCGCAGGCGCGCAGCTTGATGGGCACGCCCGATTCCTTCATGAGCTTGGAAAGCTCCAGCACGAACGGCACCACAAAGCCGTAGAAATCGGCGCGCGTGATATCCTCCAGATGGCAGCGCGGCCGCACGCCCGTTTCGATGCACTCGCGCACGATGCTCACATAGTGGTCCACGGCCTGCTTGCGCGTCATCTTCAGCTTGTAGAAGATATGATAGTCCGAGCAGCTCACGAGGATGCCCGTTTCCGCCATGCCGATTTCCTTCACCATCTCAAAATCCTTGCGGGAGGCGCGTATCCAGCTGGTGACCTCCGGATAGCGGTACCCGCGCTCCATGCAGCGCACCACCGCGTCCCGGTCCTTCTTGGAATACAGGAAGAATTCGCTCTGCCGGATGATGCCGTTGGGGCCGCCGAGACGATGGAGCATGTCGTAGATGTCCACGATCTGCTCGGTCGTATACGGTTCGCGCGACTGCTGCCCGTCGCGGAACGTCGTGTCCGTAATCCAGATCTGCTCCGGCATGGCCATGGGCACATGGCGCATGTTGAACGCAATGCGCGGAATATGTTCATAGTCGAATATGATGCGGTAGAGGTTCGGTTCCGCCACATCCTGCAACACATAATCGAACTCGCTCTTCTTCAGAAGATTGGTATGCGGATTCATCTGCAAATCCTTACCGTTTGCCATCGCTCGGTCACCTCCGCAAAATGATATATAGTAGGTATTATAGCCGCTTGAACCGGAAATTGCAACCCCCCTGTGCGGCGGTTGCGCAGGAGCCGGCGCGCGCCGGGCGAGGGCGAGCGAAAAAAGCGCCCGCCGCATACAGTACGGCGGGCTTTTTTGCAGAGAAAGGCATCCTTTTATTGGCATCAACACGCACACCGGTGCAGGATTGAAGGACGCATCCTGCAACCGGGCAAGCCGTTATGCCTCCAGTCCGAGGCGGCGCTTCATGGTCTTTTCCACGGCGTTGAGGATGTTTTCATAACCCGTACAGCGGCACATGTGGCCGGAAAGCAGCTTGCGCAGCTCGTCCCGGGTATACAGCTTGCCGCTCTCGAGAATCTCCACGGCGGTCATGATAAAGCCCGGCGTGCAGAAACCGCACTGGACGGCCGTCTCGTCGATAAACGCCTGCTGGATGTCGGACAGCTCGCCGTTGGGGCCGAGCAGGCCTTCGAGGGTGCGGATCTCCTTGCCGTCCGCCCAGATGGCCAGATAGATGCAGGAGTTGAAGCACTCGCCGTCGATGAGTACGTTGCAGGCGCCGCACTCCCCCACCTCGCATCCCTTCTTGACGGACGTCAGGCGGAAGTCGCCCCGAAGCATGTCGGTGAGCGACGCGCGCACGTCCACCATCGTCTCGGTTCTCTTGCCGTTGATGGTGCAGCGCACCAGTTTATACTGCGTTTCGTGCATCAGATGTTCCCTCCCGATCGCCGAATGGATTCGCGCAGCGCGCGCACGGCCAGCTCCTCGGCCAGCTGCAAACGGAACTCCCGGCTGGCGCGCCAGCTCGTGCGCGGGTTCACGTCCGCCAGCGCGGCCTTCCCGAACGCGGCCACGGTCTGTTCCGACACCGGCAGGCCTCTGACGGCCGCTTCCGCCGACGGCGCGCGCATGGGCACCGGCCCGGCCACGCCGTAGGCGATGCGGGCGTCCACGATGCCCTTGCGGTCCTCCGTCAGCTTCACGTTCACGGAACACCCGGTGGTGGCGATGTCCATGGCGTTGCGCATGGCGTATTTGATGTAATGGCCCTGATAGCCCTCGTAGGATGCGCGGCGGATGAGGATGGCGGTCTGCAGTTCGCCCGGCCGGAGATCGACCACGCCGGCGCGCAGATAAAACGCCTGGATCGGCAGGCGGCGCACGCCCGCCGGCCCGGTCAGTTCCACCTCCGCGTCCCACGCGAACAGGGTGGAGGCGGAGTCGGCGCTGGTGACGCCGTTGCAGGTGTTGCCGCCGATCGTGCCGATGTTGCGGATCTGCGGCCCGCCGACCATATCGACCGCCTCGCCCAGCACGCGGATATGCCTCTGGATGACGGGGTCGCGCGTGATGTGCGAAAAGCTCGTGAGCGAGCCGATGCGGATCGTCCCGTCCTCCTCCAGCCGCACGCCGCGCAGCTCGTCCAGCCCGTAGATGCTGACCAGCTCGCAGCCGGCCAGCTTGCCCTCGCGCATCTGCACGAGCACGTCGCTGCCGCCGGCGATGATGCGCGCCTGCGGGTGCGCAAGCAACAGCTCGATCGCGTGCGGCACGGAGTTTGCTTCATACAATGCCCTGATATCGTACATATCGTTCCCTCCCGGCTCAGAGTAGCCCTTCCTCGCGGAACCGCTCGAAGAGCACGTGCGGCGTCAGCGGGATGCGGTTCACCGCCACGCCCGTTGCCTGCAGCACCGCGTTGCGGATGGCCGGCGCGCCGGGGCAGGCCGGCGGCTCGCCGAGCGCCTTGGTGCCGTAGGCGCTGGTCGGCTCGTAGTTCTCGACGAACTGCGCCTCGATGTGCGGATGGTCCATGGTGGTGGAAAGTTTGTAATCGAGCAGGTTGTTGTTGAGCGGACGGCCGGTCTTTTCGTCGAACAGCAGTTGTTCCGACAGGCCGTATCCGATGGCCATGCTCATGCCGCCCTGCACCTGCGCCTCAGCCAACGCCGGGTTGATGAGGCGGCCGCAATCGTGCACGTTGATCATGTTCAGCAGCCTCACGCGGCACAGCGGGATATCCACCTCCACCTCCGCGAACGAGCAGCCGAACGAGTAGGCGTTGGACTTGATCTGATACGTGCTCTCGGCGGTGATGTGCTCGCTGTTGGTCAGGCTGTACAACACCTCGGTCGCCAGCTCCCCAAGCGTCATGAGCACACGCCCGTCCGTCTTGCGGACGATCTTGCCGTCCACAATATCGAGGATAAACGGAGCCATGCGCGTCAGCTCGTACGCATGCTTGAGGATGCGCTCGCGCAGCAACAGAGCCGTCTGCTTAATCGCAAAGCCGCCCACATACGTCTGGCGCGACGCATAGGCGCCGGTGCCGAACGGCGTGATGTCCGTATCCTGCGTGGAGATGACGTGCACGTCCTCAAACGGGATGCCGATGGTCTCCGATGCCATCTGCGCAAACGCCGTATCCGCCCCCTGTCCGATCTCCGTATCGCCCATCTGCAACTGCACCGAGCCGTCCTGATTGAGCACGATGCGGCAGGCCGCCGTCTCCAGGCTGATGGGCCACACGGCCGTGTTGTACCAGAAAACGGCCATACCCACGCCGCGGCGCACCGGCCCGGTCTGGTTCTCGTAAGCGGCGCGCTTGCGGTCGTAGTCGATATACGCCTTGCCCTTTTCGATGCACTGGTTCAGGCTGTCGAAATAGTTCTCGTTCTTGCTGAAGCCGTCGACATAGCCGACCTCCATCAGGTTCTTCCGGCGCAGCGCAAGCGAATCCATGCCGAGGCGCCGCGCCACGTCCTCGATGTGCGCCTCGAGCGCAAACATGGACTGCGGGATGCCGTAGCCGCGCATCGCACCGGAGACCGGCGTGTTGGTAAACACCGTATACGCGTCCACCTTGCACGCCTCGCTGCGGTACAGCTGGCCAAACGCCGTAGCGCCCTTTGCCACGATGCCATGACCGTGCGAAGCGTAAGCGCCCTGCTTGGAGAACGCCTCGAGCCGCCTTGCGACGAACGTGCCGTCCGGCCGGACATACGTCGTGATGTGCGAACGGATGGCATGGCGCACGCGCGTGGAGACGAACGTTTCCTCCCGCGGCACGTCGAGCTTGACGAGCCGCCCGCCCACCTGCGTGCAAAGGAACGCGCACAACGGCTCGTACAGCGCGTCCTGCTTGTTGCCGAACCCGCCGCCGATGTATGGCTTGACAAGCCGCACCTTCCCCCACGGGATGCCGAGCGCCTGCCCCACGACGCGGCGCACAATGTGCGGGATCTGCGTGGATGAGGTGACCGTGATGCGCCCGCCCTCCATCTGTGCAAAACAGACGGGGTTTTCGATGTGGCAGTGCTGCACGGTGGGCGTGTCGTACCAGCCCTCGACCTTGATGAGCCCCTCCTCGCGGATGGCCGCCTCGTAATCGCCGTTCTCATAGCCGGTGTGGGCGAGGATGTTGTTGGGATACGCCTCGTGCAGTTGCGGCGCGCCGGGCTGCATGGCCTCCACCTGATCGAGCACAAACGGGTACGCCTCGTATTCGACCTTGATCGCCCGCAGCGCCTGCGCGGCCGCCACCTCGTTCTCCGCAATGACCGCCGCCACGTCGTCGCCGTAGAAGCGCACGCGGTCGGTCAGCAGTTTGCGGTCCGCCACATCCTGGTGGTGCGGGTCCGTGGACCACGGATGCCCCGCGGTCGGGAACCGGTAGTCCGGCACGTCGAAACAGGTGACGATCTTCACCACGCCTTCGATGCGCTCGGCCTCGGACGTATCGATGCTGCGGACAACGCCGTTGGCGATGGTCGCATGCAGCACACGCGCGATGAGCGCGCTGCTGTCGCACAGATCATCCGTGTATCTGGCGCGGCCGGTCACCTTGTCAAAGGCGTCGACACGCGCAACGCTCTTTCCCGTGCTCATAAAACACCTCCTGTCGCCCGTCCTTCCGCCGGGCGGTCGATAAAACGCATATGGGTTACGTCAAACACGCCCATATCGGTCAGCCGCACGTCCGGAATGACCGGCAACGCGACAAACGAGAGCGTAATAAACGGATCGGACGTGCTGACCACGCCCAGTTTCGCCGCCGCCCGCAGCAGCTCCTGCTGCAGACGAATGATCTCCTCGAGCGGCGCGTCCGACATCAGCCCCGCCACCGGCAACGCCAGCTTGGCCAGCACCTGCCCGCCGCTGACGACCACATAGCCGCCGCCGCACTCCTCGAGCACGTCGATGGCGGCCAGCATGTCCGCATCGTTGTCGCCGGCGACGATGAGGTTGTGCGAGTCGTGGCCAACGGTGGTGGCCAGCGCGCCGCCCTTGATGGGCAGCCCCCGCAGGATGCCGAGCCCCACCCGGCCGCTCGCATGATGCCGCTCCAGCACCGCAAGTTTGACCAGCCCCGCGCCCGGCACAAACGCGCCGTCCTTCGACGGGACCTCTTCAAAGGAGAGCCTGGTGAGCACCTCCATGTCCACCGTTTCGATGACGGGCATGGGGCCGTCCACCGGCAGGTGCAGCAGATCCGGCTTGCGCGGCGCAAGATGCACGCTGTTGTAGATCTTCGGGTCGCGCTTGATCGGCAGATCCGCCTCGGGCCGGAAGATCTGCCCCTCGGTGACGACCAGGCGCGGCCGGAACTCCTTCAGGTCGTCGAAGAGCACCAGGTCCGCCCGGTAGCCCGGCGCGATCGCGCCATACCCGGTCAGGCCGTAGGCCTCGGCGGCGTTGATCGTCGCCATCTGCACCGCCTGCACCGGGTCGATGCCGTTGGCCACCGCACGGCGGAGAATGTAGTTGATGTGCCCCTCGTCGCGGATGTTTTCGAGGTGCTTGTCGTCCGTGCAGAACTGCATGTGCCGCGTGGGCAGCCGCTCCGCGGCAATGCGCGCAAAGATCGTTTCGATGCCGCGGCAGGCCGAACCGAGGCGCAGGTGGATGCGCATGCCGCTGCGCAGTTTCTCAAGCACCTCTTCGTAGGTTGAGCACTCGTGATCCGTTCCCGGCCCGGCGACCCGGTACGCGTTGAGCGCGTCGCCCGACAGGCGCGGGGCATGCCCGTCGATCGGACGGCCGCGGAACAGCTGCAACTTGTCGAGCATCTCCCCGTCGCCCGCGACCGTGGCCACATAGTCCATGACCTCGCCCAGCCCGATCACCCGCGGATGGTGCAGGAACACCTCCATGTCCTTGGCGGTGATCTTCGCGCCGCTGGTTTCAAACCCGGTGCAGGGCACGCAGGACGGCACCATCACGAATACGGACAGCGGCAGCCACTCCGTCTGGTCGAGCATGTACTGGATGCCGTCCGTCCCGCACACGTTGGCGATCTCGTGCGGATCGGCGATGATGGCCGTCGTCCCCTGCTGCAGCACGAGGCTCGCAAAGCGGGACGGGTGCGCCATGGACGATTCGATGTGCACATGGCTGTCGATCAGCCCCGGGCACAGGTACGCGCCACCCGCGTCGTACTCCTCCCGGCCGGAATAGCTCCCGACGCCGAGAATGATCCCGTCACGCATGGCAACATCACCGGAGACGATCTCCCCGGTGAACACATTGACGATGTTGGCGTTTTTGATGACAAATGCGGCGTTGCGACTTGCGGCGTTGCGGATCGATGCCCGCAGCCTGGATTTTTCCAAAATCGATCACCCACCTTTTATGTATTATATCACAGCCGCATACGGCTGCAAAGCAATTTTTGGCACGTTCCTTATCTTCCAAAAGAATAACGCCGGTCGGCCCGTCGATGCCGGCGCCGGAAACGCAGAGCCGTCGGGCGGCGGGCGTGGGGTGATAGGGCTGCGGGCGACCCGGGCGACCCGGACGGCGACCGGCAGTACACGCGGCGGGCAGCCGGAACCGTGCGCGGGGGCGGCGATGCGGACGGCGGCGCGGGCGGCGGGCGTGGATCGGCGGACGGCAATCGGAGGTGTGTGGGGGACGGCAGGCGGGCAGCCGGAACCGTGCGCGGGGGCGGCGATGCGGACGGCGGCACGGGCGGCAGGCATGGGCGGCGGCACGGTAATCGGAGGTGTGTAGGGGACGGCAGGCAGACAGCCGGAACCGTGCGCGGGACGGCGATGCGGACGGCGGGACGGACGGCGGACGTGGGGCGGCGGGCGGCAGCCGGAGGCATGCGGGATGCGACAGGCGGGCAGCCGGAACCGTGCGCGGGACGGGTCTTTTTGATCTCCGGGCCGCCGGCCGCGCCTGCAACGGTCCGAAGTGTGAAATTTCTGCAACAAATCCCCGCACAGAGTTGCAAAACACGGGGTCGCGTAGCATAATATTAATGTAATATGGGTGCAATATCATCCCGGTATGTTGCGAAAACGCCGCGGCGCGCGCCGGCACATCGGGAGACAGCGCATCCGCGAAAACACAACCGACAGGGCGCGCCGGAGAGGGGGGTGATGCGAGCCATCTTGCGGTAGGCAGGCCCGTCCGGAAGAGCGACAAGAATAATATCAGAAGTTGTGCCGCCGTGTGGCAGCTTCGTTAGCGTGGAGCGGACGACCGGCACCTACACAAAAACCTTTTACGGGCCTTTCCTGCGCCGTCAGATGCGCACAAATTTTCGATTCATTGCCAGAGATTATACGGAGAACAAGGTGATAAGGACCTGCACAAATGTAGGTGCAGGCAGCAGCGGCCGGGTCGTTACGGCAGGAGACGTCGCTGTCGGCAGGATTGCCATGACAGTAAGCGGAGTTTTACTAAGCCTGGCGTTTGGGGGAGCCGAGTCGATGATAAACCTGGGAATCAACATTGCTTTCGGCCTCACATTGAGCGGTTATGCCGTCGGACAATATCTCCGCACAACCACAAGCGTTTCCGGATCACAGATCACCGTGACCATTCGCCAGTATGCTTCCCTGGAAGCTGATCAGGCGGGCAGCGCGCCCCTGAGTACAAGGAGCAGCTCGGCAACGATTCCGTCTTTCTAAGAAGCAGGAAAGGGAGGGTTGGAACATGGAAGGGTTGGAAGAAAACCGCAAAAAGCCGGATCAGGTCGCTACCCCGCCGGACATGGGCGCCGCTGCGCCGCCCACGGCCCGCCACCGCAACTTCTGGCGGGGGCTGGGCTACTTCGTGTTGGTATTGTTTACCGCGCTGATGTTAACGCGGGTTCGTTATATCCCCGAGGTGGAATACGCGCGCAACATTCAGCTGACGCAGCCGGAGATGTTCGTGCGCTACGCCCTGGAATGCCTGCCGCGCGTTTGTCTGATGGGCGCGCTGTACATCATCTCCGAGCAGATGCTCAGAGCCTATTGCTTCGCCCGCGCGGAGACGACGGAGCGCATCAGGCTGTTTGACTATCTGCTAACCGAGCCGGCGCGGCGGCGGCTTGCAAAAGATCTGTATCAAACGGTGTGGGTGCTGCTCGGCGTGCTGTCGTTGCTCACGCTGTACGGGTTCCTGTCTGACCCGTGGTGAACCTCCGAAGGCGGGGACGTTTTGCCGCTCCCGGCGGCGGGACGTCTCCCGCCCCGGCGCGGCCGGCGTTCGGCGCGCGGCGGCGGGCGGCAGCCGAAGGCATGTGGGAGGCGGCAGGCGGGCAGCGCGCCCCTGCGTACAAGGAGCAGCTCGGCAACGATTCCGTCTTTCTAAGAAGCAGGAAAGGGAGG
>OMDE01000036.1_pt1 | contig 41516 bp, 32 predicted proteins | sample 1645171 | NCBI WGS metagenome assembly OMDE01 (sample SAMEA103958129, study PRJEB25191) | human gut metagenome
CCGGCTACGCTTCGCCTCCGCACTGACCGCATATCTCGTGGTGCTCTACCTCATCGCGCTCGCATGCTTCACCATGTACCCAATGCCAGAAAACCCGGCCACCTACTGCGCCGCCCACCATCTCAGGCCACAACTCAACCCATTCGAATTCATCCACGACATCCGAACCGACGGCATCACAGGCGTCATGCAACTGGCCATGAACGTCGTGTTCTTCCTACCGCTCGGCTACTTCATGAAACGCGTCTTCCGCTGGAAATTCGCCACGGCGTTGCCGGCCATGTTCCTCACCTCGCTGCTCATCGAAACCACCCAGCTGACCGGCATCTGGGGCATCTATCCATGCGCCTACCGCCTATTCGACGTCGACGACCTCATCGCCAACACCCTCGGCGGCATACTCGGCTACGCCATGGGAAGCATTGTCACCCACTTCCTACCCCAACAGCGCATCGACGAAGATGCCATCACCACCGAGCCAGGCTTCGTGCGCCGCTGCGTGGCGCTCGCGATCGACCTGTTCCTTGTCGAAACGGCGTCGCTGTCCGTCACGGCGCTTATCTATCTGGTTGGCGTGCTGTTCGATGTGAACCGCGCGAACAACGTCAATGCGGCCGTCTCCGCCGTGGCCACCATCGTCATGTTCGTCCTGTTCGAAGGGATCATTCCGTGGAGGCGCGCCGGCCGCACGTTGGGCGGCGGTTTCACGCGCATGACGGTGGAGACCAGGGAGCGTTCCGGCATGCGCAGGATCGTGTTCTATACGTTACGCGCGTTGGTGTTGTATTGCGCGGTCTACGGATTGTGGACGGACCGTGGCTTCTACGCGCTGCTGCTCGGCATCGCGCTTATCGTGTTCTGGCGCGTTAAAAAGCGCATGCCGTACGACTATGTCTGACCGTCGTGCGGAGCTGCCGCGAGTCCGGCGCCGCAAAAACGCGACACGCCGGGCTTGCGCGATGGCGGACGCTCCTGTATATTTTCAATTCGTTGCCCACCAAGGTGGAAAACATGCGGACATAGCTTAGTTGGTAAAGCGCAACCTTGCCAAGGTTGAGACCGCGGGTCCGAGTCCCGTTGTCCGCTCCAGTATGAAGCCTCACCGATTCGGTGGGGCTTTTCGTTTATCCGTTTGTCGGTATCCGACAACATGCCTCGGGTGGGAAGCAATCGGCGCTTCCCACCCGTCTGTCTTTCGGTTCTATTCGCGCATGCCATCCCACGCGTAGTCGAGATGCATGAATTCGGGCACCTTGTACCATTTGACCGGATAGCCGGCGCCATGCGCGCAGAACACCGAATCCGGCGTGTTCTCCAGGTCGGATTCCGGATCGTAAGCCATGTTCTCGATCACCTCGTCAGCATTGTGGCACGGCTGGTAGCCGGCGAACACGCAGCTTAAATGGCCACGGCCGTGCGTGTACGCGTTCACGTCCATCGCATAGTCACGCATTTCGGATACCGGCGCCGTGCCGTTCAACACCATGTATTCGCCGTCGCCGGTAGGCGTGTCGAACGTGCCCGACATGCGCTGGATGTCGGCCATCGCATGTCCGACCATGTCCTGCGGCACTTCCAGACGGAAGCCGTACCAAGGTTCAAGCAGACGGCAATCGCCCTTCTTCTTCGCTTCCATCAGGCCCTGGCGTATCGCGCGGTAGGTGGCTTGGCGGAAATCGCCGCCTTCCGTGTGCTTCAGATGCGCACGGCCCGTCAGCAGCGTGATTCTCATATCGGTGATCGGCGAGCCGGTGAGCACGCCCAGATGCTCGCGTTCCTGGAAATGCTGCATGATGAGGCGCTGCCAGTTGCGGTCGAGCACGTCCTCGCTGCACACGGTGGCGTATGCCATGCCCGCGCCCTGCGGCAGCGGTTCGAGCAGCACATGCGTTTCGGCGTAGTGTCGCAACGGCTCGAAATGGCCGATGCCTTCGATCGGAGCGGCGATCGTCTCCTTGTACAGGATGCTGCCCGGTCCGAACGTGACGTCCAGGCCGAAACGGTCGTGCATGATCTGCTGGATGATCTCCAGCTGCACCGCGCCCATCAACTGCAGGTGCACTTCCTCTAGGCGAGACTGCCAGACGACGTGCAGCAGCGGATCCTCGTCCTCCAGTTCGCGCAGGGCGACGAGACATTTGTGAATGTCGCACTCCCCCGGTTCCAGCGTGTACGTGAGCACCGGCTGGAGGACCGGACTGCCGGCGTCCCGCTCCATGCCGAGGCCTTCGCCGGGGAATGTCTGCGTCAGACCCGTGACGGCGCAGATGGTGCCTGCGGGGACCGTGTCGACGGTGGTGGATTTCGCGCCGGAATAGACGCGCACCTGGTCGGCTTTCTCATGCCATTGGCCGTCTTCGGCAACCGCATCCGCGTCGCCGGCGTGCGCGGTGCCGCTTAGCATCATCTTGGCCTTCAGTTCGCCGCCGGTCACCTTGAGCCAGGTCAGACGGTTGCCTTGCGCGTCATGAGACACCTTATATATGCGTGCGCCGAATTCGCCATTGTATTGCGGCTCTTGCGCGAACCGTTCGAAACCTGCGACGAACTGTTCTATACCGTCCATTTTCAGCGCTGATCCGAAATAGCAGGGGAACAGCTCACGGCGGGCGATCATGGCGCGAATGGTTTCGTCCGGCACGGTTTCGGTGTCGAGATACGCGTCCATGGCCGTTTCGTTTTGCATGGCGATCTCCTCCATGCGTTCGCCGTCAATCGGCTCGGTGAAGTCGACGCAGCCGTCCGAGAAGCGTTTCTTGAGTTGGGCGAGCAGTTGCGTTTTGTCGGCGCCGGGCGAGTCCATTTTGTTGACGAAGACGAATGTGGGCACCTGATAGCGATTGAGCAGTCGCCACAGCGTTTCGGTATGGCCTTGGATGCCGTCCGCGCCGGAGATGACGAGGATGGCGTAGTCGAGCACGGCGAGCGTACGTTCCGTTTCGGCGGAGAAGTCGACGTGTCCAGGAGTGTCGAGCAGGGTGATGGTGAGGTCGGGCGTGGCGATGACGGCCGGCTCGGTGAAGATGGTGATGCCGCGCTGCCGTTCCATGGCGTCCGTGTCGAGGAAGGCGTCGCCGTGGTCGACGCGGCCGAGTTTGCGTACTTGGCCGGTAGCGTACAGCAGCGCCTCCGACAACGTGGTCTTGCCCGCGTCCACATGCGCCAGAATGCCCGCGACGATTCGCTTCATGGTCTCCCCTATCTTCGCAAGCCAATGGCTTGCCGTTCAATGGACAGGAAAGCCCCCGCACCGCATGAAACGACGCGAGGGCTTGATGGTGACCCCGGCCGGGCTCGAACCGGCGACCTTGAGATTAGAAGTCACATGCTCTATCCAGCTGAGCTACAGGGCCAAACTAAACACAGTATAGTCAGTTCGCACACGGTTGCCAACTCGACACGGCAATCACATCGCCTTGAGCACAATGCCGACGATGGCTACGAGCACGCCGACGTATTGGATGCCGGCCACGGGCTTGCGTGGCACGCCAAGCAGGCCGAAACGGTCGACCAGCAATCCTCCGCCGACCTGACCGAGCAATACCAGCATCACCGTCATGCCGGTGCCGATATGCGCGGACAGGTACGCGTTGCACATCACCAGCGTCGCACCCAACAATCCGCCTACCCACATCCACCACGGATTGCCTTTCTTCAGCGCGTCGCCGAGGCTGTAGGTGCGGTCGACGAATGCGACGACGATTGCAAGCGAGATCAGACCGACCGCGAACGAGGCGAGCGATGCCTTCACCAGCGATCCCAACGCGACGCCCAGCTTGCCCAACAACGCCGTCTGCACGGCCGAACACATGCCGAACGCGATGCCTGCGCAACTCCACAGCACGGTCGCGGAACCTGGCACATGTACGGCTTTTCCGTCAGTTTCGGATTTTTCGGAATCGCCGGAATTTTCCGAACCGCCAGCCGGGCGATCGATGGCAGGCCTCAATCGCAGATTCGGTCCGGCGACGGCAAGCAGGAAGCCGACCAGCGTGATCGCCGCACCTGCGATGCGCAGCGGGGAAATCGGCTGCGCGGTAGTGCCGAACCAGCCGAAAGCGTCGATCAGCAGGCCCATGACGATCTGCCCGGTGACTGGCATGATCACGGTTTTGAGACTGCCCAGTTTCGGCAGCAGCAGCACATTGCCGGTCAGGAAAGTGACACCGAACACGCCCGCGAACCACATCCACCATGGGCCGTTCGCCGCGGTGGCGGGAATCAGCGGATACGGGCCAAGCAGCAGCGTCAAAGTCAGCATCGCAATGAGGCCGACGCTGAACGACACCAGCGAGGCGCGCAACGGCGAGCCGATGGAACGGCCGAGCCGCGTGTTCACCGCGGTCTGCACCGGCGTGATCAGTCCGGAGAAAATTCCCAGCAATCCTTGCAGCATGTTCAGCCTTCCTACGTTTCTCGGCACACGCTTCCCGGCACAGATTATCACAGCACCAGACCATCAGCCGACGTAACAATAAACCCTTGAAATCCAATGATTCCAAGGGTTTTCATGCAATCCCAGCAAAAGGTGCGAACCAGCGACCTTGAGATTAGCGGTCAGGGAAACCGGTCGACGGCCAAACGCTACTCGATAATCCAGCTCAGGCCGACGAGCACGATGACGAACAGCACGTTCACCGCGGTGTAGACGGCCAGATAACGGCCTTTCTTGTCCGGGTAGGCGCGCGTCACGTTCTTGTAGCCGATCAGCGACGCCATGGACGCGATCAGCGTGCCCAAGCCGCCCAGGTTGGTGCCGATGATCAGTTCACGCCACTGGTCGCAGAAGCCGGACAGCAGCAGCGTGGTCGGCACGTTGGAGATGAACTGGCTGGACACCACGGCCACTTCCAGCGGATGCGCACCCACCAGCGAGGCGGCCAGCTCGTAGAATTCCGGCACGCGTTTCATGTTGCCGATGAAGATGAAGAACATGCAGAACGTGAGCGGCAGTCCCCAATCGACGTTGCGGAACACGCGGCGGTCGCATAGCAGGAACGCCACGAACACGATGACGCACATCAACCACAGCGGAATGAAATCGCTCACCGCCAGCAAGCAGACGACGAACAACGCCGTGTATACGATCGTACGCCAGCCGCCATAACCGGCACCGTAGCCGGTCACGCGAATCTCGTCAGGCTGCGGCCGGTCGGAATGCGGGGCGAGTACGTTCTGTTCGATGCCGGAACCATCGATCGCGGAAAATTCGGAAACCGGTTTGCTGCCGAAAATCACGCAGGTGATGATTATCAGCAGAACGGCTGCGGTAGCGGAATACGGGGCCATGATGCCGATCATCTCGGACGTCGGCATGCCCGTCAACGCTTTCAGATACAGGTTGTGCGCGTTGCCGATCGGGGTGAGCATGCTGCCCACGTTCGCGCCGATGGTCATCAGCGTGCCGACAAGCACCGCATGCTCTTCCATGTGCGCCATCGTCAACACCGCGATTGCGAACGGCACGAAGGTGACCAACGCCACATCATTGGTGATGAGCATGCCGGAGAAGAACGGCAATGCGATCAACGTGAGCACCAGGCCACGCGCGGTTTTGACGTGATGCAGCAGGCGCGAGCCGATGATGCGGAACACGCCGATGCGCTGGAAGCCGCACACCACCAGCATCAGACAGATCAGCTGCGAGATGGTGCTGGCGTGGATGTAGCCGGCGTATTCCTTGTCTGGCGGCACGATGAAGCACGATATGAGTGCGAGTATGGAAGCGACTACGAGAATGGTCTCGTTCTTCAGGACCTTGACGACCAATCGCCGCATGCATTCCTCCGTCAATCCCGTTTGCAACCGCCTTGCACACCTTGCAAAACCCAAGCGATTCTCATGCAAACGCCTAGACCACTTTACCCAAAAATGCGACTAGCACGAACCCTCGGCGTGCTGCTTTTCCGACCATTCCAACGATTTTCATCCACTATTGCTTACTGCCGCATGCTTTTGCAAACCGGCGAAACCGAAAACAAGGCCCGCAAATCTTCACAAATTAACCCCGCGTGCGCCAAGATTTTGTCTAAAAATCATCTTCCGTTCGCCTTCGATTCACCATATGGGCGTGTCACGCAACGTTGTTGCCGAAAACGCGCGACTGCAGGTCCTTGCGCAGCGTTTCCAGTTTGGTGATCTGTCCGAGCAGTTCGATTTTCTCTGCACCGTCCGGCAGTTGCGCCATGCGGCGCTGGGCCGCGCCGATCTTGCGCATGATGCCGGTATCAAGCAGTCTGACGATCAGTTCGGACGCGTACCGCCGCTCCTCCTGCGTCGGCTTGCGCAATTGCGCCGATTGTTCCTGCGACTCGCCTGTATTGCGGTTCGCGTCCGCTTCGCTCGGCGGCAATGGCAGCGGCATGACGGCCAGCTCGTTGATGACCGATTCGAGCATCGGACCGCCCGCCTTCGTCAGATTGTGCATCCACAGTCCCTGCGGCACGTCTTCCCCTGGAAGCCCGCCCGCCGCGGCGACCGCTTGGAACAGCGTGCGGAACACCGGCGTCATGAAACTCGACAAGGTCAGGCTGGCGAACATCGTCGGATCGACGGCCAACGGCACCTGGATCAGCGTGGCCATGAACTGCTGTTCGCAGATGAACACGGCGTCGTCGATGCGATAGTAGCTTTGCTCGGCCGCGTCGCGATGCTCCAACGCCTTGCGTGCGGCGGGATTCGCATACGGATTCGCGCCACGTTCCGCATATGCTGGTTCAGCCGACGGCCCCGCATTGTTTTGGAATCGACGTTTCGGCGCGTACGCGTCCTCGTCACGCATGTTCAGTTTGCGACGCTGGTACGCCACTTCGCGTTGCATGATGTCCAGATCGACGCCGATGCGACGTACCGCCTTGCGTGAGTACAGGTCGAGCAGCGAACGGTCTCGGATTTGCGCGATCAGCGGGGCGACCGCCTTGACCGCGCCCATCTGACCTGTCGCGTACGTGGTGTCGAAACGGTCGATTGCCGAATCGATCACGAAATCGTACAGCGGCCGCGCATTGGCGATCAGCGCGCGCACCGCCTCGTTGCCGCGTTTGATGCGCAGATCGCACGGGTCGAGGTTGTCTTCGGCGACCGCGACGAACGCCTGCGTCGAGAACGCGGCGTCCAAACCGAACGCGTGGATCGCGGCCTTCTGCCCAGCCGCATCGCCGTCGAATGTGAACACGACACGCGAGCTCAACGCCTGCCCCTCCACCTTCAGGGGGCCAACCAGCTGCACGGCGCCCAACGAATCGTCCGCGATCAATCGGCGGATGATCTTCGCATGCTCGGCGCCGAATGCGGTGCCGCACGTGGCGACCGCCGTGTCGATGCCGGCCAGATGCATGGCCATCACATCGGTATAGCCTTCGACGATCACCGCCTGGCGTTTCTTCACAATCGCCGATTTGGCAAGGTCGATGCCGTACAGCACCTGTGTTTTGCGGTACAGCTGCGTGTCGGGCGTGTTGATGTATTTCGCGTTGATCGTGTCATCCTCGTACAGCTTGCGCGCGCCGAAGCCGAGCGTACGGCCGGTCGAATCGCGAATCGGCCATGTCACGCGGCCACGGAAATAGTCGTATACGCCATGCTGGCCCTGACGGGCGAGTCCCGCGTCGAGCATCTCCTGCTGGGTGAAGCCTTTGCCGGCAAGGTGCCGCACCAGGTTATCCCATCCTTGAGGGGCATAGCCGCAGCCGAATCGCTGGCAGTCGGCCTGGCTGAAATTGCGGCCGTCCAACAGCTTGCGCGCGGCGAGCGCCTCCTTGGTCATCAGCTGGGAGACGAAGTATTCCTGCGCCGCCTCGTTGGCTTCGAGCAGGCGTGCGCGTTTCGAACCGGTGTGCGCGGGCACGTTGTCGGCTTTGTCGTAATGCAGTTCGATATGGTATTTGTCGGCGAGCAGCTCCACCGCGTCACGAAAGTCGATGTTCTCCTGATGTTCGACGTAGCCGAACACGTCGCCGCCGAGACCGCAGCCGAAGCAATGCCATACGCCAAGCGCCGGGCGCACGGAAAAACTTGGCGTTTTCTCGTCATGGAAGGGGCATAGGCCTACGTATGTGCCGGTTCCCGAGGGTTTGAGCGTGACGGTCGCGGATACGATGTCATACAGGTCGGCGGTGGCGCGGACCTTTTCTATGTCTTCCTTCTTGATCATTCCCGGCATACGGTCCAGCCTACCAGCGATGCCATAGGTTATGGCTACGCGGCGTATGCAACGCGCGACACACTCAACTTTGCCTTAGGCACACAGCCAGCCGCTCCACGCCATGTATGTCATCCGACACACTCAAGGCCGTTCGGCCAAGCCTACGGTCGGACAACATACATGGCGCTACGCGGCACTTATGAATCTCATTGACTCGCCACACAGGAAACGGGGGTATACGCGTCAGCAGAGAAGGGAGTGGAGAGTCAGGGCGGACGTGTCGGTCAGGCTCGCCACCTGGTCGATGGCCACGCGCAGGCGTTCGTCGTCGCCGCCAGTCTCACGCCAATCGTCGAGGAACACATTCTCCAATGCGCTTGACGGTTTGGGATTGTCCGCCATGAACACGTCGACCAGGTCTTTGACGATTCGCTGTTCTTCGCCGTGCATCGGCTCACGTTCGCCGGGCTCCATGACGAAATGCACGGCGATGCCTTTCAAAACCACGATTTCGTAGCTGGTTTCCTCGGGAATCACCAAATCGCCGTTGTATCGCGTCAAAGGCTCGTTGCCGTACGTATCTCTTGTGGCATGTTCCACGGAACCGGCGAACCGACCGATCAGATCGCTGGTCATGTTCTTCAATGCGGCGAGCGCGCGGCGCGAACCGTCGAAATAGCCGGGAAACGTGTCGCGCCGGTACATTCGTGCGAACGCGTCCACCAGTTTGTCGGCGTCCCATTGCGGACCATACCAGGCGCGCGCGTCCTCGACGACCGCGTCGATCACTCCGTTTTCGTGCAGTTCGCCCGGATTGAACGCGCCGGTGGCGATGGCGTCCTCCACGTCATGCACGCTGTAGGCGATGTCATCGGACAGGTCCATCACCTGGCATTCGACGGGACGGCGGGTGGTGTCGGGCGCGTGTTGTTTGAGCCAGGCGAACACGTCCGTATCATCCGGATAGACGCAGAATTTCGCACTGCGCTCCCCTTTCGGATGCGCGGCGGCTTCGGCAAGCGTCCACGGGTATTTGACGGCCGCATCGAGCGCGGCACGCGTCAGATTCACGCCTGCGGAACGTCCGTCGGGAAACAGTATTTTCGGTTCGAGGCGCGTCAATAATCGCAAGGTTTGCGCATTGCCTTCGAAACCACCGATATTGCCGGCGATTTCGGCAAGCGCACGTTCCCCATTATGGCCGAACGGCGGGTGGCCGAGGTCGTGCGCAAGGCAGGCGCAGTCGACCACGTCGGGATCGCAACCGAGCGAAGTGCCGATCTGTCGACCGATTTGCGCGACCTCCAACGTGTGTGTAAGCCGTGTACGTGCGAAATCGTCCGTGCCGGCCACCAGAATCTGCGTTTTCGCGCCGAGCCTGCGCAATGCGGACGAGTGGATGAGTCGGGCGCGGTCGCGTTGGAAGGCGGTGCGGGAGCTGGATTTGGGTGGTTCCGGAGCCCAACGCTCCTCGTCGAACGCGCTGTATCCTTCGCTCGTCATGATGCACCGCCTTCCTATGGGTGCGGCGGCTGCCGCCGCTTTTTACGGGATTACAGGATGCTTGCCGGGTCGAGCTTGGCGAGGTCCCCGGCGGACAATACGTCCGTGGCATGCTCGTACAGGCGCGGAATGCGGTTGCGCAGGCAGGTGAAGATCTCGTAGCTGATGGTGTCGGCGGCACGACCCCAATCGTCCGCGGTCGGTTCGGCGTAATCCTCGCCACGGCCCGGACCGAACAGTTCCACATTGTCGCCTTCGTGAATGCCGAGTTCGGCGGCGGAACCGTGCAGGTCGAGGATGAACTGGTCCATGCACACGCGGCCGGACACACGGTACAGGCGCGGGCCTTCCGCGGTCATCACGCGCACCGGACCACCGGGCTTGGTCACGTGCTTGGCGCCTTCCATGTCGAATCCGGAGGCGGAGCGGTGGATGCCGTCCGCATAGCCGAGCGGCACGATCGCGGTGGAGGTGTCGGACGGGGTCAGATACGTACGGCCGTAGGAGATGCCATGGCCGGCTTCCACGTCCTTGACGGTGCCGAGCTGCGCCTGCAGGGTCATGGCGGGCTTCAGGCTATACGTGGACGGCGTGCCCATGGCCGGATCGGCTTCGTAACCGTACAGGCCGATGCCCGGACGGGTCAGTTCGAAGTGGATTTCCGGACGGGACAGCGTCGCCGCGGTGTTGGCGAGGTGGCGGATTTCCGGCGGAATGCCGGCCGCCTCCATACGACGGGTGAAGTCCTTGAACGTTTCGACCTGCATGTCGGTGGAGGCAACGAATTCCGGAACGTCCGGTGCGTCGGCGACCGCCAGATGGCTCCACTGGCCGACGATGTGCAGCACGCCTTCCTTGGCGAGCGGCACCAGTTTGGCGAGCGCCGCGTCGAAACCGGCGGTCGTGAAGCCGTTACGGCCGAAGCCGGAATCGACCTTCACATGCACGCGCGCCGTCTTGCCAAGCCTGCGTGCGGCCGCGGCGACACCGTCGATGCCGGCGAGCGAGCCGACGGAAATGTCGATGTCGTTGTCGATCAGCTCGTCGAACGGCACTTCGGCGCCGCTGTACACCCATGTCAGAATATGGCAGCGATCGGGGCCGATGCCCGCCTTGCGCAACAACAGCGCTTCATGCGATTGCGCGGTGCCGAGCCACGTGGCGCCGCCTGCGAGCGCGGCAAGCGCGGCGGGGATCAGGCCGTGTCCGTACGCGTCGGCTTTGACGATGCCCATGACGGCGGTGCCGGAATGCGGTCCGCCGACGACACTCACCAGATGGCGCATGTTGTCGCGCAGTGCGGCGAGGTCGACGATGGCCTGCGCCGGATACCGCCGCTGGGCGGCCTTGTAGTTCGCTTTGCCTTGTTCGGAGGAGAAATCCCATTCACGTGTTGCGCTCAAAGTCATGGCTCCCATTGTCGCGCCGCTATGTGACAGGTATGGAACATCAGGGACATATGGTGAGACGATTCACGATGTTTTCACGATTTTGTCCGGCAGTGTTTTTTACACTTTCCATACACAAGGCTGTTGCGCATATCGCCGCGGCCTTTCTGATTTCTGGCGTTAAGGCGTGCCAGAGTCCCGGAAATCCGTCCGGTCCAGCCCATTTTTGAAACAATCACAGGGAATCTGACGACCATGGATCTATTTCGCAAGAAGTCGGTGGACCAACTTGTCTCCGAATCGACTCCGCTGAAGCGAACACTGAAAACCTTCGACCTGACCATGCTGGGCATCGGCGCCATCATCGGCACCGGCATCTTCGTGCTCACCGGCAAAGGCGCGCTCACCGCGGGACCCGCATTATGCGTGTCCTTCCTACTTGCCGCGATCTGCTGCGGCTTCGCAGGCTTGTGCTATGCGGAGTTCGCCGCGATGGCACCGGTTTCCGGCTCCGCCTATTCGTACGCGTATCTGGCGTTCGGCGAGTTGATCGCCTTCGTGATCGGCTGGGATCTGATTCTGGAGTACGCGTTGCAGGCGGCCACCGTGTCCGCCGGCTGGTCGGGCTATTTCAACAAGCTGTTGGAAGGCTTCGGCCTGCATCTGCCGGTCGAACTGACCGCCGCATACGGCACCACGCCGGGAGTCACCACGTATTTCAATCTGCCCGGCTTCGTAATCGTGCTTATCATCACGTGGGTGCTGTCCATCGGCATCAACCAGACGAAGAAGACCAACGACATCATGGTGATGATCAAGCTGGCCATCATCGTGCTGTTCATCGTGTGCACCGTCTGGTACATCAATCCCGCCAACTGGAAACCGTTCTCCCCGTATGGCATCTACACGTTCCAGCCGGGTTCGACGCAGCCGTACGGCATCGTGCCGGCCGCGTCGATCGTGTTCTTCAGCTTCATCGGCTTCGACGCCGTCTCCTCCTCCGCCGAGGAGACCATCAATCCGAACAAGACGCTGCCGCGCGGCATCCTGATCTCGCTGGCCGTGTCCACCGTGCTGTACATCATCATGACGCTCATCATGACCGGCGTGGTGCCGTACAAGGAGTTCGCGAAGTTCATCGACGCTCCGGTGGCGGGCGTGATTCTCGAGACCGGTCTCAACTGGCTGGCGTTCATCGTGAACCTCGGCGCGTTGATCGGCATGACCACCGTCATGCTGGTGCAGCTGTACGGCCAGTCCCGCATCTGCTATGCGATGAGCCGCGACGGACTGTTCCCGAAGTTCTTCGGCGAAGTGCATCCGAAGTACCGCACACCGTTCAAGGGCACGTGGTTCTTCGGCATTCTGACGGCCATCGCCGGCGGTTTCATCAACATCAACGTGCTGTTCGAGCTGGTGAACATCGGTACGCTGTCCGCGTTCATCATCGTGTCGGCCGGCATCCTGTGGATGCGCAAGACCCAGCCGGACGCGCATCGTGGCTTCCGTGCGCCGGGCGTGCCGTTCACGCCAATCTGCGCCATCATCTTCTGCCTGATTCTGATCTTCGGTTTGAATTGGGAGACGTGGGTGCGTTTCGCCGTGTGGTTCGCGCTTGGACTGGTCGTGTATTTCACGTACAGCCGCAAGCATTCTCAGCTTAACGAGCCGGGACTGTTCTAATCATCCCTTCATATGGAAAAGGACGTCTCCCGCAGTTTTACGGGAGACGTCCTTTTTTCTACGTTTCTATGTATGCGCAATCACCATTCGTGACGCTGGTAGGCGATACGCGTGGTATCGGTGGGGCGGTCAAGCAGTTGGATCAGGCCGCAGCGGGCGAATCCGTTCGATTCGAGCACGTGCTGCATGGCCTTGTTGTTCGGATGCGTGTCGGCGCGCACGTTGCCGTAATGTTCGATGCACCAGTTGATGCAGTCCTTGGCCGCGCCTTTGACGATTCCCGACGAGGCGATGCGGTGGATGGTCACATACGAGTCGCCGTCCAGCCAGGCGCCGTCGATATGCGCGTAGGTGGGATCCTCGCCCGTGCACAGGGCGAACTGGGCGAGCACACGCTCCTTGCCGTCAGCCTCGTCCACCAGCAGCATGGTGCGCTGCTGGCGAATGTCGTCAAGGATCACTTCCTCACGTGGGAACGTGTTTCCCCATTGCGTGGGATTCCCGTTGGCCGCCATAAGCTCACGCGCATGCTGGTAGATTTTCAGCATGACAGGCAGATCATCCATGGTGGCACGACGGAACCGACGTTCGGAAGTGGTTTCGCTCAACCCTTTCACCTCAATTCGACTGTGTACCTCTCTCAAGCATTCCAGCCGTCCAAACTACCACGCCCACCGCACAGGCATGGTAACGCTCACACAAGGCGGCGTTCGAACGGGTCGGAGCTGATGCCCTTGGCGAGGATGTCCTTGCACCATTCCTTGGCGGTGAACAGGCTGTGGTCGCGGTAGTTGCCGCAGCTTTCGATGGTGGTTGCCGGCACGTCGTCCCATGTGGCCTCGTAGGCGATGAATTCCAACGATTCCTTCAATGCGCGAGCCACATCCTCGGTGGAATGCTCGCCCCACGTCAGCAGGTGGAAGCCTGTGCGGCATCCGAACGGCGAGCAGTCGATGTAACCGGGGATGCGTTCGCGCAGCAGCACCGCGATGGTGTGTTCGATGGTGTGCAGTCCGCCGGTCGGAATGGCGTTCTCGTTCGGCTGCACCAATCGCAGGTCGTAGTTCGAGATCACGTCGCCGTGGGGGCCGGTTTCCGTATCGATGTAGCGCACATACGGCGCCTTTACTTTGGTGTGGTCCAATTGGAAGCTTTCCACCACCGGCTTGTCTTCCGCCATGTTCTGTCCTTTCGTTGTTGTGTTCACATTCCACTATTCACGGTTCGCGGGCTCAACGTCAACCGTCGTGCCATGCGTGTCGGTTATGGCCGGTTCAAGCCTCGTCGCCGGAATCCTCCCGAATCGCGGCCATGAACCGTTCGCCGTACTGTTTGAGCTTGCTTTCCCCCACACCGTTGACGGCAAGGAACTGGTCGTCAGTGATCGGCTTGACCCGTACCATGTCACGCAACGTCTTGTCGGAGAACACGATGTACGGCGGTTTGCCGAGTTCGCGCGCGATGTCCAGTCGCAGCGCACGCAGCTTCTGGAATAGCGCCTCGTCGCCGTCATCCGGCACGTACGATCCGACAGCGGGAGTGGACACGTCGGGCGTTCGACGCGCACGGGCGTCAGCACGTTTGATCTTCTTGATGTCGTAATGGAATTCGGGTGCGACCGTTTCCGCCGCACGGGGTCCGAAGCCGACGATCGGCAGGCGTCCTTCCGCGATCGTCAGGAAGCCGTCGGTGGCCATCTGGCTCAGCACGTCGCGGATGCGCGCTTCCGGCACTTCGTCGAGCATGCCGAACGACAGCAGGCTTTCGGGGTTGAGATAGCTTAGATCCTGTGCCTTCGAGCCGCGCAGCACCTTGACGATTTTGCCGCTGCCGACATGCTGGTTCACATCGTGCACGCAACGGCTGATGGCTCGGGCGATGTCGGTGACGTCGATGGTTTCGAATGTGTGCTCGCAGTTGGCGCAACCGCCCACGCATTTGCCGTCCGTTTTCGCCGCCGCGCCCGCGGTTTCGCCGAAATACCGGGTCATGTACGCGTGCAGGCAGTCCGTGGTACGGCAGTAGCCGACCATCGCGTCGAGCAGCCGGCGTTTCGACGCGCGTACGGCCTCCTGCTCTTCGGGAGTCAATCGTTCGTTTTCGTAATCCGAATCGAGCAGCCGGCGGCGGGTGACGATGTCCGATTCGTTCCACAACAGCGTGCAGCGGCTTGGTTCGCCGTCTCGTCCGGCGCGACCCGCCTCCTGGTAGTACGCTTCGATGGATTCGGGCATGTTGTGGTGGATGACGAACCGCACGTTGGATTTGTCGATGCCCATGCCGAACGCGTTGGTGGCCACGACCACGGGCACACGGTCGGTGACGAAATCGCGTTGCGCCTTCTCTCGTGCGTCGGCGCTCATACCGCCATGGTAGGCGACGGCGATGGTGCCGATATCCGACACATCCGCACCCCCTGCGGCACGCAATTCGGCGACGGCGCTGTTAAGCGATTCGGCGAGCGCTTCCGTTTCCTTGCGCGTGGCGCAGTAGACGATGCCGGATTCGTCCGGATGGCTGGCGATGTAGGACGCCACCCAGGATGCTTTGTCTTTGCGTGGCATGCTGATGACGTCGAAATACAGGTTCGGCCGGTCGAAACCGGTGACGGTGATGGACGGTGTGTGCAGGCCCAGAATCGAAACGATGTCGCGGCGCACGCGTTCGGTGGCGGTGGCGGTGAACGCGGCGACCGTTGGACGTGTGGGCAGTCCGGCGATGAATTCGCCGATGCCAAGATATGAGGAACGGAAGTCCTGCCCCCATTGGGAGACGCAGTGTGCTTCGTCGACGGCGACGAGCGAGATCGGCACACGGACGGCGAAGTTGCGGAATCGTTCGGTTTCCAAACGTTCCGGCGCCACGTACAGCAGTTTGATCTGGCCGGAGAGCGCCTGCGCGAAGACGAGATCCTGTTCGTCCGGCGTCTGCGTGGTGTTGATGAACGCGGCCGGAAGGCCCACGTCGTTCAGGGCGTCGACCTGGTCGCGCATGAGTGAGATCAGCGGCGAGATGACGATGGCGACGCCCGGCAGGATCGCTGCGGGAATCTGATAGCAGATGGATTTGCCGGCGCCGGTGGGCATGACGCCAAGCACGTCACGTCCGGCGAGGATGGCCGAAACGATGCCGGATTGTCCAGGACGGAACGAATCGTAGCCGAAATAGCGGTTCAGCGCCTCCAATGCGGAGGGGTCTACGGAATCGGCGGAATCAACAGCTTGCGTCATGGTTTCCAAGTGTAGCAATGCCATGCGTTGACCGCGGAGAGCGAAACGGCCGGCGCGGGTCTTGCCCATGCCGGCCGTTTCATGCTTCTATCGGAAATAGGGAATTCAGATCTGGCGGAACGCCTGCTCCAGGTCAACGATCAGATCGTCCGCGTCCTCAAGGCCGACGGACAGGCGGATCAGGTTGGCGGGCACTTCGAGCGTGGTGCCGGCCACGGAGGCGTGGGTCATGGCGCCCGGATGCTCGATCAGGGATTCCACGCCGCCCAGGGATTCGGCCAGGGTGAACACTTCGGTGGCTCCGGCGAACTTCTTGGCCGCTTCGAAACCGGCGGCGATCTGGATGGAGATCATGCCGCCGAAACCGCCGTGCATCTGGCGTGCCGCGATGTCGTGGCCCGGGTGGGATTCGAGCCCCGGATACCATACGCGTTCCACTTCGGGGCGGGTTTCGAGCCACTGGGCCACTTTCATGGCGTTGCGGCTGTGCTGCTTGACGCGCAGGTCGAGGGTTTTGAGGCCTCGGATGTCAAGCCAGGAGTCGAACGGGGACGGAACCGCGCCGGCCGCGTTCTGCAGGAAGGCCACCGCGTCGCGTGTTTCCTTGTCGTTCAGGACCACCGCGCCGCCGACCACGTCAGAGTGGCCGCCGATGTACTTGGTGGTGGAGTAGACGACCACGTCGGCGCCGTCTGCGAGCGGATGCTGCAATACCGGGGATGCGAAGGTGTTGTCCACGACCACTTTGGTGCCGTGCGCGTGCGCCACGGCCGCGGTGGCGGCGATGTCGGTGATGTTGAGCAGCGGGTTGGACGGGGTTTCCACCCAGATGTACGCGTACTGCTTCTTGGCGAGCGCGGCTGAGACGGCGGCCGTGTCGGTGATGTCCACCACGTCGAGGCCGATGCCCCACGGCACGAACACCTTGGACAGCAGACGGTAGGTGCCGCCGTACACGTCGTTGCCGAGCAGGATGTTGTCGCCGGGCTTCAAAGTGGAGCGCAGCAGCACGTCGATGGCGGCAAGTCCGGAGGAGAAGCTTAACGCGTATTTCGCGCCTTCCACGGCGGCGAGCTGCTCGTCGAAGCTGTTGCGGGTCGGGTTGATGGAACGGCTGTAGTCGTAGCCGTTGCGCAGGCCGCCGACACCATCCTGCTTGAAGGTGGAGGTCATGTAGATGGGGGTGACCACGGCTCCGGTGGTCGGGTCGGGTTCCTGGCCTGCGTGGATGGCACGGGTGGCGAGAGCGGTGGCGTTGAGGGCTTCGGTGTTGGTCGAGATGGTCATGATGGGAACTCCTTGGAAGTATCGGATGGTTTGGGTTGTTCGGATGATTGGCATTGGTTTCAAAGGTGCGATCGGGCTGTCGGACAGTCGTTTGACGGTCTTTTACAGGTACTGTTCGGCGAGGCTGGGCTTGGTGGTGCGTTCCACGACGTCGGCGAATCCGTTGGCGCGCATCCAGTCGTCGTTGAAGATCTTCTCCATGTAGCTGCGGCCGGAATCGGGCATCAGCACCACGACGAGCTGGTTTTCGTCGAGGTCGTGCTCGCGGGCGTATTTCAGCGCGGAGAACACGGCCATGCCGGATGAGCCGCCGACGAGCAGTCCTTCCTCGTTGGCGAGGCGTCGGGTCATTTCGAAGGCTTCCGCGTCGGTGACCTGCACGATCTCGTCGGGAAGGCTCCGATCAAAGGCCTTCGGATAGAAGTCCTCGCCGACGCCTTCGATCTGGTATTGGTGCACGTCGTTCGGGTCGGAGTAGATGGAGCCTTCCGGATCGGCGCCGATGACCTGCACCGCGCCGTTGGACACGTCCTTCAGATAGTGTCCGGTGCCGGAGATGGTGCCGCCGGTGCCGATGCCCGCCACGAAATGCGTGACCTTGTGGTCGGTGGCCTCCCAGATTTCCGGACCAGTGGTGTGATAGTGGCTTTCGGGACCGTTCGGATTGTCGTACTGGTTGGGACGGTAGCCGCCGGGAATCGTCTTGGCGAGGCGTTCGGCGACCTGGTAGTAGGAGCGAGGATCGTCCGGACCGGCGTCGGTGGGGGTTACGACCACTTCGGCGCCGTATGCGCGCAGCACCGCACGCTTGGCTTCGGAAACCTTGTCCGGCAGGGTGAAGATCGCACGGTATCCGCGCTGCAAAGCCACGAGCGCGAGTCCGACACCGGTGTTGCCGGAGGTCGGTTCCACGATCACGCCGCCGGGCTTCAGTTCGCCGCTGCGTTCGGCCGCGTCGATGATGCGTTCGGCGATGCGGTCCTTGGACGAGCCGCCCGGGTTCAGGTATTCGACCTTCACCGCGATGGTGGCTTTGATGCCGTCGGTCACGTGGTTGAGTTTGACGAGCGGGGTGTTGCCGATGAGTTCGGACAGGGAATTGTGGATGGTCATGACGTTTCCTTTGCACGGTGCGGTTCGTGGGCTTTTCGAATGGTTTTGGTTTCGTATGTTCGAGAAGCTCGCGTCCGTCGCGTGCAGTTGTTGAAACGGGACCTGTTGCGATGCTGCCTTGCTCATTCGCGTGCGTCGCGTGCGCCAACCTCGGCTGATGCGCTGTTTCGAATGATCGTTTGGCGATTCGCATACGGCCTGCGATATGCGCGGCCGCTTGTTGGAATGTCCTATCTCAAGCTATGCGTCGATGAACCACGCGCCCCTCGGGCGGTTGGTCAGCGACAGCAACAACATGAGAAATTGAACATGGCTCATACGATAGCACGGACGTGGACATCGGCGTGTTGCCCATGCCGAGCATCGTCACCACCATACCGGCAGCAACTGCGGAACACGCACCTCACGACGCCGGATCAACAGCCAGCACAACAAGTTGCCGAAGATCATCACACCTACGAAAAGCACCATCATCGGCCAGAACGTGTAGGCCTGATCGTATACGAGACGCTCGTTGGACGTTCCGTACATCGCCGCGGACGCCGCTTGCCCCTCACGCCACATCAGACACCAGCGTCCCCGCAGTGCCTCGAGCAGTTTCCATATCATCGGATTGACATCGGTGGCGGTTCTGTTCAACAGCCATGGACGCGCGACCCATGCTATGCATGCCGACACCGCCAGGGCGATTGCCCCGTACCGATTGACCTGCGCCAGCAGTTCCCCGACGCATTGACCCAGAATCGCCACCGAGGCGGTCAACAGGAACAGCGCCAGGAACAGCAGCATCGGATTGGCCGTATCGCCTCGCACGCCTGTTCTCATGGCCGCGTATGAACCGCCCAGATCACGGTTCAGGAATCGCAATCGTCCGAATGAATCGGATAGTGGCACACAAGCCAGCCACTGCAGGTCACTGCCGACACGGAACGTGATGAGGATATCGGCATCATGGTTCGGCGTCAGCACGAACCCCAACGTCATGACCACCGAGCAGGCAAGGGAGAAGCAAAGATTGGCGAACATCTCGGTCCAGAAATACACGGCCCGGCCCACGCCCATGGATATCAGGGAACGAAAGCCACTGACAGCCGGAACCGCCGTCAGAACCGCGCACATCACCAACGTCGGGCCAAGCACATGGTATTCCACCACATAATGACCTCCGGATACCAAGGCCAAAATCAGACCCCACAGCCACGGCACGCAATAACCGGCCAACACGTACGCCATCAACACGACGCAACGCGCGGCAAGCTGCCTTGTCAGCGCGAACCGCATCCCGGCCGACAAGCCTTTCACTTCATCCATCATGACGCATACCCCTTGTCCATGCCGGTAATCTGGATGACATACTCATTGAGATCGAAAGACCTCATGACAACGTCCTCCGGCATCGGTGCAGATGGCACGCCACGCACGCCGACAGTCAGCAGACCACCGAGAACGGTTTCCGACAGCGTACGCAAACCATTGTCGGCCAAGTACCGCCGCACCGATCCGACCGGCCCCGACAGCATCCGCCCACGTTGTGCCAACTCGTTCATGTCGAAGGATTCCAGCACCCGCCCATGGTCGAGGACCACGGCATGTTCGACCAGTCCCTCCACCTCCGTTATGAGATGGGTGGATATGATCATGGTGCGAGGTCTGTCGCCATACGACTCAATCACGAAGCGGTAACACAGGTCACGGGCCGCAGCGTCAAGACCATCAGTCGCTTCATCAAGCAACACGATATCGGTCGGCGCGCAAAGCGCGGCAACCAGCTTCGCCGCGCCACGCTGACCGGTGGACAGTCTCATGAAACGAGCATCAGGCCGCAGCCCGAAAGCCTGCATCATACGCCCCGCCAACACATCATCGAATCCGCCGTATCGCCGCGAGATCAGACGGAACACCGATCGCAGACGCCATTCGACAGGATATGGCCAAGTCTCGTCCATCAGCATGAGACGTTCCCACATGCCGCCGCCATCCGTCATACGGTTGCCGTCGAACGACACACTGCCGGCATCGGCCACGAGTCGGTTCGCGATGATGTTCAGCAATGTGCTTTTGCCGGCACCATTGCGCCCGAACAGACCATGTATCGCACCGCTCCGTAATTCCAGATTCACTCCGTTGAGCAGGGACGTTCCATGACGGCTCTTGCTCAGATCGCTGATGACCAGACTCATCGATAGGTCCTTCCGATGATGCGCTGTAGTTGTTCGCAGCTGATGCCAAGCGCCTTTGCCTGCGCGACGAGTTCGACGACCCGCGTGGTGAGCAGTTCCTCGCGTTTGGCGTCACGAGCCTTCTCCCGTGCTCCCGTGGTGACGAACATGCCAAGGCCGCGTCTTTTCTCCAGCAGACCCTGATCGACCAGGAGATTCATGCCTTTGAGCACCGTGGCGGGATTGATCGCATACGTGGACGAGATCTCGGTGGTGCTGGGCACCTGTTCGCCTTCCGCGAAGGCACCGGAGACGATGGCTTCGCTGATTTGTTCGGCCACCTGCCGGAACAATGGCGTCGTTCCCGAAAAATCGAATCGCATCCGACGCCTCCAGCCGCCTAGTCGGTTCAATATCAACGTCATCCACTCTAACCGTTGGTCTGCCGCGATGCGGCAACGAACAGCCGGCGAAGCATCTCTCAAGGACACGGCACACGTCATGCGCGTGCCTTGAAATAGGCGAACAACTGCCGTTCGCGGATCGTCATACCCCCAACCGCAGTCCCGGCAAGCATCCCGACCGACATGGCGCCCGGAACACGGCATAGCATCGCGACAACCGGCATCGCGTCACCGGATCCGGTCAATATGAGCGGCACGATCGCGACAACCGGCAGACATGCCACGCAAGACGCCGCCACCGTGGCCAGCGTCTCCAAAAACAGCTGCAGCAGCATCGCGGTTTTCGGATACCCCGCATGCAACGCGCTCGCTATCTCGATTCTGCGCATGCAAACCGATGCGAACCCCAACGCCATTGCGATGACGAACATCAACAGTGGCGCATACCGGGTGATGCGGGCATCGAAATCCGCCGGGCCAGGCATATGCGACCCCAGCATGGTATTGATCCGGCTGATTTTCGCATGCGGCGTTTCGTTGCTTCCACTCGTCCCGGCAGAGGTGGAGCTCGCAGCGGCGCCGACACCGGATTCGGCATCGGCGCGAATGGAGACGCGCAGCAGGCTTTCGATATCGTCAGGGACCGGCCACGCACGGACCAGACAGGTGTCATATGCCTTGGTATCGTTGCCGGGCGAGATAATCGCATAGCCGTATGTTGGTTGCCTTCCGTCGCTTGGCCAATCGAACGTCGCGGAAACACGCATGCGTGCGCCACCGACGAGCGGCAGCACCGTGCCGGCATGCGCGCCATACGTGCGCGCCACAGCCGTCGACATGATCACACCGGAATTGTCCTTCCGTATCCCTGTCGCCGCGAATACCTGCGCGACATGTGCGCTTGCCTCGTATGTCGGAATCTCGGTCGCGGGCAATGACGCGATGCGCACGCGGTCGGACGACTGCCGGAGAGCGGCGGCGCCCAACACTCCGTTCGCGGAACGCAGCCCTTCGCAGGCCGCGCCGTCGATTCCTCCCTGCAAAGTGATCGCATAGGTGGAGGCACCTGATTCCTTCCATTTCCAGGCGTCGCCGATCAACCCCGTCATCTGCGTCAGGTCTGCGCACATGCATGCGACCGCGCATATCGACAGCAGCAGCCAGATAAGCGCGCATCGGCTCGTACCAGTGGCGACGTTGCGCCAAGTCTCACGCAGCACCGCTTTCAACCGCATCGGTTTCATTGGTAATCCTCCAAATCGATGACATCGGTGGCGGCGTCGCGCGTGCGATGATCATGCGTGGCGACCACCACGATCATGCCCTGTCTTGACAACGCGCCCAGTCGCGCATTCACCGTATCCGCCGTATGTACATCGAGTTGCGCGGTCGGCTCATCGACCAGCAGCAGATCGGCGCCCGACGCCACGCCACGCGCCAGCATGAGCCGTTGAGCCTCTCCTCCGGACAGCTCCCGGTATTCGCTGGACGCGCGCTCCGCCAGACCGAACTGGGCAAGCAGCTCGCGCGCGCATGCCTCCGCCTGCGGCACATCCAACCCCCGCGCAAGATAAGGCAGAGTCACATGGTCAATCACGCTTCGGCGCGCCACTCCGATGGGATTTTGGAACACCCAGCTGGTTTTCCCGATGTTCAGCCGCTGAATGGATCCTTCCGACGGTTTCACCCATCCCGCCAATATGGACAATAATGTGCTTTTGCCCGAACCGGAAGGCCCCACCAGCGCGTACACGCGATCGGGCCGCAGGTCAGCATTTAACGAACGGAACAGCCAAGTGTCTCCAGTGAATGTGTGACCGACATCGCGCAACGTCACCAGTTTTCCCGGCGTCCGCTCATCATCCCCCTTCATCAGAGGACCCGTGGAATCAACGGGATCACTCATCGGCATGGTTTGCCTCCTTGCGGATTCGTGCGCACTTTGCCCAATGCCGCGCCGGAATCGACCGTGGCCATTGAGCGCCCCAAACGGGAGCCGATCACGGTGACCGCGACGAGCTTGCCATCGGACACCACGCAGGCCTGTTCATCATGTTGCGCGTAGAAAGCGGTGGGTGGCAGCGACCATACATCGATTGGAGTTTTCAGGAGCCATTGCAGGGTGAAGGTCACATCCGACGCGCCGTCCGACGCGCTCTCGGAGGACTCAGCTGTGCCGGCCGCCTGCCGATAGGCGTCGCTGCCCAGCAATGCCGCCAGCGTCGACGAGTCGGTGATTGCCGTCGTTTGTTGCGGCATGTCGACCATTCGACCGTCCACGTCAAGCACCCGATCTCCTGCGACCACCTCGTCCTGCGGCATGGTTACGGATACCGATTGCGATTGCGAGTCGGTGGTCAACAGTTCGGATTTCACGTCGATTGATGCGCCGATGCCGGCAACGCAGGAACGGATCGTCACGGATTGCCCATCCAACCACACGTAAGCGTCTTTGGCTAGCGTCCACCCGTTGTCCTTGACCAGTCGTGCCGCGCCGACGGTATCGGCGAGCGCATTGTATGCGAGAATCGTGTCCCAGGTCATCGCATCGCCGTCGGGGGCCGCATATCCAAGCCGCCGCAGCTCGGCGTTCAGCGCCGCCACGTCGCGGCCTCGCATACCGGACTGCAGGTCGCGGAACGGCGGAACGGCGGTATGCAACGCCAGCAGCGGCACTTCATCCACCGCAATGAAGCTTGTTCCGGAATCGATGGTTTGTCCGGGCGCGCAACCATAGGCGGTGATGGTGCCCGATTTGGGCGAGGCCACGGTGCGCCCCGTTCCGGTATGGACCGTGACGGTGACGTCTCGAGCATCATCGAACCGGCTTTTCGCCGCAGTGATCGAACCGGAGGCCGTTGAGGATCGCAACGATTGGGGTATGGCCGGTCGGACCAGCAGGAATCCGCATCCGACGCCTGCCGCCAATGCGATGACTACCAACAACGCGACGACCGACATGGCCAATGGCTGACGTCGTCGCGTCGCCGGCCACCGCTTTCCATCCGCATCCGTCCGTCGGTTCCGAACATGCGACCATGCTCTGGCGGGTGTTTTGCCGCCCGCCATCACAATGCCCCACATTGTTCGATGATGGCCGCTTTGCGTTTGTCGTAGGCGGGATTGTCCTTGAGGGCGTATTTGCCGATCAGGTCATCGAAGCTCGTTCCGCCGGATTCGCCCATCGTCGCCAGCTCGTCGTAGGCGTCGGCGGTCACGGAGTCGTCCACGATGCCGTGTTTTTTCAGGCAGGCCAGTGTCTTGTCGTTCTGCTGGCGCGCGAGTTGGTCGGTATCGACGTTCTCGGGATTCTCCTTGAGGCTCAGATACAGGTCGACGATGTTCTTGTATTGGGTCTCATTCTGGCAGGCTTCGTCAGCGGCATTGGTGGCGGCAATCTCATCTTCGCTCAAGTTGCGCTTGTCAAGCGCGTTGTCTCCGTAGGACGGGCTGATCGACCCACCGGGGTATCGCGCCTCGCCGGTGTCCACTGTGATGCCTTTCGAGGTCAGGCATTGCGCGTAGCTGGAACCAAGCTGGACCAACTCCTCTTCCGTGATTTTGCCGTCCTCGAGAATCTGGGCGGCTTCAGTGCTACCGGAGTTCTTGATTTTTGCGATTTCGTCCCGATACGACGCGTCCGCGGCGTTGGCGTCCGCATCGCCGCTGATGGCGGACGCCTGGCCCCGTAACGACTGCTCTTGCTTCCGATCTCCTGCCGTGCCGCACGCGCCCAACGATATGCTCAAAGCAAGAACAGTCAGTATTGTCACGATTCGCCGTGGCCGTTGCATCCCGTGGCTTTGATATGTTCCATGCGTCATCGCAGTCCCCCGATCATGAACATCCGGTCATGCCGGACCATCCATCCTGTTGGTTACATGGTTAGTTACATAACTAACTAACCATGTAACCAACAATATCAACCGACACGCAATCGGTCAAATCGTTATAGAAAAGAGACGCACCACGAATATGCGAGACGGTATGGCGCGCACGGATGAGGCATGCGGAGCGACACCTACAGCGAGGCGGCCTGCACCAATCGCTTGGTGTACTCGTCCTGCGGATGGCCCAGCACCTGGTCCGTCGGGCCGACTTCGACCGCGCGCCCGTCGTGCAGGACCAGAATGCGGTCCGCGATGTGCTGCACCACGCCCAGATCGTGGGACACCATGATGATCGCCATATCGGGCTGCGATTCGCGAATCGCGACGAACGCGTCGAGGATCCGGACCCTTGCAGCCACGTCGATGGCGCTCATCGGCTCGTCGGCGAGCAACACCTTCGGCTTGTCCACGATGGCGCGGGCGATCGCGGCGCGCTGCGCCTGCCCTCCGGACAGGTCGACAGGGAAACGGTTGGCGAACGTTCCCGGATCGAGGCTCACCATTTCCAGCACTTCGGTCACACGTTCCGCGACGCGTTCCCGTGGCCAATCCGGATGATGCATTCGCAATGGCTCGCCTATGGATCGGCCGATGCGCCATCGCGGATCCAACGAATCGAACGGGCTTTGGAACACCAATCCGGACTGCAGGCGCAGACTGTGCGCCACGTCGCCACGGACCGGCTCGCCGCAGTATTCGACGCTGCCGCCGTCCGCGGATTCGAGCCCCAGCAGCACGCGGGTCAGCGTGGTCTTGCCCGACCCGGAGCCGCCGATCACGGCGAGGCACTCCCCCGCCCGTACATCCGCATCCACGCCGAACAGCACCTGACGGCGGTCATGTTTCGCGCCATACCATTTGTCGAGGCCGCGGCCGCGCAGCACCATTCCTTCGTTCACGTCAGTCATGGTCCGCCTCCTTTTGCGCGGGATTCCGCACGGATTCCCGCCCGGCATCCTGCCCTGCGTGCAACGACAACGCGCGGGCCGACCGGACCAGCCTGTGTCCCGCGTCGGTGCGCGGTTGGTCCAGAAGCGCGTCCGTATCGCCGGATTCCGCGATCCGCCCGCATTCAAGCACATAACAGCGTGTGGCGGCCCTGTTCAGCACCGCGAAATCGTGCGTGATGAACAGCATCGACGCGCCCGACTCGTCCACCAGCGACGTGAGCAGGTCCACGATCTGCCGTTGCGTGATCGAATCCAACGCGGTGGTCGGTTCGTCGGCGATGATCAGCCGTGGCGAGGTGACGAGCGCCGTGGCGATGCCGACGCGTTGGCGTTGGCCGCCCGACAGTTCATGCGGGTATTTCACCAGCACGTCCTCGCCGAGGCCGACCTTGGCAAGCACCGCTGTGACGCGTTCCGACCGTTCGGCGAGCGACAGATCGTAATGCAGGTACAGCGGAAGACCGACCTGCTGCGCCACGGTCATCACCGGATTCAACGCGGCGGACGGATTCTGGAACACCATGCCCACGTACCGTCCGCGCAGGTCGGCGACCGCTGCGTCCGACGCGCCGACAATCTGCGTACCACCCAATTCGACGCTGCCCGCCACCTGTGCGGTAGCCGGCAGCAGGCCCATCATGGCGCGGGCGATCATCGATTTGCCGGAACCGGACGAGCCGACCAAGCCGACACGTTCGCCGTCGGCGATGTCCAAATCGACATCATCGACGATCGGCTTGCCGTTGATGGCGATGTTCAGATGACGTATGACGGCGCTCATGCGGCCTCCCTCAACGCGGGATTGGTTAGCGGATCGAGCGCGTCGCGCAACGCGTCGCCGAACAGATTCAACGCGACCACCACCATCGTGACGACCAGGCCGGGCCATAGGACGGCCATGGGATAGATGCTGATGAATTTCACGGACGTGGACAGCGAATGCCCCCAACTGGGCACGCCGGCTCCGACGCCGACGCCCAGATACGTGAGTCCCGCCTCCGCCAGCAGCGAGGTGCCGGCGCTCATGGACAACTGCACGCACAATACCGGCAGCGTGTTCGGCACGATATGCGTGAAGAACACGCGGACGGAGCTTGCCCCCGACCATAATGCCGATTCGACGTATGCCGAATGTGCGGCGAGCAGTGCGGAGGGCCGTAGGATGCGTGCCAGGTTCAGCCCGTACGCGCAACCGCAGGCGGCGATGACCACCGCGGCGGACGCGCCGAACGGCACGGAAAGAATCAATGCGATGAGCACCGTCGGAATGGAGATCAGCGCGTCGACCACCACCACCGATGTGGACGCGAGCGCACCGGAACGCGATACCATGGCGGCGACCAGCAGCAGTCCGATCGCGGCGGCGACGATGACGGTGAGCACGGCGATCATGAGATTCGTGCGGGAGCCGGCCATCAGCCAGCTCAGCACGTCGGCACCGGTGCCGTCGGTGCCCAACGGGTGCGCTGCGGACGGGGAAGCCCACGCGTTGAATCCGTTGGTGTCGAGCAGCGAATACGGCGTCCATACGAAGGACAGGGCGGATACGAGCAGCCATGCTCCGATGACGATCAGCGCGTATTTGCCGCCGGCCTTGGCCCAGATGGTCGAAAGCACGGTTTTCATGGTGGCAGTGGATGTCACGTCGGTGACGGATCGCATGGGTCTCGACGTAGTTTGCGCGGACGACGCTGATTGCGAGGATGGTGCGGGTTTCGATGCGTTCATGCTTCCGCCTTTCCCGAAACGACGCCGGAATGCTTCAACCGCGGGTCGAGCGCGCGATGCGTCAGATCGACCACGAGACCCAGCAGCAGGAAGAACGCGGCCAGCAGGAACAGTTCGCTTTGCACTGCGATCAGGTCGCGGTTGCCGACGTCGGTGACCAGCATGGCGCCAAGACCCGGCAGGGCGAACAGGTTTTCCACCACCATCACGCCGGTGATCATTTGCGCGAAGGTCAGGCCGACCACCGACACCAGTTGCGCAGTGGCCAGACGCAACGCCACGCGCAATACCGCCTGTTTGCGGGTCATGCCGCAGGCCATGGCCATGTCCACCGCCTGCGATGAGGCCATATCCCCCACTGCGGCACGCGTGTAGCGCATGATGGACGCGCCGGCTGTGATGCCGGTGGTGAGCGCCGGCAGCAGCAGACAGGACAGGGCCTTTCCCGGCGTGGCCCAGCCGGTGTCGGGGAAGCCTTGCGCGGGCAGCAATCCCAACAGTCCCGTGCCACGGGAGAACAGCAGGATCAGCAGTAGGCCGCCCCACAATGCGGGCACCGCGCCGCCCACGATCGCAATGCCGTGGAACAGGCCGCGCAGCCGCGGATTGCGTGTCAGGACGGCCGCGCAGCCAAGCGGCAGGCCGATCGCCAGCGCGATCAGCAGGCTCAGCACAATCAGAGGGAACGTTACGGCGGCGCGCATGGCGACCTGCCGCGCGACCGGCCGTCCGCCGACTGCGGACACGCCGAGGTCGCCATGCAGCATGCCCGCCATCCAATCGCCATATTGTGCGACGAGCGGCCTGTCCAAGCCGAATTCGGCGCGCAGCGACGCAATGCGTTCGGGGGTGGCGTTCGTGCCGGCGATGACCGCGGCGACGTCTCCCGGCAATACGCGCAGCATCACGAACACCAGCGCGGACAGGCCCACCAAAGCCGCTACGAACAGCGCCAGCCGCTTTCCCACGAATCGCATGGAAATACCGTTCCCTTACTTATTCTTGGAGATCCGCCACAATGGCAGCACCGTCTGGCTGAGCTTGCTGGGGAAGCCCTGCACGTGCTTGTTGACGGCCACCGTCACGCGGTAGCCGAACAGCCAGTCCGCCGGCGCGTCCTCGCTTACGGCCTTCGCCGCCTGCTTCAGGTATTTCGCGCTGTCGGCCTCGTCGGTGGCTTCCAAAGCCTTGGCGTACAGTTTCTGCGCCTGCTTGCCGTCGTAATGGTAGTAGTAGTCCGGCGTGGTCCACTTGTAGAAGTCGTGGCTTTCGGCGTGGTCCACCAATGACAGCTCGTAGTCGCCGTTGGCGTGCACGTTCTGCAGCCATGTGGAGAATTCCACATAGTCGATCTTCAAATCGATGCCGATTTTGGCGAGCTGGCTCTTGAGCTGGTCGCCCAGTTCGGTGCCGTACGTGTTGGCGTAGGTGAGGGTGAGCCGCAACGGCTTGTCGGTGGTATAACCGGCTTCCTTCATGAGTTCCTTGGCCTTGTCCACGTTGTACGGGTACAGGCCGGTCAGGTCCTCGTAACCGGGGTCGACGGACGGGATCGGACCGCCGAGCGCGTAGTCGACGTTGCCTCGGGAGGCGATGATCTCCTTGTGGTTGATGGCGTAGCGGATGGCCTGGCGGACGCGCTTGTCCTTGAGTTTGGCGTTCGTGCAGTTGAAGGCGAGGACGAACTTGTCGCTGCCGTCGGCCGCGGACACCGTGTATGTGCTGGCATCCAATGATTTGGCGAGCGTGGCGTTCACCGGGGAAAGCACGTCGACGTCACCGCTTTTCAGCGCGTTGACGGCTGCGTTGTCGTCGGTGAGGAAGCGGATCACCACGTTCTGGGTGGCGGGCTTGTGCGCGGTTCCCCAATATTTCGCATTGGCTTTGAGCACCATTTTGCTGGCCGAGTCGAAGGATTCGACGGTATACGGGCCGGAGCCGACCGCTTCGGTTTTCGCGTTGTATTTGGCGTTTTTGTCAAACACGAGGCCAGGACGTCCGGTCAGATACCACAGCAGGTTGGAGTCGGGGGTGGAAAGGGTGAGCTTGACCGTGTTGGCGTCCACCGCTTCGGCCTTGTCGAGGCTGGCCACCTGGTTGGCGTTGTAGTACTGCTTCTCCTTGAGCTGGTTGATGGACCAGGCCACGTCGTCGGCGTCGAGCTTGTCGCCGTTGGAGAAGGTCATGTTCTGGTTGAGATGGAAGGTGTAGGTCTTGCCGTCCTTGGAAATGTCCCAGGATTTCGCGAGGCCCGGCTGCACTTTGTTGTCGGAGTCGCGCGACAGCAGCGCTTCGTAGACGTTGCCGATCAGCACCTGTTCGATGGCCGATCCGGACTGGTGGCGGATGTCGAGGCTGACCGGGGCGAGTTTGAGCCCGATGGTGACGGTGTCGGCTTTAGTTACGCCGGAAGTGTTCGCGTCATCGTTTTTGCCGCGCGTCACTGCAATGGCGACGATCACCGCGACGGCGGCGATGATGGCGATCAACGCGATAAGCCACTTCTTCGGGCCTTGCGATTTCGCGCCGTTCGACGATTTCGCACGCGCGTTCAGCGTGGCGTCGGTGCTTGCCGTGGACTGCGGCTGCCGTTCGTTCTCCTGTTTGGTTGCGTCGGCTTCGCCGTGCGCACCGGTAGGTGACGACATGGGATTTCTCCTCTTCGTATTTTCGATTATGTGTTGTGATTGCGGTTGACCGCCTGCGTGAGGTCGATCACCACGGCCTGATTCTACCGTCCGCCATACCCGCGGCCCGTTCGGATTCGCCCGCAAAGCGCGCGGAGGCTTCGGCCCGGTTATATACTTGACGCAGTCGCGGCAGGTCACAACGAGAAGGACGGTTGATCCATGGCGCATATTCTTTTGGGGGTCACCGGCAGCATCGCCGCGTTCAAGGCCTGCCATCTCGCCTCCGATTGGAGCAAGCAGGGGCATGAGGTGCGTGTGGTGATGACCGCCGCCGCACAGGAGTTCGTCACTCCCCTGACGTTCAGTTCCCTCACCCACACGCCGACACGCACGTCCATGTTCGCCGCCGGACATCGTCCCGGCGCTACGGCCGACGTGACGCCCGGACCGGACGGTCCGCTGCAGATCAGCCACGTGGCCGACGCGAAGTGGGCGGATCTGCTGGCAGTCGCTCCGGCGAGCGCCGATATCATCGCGAAAATCGCCTGCGGCATCGCCGATGACCAGCTGACCAGCACCATACTCGCGTACGACAAGGGACCGAAGATCCTGTGCCCCGCCATGAACGTGCATATGTATGACAACGCCGTGACGCAACGCAATCTCAATACCTGCCGTGAGCTCGGTTGGACGATTGTGGAGCCGGAAAGCGGCATGCTGGCCTGCGGCGACGCCGGCAAAGGGCGTATGGAGGAGCCGGCACGCATCGAAACGGCGGTGGAAGCGCTGCTGCTTGCGAATCGTCCGGAAAGTGAGCTGCCGCTTAAGGGACTTGCCGTGCTCGTCACCGCCGGCCCGACGCAGGAGCCGCTTGATCCGGTGCGGTTCCTCACCAACCATTCCACCGGCAAGATGGGGTATGCCTTGGCCGAACAGGCACGCGATCTGGGCGCGCAGGTGACGCTTGTGTCCGGTCCGGTGGCGTTGGACGCCCCGTATGGCGTGGATGTGGTCAATGTCACGACCGCACGGGATATGTTCGACGCGGTGACGGACCGGTTCGCGGACACGGACATCACCGTCATGGCCGCGGCCGTCGGCGATTTCCGTCCGGTCGAGCAGGCCCGGGACAAGATCAAGAAGAACGGGCGCAGCGGCATCGAACTCGAACTCACCTCGAATCCGGACATTCTGGCTTGGGCCGGCGAACATAAGCGGCCGGACCAGACATTGTGCGGATTCGCCATGGAGACGCGCGACCTCGAGGCCAACGCGGCGAAGAAGCTTAACGGCAAGCATTGCGACATGCTGGTGGCCAACAACCTGCGCACCCCCGGCGCCGGTTTCGCAGCGGACACGAACGTGGTGACGGTGCTGACGCCGGGCGAAACCGCAGACAGGCCAAGCATCGAACGGTGGAGCAAGATGGGCAAGGACGCACTTGCGAAACGTATTCTTGTCAAGCTCGCAGCCATGCGTGCGGACGGCGAACGGCGCTAACCGCAGCATTTTCGAATCGCAATAACCGTATCAATCGCAATAATCGCAATATTTCAACGGAACTTCCGCAAAACGCGAAGGAGAACGCAACATGCTTCTGATGGCTGTGGATATCGGCAACACGAACGTCGTGATCGGTTTCATCGACGATGGGCGCATCGCGGGCACGTACCGCATCACCACGAAGGCGAACCACACGTCCGACGAATACGGGCTGATGATCACGCAGTTCCTGGCTTTGAGCGGCTACAAGCCGGCGGATGTCGATGATGTGATCATTTCGTCCGTGGTGCCGAAGGTCATGCATTCGTTCCGTGCGAGCATCGTGAAGTTCCTCGACATCGATCCGATGATCGTGGGACCGGGCATCAAAACGGGACTCAACATCCGCATGGACAATCCGCAGAACATGGGCGCGGACTGCATCGCCGACTGCGCGGGCGCGTATTACGAATATGGCGGGCCCATTTTGGTCGCCGATTTCGGCACGGCCACCACGTTCAATTACGTCACCGGGGACGCGGCGGTGATTTCGGGACTGATCACCACCGGCATACGAACCGCGGCGGCCGCGTTGTGGGAGGGAACCGCGCAGCTGCCGGAAGTGGAGATCACCCGTCCGAAGTCGATTCTCGCCAAATCGACGAAACCGGCCATGCAGGCGGGCCTGTACTACAACTTCCTCGGCGGCATCGAACGCACGATCACGCAATTCCATCGGGAGATTGACGAGGACTTCCGCGTGGTGGCGACGGGCGGATTGAGCCGCGTGTTCGCCAACGACACGAACATGATCGACATTTACGATCCGGACCTGATTTTCAAGGGCATGCGGCACATCTACGACCGCAACGTCCGCTGATTCAAGAGCCAGCGACGGGAACCGGCGATCATAGCCCGGCAATCTGAAAACCGACGGCCTGCGGATAATGCGCTATCCGCAGGCCGCAATCGATTAAACCAATTACACAGACGCTATTGGATGGTGAAGCCCTGGTTGGCTCCGTATTCTTTCAGGTCCTTCTGCCATAGGGCTATGCCGCCCTTAAGTTTGATGCGGTCGGACGATTCGGTGTTCTTCAACGCATCGCCGATGTTGGAGGTGTCGGAGACCTGACCGCCTGCGGCGATGATGTTGAGCCTGTTCTGCTCTTTGCGCAGCAGGCTCGACCATTTGTAGGCCTTGCCCACCGTGGACCGGAAGTCGCTGCGCGCATACACTTCGAACGGCAGATACTGGTATCCGGTCGACACGTTCTCCGCGGCCTGGGACAGCACGCGGTTGTATTCCTGCCCGCCGAAATAGGGCACTTCGATGCCACGGTCGTCGGTCACCGTGGTCTTGCTGAGGAATTTCGAGTCGGATAGGGTGTTTTTGTCGGCTGGGAACGCGCCGCCATCCACGCGGGTTGTGATGCCTTTGGCATTGTGGCAGGCGTATTCGATGAAACGGTATGAGGCTTCGGGTTTGCGGGAACGTTGCAGCACGGCAAGGGCCGAACCGCCGTTTTCCGATGTGGTGGCCTTGCCGTCGGGCGTCGGCATCTGGGCCACGCGCCACAGGCCGGCCGCGCCGGGAATGTCGGACATGAGCAGCGAAGGCAGCCATGCGCCGGAGAACAGCGAGGCGACTTTGCCTTGTCCCACGGCCGATTTCCATCGATCCGACCATGACGTGAGGTTTGTTGCCACCAAACCCTCATCGATCATCTTCTGCCAGAATTCGGTGAATTCGCGGGTGCCTTTATCTTCGGTGAGTCTGATGGTCACGTTCTTGCCATCGTTGGACGTGGAGAACGGGCGTCCGCCGGCGAGCCAGATCATCGTGTCGTAGAAGCTGGCGTCGCCGGAATCGGCGGTGATGTACACGCCGATTTTCTTGAGTTTTTTGGCGGCCTCGTAGTAGTCGTCCCATGTGCGGATCTTGGACGCGTCCACGCCAACCTGTTCGAACACGCTGTTGTTATAGAAGAAGGCCATCGGGCCGGAGTCCATGGGAAGCCCGTACACCCGTCCGTTGAGCTGCACCGACGCCCAGGTGCCGGGCGTGTAGAAATCGACATAGCCTTCGGTTCTGCCGGTGATGGGCACGAGCTGGCTGCTGACCGCGTACTGGCGCAATGCGTAATATTCCAGCTGCACCACGTCGGGAATGCCGTAACCGTCTTGGATGGCGTTGTTGAGTTTGTCGTAACCGCTGGTGTTCTTCCAAACCACGCGGATGTCGGGATTGTCTTTTTCGAAGCCGGCGATGACCTGTTTCATGCTCGGCTCCCACGACCATACGGTGATCTGTGTGCGTGTGTCCGTATTGGCCCCGCATGAGGCGGCGCTGGCCGCCATGACGCCCGCGCAGCAGATGGCGATGAGCTGCTTCACCAGTTTCGCCGATTTCAGCACCACGCCCACGGACCTCCGTTTTGTATTTCGCCTGCGATTACCACCATAAGATTATACGGGTCATGCGGAAGCCACGCACAAGCCTGGAAAGACTCCCCATATCCACCCAAATACGCCGAATGCGGAAGAACCGCTCCGGAAGCGAACTTCCAAAGCGGTTCCCTGCGATATCGCATCGGCGGCTAAGCCGGTACGCAATCAAGCTTCGATGCCGAGCTTGGCGCGTTCCTTCTTGGAATACATGAAGGCCGGCAGCTGACGGCCCTGCTTGAGCCAGGCATGGTATTCGGCGGTGGCCGCGAACTCCACATCGGACGCGGAGTTCAGGCAGGTTTCCACGGAATCCTGGATGACGCCGATGATGAAGCCGACGCCCACCACCTGCATGGCGATGTCGTTGCTGATGCCGAACAGTGAGCAGGCCATCGGGATGAGCAGCAGCGAGCCGCCTGCCACGCCGGACGCGCCGCATGCGCCGAGCGCGGAGACCACGGACAGCAGGATGGCCGCCGGCAGGGAGATCTGGATGCCGAGCGTGTTGGCGGCAGCCATGGCCATGATGGTGATGGTGATGGCCGCGCCGTTCATGTTGATGGTGGCGCCCAGCGGAATGGACACGGAGTACATGTCCTTGTCAAGCCCGAGCTTCTCGCACAGCTGCATGTTGACGGGGATGTTCGCAGCGGAGGAGCGGGTGAAGAACGCGGTCAGGCCGGATTCCTTGAAGCAGCGGTAGACCAGCGGGTACGGGTTGCGGCGCAGGAAGATGAAGATGACGAGCGGGCCGAACACGAGCACCATGAGCAGCATGGTGCCGACGAGCAGGAGCAGCAGGCTGCCGTACTTGGTGAACGCGGACAGGCCGTTGTCGGCCACGTTGGTGAACACGAGGCCCATGATGCCGAACGGGGCGAGGTTGATGACCCAGCGGATCACCTGGGACACGGCGTCGGCCACGTTGGCCATGAACGCTTTGGAGCTTTCGTTGGCGATGGACTTCATGGCGAGTCCGAACAGGCAGGCCCACATCAGGATGCAGATGTAGTTGCCGTCGATGATGGCCTGGATCGGATTGGCCACGATGTTGGTCAGCAGCGTCTGGATGACTTCGGAAAGGCCTTGCGGCACCACGTCGGCTTTGGCGGCCTTGCCCAAGGACAGGGTCTGCGGGAATAGACGGGAGGTCAGCACGGCCACGACCGCTGCCAGGAACGTGGTGAACAGGTACAGGAACAGCACGGTGCCGAAACGGCGGTCGAGTTTCGACGTGCCCTGCGCAAGGGCGCTGGCCACCAGTACGAACACCAGAATCGGTGCCACGGCCTTCAACGCGGCCACGAACAGGGTGCCGAATTCGCCGATCCAGGTCACGTGGGGCATGGTCAATGCCAGCACGGTGCCGATGATCAGGCCGACGATGATACGGACGATCAGCGATGCGCCGTTGTAGATGTCGGCGACGCCGCGGACGGCTTTCGAGATTTTACCCATGGTTCTCTCTTACTCTCGTGATGCCGGAAACGCTCCGGCAAGTCAACAGAACGCCATGATAATCGGGCGTGTCGGACGAGATAGGGGAATGTCCAAAATCGTGGGTTTCTATAAGCCCGCGCCCAACGGCACGTGCGATACGAATCGACGTGGCTCGCCGTTGAGCGGGTCATCGAATCGCAGTTCGCGCGCCACCAATTCCAAGGGTTGCGAGAAGTCGTCGTACGCGCGCTGCACGATGTCCGGGTAGAAATCATCGCCCAATATCGCCAGTCCGAGCGAATTCATATGCACGCGCAACTGGTGCGTCTTGCCGGTTTTCGGATGCAGCGTGTAATTCACGTACGGTCTGCCGGCAACGAAGCGGATGCCGCTTCCCCGTTCGATCAGCGTTTCCGCGTTGGGCACGTCGGCGCTTTCGTACGCCTGCAATCGTCCGCGATCCTTGTTGATATGCGACCTGCGTACCAGCGGAAACGGCAGGTGCCGGTCGATGCGCACCGCCGTTCCATATCGCGGCCGCTGCGTCGGGGCGAGCGGTGCCAGGCATTCGTAGGTTTTGACGGTTTTGCGATTTTGGAACAGCATCTGGTACGCGCCTCGCGCAGACGGATTACGTACGAACACGACGACGCCTGCGGTCAGTCGGTCCAAACGGTGCGCCGGCGTGATGTTCGGCTCGTCGTACCGCTCGCACAACCGGACCAGCGCGGTTTCGCGATACCACATGCCGCGTGGCGTGGTGGCGAGGAAATGCGGCTTGTCGATGACGATGATGTTCTCGTCCTCGTACAGAACCTCATATTCGAAGGGAATATGAGGTTCCTCGAGCACGTAACGGTGCCTGCGTTCGTCACTCAACGGTGACTGACTTGGCGAGGTTGCGCGGCTTGTCCACGTCGTAGTTCTTAAGCTTGGCCATATCCATGGCGAACAGCTGCAGCGGCACCACGTCCACCAGCGGGCTCATCAGCGTCGGGCATGCGGGACGCCAGAAGACCACGTCGGCGTAACGTTCCACGTCCGGATCGTGTTCCTCGGCCACGGCGATGATGTAGGCGCCACGGGCCTTGACCTCTTCGATGCCGGAGATGACTTTGGAGTGCAGCACGTTGCGTCCGCGCGCGGGCGGCACGATGAACACGACCGGCTCGCCCTCGTCGACCAGCGCGATCGGACCATGCTTGAGCTCTCCCGCGGCGAAGCCCTCGGTGAAGGTGTAGGCGATCTCCTTGAGCTTCAACGCGCCTTCCATGGCGACCGGATACCCCACATGACGTCCGAGGAACAGGAAGGACTTCGCGTCCACCATCTGCTTGGCGGCTTCCTGCACGGTCTTGGTCTGGGTGTCGAGGACCCACTGGATCTTGCGGGGCATGTCCTTCAGAGATTCCAAAGTCTGGGCGATTTCGTCTCGATACATGGCACCCTTGACTTGGGCCAGATACAGGCCGAGCACGTATGCGGCGGTGATCTGCGCCACGAACGCCTTGGTGGAGGCGACCGCCACTTCCGGACCGGCGTGGGTGTAGAGCACCGCGTCAGATTCGCGTGGGATGGACGCGCCCTGCGTGTTGCAGATGGCCAATACCTTGGAGCCCTGTTCACGCGCGTGGCGCAACGCCATCAGCGTGTCCATGGTCTCGCCGGACTGCGAAATGGCCACCACCAACGTTCGGGGGGTGAGGATCGGGTCACGGTAGCGGAATTCGTGGGCGAGTTCCACTTCTACCGGAATGCGCACCCAATGCTCGATGGCGTATTTGGCCACCATGCCCGCGTACGCGGCCGTGCCGCAGGCGATGACGATGATCTTGTCGATGGCTTTGAAATCATGCTCGTCGATGCGCACCTCATCGAGGTTGATGTTGCCGTTCTCGTCGAGACGCCCCAGCAGAGTGCGCTGCACGGCGGCCGGATCCTCATGGATCTCCTTGTCCATGAAGGAGTCCCAACCGCCCTTTTCGGCGGCGGACGCATCCCAGTCCACGGTGTAGGTCTTCGGATCGGGCACGATGTTGCCCATGAAGTCGGAGACGACGACCTTGTCTGCGGACACCATCACGGCCTGGTCCTGGTCGATTTCCATGGCGCGCTTGGTGTAGGCCACGAACGCGGCCACGTCGGAGCCGAGGAAGTTCTCGCCTTCGCCAAGACCGACCACCAGCGGCGAATCGTGACGGGCGCCGACCACGATGTCCGGCTGGCGCACATCGGTGGCGAGGATGGTGAACGCGCCTTCCAGCATGCGTGCGAGACGGCGGACGGCCTTGAACAGGTCAGGCTTGCCGGTCTCTTCGATGATCTTGTCGCTGATCTTGCCCAGCAGCTTCGCCGCGACCTCCGTATCGGTTTCGGAAACGAAATGGTAGCCTTCCGTCTGCAGGTCGAGACGCAGCTGGGACGCGTTTTCGATGATGCCGTTGTGGATGATGGCCACTTTGCCGTCACGCGAGGTGTGCGGATGCGCGTTGGTGTCGTTCGGCACGCCGTTGGTGGCCCAACGGGTGTGGCCGATGCCCACGGTGGCTTCCGGCATCGGATCGCGTTCGATGTCCTGCACCAGGTTGGCGAGACGGCCGGCCTTCTTACGCACCGCCACATGGTCCATGCCGGGCGCGGTCAACGCCACGCCGGCCGAATCATATCCACGGTATTCCAATCGCTGAAGACCCTGGAGGCAGACCTCCAAGGGTTTGCCGCACGCGGTCCGAACATTTCCTGCATATCCTACGATTCCACACATAGCTCCTTAGCCTATCGGGTAAGGATGTCAATCATGAAACCAAGCCGCGCGTCCTTACAAATCTTTGCCATATATGCGAAATCCCCCCCCCAGGGAAATCGTGCGAACCAGTGGCGCACGCAACGCGCCCATCGTCGGCAGCAAAAAGAAAACCCAACCACCGGACGTCTGCGGACGCTTGACGTCAGTGGATTGGGAATTTACGGCAGTACGACAGCCTTACTTGCTACAGGACGTGCTGCAAGAAGTCCTTAAACCTCGACTCCTTCGGATGGTCGATGATCTCCGGTCCGCCCTGTTCGACGACCACGCCACCGTCCATGAAGACGATCTGGTCGGCGACCTCGCGCGCGAAGCCGATCTCATGGGTGACGACCACCATGGTCATGCCTTCCTTGGCGAGGTCGAGCATGACGTTGAGCACTTCGCCGACGAGTTCCGGATCGAGCGCGGATGTCGGTTCGTCGAACAGCATGATCTCCGGCTTCATGGCAAGCGCGCGGGCGATGGCCACGCGCTGCTGCTGGCCGCCGGACAGCTGTGCCGGATAGTAGTCGAGACGCTCCCCCATGCCGACGCGGTTCAGCTCCTGAATGGCGAGTTCGCGGGCTTCCTTCTTGTCCATGTGCTTGACGTGGACCGGAGCCTCCATGACGTTTTCAAGAGCCGTCATGTGCGGGAACAGGTTGAAGCGCTGGAACACCATGCCGAGTTTGGAACGCTGTTCGGCCACTTCCTTGTCGTTCAGGGTCTGCAGCACACGTTCGCCGCCCTTGTCGACGTACTTGTAGCCGATCATTTCGCCGTCGACGTCGATTTCGCCGCCGGTCAGGGTTTCCAGCTGGTTGATCAGACGCAGGAACGTGGATTTGCCGGAACCGGACGGTCCGAGAATCACGGTGACGGTGCCGGGCATGACGGTCATGTCGATGCCTTTGAGCACGTGCAGGTTGCCGAAGGCCTTGTGCACCTGGGTCGCCTTGACGGCGGGAACGATTTCGTTGGTTGTGATTTCGCTCATGGTCATTCCCCTCACGCGGTCATTCCCGCGAACGTGGCTTCGTTCTGCTTGTCGACGTCATCCTTGGGTTCGCCGAAGGTCTTGCCCGGCAGCGGCGTGCGCTTACCGCGGGCTCCGGCGGGACGGGCGTCAAAGCCCTTGCCGAAGTGCTTTTCAAGTCGCGACTGGATGACCATCAGGATGGAGGTGATGACCAGATACCAGATGCAGGCCACGATCAGCAGCGGAATCGGCTTGTACAGACGGGTCGCGATCGCCGTGGTGGCGAACTGCAGTTCCAGCGTGAACGGCACGGCGTTGACAAGCGACGTGGTCTTCAGCATGCCGATGAACTCGTTGCCGGTCGGCGGGATGATGATGCGCATGGCCTGCGGCAGCACGATGCGACGCATGATGAGCGTGCGCTTCATGCCGAGGGCCTTTGCGGCTTCCGTCTGCCCCGGATCGACGGCCTCGAGGCCGGCGCGCACGATTTCGGCCAGGTAGGCGGCTTCGTTCAGGGCCAAGCCCAGCCATGCGGCGTTGAACGCGGTGATGACAGACTGGGAGTCAATGCTCCAGAATTCGATTGAGGTGAACGGGATGCCCACGCCGATACGCGGCACCAGCACCGCGAACAGACCCCAGAAGACCAGCTGCGTGTACACAGGGGTTCCACGGAAGAACCAGATGTAGAACCAGCTCACGCCGCGCAGCACCGGGTTGATGGATTTGCGCATGACCGCCAGAATGACCGCCAGAATGATGGCGATGACCATCGAGATGACGGTCAGCAGCAGCGTGTACTTGATGCCTTCCAGTACGTTCTCGTTGAACAGGTATTTCCAGACCACATTCCATTCGAAACGCGGATTGGTGACCAAAGCCTGCACCAGCATCGCGGCGAAGAGCGCGACGATGATGGCCGCCACGATCGGACCCGTACGCTTGACAGGCAAGGCTTTAATGCGATTGGGAATATCGAGGCCGTCGCCGTCGACTTGTTTCTTCGCCATGATGCTGTTTCCTTTTTCTATCTATCTGATGAGATCAGTTGAGGTCGGTCGGATTGATCTCAGCCTTGTCGAGAGCGCCGGACTCGACGCCCCAATGCTTGAGGATCTTCATGTACGTGCCGTCATCCATCAGCTTCTGCACGGCCTTCTGCACGGCCTCGTCGAGCTGCTGGTCGCCCTTCTTGATGGCGATGCCCTGCTTGGCCACGCCTTCAACGTCGCCGAGGGCCTCAAGCTGGCCGTCGGTCTGGGAGATCGCGTAGCCGGCGACCGGCGAATCGGCGTAGAACACGTCGGCCTTACCGGTGGCCACTGCGGTGGCGGCTTCGGCCTGACGCTTGTAGGACATCACTTCGGCCTTCTTGTCGGCCTTGCAGCCCTTGGCGATCTTGTTGGCCTCGTCCTCCTGGACGGTGCCGGTCTGCACTGCGATCTTCGCGCCGCACATGTCGGAGGTGTCGAGCTTCTTCGGGTTGCCCTTCTGCACGGCCCACGTGGAGCCGGCGCGGTAGTAGCTCACGAAGTCGACGGACTGCAGACGCTCTTCGGTGATGGTCATGGCGGTGATGCCCAGATCGTACTTGGAGCCGATGGACGGGACGATGGTGTCGAACATGGAGGAGACGATCTTCGGCTTCAGGCCCAGCGTCTGGGCGATGGCCTTGGACATGTCCACATCGTAGCCGACCGGCGTCTTGCCGTCTTCGGCGTAGAATTCGGCCGGAGCATAGGACAGTTCCATGCCGACGGACAGCTCGCCGTCCTTGACGGTCTTCGCGGAGGCGGCCAGCTTGGCCAGCTCGTCATCCTTCTTGATGGTGCTCACATCGTAACCAACGGTGGTGTTCTTCGCCTTCGAGTCGCTTTTGGCGTCACCGGAATCCGTGGTGCCGCATGCGGCGACGGAGAACATCATGGCCGCGCTCAGCGCGAGAGCGGCAAACGATTTGAATTTCAACGACATAGTGGGTTCTCCTTCTATTCTCTTCCCATCCACTGAACGGTAATCGTCCATTTGCCAATCAGACGTCCAGTATTCCAAAGGCACACGATAAAACCGCAATGCTACGCCGACGTTAATCGGCAAAAAGCGTAGGGGCATCGATCTATATACGTCCGATGCCCCTACGCCCGCAGCGTCAGTGCGCCGATCAGCCCAAATCGGTCGGGTTGATCTCGGCCTTGTCGACGGCGCCGGATTCGACGCCCCAATGCTTGAGGATCTTCATGTACGTGCCGTCATCCATCAGCTTCT
>OMDE01000041.1_pt1 | contig 40518 bp, 17 predicted proteins | sample 1645171 | NCBI WGS metagenome assembly OMDE01 (sample SAMEA103958129, study PRJEB25191) | human gut metagenome
GTGAAGAAGTAGAAGGATGCGTCGGGGGCATGTTCGAGAGTGGTTTGCGCGAGGTTGGGATTGTCGTCGATGTCAGGGTCGATGCCGCTGCAGCCATCGAGAAATTCCGTGGCGTTGCGCGGAATGGCGTGCGTGGAACCGGCATGCGCGGTGACTGGCCGGTTCTGCTGCAGGCATTGCACGCCGATGGAGGCGTGGACGGATACGGCCAGTTCGAATTCCTGGGAATCGATGTAATCATCCGGGTTCACGCTGATGGTCAGAGCGGTGTCGGTACGGCGGGTGGCTTCGTATTGGCGGATCATAAGCGATCCGGTTTTCGCGGAGCTGAGCCAATGCACGTTGCGTACGTCATCGCCGGGCTCGTATTCGCGCAGGCCGTAGAAGTCGAGGTCGTCGTCGACGATTTCGCCGCTTGGCTGACCTTCCAAATCGCGTGGAATGCCGGCGTTCAGGGTGCTGAGCAGCACGGTCTGCGGATGAATGAACACGTTGATCTGGTCCACGAGTTTCTTTTCGTGGCGGATCAGACCGAACGGGTCGCCTTTGCGGATGGATAGCGGGCCGATGGGCAGCACCGCGCGGCTGACGGCGGTGAATTCCACAGTCGTCTGGCGTGACTGGCCTGCGGCGAGCATGGGAATGGCGAACCGTTCGTGGTTGTCTCCGATGGGCAGGTCGCCGCGCGCCGACGTGGTGGGGGTGCGGCCCGGATTGTCCACGCAGACGTCGACTTTCACCGTGTCTGACACCGTGACGCGTCTGCTGGACACGTCGATGGTGGCTTGGAACGAGGTGTTGCCAAGGGAAAGCATGACCGCCGCGGCCAGCATGACCGCGAACACCACCGCCATGGCCAGCAGCTCATGCCACCCCAGCAGGACGAACGCCACCAGCGAGGCGACGGCGAGCGCCGCCACCGCCCAGCCAAGCGGCGACACGTATGAGGTGGCCAGTCGCTTGATGCGATGTTTGAGGCGGCGTAGGGATCGTTGGATGGTCCGTCTGCGCTGCACTGTGTGCGAATGCCGCATTCCTTGACCTTTCGGATTGTGTGGTGCGTATGCCGGGGTGGATTGTGTTTCAGGCGTTGGCGCCCAGGGTTGGGGCCGGCACGTCTTCGAGGATCTGGCCGATCATCTGTTCGGGGGTGTTTCCGGCGAAGGTGGCTTCGGCGGTGAGGGTGATGCGGTGCGCGAGCACGGGTACGGCGAGGTTTTTGACGTCGTCGGGCACTACGTAGCCGCGGTTGTCGGAGGCGGCCCATACGCGCGCGCAGCGGGTCAAGGCGAGCGCGCCTCGCATGGAGGAGCCGACTTGGATGCGTTCGTTGTGGCGGGTGGCTTCCACCAGTCGCACGATGTATTCGAGGATCGCGTCGTCGAGATGCACGGTTTCGCTGATGTTGCGCATGCGCAGCACGTCTTCGCCGGTGAGCACCGGATGCACGGTGGCGGCGCGGTCGGTGACGTTGACCTGTTTCAGGATGTTGACGCTCACGTCGTGGCTTGGATAGCCGATGGTGGTTTTGATGAGGAAACGGTCCATCTGCGCTTCCGGCAGCTTGTAGGTGCCGAGCTGTTCGATCGGGTTCTGGGTGGCGATGACCATGAACGGCTGCGGCACCGGGTGGGTGACGCCGTCGACGGTGACCTTCTGCTCTTCCATGACTTCGAGCAGTGCGGACTGTGTTTTCGGTGAGGCGCGGTTGATTTCGTCGGCGAGCACGATGGACGCGAAGATCGGGCCTTCGCGGTATTCGAATTCGCCGCGCTTCTGGTCGTAGTAGGTGACGCCGACCACGTCGGACGGCAGCAGGTCCGGGGTGAACTGGATACGTTTGAACGACATGTCGATGGAGTTGGCAAGGCCTCGCGCCAGCTGGGTTTTGCCGGTGCCCGGGTTGTCTTCGAGCAGGATGTGCCCGCCGACCACCATGGCTGTGGCGCATTGGCGGATGGGTGCTTCCTTGCCGACCACGACCTGGGAGACGTTGTCTACGAGCTTGGCGAACTTCTCATGGAATTCGGTGATGTCTTTGCTGGGTGCGGTCATCATGGACGTGTCGACGACCGGCTGGGATTGTTTGACGGGCTGTACAGGCTGGCTGGGCTGTACAGGCTGGCTGGGCTGGACGGGTTGGGTTGGCTGGACGGGCTGCTGCGCGGGCATTGCGACTGCCGGATTGGCGGCCGGTTGGCGAAGGTTCTGCGGCATCGGCTGACGGAACCGCGGCTGGTTCGGCGTTGCCGGGGCGGACTGTTGCGGCAACGCCGGTTGGGTGGTGCCGTGCGCGCTCAGCAGCGTGCCCTCCGGATCCTCATCGGCTTGCGGCTGCTCCGGCAGATTCGGCGTGTGGAACGCCGGCTGCTGCTGGCCGGGTTGGCTGGGAACGCTTGGATTATGGCCGATGGAACCCAGCTGGGTGGCATCATCGAAATCGTTGCTCATGGGTTGCTCCTTGCTTGTTGTGTTGCTCGTGTGGATGGTTCGTTGTGTTTGCGATTGCTGTGATCGTCCGTTTCACCATCTGGCGTAGTAGGCCAGGCCGCGGATCCAAGGCTTGGATGCGCCGTCGACGGTGGACAGGGCGACGGAGGATGCCACAGGCCGGTCATTCCGCGTGGCCGCTTCGCCTTCCGTGGACGCGTCAGAATCCGATGGCTCCGACGGTTTTGATGGTTCTGAAGGTTCCGACGGTTCGGGTTTCGGCGTGGGAGTCTTGTACCTGTCATGGTCCAGCAGTGTGCCGCCATTGTCCTCGTTGTTGAGCGCGGTGTCGGTGCCCACCACCTTCGCCTTCCACGCGTAATCGGCTCCGGTCGGCAGCACGTCCTTGACGTTCAGTTTGTCGGAGCCCAATGCCCAGGCGACGTCATAGGATTTGCCGTCCGCGGTGAAGGTGATCACGGTTTTGCCGGGCTGGCCGTACATGTTCACCGATCCGCCGCTGACCTTGATGATGTTCGGATCATTGGCGTCCCACGTCAGCATCGGCGCCTTGACGGCGGCCTTCACCTTGCGGACGTATGCCGGATCGGCCCTGCCGGACTTGGAGGTGCTTGCCGCGCCATTGAAATGCTGCGTGACGGAACCCGAGGAACAGGACTGCCATTCCTTGAGCGGGAAATCGTGCGATCGTTCGGAAGCGCCGGCATGGTAGGAGCCGAGTCCGTCCGCGCTCACCGTGAACCCGTCGGCGTGGCCGTTCTCCTTCCAACTGACTACGCACACGTCGTCATGCCCCTTGACGCTGACCGATTCGGGCGCCTTCACCGCGTATTTCGGTGTGAAACGTACGGTCGAATCGTCGCTGGTCGTTTTCTCCTTGCCGACCACCGCCGCCTTGATGGTGTATTCCCTGGTGTTGAGATCATGATCCGGAATCTTGAAATCGTAGGATCCGGAACATCCGTCGATGCTTGCGCTGACATCTCCGGAAATCTCGACGGCCTTGCATCCCGCGTTGCGGGTGTTGCCCACGGATTCGACGGTGACGGTTCCCGTGGTGTCGTCGTTCGTCACGGAGATCTTCGGCGCATCGGGCTTGCCCCACGGCTTGACAGCGTCGGACGCCTTGGACGGTTGGCTCCAATTCACCTTGTTGTGGGCGCGTACCGTCGCCGTGTACGAGTCGCCGTCGGAAATCGCGTTGTTATCGAAAACAAAATCGATTCCGGTGGAATTTGTCGTCTGCTTGGACGGCGCGTTCCTGCCGGACAAAGTCACCTCGTAATTGTCCACCGACGAGAAATTGCCGTCCGGAGCCTTCCACGTGACGCTCACCGTGTTGCCCTTCACACTGGCCGTCACATCCGTCGGCGCATCAGGCAGCTTGTCTGGCGTGCCCTCGACGGCGTTGGAATCCTTGGACCAGCCGACCTCGTTCCTAGCCTGCACCTTGAACGAGTAGGTCTTGCCGTTCTTCAACCCGTCGATGAGACAGGAGGTTTTCTGCCCGCACGAGCGCTCGCCGGACGCGTCTCCGCCCCACATCACCTTGTATTCGGTGATCGGGCTGCCGTTGGCCGAACCGGCCGTCCAGCTCAGATTCACGGCGCCATCCTGCGGGTCGCCGGACACCGCGGAAAGCAGCGGCGCATCAGGTTTGTCCATCACCGAAACGCTGATGGTGCCGGTCACTTCACGTTCCTTTGTTTTGGTGGCGTCGCGCACGGTGACGACTACCTTGTTGGTGTTCGCGCCGATGTCGGAAGCCGCCCTGATGGACACCACGCCGTTGGACGGGCAATCCACCGTCAGCTTCGACGCGCCATCGGACGTGCATCCGGTCACCGTCAGCGGAGTGTCGGGGAACGGATTGTACGCGTCGGACAGCAGATTCACCTGCTCGCTGGAACCGGCCTTGATTTTCACGGTCTTCTCGGTGACACGGGCGAGCGGCCTGTTGGACGCGGTGACGCGCACGGTCATACCGGCGCTCACCGTACCCTTCGCATATTTGATCGAGACGGGCACGCTCACTGTGGTGCCCGGCGTGGCCGTCTTGTCCGCGGACACGGTCAACGTGCCGGAGGGAGACACTCTGGCATCCACACTGCCGGAATTCACGCCGCCGGAATACGAGTACTGCTTCTCATCCTCGTACAGGCCCGACGCCGAATGGGTCAGCGCCGTCAGATCGATGGTAGTGGCCTTCTCGCCGGCCACCACATCGACGGTGGAGGATGAGAACGTCGGCGGCGGAACCTCACGTCCGATCACCGTGATCGGAAGCGTGAGCACCGCCGAATTGACGATCTTCACCTTGTCGTTCTTGTCTCGCTTGCCGTCCACCGCGGTGAAGGTGATGGACGCGGGACCCGCGTAATCCTTCGGCGCGGTGAACCTCAACGTCTGGTCGTTGACGTACAGGTCGCCGTCCGCGGCCTTCGTGGCGCTCACCGAATCGGCGCCGTCCACATACGCGGTCTTGCCCGCGCCCACACGCACGTAGTCGGCGATGTTGATGGTGATGGTCTCACGCGCATTGACCTTCAACGCCGGCGCCTTCGGACGCAGAACCGGCGGAAACACGCCATATGCGGGCACTTGGATGAACGCGGTGGACGTGATGCCGTACGTCGTGTTCGTGACGGTGTACGGCACCGCGCGCGCCTCATCGGTCAGATCAACGGTGATGATGGTGGAATCCTTGCCGCCCTTGACATGCGCATGGTCGGTCGCGGAAGGATCCACGCCCACCTGAAGCTCGTCGGCGGTGCCGGACGGATTGGCGATCCACTGCGAAACGTCCACGTCCACGGATTTCTTGTCGATCGTGGCGGCGGCCGGAACACGGTAATCGTACGCGGTCGGCGGGTCGATGGCGGCGTTCTCGTCGACATTCACCGTCAACGTCGCCGAATCGGACAGGCCAGCCTTGTCCTTGACGGTGTAGACCACGTAATACGTGCCCGCCTGCTTCGGCGTGGTGAACGACAGCATGTTGTCGACGACCTGAATGCCGCCGATGCCTTGCGATTCCACGTCCTTGGACACGGTCAGATCAGTATTGTCCCCGGAAATGTCGTTCTGCGCCACCGGCACGGTGGCCGCGGTGTTCGGACGCAGCGTGATCTCGTCGTCGCGCGCGTACACACCCGAATCGGCTCCGGATTTGAACACGCCCACACGCACCTGCGCGGTGGCCCTCTGACCGGTCCAATCCTCCACGGCGTAGGAGAAGGTGTCCGTTCCGGACGAATCGGCATACGCCTCATACACCAGATACGTGGCGCCCACCTCGCTGATACGGCCCAGTTTCGGCGCTTTGTTGCCCAAGCCGAGCAGCTGCACGTCATCGCCGTCAGCGTCGATGCCGGTGAGCGTGATCGGAATCTGCACCTTCTGACCGGCCGCCACCTGCGCCTCGACGTCGGACGGTGTCGGAGCCGCCTTGTTGGACGCGTCCTTCTGATGCACGTTGATGGTGATGGTGGCCGAGGCCGCGTTGCCGAGATTGTCCTTCACCGTGTAGGTGACGGGGAAGGAGCCGGTTTGTCTGGTGGCCTGATAGCGCACGGTGTCGCCGGACACGAACACCAGACCCTTGAACGTGTTCTTGTCATACTGCAAGTCGTTCTGCAGGCTCACCGTGGTGCCGTCGGAATACGTGACATGGTCGAGCACGTCCACGGACACGATGCCTTCGGTGCGCACCTGTGTGGTGATGTTCTCGGCCTTCGGCACGGAATTCGACGTGGTCAGCGCCGGCGGCTGCAGGACGATGACGCCGGTCGACGATCCGGCCGCGTTGGCCACGGTGTAGGAGATCCGCACCGGCTCGGTAGGCACCTGACGCGCGGTGATATAGACGCGCTTGTTGCTCACCACACCGGTTTTGATGCCGCTTTGCGCGTCCGCGGTGACGCTGGTCACCGACAGCACGCCGCCCATCGGGTCGACGTCGTTGGCAAGCGGCTCCACGATCGCGGTATTGTCCGCACCGAGCAGCGCCACATCGTTCGCCGCGATCGGCTTGGCGGCGTCTCCGGCCACCGCCTGCACCTCCACACGAGCCAGACCGGTCGACGGAATGGAACCCTGCGTGATGGTGTACGGCACATAGTAGGTGCCGGGATTGGAGGCGGTGAACGTGATCGACATGTCGGTGGCGTTCATGGTGGTGGCCGCGCCGGACGGCGTCTCCACCGCGGTCAATTCGGCCGGTTCGACGGACGTGCCGTGCACGTACGGTTTGAGCGCGATGGTGGTGCGGGTGTCGGGCGTGGTCTGTTTGACCACGGGGTCGATGACCGCGCCCAGCGTGTTCGCCGGTTTCACGGAGAAGTAGATCATGCCGGTGCCGGTCTGCTGGCCGTCGGACACCGTGACCTCGATGCCCGCCCTGCCGGACGACATCGAACCGGCGTTGAAGACCAATTGTCCGTCGGCTCGCGTGGACACCGTCACCTGATCGGTGTTCTGCGGCGATGCCGACACCAAGGTCAGCGGATCGCCGTCGGGGTCGGAGAAGCTGCCCAACGCGTTCGCGGTGTACGAAGCACCCTGCTCCACGTCGATTTCCGGCGGAGTGTCGCTCTGCAGCGGCGCATGGTCGTCGCCGCCGGCCAGCGTGAGCGACACGGTGGCGCTGGACGTCTGCCCGCGCCCGTCGGAAATCTCATAGCTGAAGGACACGTTGCCCGCGGCGGCACCGGAGGCGTCGAGCTGCAGATACCGGCCGTCATACACGGGGGAGACGGTGATGTTCGCGCCATCCGGAGCGCTCACCGACGTGATGCGCAGCACGGAACAGTCGGTCTGCTCGTCGTTGCGCAACACGTCGAGAATCTGCTGCGATCCCACGCGCGCGCCGAACGAATCGTCCACGGCCTTGATCTGCCCCGACTGCGCCGAACAGTTCTTGCTGAAATTATGCTGGTTGTTGGCGCTGTCGTTGTTCTGCTGCTGTTGCTTCGACTGCTTGGTCTCCACCTTGTTCCACTGGATTTTGATGACCTTGGTGGACTCCTGCGGATTCCACACATTGCCGTTGACCACGTCGTTGAGCACCACCAGACGATGGTTGGTGCGGAACACGAGCTGCGAGGTGGGATTGACATCTTCCAACGAGGAAAACTGTGCGTCCTTGTCGTTCGCCGCGCACACCCTGATGTAATTGTTGGCCTTCTGCGCCCACGCGGCGAACACGCAGCCATTGGTGGACACCGGCTGCGCGGCATCGCCCTTGCCGGCGTTCGGCAGCTGCGTGACCTTTTTGCTGCCCAAATCGACCATGGCGATGCCCCGCGGCGTGGAAACCGCCACCCAGCCAGTCTGCCTGCCATCCGTGGACGGCGCCTGCAACGTCGCCTGACCCTGCAGGCCGATATCCGCGCTGCCCTTCGGCCAGAACACCTTGCCGGCACCGGCTACGACCGGCGTCTTGCCGACCACGGTGAACGATTCGACATTCGTGGCGCCCTTGATCGTCGCATCCTTGCCGGGCGTTCCCTGAGGTCCGTCGACACTGAGCACCGCGCCGTCGGACGCGCGATAGCCGTAGACGACACCGTCATGCGTCACCGCGATACGGCCACCCGACCCCAGCTTCATCTTCGGCGAATCGGTGGTCGGATTCATGGATTTCACATCATCGGCGGACCCGACCCACACATTGCCCGTCTTGACGTTGATGAACGCCGCGGTGTTGCCTCCGACGACGGTCCGCATATCCGATTTGATGGTGGTGTTGCCGCTTTCGCTGACGGTGGAGGCCTCGATGTTGCTGGCCTTCGTACCTTCGGAGATCACGGTGGAGCCATCATGCTGGGCCACGTCGAACCGGGCCGCAGTGGAGGCGACGCCCGCATCGGCGTCCCGGTTGCGCACGTTGAAACGGGCGGCCTTGCGGTCCTTGAGCGAAGTGACCCACACGGTGCCATCGTCGAGCTGCACGTGACGTTGCGTCACCGAACTGACGATGACGGCTCCGGCGACGATGCCCAGCAACAGCAGCAGCATGACGATCGGCGTGATCCACCGGCGACTGCCGGAAGGCAGCAGCTTGCGCAGCATCGACCCGAATCGCAACTGCCGTTCGTACGATTGCGCCGACTGGTTCTCGGCGTTCCTATGCTTGCTCATCGACTGGCTCTTCCCTGATTGTGCCCAAACTTTGCTTGACCGCGCATCCGACCGCATGCGCCTACCTGTTTGCCCGCATGCATGCCGGGCTGTATTGGTTCGTATCGGTTCATGTCACCCGCATCCGGCCGCAAACTCACGGCTTGGCCGCGCACGCGATCATGGGATTCTCGGACATCTGCCGGTCCGCGCGAACCAGACTCACCTGCACGCACGTCTGCGCGCCGTCGGCCGGATCGATTTCGATACGCGTCGACTCCGTGGTGGTGCCCTGCGCGTTCGGGTCGGTTCCCGAATCGCCGACCAGCGACCACGCGTACGAATCGCCATCCTTCGGAGAAGGATTGACCCACGTGAACCGCACTTTGCCGTCGGCGGTGTATTCGCCCGTAAGATCCTGCACGCTCGGCACACTGCCCGACGTGATCGCCGAATCGGGATCGTCCTCGGCATGGTTCTGGGCGCCATGGTTCTGCACCTGCACCTTGCTGTTGTCGGAAGCCGCATCCATATTCGGCATGACGACGGTGACGAACGCCAACGCCATCACGACCACGGCGGCCGCCGCAGCAACCGTGACGGCCAACGGCTTCGCCCACCGGGCATGCTGTTTCGCAACCGGGGCGGACTGGTCGAATGCGGAAGTCTGCGCGTACATGTTCTGCGGATAATCCGGCACACCCTCGACGGTGGTCTGCACGGCACGGCCATACAAGGCCTGTTGCACGCGCTGCATGTCGCGCGCGAACTCCAACGCGGAATAGTAACGATCCTCGGGCGTACGGCTCAAGGCCTTACGCAACACCCGTTCCACTTCGGCCGGCACGTCGGGACGGTTGAGCTTGGGCAGCGGATTGTTGAGAATGACGGACTTGAGCCGTTCGGCCCGCACCTGCCGTTGGGAATCGCCCAGCACATCGGCGTAGAAATACTCGTACGGCGATTGGCCGATCAGCATGGCGAACAGCGTGGCGCCAAGCGAATAGATATCGGACGATTCATTACCGCCACCGCCTTGGGCAAGCACCTCCGGCGCGGCCCACGCGATGGTGAAGCCGACACCCGGACGCCCATAGACGGTCCCGGCGATGCCGAAATCGGCGAGCATGGGCATATTGTGCGCGTTGATGAGAATATTGCTGGGCTTGATGTCTCGATGGATGATGCCTTTGCGATGCGCGGTGAACAGCGCGCTCGCCAGATCGATGCCGACGGTGAGCATCTGGTCGGCGGTGAGACGGCCATGCTCGAGGAACGTCTTGTAATTGCCGCCCGGAGCGTATTCGAACACGGTGTAGCCGCGCCCGTTGACGGTCACGCCGTTCTCATAGACGGAAAGAATGTAGGGGTGTGTGGAGATCTGCCCCATGAAATTCGCTTCGGAACGGAAGCGGACCGCGGCACGTGGGTCGAGCGTGTTCTTGCTGATTTTGATGGCCACCTGACGGGCCGGGGAAAGCTGCTGGTACAGGTACACGTCGGCTTCGGAACCGGAGCCCAGCCGTTTGATCAGTGTGTAGCCGGGAATCTGAGGGGGAATGCTCCTTGAGGCTTCCATGCTTCCTCTTTCTTGTAGTTCCTGCCCGGTTCCGTGCGTTGCGTCTATGCTTCGACCGTACTCGTCGTCATGGGCAGGCCGTCTGTTCGCTGTTGAACCTTCCCGGGCTCCGCCGCTAGTCAATCTTATTGGTGGCGGTGTCCGAAAAACTTTGTAGAGGGTATCGATGTCCATATATAAAGATGGCGGTGTCCACGATGACGTTTTCAGGACGGCTTCGGACGATGATATGCGATTCGTGGCCGGACCGTTCGGCTAAGCTGGGGAGACATGATGGATGTGGACGATCTCGATGACGCGACATTGGTTGCGGGGGCACCCCGCAGCGGCAAGACCCGGTTCGCGCTGGACATGCTGGTCGCCGCGATGAAGCGGCATGGCGACGCGTACGCCGTGATGACGGTCTCCGGCAGACAGGTGGCCGACCGGCTCGGCGACACCGTGATCCGCGAACTGTCCGCGATCTCGCAGGCACGCCCCGTCACCACCCTGCCAGCCGTCGCGTTCCGCATCATGACCGCCGTGCGATCGCATGCCGGACAACCCCTGCCGAAACTGCTCAACGGGGCCGAACAGGACGTGGTCATCCGCCGTGTGCTCGCCAGGCATGCCGAACATGCCGAGCACGGCGACGAATGCTCCACCTGCGCGCTATTGCGCACCTACTTCGTGGTCGCCGACTGGTCGGGCATGGTGGTGGACGACGCCACCGACGCCTTCGCCAACCAGCTGCGCGACATGCTTGCCCGCATGAACGAGATCGGCGCGAAACCGGAACTCGAAGACGCGCTGATTTCCCGCGCTGCCGACGAACACGGCACGCTTGACGAACGACGCGAACGACTGCGCGTGCAATGGCGGCTCGCCTTCGCGCTGCGCGCCGAATACAACCAGGCCATCAACGAGGCATATCCGGACCAATACCGTCTCGACGCCTCGCAGCTCATGATCGACGCCGCGGCCGCCGTGAACGAAGCCGAAACGTCCGACCTGCCGAAACTCGTCATCGTCGACGATTTCCAGGACGCCACACTCGCCGGCTTCGACTTTCTCACCGCATTGCGCAACCGTGGCGTGCGACTGTTGCTCGTCGGCAACCCCGACGAGGCGGTGCAGACGTTCCGCGGATCGTACCCTGAATATCTGTTCAACATGGCGCAATCGCGATTGGGCGCGCGACTGGTACGGCTGGAACCGTCCCATATGGCCGAAGGTACGGACCTGGCCGCGGTGGCGAGCCGCGTGAGCCTGACCATCGCCAGCACGGAATCGACCGACGACGCGCTGGCGAACCGCCCCGGCAAAATGCCGGCCATCGCCATACCGGAGACGCACGACGGCAGTCTTGAAGCCGCGATGTACCGTTCCACCGTCGAAGAACTCGACGACGTGGTGTGGAAAATCAAAACCGAACATCTCGAACACGGCCGCGACTGGAACGACATGGCCGTGATCGCCCACGACAACGCCACCGTGCGCACGTTCGGTGAACGGCTACGCGCCGACGGCGTGCCCGTACGCTATTCGAGCGTGACCCGCCCCCTCAAGGACGAACCGTTCGTGCAGGGCCTGTTCTCCATGATCGAACTGGCCGAACTGAAACGGCAAGGCATCGCCACCTCGTCCATGAACCTCGACACGGCCGGCGCATACGTGCGCTCACGCGTCGCATCAATCATGAACTCGCCGCTGATCACCACCCCCGGCGAACGTCCGGCTCGGCTGTGCGTGGTCGAATCGGCGATGAACGCGCTCGGCTCGCTGGCCACGGTTTTGCATGACGATACAGCCGATCCGACCACGTCCGACACGTCCGGACGCGCGCTGCTGCCACAGCTGATCGACGATTGGAACGATTACGTCGAAACCTTCCACACCGCACGCGTGGCGGCATCGGCGTCGGACGCGGAAAACGCTGCCGACATGGGCCTGCCGGCAATCGACACCGACGACCGGCTGATGACGGGAGAGCGTGCCGCTGAGGACGCGGACGAACCATCCTTCGGCATGAACGCGCTGTACATCCTGCTATTGGAAGGCGACACCGACCGCGTGCTCGACGCGATCGCCTCCGTACTGGGCCGCAAAGACCCCCAAGCGCAAGCCTTCGCACGCCTGTGGAAAACGCTTGACGATACCCTGCGGTCGGAGGCACGCCTGACATCCCACGAACCGCAATACATGCTCGACTGTGCATGGCAGGCGTTCGGCAAAGCCGAAATCTGGCAGAAAACGGCGTTGCGCAACAACGCCGAAGGCCGCGCGGCCAACGACCGGCTCGACACCGCGATGCGCCTGTTCAGCTACGCGTCCGGCGGCGAATCGAACGGCGTGACGGCAGCGCACACCATCGACGCGTTCATCGAACAGGTCCGCGCGCTCGCCATCGAAGCCGACTCCCTGGCGCACACCGCGCCGATCGATCAGGCCGTGACGCTCACCACGCCCGCCGGAGCTGCCGGAAAACATTGGAAACTCGTGTTCATGCCTGCGTTCCAACAAGGCCAATGGCCGAACCTCGCGCCGCGCAACACCCTGTTCGGCGGGGAGGAGCTCGCCGACATCATGCTGCATGGACGACTGTCCGACGACATCGTCACTTCCGCAGGCCGCGAAAACGCGCAGCTCGCCGCGGTGCTCGCCTCCGAACAGAAAAGCCTCCTTGTGGCGCTCACCCGCGCCGATGAGCGCGTGACGGTAAGCGCGGTCCTCAACGAAGACCATGTGCCGTCCGACTTCCTCTACGGCTACCTGCCGGAATGGTTCGACCGCGACCGGGATGCCGATGCGGAAACACGCGTGTACACGGCGGTCGGCGAGGCCGGCGAATACGCGGGACTGGAGGCCGACCCGCGTGGCCTGGTCGCCGCCGCGCGAAGCGTGCTGGCCCATGCGCCGGCCGATTCCCCCCAAGCGCGCGATGCCGCGCAAGCCTTGGCGTTGTTGGCATCGCATGGCATCGCCGCCGCGAATCCCGACAATTGGGCGTTCCTTACGGAACATGCGGGAGCCGACGATATGACGGGAATCGACGGCAAGATGGAATCTGACGGAAAAACGGAGCATGCCGACAAGGCGAAGCTTATCGAACAACCGGAATCCATCGAAAAAACGGACGGCCAATCCGACGTGGTCACCCTTTCTCCATCCGCCGTGGACAGTTTGTGGGCGTGCCCGGTGTGCTGGATGCTGGAGAACCGTTTCGCCGGCCCACGCATGGGCAGCGCGGCCACCAGCTTCGGCTCGCTCATCCACGCCGTCGCGCAACAGGCCACCGAAGCCGGCCTCGACCTGCCCCAAAACCACACCGCGGTAAGCGACGAGGACAACATCGACGAAATCGCCCAATGGATGATCAGCCGATACAAGACCCTACGTGGCGACCTCAACGCCATCGACGACCCCGAGGAACGGTACAAGGCGCTCGGCAAGGACGCGAAGGCGTCGGTCGCATTGCGCAACATCGCCACATATTTCGTCAAGTCGAACCGTACGGGATACCCGTCGAACAACACCGAAACCATCACCGTGGGAACATTGGACCATGCCGAAGCGGAACGGCAGTTCGCCGCGCGATTCGACTTCGACGACATCCTCGACGCCTACAACGCCATCGACGGCAACGCTCCGATCTCCCGCGACGAACTCATCGCCATCATGGGCGCGCTCGTCGACGGCTGGCCGGAAACCGGCATGAGCGACCGGCTCACCGTACGCCTGTCGGGCAGAATCGACCGTCTTGAACACCGCCGTACCGCAGACGGCCGCGAACAGGTACGGCTGATCGACTACAAAACCGGCAAAGTGCCAAACGGACGCTCCCTGTTCAGCGACCTGCAGCTCGTCTGCTACCAGCTGGGCCTCGCATTCCCGGAACACGACGGAAAACGCGGCGCGCAGGCGATCGCAACCATGCCGGACATCACCCAAAGCGCCCTGTTCCACGTCATGGAATACGCGGCACCCGCGCCACGCAAAGGGCAAGGCGACGAAGCGTACCACCAGCAGGCGCTGTTCGCCGGCGGAAGCATCAACGCGGGCGATTTCATACCCCGCAAATACGTGCCCAAAATGGCCAGCGTCTTCACCAGCGGCCTCGACGACGTCGAACGGCCGGCGCAGGTCAGCGAAGAACATTGGAAGCAACTTCTGGAATCGCGGTCGAAGATGACGGTATGGTCGCTGACCATGATCTCCCGCGTCTTCTATGCGGCCGCGGCGAGCCGGGCCACCCGCATCACCGCGCGTCCGACCGCGGAACACGTCGGATACTGCAGAACGTACGGCAGTGGGGTCTGCCCGGCCTGCCAAGGCGAGCAGAACACCGTATTCGAAAGGACCGTGGCATGAACGGGAGTAACGGTATGAACGGAAGCATGTCAACGAACGGGGCCACAGCAAAGGGCGATGCGATGGGCACTGCGCCGGCCGCCACGCCGAAATTCACCGACAGTCCGGAACAGGCCGCCGTCATCCAAGCCCCCTCATACGAGGACGTGGTCGTGGTGGCGGGCGCCGGCTCCGGCAAAACCTACACCATGACCCGCCGCATCATCACCCTCATCGACCAAGGCATCAGTCCCGAGAAGATTCTGGGCCTGACCTTCACACGCAAAGCCGCCTCCGAACTGCTTTCGCGCGTTTCCGCTGCCGTGACGCGCAACCAGGCCGGACGTGGTACGCGCGTCGCCTTCCTCAAACCGGAAGTCTCCACCTATGACGCGTTCTTCCAAACCATCGTGCGCCAATACGGCCTGCTCGTCGGCTTCGACCAAAACACGCAGCCATTGAGCGAAGCCGGAGCGCTGCAGCTCATCCACACCGTGCTCGACAAGCACATGGACCAGCTCATGGCCTTCGACCAAGGCGGCGACGAACTCGGCAAATTCTCCACCATCGCCGGCAACGTGTTCACCCTATCCAACGCCATCGCAGGAGCCATGATCGGCAGCGACTGCACCAGCTTCGACGAAGCCGTGGAACGCGTGCGCGCATGGGATAAGGCGTTCGTGGCGCAAGTGGCCAAAGCGCTTGAAGACGAGGACGTTCCCGATGACGAGCCGAAAGTGGGCAAGGCTCCGAAACAGAAGAAAAAGGAATCCGACACCGCCTTCGAAGCGCGCAAACGCGAATACCGCGCCCAATGCCACCAACTGTGCGTCCACAACACCGCGAAGTTGGCCGGCACGGCCCGCAAACGCGACCTGCTACTCGACCTCGTGGCCGACTACCACGCCGAAAAACGCGCCCTCAACATGGCCGAATTCAGCGACTTCACCATCGCCGCATTCCAACTCGTCACCCGATTCCCCTCCATCGGAGCCACCTACCGCAAACGCTACACGCACGTGCTGCTTGACGAATACCAAGACACCTCCACCACGCAGGCGGCCCTCCTGACCGCACTGTTCCACGCCGATTCCACCCATCGCAGCGCGGTGAACGCCGTCGGCGACCCCTTCCAATCGATCTACGCGTGGCGAGGAGCCAGTCCAGGCGCATTCCGCATGCTGCAACACGACTTCGGCCACGACGCCACCGACAAGCCCTACACGCTGACCGTCACCCGACGTAACTCGCGCATGGTGCTCGAAGCGGCCAACAATCTGACGAAACCATTGCGCCTGCCCGCCAGACGTCGCGGCAGCTCGCTTATGCGCGAAGTGGACGTGCCCCCGCTCGCCAACATCGACAATGCCCCCGAAGGTACGCTCGGCGTGCTCGGCTACGCCACATTCGGCCAGGAAATCGACGCCATCGTACGCTTCGCCAAACAAGCGATCGCGCTGCACACGCCAACCGAAAACGAGCTCGCCGACGGAGCCAAAGACAACCGTCCGCACGTGGCGCTCCTGTTCCGCTCCAAAACGCAGATGCCAGCCTACGAGGACGCACTGGAACAAGCCGGCCTCACCACACTCGTCGTCGGCCAGGCCGCACTCCTGGAACGTCCCGAAATCAAAGACATCCTCGCCCTGCTGCACGTCGTATGCGACCACACCGACAGCGCCGCGCTCATGCGGCTGCTCGCCACACCACGATTCGGTCTGTCCGCCGACGATCTGCAGGCGCTCGCCGGCATCGCCGAACGGCTCAACACCGCGCAACGCTACCGCGCGCTCGTGTCGGCCGGCATTGTGGAGGCGGATGCGAATCCGTCCGACGCCGACATCCGCGCCACCGTGCGCGCCTACCGCGACCAAGTGCCCAACGCCGTCTTCCTGATCGACGTGCTGCTGCGCGGCGATCTGCGGCACCTCGTCGACGGCGTATTGAGCCGTACGGGAGCCGCGAGCGTCATCCACGCCGGTCGCGTCATCCAACAGGTGCAGCGCATGGTCGGCCATCCGTTGCCGGAAGTGGTACGCACGGCCATCACCGCGCTCGGACTGGACATCGACCTGCTGCTCGCCGAACGGATGCGGCATCCGGATGCCGGCAATCGTGCCACATCGCATGCCGCTTCGTCACTCGACGCGATGCTGTCTCTGGTGGACACCTACTTGCAGGAAATCGCCGCGCAGGGCACGCCAAGCCTGCGCGCGTTCATCTCGTGGGTGGATTCGCTGCGTGACGCGTCCGATGACAACGCCACCGCACCAGATACCCCCGTCGATGTGGTGCTCATGACCGTGCACCAGTCGAAAGGCCTGGAATGGGACGCCGTGGCCGTGGTCGGCATGCGCGACGGCACCTTCCCGTCCAGTCAAGGCGACCACCTGAGCGTCAAAACGGACGAAGACCATCCGGGCGGTCGGCGCGACGGCGTATGGGAGCCGCCGGAATACTTCGAAAAAGCCCACACTTGGCTGGAAGACCCGTCCGCGGTGCCGGTTCCGGTGCGCGCCGACGCGGATATCCTGCCACGATTCCCGCACGACGCGCCCATCGGGGGCAATCCCGTGGAATCGCTCGACGGATTGGACGATGCGGAAGTGATCGACGACGAGGTGTTCGGCACCTTGCGAACCATGGCCGTCGACGATATGGAAGGAATGGATCCGGCAAGCCTGTACCTGACGCAACAGGAGGAATACGGCCGCCGACTGCACGCCGACGAACGCCGTCTCGCCTACGTGGCGTTGACGCGCGCCCGCTACGAGGCGCTGCTCGTATACAGCGGATGCAACGAGACGAGCCGCGACTCCCGTCTGGCGGAGGGAAAGAAAAGCGCCGCGCCGTCGAATTTCTGGCTGGAGACGCGCGATTCGATGAACGGAATCGTCACCGCGGTACGCGAACCGGACAACCTGTCCGACGATGTGGACGGCTCCCCGCACACGCTGGGACTTGACCTGCCCGACGGCTATTTCGTAGGCGAACACGCCCGCGATTTCGAGAATGCCGTGGTGGGCGATGCGTGGAACACGCCGCTCGAACCGGTCTCGGACGACCATACTTTGCCTTGGCCGTGCGATCTGAGCGCCGATGTCGCCGACAAGCTGCGTGCCGCGGCCGAACAGGTACGTGCCGTCGAATCCGACGAACCGAATATCGCTGAATCCACGGGAACGCAGGGCGACGTTGCCGATGAATCCGCCACGCCATCGCCGGAAACCGGAAACTCACTGCTGCGTCTCGCCAAACTGCTCGTCGCCGACGAACATCTCATGCCGGAACCGGACGTGGCTGACGCAGGCGAATCGCAGGACGCCTTCGACGAGGCCGTGCGTGCCAAAGGCGAACGTATCCTTGCTGCCGGCCGCCAAAACGTCACCTCGCTGCAAGCGCGCGCCGGCTCCATGGGCGAGCGTGACTCCCGCGCCTACTGGCGTGGTCTGGTCCGTCCGATTCCGCACGTCGCCTCGCCGGCGGCACAGCTCGGCACGCGGTTCCACGCATGGGCTGAGCGTTTCATCATGGCGGATGCGGACGTCGACGGCATCGGTGGTACGGAAGGTGCTGCCGGTATGGCCGCGCAGTCGCGTGCGGAACTGATCGCATTGATAGGTGATACGCAAGTCGACGCGGACAACGGCGGCGTGCAATCGCAGGACGCACCATCGCAGGACGCCCAATTGCGAGACGAACGGAAACTGGCCGCTTGGCAGCGTCGTCTCGTCGCTTCGCCGTGGGCAAAACGACGTCCAGCATGGGCGGAACGCCAGCTCGTCGTCGACATGTCCCAGCTCGGCACCATCGTCAACGGCAAACTCGACGCGGTGTTCTTCGGCGGTCTCGACGAAACGGACGAGATGAAACGCTACACCGTGGTCGATTGGAAAACCGGCGTAAAACCACGCAAACCGGACGAAATCAAGGAGAAGCTCGCACAGCTCGACCTGTACCGCCTGCTGCTCGCGGCGATGGAAGGGGTGCCGTTGGATGCAATCGACGCCTGTCTCTACTATGTGAGTGAGCCTCACGAGGCCGATCGGGAGCTTGACGCCCTCGACAAAACAGAAGAAGAGATCCTTGCCGAGTTGAGCTACGGAATTCCGCAGCAATCCGACAACGACTAGTGCCGGTGCGCAATGGCTCCTTGACCGAAGAAAGCGGGGGAGCGGCGCTTTCCGGCCTGCCTGCGGGAGAAACCGCTATGCAGGCAGCGTTGTGGAGGAACGCCGCTACCCTCGTGCAGCATGTGTGGGCGGGCGCACATGCCGGACGCAACGACAGTTAAGGAGTGTTTGATATGGCTGCGAACAGCGCAACCGCAATCCCGAACGCCGGCATGGGTGCCGGAACAAACAACGCATCGGCAATCGTCTTCCGTCCCATCGGCTGGGGCGATCTGGACGCGGTGGTCGACCTGTTCGACCGTACCTGGCCGCAGGATGTGGACAAGGTCGGCGCGGACATGTCGCGGCTGATCTCCCGATATTTCGTGCTGCACTACCTGCTGCCGACCACGTTCGCCAACGGCGCGTTCGCCGCCGACGGCACACTCGCGGGCGTCACGTTCATCCGCGTCGCCGGCGAGGCGCCGCAGCTCGACGAAATCGAAGTCGGCGAGGAAATGAAGGCCTTGGAACGCCGCATCGACGCCGATCCGGAGGCCGCCAAGCATATGGCGGCGCTGAAATCCGGCTTCTCGGTGGAACTCGATCTGGAACGCGAAGGGCGCGCCAACGAAACCACCATGGGCGAGCTGGAACTGTTCATCGTCAACCCCGACGTGCGCGGCCACGGTGTGGGCGGGCGGCTTTGGAGACGCATGCAGGAGCATTTCGCCGCATGGGACGTGCCCGCGTTCTACCTGCACACCGATTCCGACTGCGACGTGAGCTTCTACGACCACAAGGGGTTGGACTGCATCGCGCACCGCACGGCAAGCGAGACGGTCGCCCGGCTCGGCGGCAGTGCCGACGGCGAAGTGCCGCCACTGTTCGACGACATGTTCATCTACCGGGGAAAGGTGACGGCGTGACGGGCGCGAAACCGCAATCGCAATCGCACGAACCGCACGAATCGCAGAAAACGCAATCGCCATACGCGCAGCTTTTCCGCATTCCCGGCACGAAGGCGTTCTGCGTGTCCGGAGCCATCGCGCGACTGCCGATGTCCATGATGGGCCTCGGTATCGTGCTCGCGCTCAACCACATGTACGACAATTGGACGATCGCCGGCGTGATGAGCGCCGCGTACGTGCTCGCCACCGCCGCGGTCACGCCGCTGTACGCGCGCCTGTTCGACCGGTTCGGCCAGCGCAAGGTCGGTCCGGTGATCCTGACGGTGCAGATCATCGTCATGCTGGGCTTCGCGTTCGCCGCGCTGATGCGCGTGCCGATTCCGCTGCTGTTCGTGCTTGCCGTGGTCATGGGCATGACGCAGTTCTCGTTCGGCGCGCTTGTGCGCACCCGTTGGGCGTACGTGCTCGACCGCGCCGACAAGGAGGACCTGCTCAACACCGCGTATGCGCTCGAATCCGCCATCGACGAGATCGTGTTCATCTTCGGGCCGATTCTGGCGGCTTTCCTGGCCGCGTCCGTGCATCCCGTATCACAGCTGTTCGTGCCGACCCTCGCCTGCGCGTTCGGCGGTGCCGTGTTCTTCGCATTGCGTGACACTCAACCGCCGGTATTGCGCGAAATCACGGTCGTCGCGGCCGATACGGACGATGCTGACGTGCGATTGGCGGCCGGCGGTGCCGCTGGTGCCGCGGTTTCCGCGGACCGTTTCGATTTGGATCGGCTCAAGACGGGCGATCGCGACCGCAGGAAACGCAACGTGCTCACCTATGCGGGTGTGCTGCCGCTCCTCGCCGTGTTCATCGTGTTCAACATGGCGTTCACCGCGTTCGATACATCCATGACCGCCGTCATGAAATCGCTGCACCTCGACTCCGTGCTCGGCGTGCAGCTCGCCATGCTGGCCGTCGGATCCTGCATGGGCGCGCTGGTCTTCGGCTCGCGCGAGCTCAAAGGCTCCCGTTGGCGTCACATGATCATGTTCCTCGCGTTGATGACCGTCGGCTTCGTGGTGATCCACCTGTGCCAGGGCAACCTGATCGTGATGGGACTGGTGGAGATCCTTACCGGCCTGACCATTTCGCCGGTGTTCGCCTCCGGCAACCTCGTCGTCAAGGAGACCGTGCCCGAGGAATCGCTCACCGAAGGCCTGTCCTGGGTGAGCACCGCCGGCACGATGGGCGCGTCGTTCGGCTCCATGATCACCGGCATCGTGCTCGACCATTTCAATCCAAGCGCGGGATTGAGCCTGCCCGCCGTGTTCGTGGGCTGTTCGATTCCGTTCGCGCTGATTGGCTGGCTGCTGGTGCGCCGCCGCGGCTGACCGACGTTCGATCGTCAAGCGTCATAGCCGCCTGCCTCCGCGTCGAAGCGTCTCTTTAGATTCATAAGTGGAACACGTTATGGACGCGGACACGCGATTTCGAACACATGCGCACGGCAAACGTACGACATGCGCAACATGCGCGTCCGCGAAAACAGCAAGGAGCTGCAATGATCAAGGTTTCCGTAGTCGGTGCCAAAGGCCGCATGGGTTCGCACGTGGTCGACGCCGTCAATGCCGCCGCCGACACCGAACTCGCGCTCGCGCTCGACGCAGGTGACGACCTGACCGCCATCACCCCCGAAAACACCGACGTCGTGGTGGAATTCACCGTGCCGAGCGTGTCGCTGGGCAATGTGCTCGCCCTCGTCAAGCAGGGCGTCGACGTGGTGGTCGGCACCACCGGCTGGACCGAAGAGAAGCTCGACCAGGTGCGTGCCGCGCTCGCAGCAGCTCCGCGTGAGGGCCAGAGCGTGTTCATCGCGCCGAACTTCGCCATTTCCGCGGTGCTCGCCGACCATTTCGCAAAGGTCGCGGCGCCGTATTTCGAATCCGCGGAAGTCATCGAACTGCACCACCCGACCAAGGTGGACGCCCCGTCCGGCACCGCTTTCCACACCGCGCAGGGCATCGCCGAAGCGCGCAAGGCGGCCGGCTTGGGTCCGGTTCCGGACGCCACCGAAACCGATGGCGGCTCCCGCGGCCAGGTGGTGGACGGCATCCACGTGCACGCCGTGCGTCTGCGTGGCCTCAACGCCCACGAGGAGGTGCTGTTCGGCAACTCCGGCGAACAGCTGACCATCCGCGCCGACAGCTTCGACCGCATCTCCTTCATGCCGGGCGTGCTGCTGGCCGTGCGCAAGGTCTCCACCGGAACCTATCCGGGGCTGACCGTCGGCCTCGACCAGTTCCTCGACCTGTAACCGTAATTCTTTTTTCAAACTGCCGACGGGCGCATGTGTCTCCCGTCGGCAGTTTTTTATGGCGGATCTGTTCCGATTATTTGGCAAGGCGTGCGATGGCGGCGCTGACTTCCGCCAGCTTTTCGTCGGCGACGGTACCGCCCTCCGCCGCGGCTTTGGCGACGCAATGGTGCAGATGGTCGTCGAGCAGCAGTAGCGCCACCGACTTCAGCGCGCTGTCCGCTGCGGAAATCTGCGTCAGAATGTCGATGCAGTATTCGCCGTTTTCCGTCATCTGCCGAATGCCGCGCACCTGCCCTTCGATGCGATTCAATCGTGCGATGATCCTCTTCTGGTCGCTTGCGTACCCATGTTGTGTGGCGTTCATATCGTCCTCCTCGCTGCGCTGAAAATTTTATCTACGGCTGAAGTTTGCTCGTCCTTCTTGCCAATATACCCTATAGGGGTATATTGTGATGGTGTTTGCCGAAATCGAAAGCCAATTACGGACGGAAGGCGGCTGGAATATGCACATCGCAATCGCGCTTATTATGGCGCTGCTCGTCACGGCGGGCGTGCTGTGGTTCTTCTTCGCACCGCGCAAAGCGTATCGTGCGCCGTTGCGCGACGGCGTGCAGGAAGCGGTCGTCGAAGTCAAAGGCGGGTACAGCCCGGCCGTCATCGAAGCCGAAGCCGGCGTGCCGTTGCGGCTGATCTTCGATCGCAAGGAAGACGGCGAATGCTCGTCGCATGTCGTGTTCTCCGATTTCGGGGTCGATCTTGCGTTGCCCGCCTTCCGCACGACCACGCTGACGCTTCATCCCGACCAGCCGGGCGAGTATCCCTTCGCATGCGGTATGAACATGCTGCACGGCACGTTGCGCATACTGCCGGGAAAGCATGCAAGTGTCGGTGCCGCCGCCGGTTCCGCGGTTGGTTCCGTCGGCGCCAGTATGTCCGATTCCGGCAATTCGGACATTCGCGCGACTGCTGACGGTGCCCACGCATCCGGTTCCGCGGAAACAGGCGTGCAATGCGCGCAAAAAGGCGCCGTCCAAACGTCCGGTTCGGGTGATTCGGGCAAATCGCGCGGATTGGAATCGGAAATTCGCGCCCTCATCACCCGTCTTATCGTGGCGGCCGTCTGCACGATTCCGGTATTCGGCTCCACCATGCTCATGCTGTATCCGATGCCGAACTGGCTGCAGTTCCTGCTGATGCTGCCAATCGTCGGCTATGCGGCATTGCCGATTTTCCGCAGCGGTTTCGCCGCGATCGCCCACCGCTCGCCGGAGATGAACGCGCTCGTCAGCCTCGGCGCGCTGGCCGCATTCGCCTACTCCTGCGTGGTCACCTTCGCGCCGGGCATCCTGCCCGAGAACGCGCGCGAACCGTATTTCGAAGCGGTCGGTGTGGTCGTCACGCTTATGCTTGTCGGCCAGCTGCTCGAAGCGCGCGCCCGCAAAGGCACCGGTGAAGCCATGCGCGCATTGGCGGGTCTGCAACCGAAAACCGCCCGCGTGGTGCGAGACGGCAAGGAAACCAGCATCGCCATCGATGACGTGCGCGTCGGCGACATCATCGCCATCCGCCCCGGCGAGCAGCTGCCGGTCGACGGCATCGTCATATCCGGCAGCTCCACCGTGGACGAATCGATGATCACCGGCGAAGCCATGCCGGTCGCCAAAACCGAGGGCAGCGAAGTGACGGGCGTCACCATCAACGGTGGTGGCTCGCTGCGGTACCGCGCCACGAAAGTCGGCAAGGACACCGTGCTCGCGCAGATCATCGGCATGGTGGCCGCCGCACAAAGCTCGAAAGCCCCCGTGCAACGATTGGCGGACCGTATCTCCGGCGTTTTCGTGCCGGCCGTGGTACTCATCGCCGTATGGTCGTGCGCGCTGTGGTTCGCGTTCGGCCCCGAACCGCGTGTCACGCACGCGCTGGTCGCCGCGGTATCGGTGCTGCTGATCGCCTGCCCGTGCGCGCTCGGACTGGCGACTCCGTTGTCGGTGACGGTCTCGACTGGCCGCGCGGCTCGCATGGGGGTGCTGGTCCGTTCCGCCGAAGCGTTGGAAACATGCGGCAAAGTCAATGCCGTCGTATTGGATAAGACCGGCACGATCACCGCCGGCAAACCCACCCTTACCGATGTGCTGCCGTTGGGCGTGTGGCATCGGCGTCCCGATGATTTGCTGACGATTGTCGCCGCCGCCGAACGCGATTCCGAACATCCGCTCGCTGCTGCGATCGTTGCCGCAGCTGCGGAAAAAGCCGACGTCGCGGACGTTGCGGAACTCGCGCAAACCACCGATTTTCAGGCGATTGCCGGCCGTGGCGTCACCGCGCGCGTCACCTTCCGCGGTCTGCCGCACACCGTCGCCGTCGGCAACACCGACCTGATCGACGACCTTGACGTCGACATGCCCGACGTTACGTCCGATACCTCCGAAATTGCCTCCGAGACCATCCACGATACGAACCTCGACGCCATCATCGCCGACATGGAACGCCTGTCGCAGCAAGGCAAAACGCCGATCCTAGCGGCCATCGACGGCCATCTCGCCGGCGTCGTCGCCGTCGCCGACGTGCCGAAAGCCGACTCGCGCCAAGCCATCGAACTGCTCCGCAAACGTGGCGTCGAAGCCGTCATGCTCACGGGAGACAATCCGACCACCGCACGCGCCATCGCAAGCCAGGTCGGTATCGACGAACGTCATGTGATCGCCGGCGTGCGGCCGGAACGTAAGGCTGACGAAATCGCAAAACTCCAATCGCAAGGCTATACGGTGGCGATGGTCGGCGACGGCATCAATGACGCCCCCGCCCTCGCCCGAGCCGACGTCGGATTCGCCATCGGCACCGGCACCGACGTGGCCATCCAATCCGCCGACGTGACACTGATGGGCGGATCGCTGATGGGACTCGTGCACGCGCTCGACCTGACGCGCGCCGCCATGCGCAACATCGCGCAGAACCTCGGATTCGCGCTCGGCTACAACAGCATCGGCATCGCGATCGCGGCCGGCGTGCTGTATCCGTTCACCGGAACGCTGCTGAATCCGATGATCGCCGGCGCCGCGATGGCGTTCTCATCGTTGTGCGTGGTGACGAACGCAAGCCGGCTGCGCCTGTTCGATCCGGACGCGGAGGCGGCGAAAAACAAGACGTATCGGGTACGCAAGCCCGATCCGAGCAAAAATAATGGCAACCAGCACAGTCGGAAAGGAACGATCATGGGACTGTTCAGCGATCACAAGGCCAAGAAGGAAGCCGAGAACATGGGCGCGATGGGCGCCGGACACTGCTGCGGCGGTCATGACGGCCACGGCATGGCTTCGAATATGGGCGATTCCGCGGCGAACGTTGCGAAGGACCCGGTCTGCGGCATGACCATCGACCCGTCCACCGCTGCGGTCACCCGCGAATACGGCGGCGTCACCTACTACTTCTGCAACCCCGGTTGCGCCGACAAGTTCGCCCAGAACCCGGCCGCCTACCTGGGCTGAGACCTGATTCTCGTCCGTCCCCAATCTGCCGACATCGAATGACATCCGGCCGTCGGCGGGTTGGGGATTTTTGTTGAATGGTTGATTTATGGATTCCGATTCACGGACGAACGATAAGATTCCCCTCCCGCACTCCGGAGAGCGCGTCCCGCCCCGCTACAAACGTGCGCGTGACGACGCCGTTAAGCGTCATGCCATCGCAGGCGCAGATCGGATTGCGGCTTTCCAAAGCGGTAGCATCCACAACAAACCGTTCGTACGGGCGAATAATCGCCAAATCGGCCCGCAATACCGGCGTTATATCGCCACGATCGTCAAGTCCCACAAGCCGTGCGGTGTTGCACGACATCCACCGCACGACGTCGGCCAAACTCAAGCCGCGCCGCATCGCACCCGTCAACACCGCGCGGAATCCGACCTGCAGACTGGAAACGCCACCCCACGCGGTGGCGAGCGTGCCGGCTTTCATATCCGCGCTGGCCGGGGAATGATCGGTGACGACACCATCCAACGTGCCGTCGGCAAGCCCCGCCCATAGCGCGTCCTGCTCATGCAGATCACGAATCGGCGGACAGCATTTGACCGCGGTGGCGTTGTCGGGAATATGGTCGCAATCCAACGTGAGGTAATGCGGACAGGTCTCCGTGCTGACCGGCAGTCCTTCGGCCTTCGCCCGCCGCAGCACGTCCACGCTCAGACCGCTGGACACGTGCAGAATATGCGTGCGGCAGCCGGTGCGTGCCACCAGCCGTACGATCTTGCGCACCGCGTTCGCCTCGCATTCGGCCGGGCGCGATGCCGCGTTCAACAGTGTTCGCAACAGTCGGGGATTTTGTTGCCGCGTTAGTCGCCCATTTCGCTGGTTTGGCACCGTTTCTTCTATGCCGAATCCGCCCGATATGCGATGTTGATTGTGTGGGGTAAGCTGTTTTTGCCATGGTCGGTCATCTCCTGATGGTGGGTCGCGTTGCCAAGAGGCGCCGCCACTGCCTGTGATGGATACATTTCAGTGCTTACGGCATCTGAAATTCTTCATTCGTCGTGACAGTTGTCGGCGGCCAAACCTGGTGAAACCCGGAAAGCAAGGGGTAGCATCGTCAGGAGAGCGGATGCGCCGCGTGAGAATGTACTGCAGGGAAGGGCGATGAGCGTGACTTCTGGAATTATGCTTTCAGACAATATGGGGGCTTCGAAGGACGCCATGGACGAGGAAGGCAATGCTGCCGCGGACCTCGGCTTGGTGGCGCGCATCCGGGAATCCTTCGATTCGCTGACTGCGACGGAACGTGAGGCTGCGCAGTTCATTCTGGGTCATCTGACCGACGTGCTGGTCTGCAATTCCGTGGAATTGTCGCAGTTGAGCGGCATCTCGCAGCCGACGCTCAGCCGCCTGTACCGCAAGCTCGGCTATGCGAACGCGGGCGAATTCAGACGTGACGTGCGTCGCGTCCATCGTCCTGGCTCTCCGGAGCTTTCACGGCACACCCAGTGCGACGATTTGGTCGCCGACCATCTGCGCCGTGACGAGGAAAGCCTGAAACGCACGTTTGAAGGCATCGACCGCGCGCAACTGTCATCCGCATGCCAAGCCATGGCCACGGCCCCGCATGTGGCGGTGGTCGGGTACCGCAGCAGCTATCCCGTGGCGCTGCACATGCGCGAACAGCTGATGCGGCTACGCGGAAACGTTGATATTCTGCCGAATCCAGGCCAGTCCATAGGCGAAGATCTGGTTGATTATGCGGCAGGCGACGTAATCGTCATCATCGGCGTGGGCCGGCGTCTTCCCTTCTTCTCGCGGCTCATCGACGTGATGCTTGAGCGCGGCCTGACCGTGGTGGTGATTGGCGACATTTCGGCGCGCAACGCCGTCATCGGCCGTAACGTCGCCTTCTTCAAAGTGGTGCTGAACTCCCACGTGCTGACGAGCTTCACCGCGGCGTTCGCCCTGATCGCCCTGATGATGGACGAAGTCGGAAAATGCCTCGTCGATACCGAAGACGAGGTGCACGCGCGTATCGAAGGCATCAACGATTGCTTCGATGCGCTCAATGAGCTTGAAGATTGATAGGGAAAATCTAGGCGCGGCACGTCCCGTTGGAACGGCGGTAAACGGAAGTGGAAGCGGGAATGGGAACGGAATGAATTCAAAACGAAACATGCTGGCGTACGACCGGTCCTCCACCGGATTGTGGGTGGCTTTGATCTTCCTCGTATCGCTGAATCTGCGGCCCGCCATCGCCGCCGTCGGGCCGGTCCTCGCCCAAATGGGAACCGACCTTGCGTGGGGCGAGGGCGTGCAAGGCGTGCTGACGGCGATTCCGCTGATCGCCTTCGCCGTGGTCAGCCCGCTCGTCACGTTCCTTGCGCGCCGCATCGGCATCGACATATCGATTCTGCTGGCACTGCTGTGCATCGCGGCGGGCGATTTCGCCCGCTCGTTCGGCGGTGGCGTCGGCATCTGGCTGGGCACGGTGGTGTTCGCCTCCGCCATCGCCGTCGGCAACGTTCTTGTGCCGGTGATCGCGAAACGCGACTATGCCGGCCATGTCGCGATGGCGACCGGCGTCTACTCCGGTTGCATCACCGCCGGCAGCGCCACAGCCGGATTGCTGTCCGCGCCGCTCGCGCAGATGTGGGGCGGATGGCGCGCGTCGCTCGCCTTCTGGAGCGTGCCGCCGCTGGTCGTCGCCGTGCTGTGGGCGTTGCGTATCCTGCACAATCGCAAGATCGTCGTCGCGTCGGCCGCCGTACGGAACTCGCCTTCCGCCCAATCCGCACGTTCCCAATCGTCGCGTGGCGTGTTCGCCCGTGTTCTGCGCCGTCCGATGACGTGGTACGTGACGGCCTTCATGGGACTGCAATCGTCCGCCTTCTACACCATGTCCAACTGGATGCCGTCCATCTCGGCGTCCATCGGCTACGACGCCTCCACCGCCGGCGTGCATCTGTTCATCTTCCAAGGCATCGGCATTTTCTCCGGCCTGCTCATTCCGAAACTCATGAACGTGCGCGGCAACCAGGTCTGCGCGGCGCTTACCGCAAGCGCCCCCATGTTCATCGCCGGCCTCGGCATGCTGCTGCTGCCGCATCTCATGCCGGTATGGGCGTTCGTCGGCGGCTGCGCGCAAGGCGCGTCCCTGGTGGTGGCGCTCGCATTGATCGCGTTGCGCGGCCGTGACAGCGCCGAAACCGTGGTGCTGTCGGGCGTTGCGCAGTCGTTCGGCTATCTGATCGCGTCGCTCGGCCCGCTTATGTTCGGCGTGCTGGTCCAGGCCACCGGCGGCCACCATGTGCCGCTGATGGTGTTCACGTTCGTCGCTTTCCTGCAGTGCGTCGTCGCGGTCATCGTCGGCAGGCCTTCCAAAATGTGACTTTTCGCATCTCGCGAAATCGAAAGCGTCCGCAGAGGGAAGTACCGTTAGCCGTATGACAAGCCCTAAGACTGACGGTACTATGCATCTGCTCGATCCTGCTCCCTTCGGACGTATCCTTCCGGCCATGGTCACCCCCATGAAGGCTGACGGAGCCGTAGATTTCGAAGCCGCGCAACAGCTGGCGAGGCAGCTCGTGGCGGATGGTGCCGACGGTCTTGTGGTCAACGGCACCACCGGCGAATCTCCGACCACCCACATGGAGGAGAAGGTCGAGCTGGTTCAGGCCGTCAAGGAAGTCGTGGACGTGCCGGTCATTTCCGGCGCCGGTTCCAACGACACCGCGCACACCGTGCGCATGGTGGAGCAGACCCAGGAGGCGGGCGCCGACGCGGTGCTCGTGGTCGCCCCGTATTACTCCCGTCCGTCGCAGGAAGGCGTGTTCCGCCACTACAAGGCGGTCAACGATTCCGCGGACAAGCCGATCATCATCTACGATGTGCCGGGCCGTACCGGACTGCACATCCAGCTGGAGACCTACCGCCGTCTGGCCGAGCTCGACCACGTCAAGGCCGTCAAGGACGCCACCGGAGACATCGCCGGCGCGGTACGCAAGCGTATGGAAACCGGCCTGACCTGGTATTCGGGCGATGACGGCCTGTTCCTGCCGTTCCTGTCCGTCGGCGCAGTCGGCATCATCTCCGTGATCGCGCACGCCGCCGCCGGCCCGATGCGTGACCTCGCCAACGCGTTCGATCGTGGCGATATCCACGAAGCGCAGCGCATCTCCGTGCAGCTGGCGCCGCTCGTCGAAGCGATGAACGGCAATGGCTTCCAGGCCGTGATGGCCAAGGCCTCGCTGAAGGTGCGTGGAATCCTCGACTCCACCGAAATGCGCCTGCCGAACGTCGGTCCGGGCGAAGCGGAACTCGTGCGCGCGGAAAAGGGCATGCGCGCCGCGGGACTGCTGTGAACCGAATCGCATGATGCGACTGGCCTGTCGCGCATGAACGCCGGCAGGCACCCAAATTCCTCGTTTCCGCATAGGCGGAGACAATTAGTAATAGAAATCCAACTAGGAAATGGCTACAGAAGAAACCACAAAGACAACAACACACAAGCGCGGCAGCAAAGCTGCCAAGCGCACTGAAACCGCAGTCAAGGCATCCAAGACCACTAAGGCCGCGAAGTCCGAGAAGACCGCCATCAAGAAGGCCAAGTCCTCCACCCGCAGCCGTGGCAACGGTGGCTCGCGCAACGGCGGCTCCCGTGGATCCCGTGGCGGCAACGGTTCGAACCGTCGTCCGTCGCATTCCGCGCCGCAATCCACCGCGCCGCAGCAGGACGAGGTGCTGATCGCCCCGCCGAAGTACCGCAAGGGCTCCATGCGCATCGTGCCGCTCGGCGGTCTGGGTGAGATCGGCCGCAACATGAACGTGGTCGAATACAACGGGCATATCCTGCTCATCGACTGCGGCGTGCTCTTCCCGGAAGAGGAGCAGCCGGGCGTGGACCTCATCCTGCCTGACTTCCACTACATCAAGGACCGTCTCGACAAGGTCGAGGCGCTTGTGCTCACCCACGGCCACGAGGACCATATCGGTGGCGTGCCGTACCTGCTCAAGCTCCGCCCGGACATTCCGCTGATCGGTTCCAAGCTCACCCTCGCCTTCGTTGAGGCCAAGTGCAAGGAACACCGCATCAACCCGACGCTCGTCGAGGTCAAGGGACGCGACAAGCTCAAGGTCGGCCCGTTCAACCTGGAATTCGTGAACGTCACGCACTCCATTCCGGACGCGCTCGCCGTGTTCGTGCAGACCCCCGCCGGCTCGCTCATCGACACCGGCGACATCAAGCTCGACCAGCTGCCGCTCGACCACCGCATCACCGATCTGGTGGAATTCGGCAAGCTTGGCGAAAAGGGTGTGGATCTGCTGATGATGGACTCCACCAACGCCGAGGTCCCGGGCTTCGTCAAGCCGGAGACCTCCATCGGTCCGGCGCTCGACCAGGCGTTCGCACAGGCCACGCGCAAGATCATCGTGGCCAGCTTCTCCAGCCACGTGCACCGCGTGCAGCAGGTCGTCGACGCGGCCCACAAGTACGGCCGCAAGGTCGTGTTCGTCGGACGTTCCATGGTCCGCAACATGTCCATCGCAGCAGATCTGGGCTACCTGCGTCTGCCCGAGGACACTGTCATCGACCTGAAGCAGGCCCATGACGTGCAGGACGACAAGCTCGTCTACATGTGCACCGGCTCCCAGGGCGAGCCGATGGCCGCGCTCGGCCGCATCGCCGACGGCAACCACCGCGACATCACCATCAACGAGTTCGACACGGTGATCCTCGCCAGCTCCCTGATCCCAGGTAACGAGCATGGCGTCTACAAGGTCATCAACAAGCTCGTGCAGCTCGGAGCCCGCGTGGTCAACCGAGACAACGCCGCCGTGCACGTCTCCGGCCACTGCAACGAAGGCGAGCTGCTGTACATGTACAACATCGTCAAGCCGAAGTGCGCCATGCCTATCCACGGCGAAAACCGCCACTTGGTGGCCAACGGCATGATCGCCGTCAAGACCGGCGTCGATCCGCAGAACGTCGTGCTGGCCGAAGACGGCGACGTCGTCGACCTGTACCACGGCCAGGCCGCGGTCGTTGGCTCCGTGCCGTGCGGCTACGTCTACGTCGATGGCGATTCCGTCGGCGAACTGACCGACGAAGAACTCGAGAAGCGCCGCATCCTCGGCACCGAAGGCTTCGTGTCCAGCTTCGTGGTCGTCGACACCGAAACCGCGGATGTCATCACCGGCCCGAAGATCTACCTCAACGCGGTCGCGGAAGACGAAAGCGAGTTCGACAAGGTCCGTCACCAGATTGTCGAGCAGCTGCAGGACGCGATGATGCAGGGCACGCGCGACACCTACAAGCTGCAGCAGATCATGCGACGCACGCTCGGCGGCTGGGTGGCACGACAGCTGCACCGCAAGCCGATGATCGTCCCCGTCGTCGCCGACATCGCGCAGGACGTGGACGACGCGATGGGACTGAACGCCGCGAAATAAGCCGTAAATTTACCATAAATTGAATCAAGGCGACGTGATCGGCACAACTGATCGCGCCGCCTTCTGTTACCAGAAAGAAGGAGTGACATGCCAGGAGCAAACCTCACCCGAATCGAAGCGGAAGAACGCAAAAGCATCATCGCCGCGCCAATCCATTACACGGTCAAGCTTGACCTGACCCGCGGAGCCAAGGATTTCGGCTCCGAAACCACCATCACCTTCGACGCGAAGCCGGGGGAGTCAAGCTTCCTTGACCTCATCGCCAACGAAGTCAGCGAAATCACCCTCAACGGTGAAACCCTCGACCCGGCTGAAGCGTACGTGGACAGCCGCATCGAACTGAAGAACCTCAAGGAGCACAACGAGGTTACCGTCAAGGCGATGTGCCAGTACTCCAACACCGGCGAAGGCCTGCACCGCAGCGTCGACCCGTCCGACGGCAACGTCTACCTGTACACCCAGTTCGAGGTGCCGGACGCCCGCCGTGTCTACGCCGTGTTCGACCAGCCTGATCTGAAGGCCGTGTTCGACTTCTCCGTGCTCGCCGCCAAATCCTGGATCGTCACGTCCAACATGCCCACCTCCTCCGTGACCGACAACGAAACCGTCACCGAGGAAGGCACGCTCGGCGATCACGCCGCCGAAACCACCAAGCTGTGGGTGTTCGAGCCGACCCCAACCATGAGCTCCTACCTCACCGCCATCTGCGCCGGACCGTACGCCGAATGGCACACCGAATACGCCAATGAGGACGGCCGCACCGTGCCGATGGCTATGTACTGCCGCCAGGCGCTCGCCAAGGCCTTCAGCAAGGACGTCGACTACCTGTTCGACATCACCAAGAAAGGCTTCGCCTTCTACGCCAAGACCTGGGGCGTGCCGTACCCGTACGCCAAGTTCGACCAGATCTACGTGCCGGAGTACAACGCCGGCGCCATGGAGAACATCGGCATGGTCACCATCCGCGACCAGTACGTGTTCGAATCCAAGGTCACCGACGCCTATGCGGAACGCCGTGTGGTCACCGTGCTGCACGAGCTCGCCCACATGTGGTTCGGCGACTACGTGACCATGAAGTGGTGGAACGACCTGTGGCTCAACGAATCCTTCGCCGAGTTCACGTCCACCCTCGCCACCGCCGAAGCCACCGAATGGAAGGACGCCTGGGCAACCTTCAGCTCCGGCGAAAAGAGCTGGGCGCTGCGTCAGGACCAGCTGAGCACCACCCACCCGATCGTCGCCCCGATCAACGACCTCAACGACACCTACGTCAACTTCGACGGCATCACCTACGCCAAGGGCGCCTCCGTGCTGAAGCAGCTCGTGTACTACGTGGGCCGTGAGAAGTTCTTCAAGGGCATCAACAACTACCTCAACAAGCACGCCTACTCCAACGCCACCCTCGCCGACCTGCTCGCCGAACTGGAACTCACTTCCGGCCGCGACCTGAAGGCGTGGAGCGCCCAGTGGCTTGAGGAATCCGGCATCAACACCATCGCCACCGAAGTCGAAGAGAACGAGGACGGCACCATCAAGCGTCTCGCCCTGCGCCAGACCGCTCCGGCCGAGCATCCCGTGCTGCGCGCCCACCGTCTCGCCGTCGGCTTCTACAACGAGGATCCGGAAACCGGCAAGATCGTGCGCACCGACCGTTTCGAACTGGACGTCGACGGCGAACTGACGGTCGTCGACGCGGCCGCGGGCAAGGCACGTCCGTCGCTGATTCTGGTGAACGACGACGACCTGACCTACACGAAGCTGCGTTTCGACGACAAGAGCCTCGCATTCGCGACAAGCAACCTGTACCGCTTCGACGACGCGCTCGCCCGTTCCGTGATCTGGCTCGCCCTGTGGGACATGACCCGCGACGGCGAACTGCCGGCACGCCAGTTCATCGACACCTCGCTGGCCGCGCTCGCCACCGAACACGAGTCCACCACCTTCCGTTACGCGCTGGCACAGGTCAGCACCACCGCATGGCATTACACCGCTCCGGCAGAGCGTGCCGAGATCGTGAAGCATGTGGCCGCCGAACTGTTCAAGCTGGCGGGTCAGGCCAAGGCCGGCTCCGACGAACAGTTCCAGCTCGTCACCGCCTACCTGGGCTACGGCGAGCCGGGCGACGAGGCGTTCGTCGCCAACGCGAAGGGCCTGCTCGACGGTTCCGTGGCATTCGACGGTCTGGAAATCGACAACAACTTCCGCTGGACCATCATCAACGCGCTGAGCACCGTCAACGCGATCGACCAGGCGGGAATCGACGCCGAACTGGCCAAGCGCGAAACCACCGAGAACCGTGAGTTCGCCTATGGCGCACGCGCCGTGGCCGGTACCGCCGAAGCGAAGGCATGGGCTTGGAACGAGGCCCTGCACAACGACGAGCTGACCAACATGCAGCTTGAGGCTGTGGCCGGTGGCTTCGCAGCCACCCCGCGCGCCGACTTGGCCGAACCGTACGCCGAGAAGTATTTCGAGGTCGCCGACTGGATTTGGGAGCACAAGACCTTCCACATGGCGGAAGCGCTGCTCGAAGGCCTGTATCCGGGCTATGCCGATCCGGCGAAGCTCGTGGAGCTGGGCGACGCCTGGCTCGCCTCCCATAAGGACGCGGACAACGCCTTGCAGCGCATTGTGCGTGGCAACGTCGAGGCTTCTCACCGCACGCTGAAAGTGCGCGACTTCAACGCCGCGCTCTGATAGCAGGGGCGACAGGAACGTTCCCGCTTAAGAGCCGTCATGTCGTCGCACGACTTTGATTTTGGGTGCGATTTTCAAAGTCATGCGACGGGCATATCGGCATTTATGCCCCCTAATCCTCGTTTTCCGCTTGAAAATAAGGATTAGGGGGCATTTTGCGTCGAAGGCTGTCGCACGACTTTGATTTTGGAGGCATTTTTCAAAGTTGTGCGACAAGCGTGCTGGCTTTCATACCCTCTAACTCTTATTTTTTGCTGGTTTTCAACGGAAAATGATAGTTAGGGGGTATTTCTTTATCAAGTGTTGCCGCACGACTTGATTTTCCGCCTTGAAATCAAAGTCGTGCGACACGAAAAGGGCATTGCGCGCCGTGAAATGCTTTGAATTGTGAAGTGTTATGCGATTGCGTCGTCACCTGCTGGTTTCGGCGGCACGGTTGAGTACGATAGGTCACGGAAATATCGTTTGCAGATAGCGAGGATTTGAGACTCATGCCACGTATGTTCGGAACCGACGGCGTTCGAGGATTGGCGAATAGGGATTTGACGGCACAGCTGGCGCTCGATTTGGGTGACGCCGCGGTGCGTGTGCTGGGCGATGACGAGCGGAGCGAATTCGAAAGCCGTCGCCGTGCGCTGGTCGGTCGTGATACACGAGTTTCCGGCGATTTCCTTGCCGCCGCATTGTCCGCTGGCATGTCCGCCGGCGGCTTCGACGTGATCGACGCCGGCATCATCCCGACGCCGGGCGTCGCATACCTGACGTCCGTGCTCAACGTGGAAATGGGCGCGGTGATCTCCGCATCCCACAATCCGATGCCCGACAACGGCATCAAGTTCTTCGCCCGCGGCGGCTTCAAGCTGCCCGACACCAAGGAAGACGAGATCGAAGCGGTGCTCGGCCAGGATTGGGATCGTCCTACCGGCGCCGGCGTGGGTCGTGTCAGCCATGACACCGCCACCGCAACCAACCTGTACATCGACCATCTGGTTTCCGCCATCGCGCCGGTCGGTCCGGACAAGTCGCAGCCGACGCCGCTGAAGGGCCTGAAGATCGTGGCCGACTGCGCGAACGGCGCCACGTCCGTGGTCGCTCCGGAAGCCTTGCGCCGCGCCGGCGCCGACGTGACCGTCATCAACGCGTCGCCGGACGGCTACAACATCAACAAGAACGCCGGCTCCACCCATCCTGAGCAGCTGCAGGCCATGGTCAAGGCCTCCGGCGCCGTCATGGGCGTTGCCTTCGATGGCGATGCCGACCGTTGCCTTGCCGTGGATGAGGATGGCAACATGGTCAACGGCGATCAGATCATGGGCATTCTGGCACGCGCCAAGAAGAACGCGGGCAAGCTCAACCATGACACCCTCGTCGTGACGGTGATGAGCAACCTCGGTCTGAAGTTGGCCCTGCGTTCCATGGGCATCAAGACCGTGCAGACCAACGTGGGCGACCGTTACGTGCTTGAGGAGATGCTGCGAGGCGATTATTCGCTCGGCGGCGAGCAGTCCGGCCACGTGATCAACCGTGAATTCGCCACCACCGGCGACGGCACCCTGACCGCGCTCACCCTGTGCAACGAGGTCGTCAAATCCGGTAAGAGCCTGAAGGAACTGGCCGCCGACTTCCCGCAGCTGCCGCAGACGCTCATCAACGTGCCGAACGTGGACAAGATGGCCGCCAAGACCAACGCCAAGGTGCAGGCCGCGGTGGAACGCGAAGAGAAGCTGCTGGGCGACACCGGCCGCGTGCTGCTGCGTCCGTCCGGCACCGAGCCGCTCGTGCGCGTCATGGCCGAAGCCGAAACCCAGCAGCAGGCAGACGAAGTGTGCGATCGCCTCGCCAAGGTCGTCGCCGACGAACTCACCCTGTAAGAGCCCGCAAGGAGATATGCCCCATGTTCGGACACAACTCGAAAGTGGACCTCGAACTCAACCGCGAGGTCGAAAAGCTCATCAAAACCGGCGGCAAAGAGAAAATCATGCCGATCGTGCAGGCCGGCGAACCGGTATTACGCCAGCAGACCATCGCCTACGACGGCCAGTTGAGCCGCAAAACGCTTGACAAGCTCATCGACACCATGCGCACCACCATGCTGGAAGCGCCGGGCGTGGGCCTCGCAGCCACCCAGATCGGTCTCGGTCTGGCTTTGGCCGTCGTCGAAGACCACGTATGCGAAGGCGACGATGGCGATCCGCGCGAAGCCGCGGAATTCCCCTTCCACGCCATCATCAACCCCAGCTACGAGCCGATCGGCACCGAAACCCGCAGCTTCTACGAAGGCTGCCTGAGCTTCGACGGTTACCAGGCCGTACGCAAGCGTTGGCTTGACATCACCGCCCGTTGGCAGGATGAGGACGGCAACAAGCATGAGGAACATCTGCACGGCTGGCCGGCCCGCATCTTCCAGCATGAAACCGACCATTTGAGCGGTGAACTGTACATCGACCAGGCCGAAATCCGAAGCCTGACCACCAATGAGAACCTTGAGGATTTCTGGTGCGAGGATCCGGTACCGACCGAAGCGGCGGCCGAACTCGGCTTCGAACTGTAATCGCGTAAACGAACGAGACAAGAACGATGAATGCCTCCCAGGCGAACACTTGGGAGGCATTCATCATATTCGGGATTATTGGAATGTTCGAAACATGAGTATTCCAAATATTCCAATATTTCAGTATTCCGGATTCACTAGCACATCGTACGTATCCGTGTTCCGCTCGGCATCCGAACGCAGATCCCAGCCAGGCTTGCGCATTCCATACAACACCAGCGGCGGTAAACCGAGCACAAGCACGACTACAGCCACAAGAATCGCATATGAAACGCTATCCAAACCGGTGAAACCAGCCGGTCTCACGAAAGTCAACACGAATGCCGCGGCGGAAGCGACGAAACCGACGCCCGCGACCAACCGAATCGCAGGAACTCGATACGTGCGGCGGACTTCTGGATGGGTGTTGCGCAGACGAATCGCGGCGGCAAACATCAACATGTACATCACCAGATACAGCGCGGTCGCCATATCCACCAGCGTCGCGAAAGCCGTGTTGCCATTGGGGATCAACACGAACAGCAACGCCAGCACGGTCACGATAATGCCTTGCGGAATCAGAATGCCTTCCTGCACGTCGTGGGCATTGCGCTTCTGCAGCGCGGGAGGCATCAGTCCCGTGCGGGCGGCCGCTAGCAAACCGCGAGAAGGACCAGCTATCCAAGCCACCACGGAAGCGAACGCGCCTAGCGCGATGAGCAGCGAAATCACCGGAGTGCCCCAACCCATGCCAAAATGGTCGAAGAACTCCCTGAACGCCAGATTGATGCCGTCGATGAGCCCCAGCTCACGATGCGGCACAGCAAAGGCGATTGCCAAAGTCGGCAGCACAAGTACCAGCAGAATCAGCGCGGTCGCTAGTGCAATGGCGCGTGGGAATTGACGTCCCGGATGCTCCAAGTCGTTGGCATGCACGGCATTGACCTCCATACCCGCGTAGGCGAGCACATTGGATACGATTAGCACAATCGACGCGATGCCCGTCCACGGCGGAAGCAGCGCGGATGCGTGCAGGGAGGTCTGCACTGGCTTACCGATCGCCAGCCAGATAATGCCGAAGACGATAAGCAGCAACGCAGGAAACAGCGTGCCGATAAGTCCCGAAATCGACCCGACCTTGGCGAACAGATTGCCGCCGCGCAACGCCACCATCGTGCTTGCCCAATACAACACGATGATCACCGCGGCCACATATACGCCATTATTGCCCAAGCCACCCATGCCGAACACATACGACAGGCTGACGGCGATGAACGCAATCTGTATCGGATACCACACCACATTCTGAATCCACTGCAGCCAAATGGCGAGAAATCCGATGCGATTGCCGAACGCCTCACGCACCCACACGTACACGCCACCTTTCCAGCCGGTGGCCAGTTCGGCAGCCACCAGCGCGGTCGGCACCAGGAAAACGACCGCCGGAATGAGATACAGCAGAATGGAAGCGAGACCATAATCGGCCATGGCCGGCAGAGAGCGTAGTGAGGCCACCGCCACCACGGTCAACATCGCCAGTTGGCTGACTGTCATCATGGTTTTGCCGGTTTTATTGGCAACGGTTGCCGTGCTTGCGATTGCGCCGTGCCCGTCAGCGCCGTTCCCTCTATTCGCCCCGGCATGCGCAGGTATGCCCGTACGATTGCGGTTTCCTGCGACGGCAGACGGATTGCGTGGCGTTGTTGTCGGTGCCGTCGCAGCGTTCGTCGTGGAACGTGCGGACCCGGGATGTGCAGCTGCGCTTGCATCGTGCGCTACCACAGCAAGCGGCTTTTTCATATGAACTGTCATTGCAGCCAGCTTTCGTAAACATAATCGTTGTGGGAATGAACATGAATTTCCTTAATGCGGGAAACGATGGAATTCGTGGAATGACCGCGAAATATCAGTGGTGGAATCCGGATGCACGAGCCTCGCTTGGCATTGGTGAGCGCAGTCCGTCCAGATACTTCACACACGACTTCAAATCCTTGATGAACGCTTCGGCCATATCGTGGCTGAAACCGTTACGCACCACAATGCGCTGCACGGTCACCTGCGTCAGATCCACCGGCATCGGATAAGCCGGCACCAGCCATCCCTTCATGCGCAGCCGATCCTGCAGATCGTACAGATTCCACTTGCGATCCGGCTTGTCGTTGAGCATCCATGCGAACACCGGAATGTCGGAACCGTCGTTCCACAGCGTAAAATCATCCATCTGCTCGATCTCGCCCGACAGATATTTCGCCACATCATGCGAAGTCTGCTGCACCCTTCGATACCCGTCGAATCCCAAACGCAGGAACATGTAGTACTGCAGCAGTACCTGTGCGCCCGGACGGGAGAAGTTCAGTGCGAAAGTCGGCATTTCGCCGCCGAGATAACTCACCTTGAAAATAAGGCTTTCCGGCAGGTCAGCGGTTTCGCGCCATACGACCCATCCCAAACCGGGGTAGACCAGACCGTACTTGTGACCGGAGGTGCTGATGGAGTAAACGCGCTTGACGCGGAAGTCCCATGCGAGGTCCGGCTGGATGAATGGTGCGATCATACCTCCCGAAGCGCCGTCCACATGGATGCGCACATCAAGTCCGGTGCGCTCCTCGATGCGGTCCAGTGCTTCGCTGATCTGTTCGACCGGCTCATACATACCCGTATAGGTCACGCCCATGATGGCCACCACGCCGATGGTGTTCTCATCGACATACTTGTCGAGATCATGGCCGTCGAGCACTTTGTGGTCCTCGGAAATCGGCACATAGCGTGGTTCCACGTCGAAATAGTTGCAGAACTTCTCCCAGCACACCTGCACGGCGCTGCTCATCACCAGATTCGGATGATCGGTCGGCAGGTCGGCCTTTTCGCGGGCTTCCTTCCAACGGCGCTTCAACGCGAGTCCGCCCAGCATGCAAGCTTCCGACGAGCCGATGGTGGAGGTTCCGATGGCATTCATTGGATCGGGCGCATGCCATAGATCGGCGAGCATGTGCCAGCAGCGCGATTCGACTTCGGCGGTTTTCGGGTACTCGTCTTTGTCGATCATGTTCTTGTCGGCCGCCTCCATGTACAGGCGGTTCGCATGATCGTCCATCCACGTGCTCACAAAAGTTGCAAGATTGAGTCGCGCGTTGCCATCCAGCATGGCCTCGTCATGCACCACTTGGTAGGCGGTTTCCGGCAGACTACTCTTCTGTGGAATGGTAAATTTCGAGAACGCCTGGGCTTCCTTCGGACGGGCGAACAGCGGATTGATTTCCACGCTGTCAGGAACAACGCGGTCGTCGGCATTGCCGCAGGTGTTGTCGCAGCAATGCGAATTGTTGTTTTCAGTGGTGGAATGTGTTTCTGACATTGCAGTTCCTTTCGTTGATTTGGAACGTTTATTGCGTTCCGGGATTCAAAAATGAAAGTCGATTCTGGATTTTTGCTGGGAAATGGTCACATTTGCGCTATGTGAAAATTCGTATGGCAACCGCTTCGCACGGAGGTATCCGCGCGCGGTTTCGTAATGAACACCGTCATTCGAACTCGCATGGTTGTGTTCTCACAAAGAGGAA
>OMDE01000046.1_pt1 | contig 38651 bp, 30 predicted proteins | sample 1645171 | NCBI WGS metagenome assembly OMDE01 (sample SAMEA103958129, study PRJEB25191) | human gut metagenome
ACTGCACCGGCCGCAATCGACCGTCCCCACTGCAGTTCCATGTTCTTTTTCTTCCTTACCATACCCACTACCGCGCACATACCGTCGCGGAATCGCCGCAGTTTATCCGGACGGCGCAACGCTGTCATGAAATATCTTTGTTTTATTTAGCTCATACCCCCATATCGACCATATATATTTTCCCCATTTATCTTTTCTCGTCGTATTTTTACCTATTTTTTAATTGACAACGTTGTCCAAAAAGTGGCCAATTTCACGAAATTCGTCGAAACGTACGCATAGGAAAGGGGCTACACGGCGATTGCCATGCAGCCCCTCAAACCTTCAGATTCGCTTGCAGCCGACGACTCAGTTGCCGTTGGTGGCGTTGCCGCTCTGCTGGATGAGCGACGCCATGAAATCGCGGTTGGTCGCTGTCTTCTTCAGGCGTGGCACGAGCGTCTGGTAGGCCTGTTCCGGCTCGAGGCCGCCCAGCAGGCGACGCAGACGGTAGATGATCGGCAGTTCCTGCGAATCGGTGATGAGCTCCTCGCGGCGGGTGCCGGAGGCGTTCACGTCGATGGCCGGGAACAGGCGCTTGTCGGCGAGCTCACGGCTCAGGCGCAGTTCCATGTTGCCGGTGCCCTTGAATTCCTCGAAGATCACCTCGTCCATCTTGGAACCGGTTTCCACCAGCGCGGAGGAGATGATGGTCAGGGAGCCGCCGTTTTCGATGTTGCGGGCGGCGCCGAAGAACTTCTTCGGCGGGTACAGCGCCTGCGCGTCCACACCACCGGACAGGATGCGGCCGGAGGCCGGCGCGGCGATGTTGTAGGCGCGGGCCAGACGGGTCATGGAGTCGAGCAGCACCACCACGTCCTGGCCGAGCTCCACGAGACGCTTGGCGCGTTCGATGGCCAGTTCGGCGACGGTGGTGTGGTCGGAGGCCGGACGGTCGAAGGTGGAGGAGATGACCTCGCCCTGCACCGTGCGTTCCATGTCGGTGACTTCCTCCGGACGTTCGTCCACGAGGACGACCATCAGGTGGACTTCCGGATTGTTGGTGGCGATCGCGTTGGCGATGTTCTGCAGGGTGATGGTCTTGCCGGCCTTCGGCGGGGACACGATCAGGCCACGCTGGCCCTTGCCGATCGGCGCCACGATGTCGATGAGGCGGCCGGTGAGCTTGTTCGGCGTGGTCTCCTGCTTCAGGCGTTCCTGCGGATACAGCGGGGTGAGCTTGCTGAACTGCGGACGATGCTGCGCTTCCTCGACGCTCATGCCGTTGATGGAGTCGATGGACTGCAGCGGCACGAACTTCTGACGCTGGTTGCGACGTTCGCCTTCACGCGGGGCGCGGATGGAGCCGTGCACGGCGTCGCCCTTGCGCAGGCCGTACTTCTTGACCTGGCCCATGGAGACATACACGTCGTTCGGTCCCGGCAGGTAGCCGGACGTACGCACGAACGCGTAGGAGTCGAGCACGTCGACGATGCCGGCGACCGGCACGAGGTCTTCCTTCGGCTCGTCGCGATGCTGGTCGCGGTCGGCGTTGCGGTCCATGCGGTCGGCGCGATCGTTACGGTCGTTGCGATCATTGCGATCGCCCCTGCCGCGACGCTCGTCACGCTCGTCGTAATCGCGGTCACGGCCACGCATACGGCGGCCACGGCGATCGTTGCGTCCACGGCTGTGACGGTATTCGTTGTCTTCGGTCTCGTCGCGACGCTTATCATCATCGGCGTCTTCCTGCGACGGCAGCGTGGCGAGGATGTCATCAAGGTCGCGCACGACGTCTTCGCTCTTCGGCCCGTCCGCCACGCGACGGCGGCGACGCGGCTCGAAATCGTCCCTACGGTCGTCATCACGACGGCGACGGCGATCATCCTGCTTCGGAGCGGCATCGTCAAGGCCCAGTTCGGCGAGCAGGTCGGCGCCGGCTTCGGCGTCACGATGGCGACGACGCTTCGGCGCTTCATCGTTCGGCTTCAACGCGTCCACCGCTGCCACGGCATCCGCGACTTCGGAGGATTCCGCGGACTTGGCCTGCTTGGCACGGACAGGGCGTTCCTCCTGCTTGGCTTCATCGGCCTTCTTGTCCTTTGCCGATTTGACCTCAGCGTCTGCGGCGGGAGCGGACTTTGGCGCGCGCACGGTGACGCCGGCCGGAGCCTGGCCGCCGGAACGGGCGGCTTGAAGTGTTGCGATCAGTTCGGTCTTGCGCATGGTGGAGACACCACGAAGTCCCATCTGCTTGGCGAGCTCCTTGAGCTCGGGCAGTTTCATATCATCGAGATTAGGGCTTGTTGCCACTGGTAGTTGCCTTTCCTTGGCTTCCACAGGCATGCGCCCGCGACAGCTGCAAAAAAGAATTGCGGAAAATTTCCGTCGAATGAAAAGTCCGCCGCGAAACATCGCGGTTTTCGAACTGTCCTAACCATACAACGCAACCCAGACCAACGCAAAGCGGGCACGCGCGGTCCGCCCGTGCGGTTCGCGCACCGCGCAATCGCAATAAAAATCGCAATGAAAAAGCCCATGCCAAAAAGCATGGGCTTGATCAAAGTTACGCTGCGAAAAATAAATAACGCGTGCGAAGACGCCCGTCTGAGGCCGAAGGCGTACAAAGGTACGTCGAGCGCCGGAGAAAGGGCGTATGCGCACGCGTTATTTATTTTTCTACTTTTCTTCGTGGTAGGACTTGTCAGTGTTGACCGACCACACGTTGTCTTTCGACGTTTCGCCGCTCTTGATGTCCTTGACGGCTTCGATGGCGGTGGCCATGGAGTGGTCCATGTTGTTGTAACGGTGCTGTCCGTTACGGCCAACGCAGTACAGGTTGCCGAAGGAGTCGAGGTAGTCGACGAGTTCGGGCATGCGGTCGTAGGTGTCGAAGTAGGCCGGGTAAGCCTTCTTGACGCGTTCGCGGTGGGAGTCGAGCACGTCCTGCGGGCCGTTGATGACCTGCATGCGGGTGAGCTCCTGGATGGCGAACTTGGTGGCTTCCTCGTCGGTCATGTTCCAGAAGGAGTCGCCTTCCTCGCAGAAGTATTCGAGGCCGATCCACACGGTGTTGTCGACGTCCTTGACCAGGTACGGGCTCCAGTTGTTGAAGATCTGCAGACGGCCGACCTTGTAGCCCGGATCCTGCACGTAAATCCAGCAATCCGGCACGATCGGCGGGTTGCCGAGGGTCGGAATGTCGGTGGTGTTGGTCAGGCGCAGGTGCTTGACGAGCAGGCCGACGGTGACGAAATCGCGGTACGGCAGGCCGTTGGCGATTTCGGTCATATCCTTCGGAGCCGGCTGGTCGGAGGCGTCCACGGCGTTGACAAGGTCCTTGACCGGCATGGAGGAAATGAAGTCGTCCGCGGCCATTTCGGTGCGGTTGCCTTCGGAATCCTCGTACACGACGGATGCGATCTTGCCGTCCTTCTGGCGAATTTCCACCACATTGGCGTCGGTGATGACCTTCACGCCGGCGGCTTCGCAGTTGGATTCGACGGTTTCCCACAGCTGGCCCGGGCCAAGCTTCGGATACCAGAATTCCTCGATGAGGGAGGTTTCGACTTCGGAGTTGTCGCGCTTCTTCGGCAGGAGCTTCTGGAAGGCGTTCTTCAGCACGCCCATGATGCTCAGGCCCTTGACGCGCTGCGCACCCCAGTCGGCGGAGATTTCGGACGGGTGACGGCCCCACAGCTTCTCGGTGTAGCCCTCGAAGAACATGGAGTAGAGCTTACGGCCGAAACGGTTGATGTAGAAGTTCTCCAGATTGGTTTCCGGCAGCTTGTGCACCATGGACTTCAGGTAGCTGAAGCCGGCGACCATGGTGAGCTTGAAGCCCATGGCCTTCAGGGTGTTGGCGCTCAGGGAAATCGGGTAGTCGAGGAAGTGGCGGTTCCAGTAGATGCGGGACACGCGGTGGCGCTTGAGCATCACCTTGTCTTCGATTTCCGGATCCGGGCCGCCCGGCTCCATATCATGCTCGCGGTGGAGCTTCTTGTCATCATAGCTGGGTGCGCCCTGCAGCGGCAGAACGTCCTTCCACCAGTCCATGATGCGGTCGTCCTTCGAGAAGAAGCGGTGGCCGCCGATATCCATACGATTGCCGTCATGCTTGACGGTGCGGGAGATGCCGCCGAATTCGCGGGTGGCTTCCAGCACGGTCACGTCGTACTGTTCGGAGCCACCGTCCTTGACGAGCTCCCAAGCGGCAGTCAGGCCGGCAGGGCCGCCACCGATGATGACCACGGATTGCTTTTGCGTCACTTTGAAGTCTCCTTACAAACAAAATCGAAGATATTCTACCCGAAGGTAGGGAAACGCACAGCGCACCTGTGCGCATACACACAAAATCACCGCCAAGTCCGACAGCAATCGCCCTGATAGAAGGAAAACCAGCCGTACGGCTTCCGCCGAAGACTGGTTTTCCGTAGGTCCGCTACATGCTGTCGGGAATGTCGATGTCGGTTTTCTGCACTTCCTCGACGTTCACGTCCTTGAACGTGACGATGCGCACGTTCTTGACGAAACGGCTGGAACGGTAGACGTCCCACACCCACGCGTCGGTCAGCCGCACGTCGAAGTAGACGTCCTGGCCGGCGGAACGCACGTTGAAATCGACCTTGTTGGCCAGATAGAAGCGGCGCTCGGTCTCCACAACGTAGGTGAACAGTTTGATGACGTCGCGGTATTCCTTGTATAGGGACAGCTCGGCGTCGGTTTCGTAGTTGTCGAGGTCCTCGGCGCTCATCGTCTGCCTTCCGTGTCGCGCTTGCGGCCACGTCCAAGCGTGCGCCACCAAGCATCCTTCGAGGTTTTGCGCTCATCCGAGCTGTACGGCCAGTTGTTGTCGGCATCGCCGGCCTTCTGGTCCGTCTTCGCCGTTCCGGATGCTTCGTTCGGCTGCGATTCCTGCGATGGCGCGGCAGACGTCTCGTCGGCGGAGGTCTGCGCCGTGTCTCCACTCTGGCCTGCCGCTGCGGCATCGTCCGCATCGCCCTTATGTACGGAGTTGAGTTGGATGGCGATCGAGTGTTCGCGGGCGCTCAACGCCTCCTTGACGCCCGGATTGTCTTCGATCACGTGCATGCCGAACGCGTCGAGCGAGCGGATCGGGTCGAATTCGTCGACGAGCGTGTCCATGACGATGAGGTCCTGGTAACGGTTCTCCGACGCGTTCCACAGGGCATCGCGCGAACGGCCGGACGGCACGAAGCCGAGCGACTGGTAGACGGATACGGAACGCGTGTTCTGTTCCGGCACGGCCACCCAAATGCGGTGCATGCCGAGGCCCGCCGGTTCCGGCGCGAAGCCGTACGTCATCACGCGGGGCATGATGTCTCGCGAGTAGCCGCGGCCGCGGTAGTCCTTGCCGAGCACCACTTGGATGCGGGCGGAACGTGCCCAGCCGTCGATGTCGATGAGGAAGATCATGCCGATCACGTTGTCGGAAGAGGCCGCGTCAAGCTCGCCGTCGCCGTCATGGTCGGCTTCGGTGACGATGGACCATGCGATGGTACGACGAGATTCCGGATCCCCCACGCCGGATTCGTTCGATTTTTCGCCATTGGACCATGCCACGGAACGACGCACCCACGCGTTCACAGCGCCACGTTCGGCCACGCGGTCCTTGCCGGTGATGCCGGATGCGCCGACGTACGCCTCAATGACCTCCATGCGTGCGATGTCGTCGATGGTGGCGGGGCGCAAGTGCACCATCTCGCCCTTGATGGGCGGAATGACGATGCGTTCCGGCAGCTCCCTCGCCCGCTGGTCCGTCGTCTGTTCCTTCGCTGTGGTTTCAGCGTACTCTGACATGATTATCGTTCCCTATGTTTCTCGGCGCGGTCCCTCGCCGCACCCATACCGACGGTATTGTACCCGACTGAACGCCAGCTGGGAGTTTTGTTAGGCAAAATCCCCGTGAAACCTCCCCCAGCCGACGCGTGAATCGTACGAAAAGGCATGTAAAAGCAGATAAAAAGCAACAAAATGCAGAAAGGCGTGCGTTTTTACGATTCCTCTCATCGCAAAAACGCACGCCTTTCGATGCCATCAATCAGGCAACGTTCGGCAATCGCCGGAACGTCACTTGATCTTGCCCATCACGATCTTGGTGACGGCCTTCGCGTCGGCCTGGCCGCGGGTGGCGCGCATGACAGCGCCGATAATCGCGCCCATCGGCTTCATGTTGCCGCTCTTGAGCTTCTCGACGATGTCCGGGTTGGCCGCGAGTGCCTCGTCGACGGCCTTTTCGAGCGCGCCGTCGTCGGAAACGACCTGGAAGCCGTGCTTCTTGACGACCTCGTCCGGAGTGCCTTCGCCGGCGAGCACGCCTGCGACGGTCTGCTTGGCGAGCTTGTCGTTGAGCTTGCCGTCGGCGATGAGCTTCTCGACCTCGGCGACGTCGGCCGGGGTGATCGGCAGCTCTTCAAGGCTCACGCCCTTGTTGTTGGCTTCGCGGGACAGCTCGCCCAGCCACCACTTCTTGGCGCCCGAGGCGGAAGCGCCGGCCTTGACGGTGTCCTCGAGCAGGTCCAGAGCGTCGGCGTTGAGCACGTCGCGCATCTCCAGATCGTTGAAGCCCCACTCGCCCTTCAGGCGGTTGCGGCGCTCACGAGGCATTTCCGGCATCTGGGCCTTCATCTCCTCGATGTGCTCCTTGGTGATGTGCAGCATCACCAGATCCGGATCCGGGAAGTAGCGGTAGTCGTCGGCGTCGGACTTCACGCGGCCGCCGGCGGTGGTCTGCGAGGCCTCGTCCCAGTGACGGGTCTCCTGCAGAATCTCGCCGCCTTCGGAAAGGATGGCGGCCTGACGGCGGATCTCGTACTGGATAGTCTTCTCGATGCCACGGAACGAGTTCACGTTCTTGGTTTCGGAACGGGTGCCGAACGGATCGGACGGGCTGTTGCGCAGCGACACGTTCACGTCGGCGCGCATGTTGCCCTGCTCCATGCGGGCATGGGAGATGTTCAGCGCACGCACGATGTCGCGGATGGCGCGCATGTAGGCGCCTGCGATTTCGGGGGCGCGGTCTCCTGCGCCTTCGATCGGCTTGGTCACGATTTCGATCAGCGGCACGCCGGCGCGGTTGTAGTCGACCAGCGAGTGGTCGGCGCCTTCGATACGGCCGTCAGCGCCACCGACGTGGGTGTTCTTGCCGGCGTCGTCTTCGATGTGGGCGCGCTCGATCGGCACACGGAAGATGGTGCCGTCCTCAAGCTCCACGTCGAGGTAGCCGTTGCCGTTGGTCGGCTTGTCATACTGCGAGATCTGGTAATCGCGCGGCATGTCCGGGTAGAAGTAGTTCTTACGGGCGAACTGGCTCCATTCGGCGATTTCGCAGTGCAGGGCGAGACCCAGCTTGATCGCGTAATCGACGGCGGTCTTGTTGACCACCGGCAGGGAGCCCGGCAGGCCGAGGCTCACCGGGGTGAGCTGGGTGTTCGGCTCGCCGCCGAAGTGGACTTCGGCCGGGCAGAACAGCTTCGTGGTGGTGGACAGCTCCACGTGGGTTTCCAGACCGATGACCGGGTCGAACTTCTTGACGGCATCGGCGTACTTCATCAACTTTTCAGCCATTTTGTTTTCTTTCCTCCGATGCTTCCTACTTGTCCAGTCCGTCGAGCCACGGGGTCTTCAGGGACTGCCAGATCGGGCCGTTCCAGCTTTCCTCGAGGGCCGCTTCGAGAGCGGCGGCGGGCTTGTACATGACCTCGTCGCGCTGCTGCGGGGCGAGGAACTGGAAGCCGACCGGCAGGCCGTCGTCACTCAGGCCGGCCGGGATGCTCATTGCCGGCACGCCGGCGAGGTTGGCCGGAATGGTGGTGATGTCGATGGCGTACATGGCCATCGGGTCCTCGGTCTTCTCGCCGAACTTGAAGGCGGTGACCGGGCTGGTCGGGCCGACGAGCACGTCGACCTTTTCGAAGGCCTTCTTGAAGTCGTCGATAATCAGGGTGCGGACTTTCTGCGCGGAGCCGTACCAGGCATCGTAGTAGCCGGCGGACAGGGCGTAGGTGCCGAGGATGATACGACGCTTGACTTCGTCGCCGAAGCCGGCCTCACGGGTGTAGGCCATCATGTTGGCGGCGGTCTGCGGAACGCCTGCCGGCGGCATGACGCGCAGGCCGTAGCGCATGCCATCGTAACGGGCCAGGTTGGAGCTGACCTCGGACGGCATGATGATGTAGTAGGCGCCGAGGGAGTACGGCAGGTGCGGCAGGGACACTTCGATGACCTCCGCGCCCATTTCCTCAAGCTTCTTGACGCCTTCGTTGAAGCGGGCCATGACGCCCGGCTGGAAGCCTTCGCCGCCGAGCTCCTTGATCAGGCCGACCTTGAGGCCCTTCAGATCGCGCTTCATGCCTTCGCGGGCTGCGGCAACCATCGGACGCGGGCCTTCCGGAATGGAGGTGGAATCGCGCTTGTCGTGTCCGCCGATCACTTCCTGCAGCAGGGCCGAGTCGAGCACCGTACGGGAGCACGGGCCGATCTGGTCGAGCGAGGAGGCCATGGCGATCGCGCCAAAACGGGAGACGCCGCCGTAGGTCGGCTTGACGCCGACGGTACCGGTCAGCGAGCCCGGCTGGCGGATGGAGCCGCCGGTGTCGGTACCCAGGGCGAGCGGAGCTTCGAATGCGGCCACTGCGGCTGCGGAACCGCCGCCGGAACCGCCCGGCACGCGCTCGGTATCCCACGGATTGTGGGTGGTCTGGTAGGCGGAGTGCTCGGTGGAGGAGCCTTGCGCGAATTCATCGAGGTTGGTCTTGCCCAACAGCGGCATGCCCGCGGCCTTGAGCTTCTCGATGACGGTGGCGTCGTACGGCGGCACCCAGCCTTCGAGGATCTTGGATGCGGCGGTGGTTTCGATGCCCTTGGTGACGATCATGTCCTTGATGGCGATCGGCACACCAGCCAGCTCAGGCAGGGCGGCCTTGTCTTCGGCGGACTTGGCGTCGAAGGCGTCGGCCTGCTCGAGAGCCACATCGCCGGAAACCTTCAGGAAGGCCTTGATGGAAGGCTCGGCAGCCTCGATCACCTTGAGGTGGGCTTCGACGAGCTCGCGAGAGGTGACGTCGCCCTTCTTGACGGCAGCGGCCTGCTCGGCAGCAGACAGTTTGACGAGAGTTGCGGTTTCGTTGCTCATCGATTACTCCTCGCTTCCCAGGATTCGCGGTGCCACGAACATGCCGGCCTCGGTCTTCGGGCCACCGGCGAGCGCCTCTTCCTGCGTGAGCGGGGTTTCGGCGACGTCCGGGCGCAGGTAGGCTTCCAGCGGAACCGGGTTGGCGGTCGGCGGCACATCGTCGGAGGCGACTTCCTGGACCTTGTTGATGGAGTCTGCGATGACGTTCAGTTCGCCCTGCAGACGGGTGATTTCCTCATCGGTGAGCGCGATTCGGGCCAGATCGCCCAAATGCACGATTTCTTCTTTGGTGAAAGTAGGCATGACCCTAACAGTAACGCGTCTGCGTGACGAGCGTGTGCCCTATTTCGTGCCCCGTTCGCAACCCGGCCGCGACTGGCCGCCATCCGTTCGACGGCCGTTCCGTCGCCTGGTCGGCGAGCACGCATCCGCTATTGCGGCAAAGCGACGCTTAACGGCTTTTCTTGCCGCGTGCCGATGGCGCGATCAGGCTTGCGGCGCGGCGTGCTGGGCGATCCAGGCGTGCATGGAGACCGCGGCGGCGGCGCCGGCGTTGATGGAACGGACCGAGCCGAATTGGGAGATGTAGACCACGTCATCGGCCAGTTCGAGCGCTTTTTCGGACAGGCCCGGGCCTTCCGCACCGAAAAGCATGAGGCAGCGTTCGGGGAAATGGTAGGTTTCCATGGGCACCGCGCCGGGAATGATGTCGAGCGCGATGACGCGGGCGGCTTGCAGTTCTGCTATTTTCGCGTCCAAGGCTTCCAGTTGGGCCATGGTTTCGCTTGTGTTCGGGGCAGTGCCGGAAGTGCCATCCGTTGCAGCTGCGGAGCCACGCATATGGAAGGCGATGGCGGCGGCTTGCGATTGGGCGGCGGCGATTTCGCCGGCGATGCGCAGTTTCCAACATTCGACGAGTTCCGTTATGGATGGATGGTTTTCGACGTGCTGGTACAGCTCCGTCATGAGCGCGCCCTTGCGATTCCATTTGTGCGGGCCGACGATGTGCACGCGGCGCGCTTGGAACGCGTTGGCGGTGCGCACCATGGAGCCGATGTTGAAATCGTGAGTCCAGTTCTCCACGGCAACTTCGAAATCGTGGCGCCCGCGGGAGTCCAGGTCGGCTTTGATGGCCGCGACCGTCCAGTAGCGGTAGCGGTCGAGCACGTTGCGGCGGTCGCCTTCGTCGAGCAGGGTGGAGTCGAAGCGGATGTCGTAATTGGGGGATGACGCATCATCCGGGCGTGGTTCGCCTGGATGGGTTTGCGACCACGGTCCTACGCCGACCTCGCGGAACGTCGGTTCGCCGGATGCCTGTGCGGCAACATCGATGGGATTGGGATCGTGCACGTTCTCCCCTTCATAGGAACAGCAATACAAATATGTCAAAGGCCCGCGCATCCGTATGCATCATCATGCTTGTCATCGCACATTCGACGACGTCAACGGCAGATATGTTTGCGGTCGGTCGGCGGGAAACTCGGTGTTCAGTGGAGTTCGGATTCCTTGAACACTTCAACGAACGGCAGTTCGGATTCCTCCGAAGTGACCGGGTTGATGACCTTGATGGTCGGGTCGACCATGTCGACACCGCCGATCAGCGAGGCAACGGCCAGCACTTTGGCGCCTTCGTTCTCCACCACGGAGAAGTCGAGGCTCAGCTCGTTGCCGTTGCGCAGGGTGACCAGCGATGAGGTCTGCACATACGATTTTTCGGACAGCCAGGAGTCGATCAGCACCACTCGCTTGCCCTTGATGGACGGACCCTTGATGGACGGATAGACGAAGTCCATGACGAAACCGTCCAAATCCTCACCACGGGAGGCGGCGGCCTGGATCATGGCGGAGACCAGCGGCACGGCCGCGGCGGTCAATGCGCCGACCGCGTCGAAATCGTCGACGGAATAGCCGGCTTCCTCCAACGTGTCGAGCAGGATATGGCCGACGATGGAGGCTCCGCGATGGTCGAACAGCACGGAGGAGAGTTCCGAGAACGGCTTGTCCTTCATTTCGGCCTGCAGCAGCGTCTTGAGCTGGTCGCGAGGTTCGAGCATGGCGAAATCGACGGTGGATTCCGTCGAAGCGGAAACAGACTGGCCCGCAGCGGAATCATGCGTCGGAACCGGTGTCGTCTTGCGGAAAGTGTTCTCTTCGGTCATGGTTCCAGCCTATCCTTTCGGCTCGTCATTCACCGTGCGGTATGGGTGATTTATGAGCGATAAACATGGTTATTCGGCGTTGGTCTCGGGAGCGGACAACTCACGGATATCCCCTTTTTCGGGCGCGATCATGTCGACGGTGCCGATGACCTTGCTTTGGTCGACGCGTTGCAGTTTGCGCGCGGTGACCAGCACGCGCGATTCGAGCGACGCGGCGAACGAGTTGTATGCGCCGACCGTTTTGGTGATGGCGGAACCCAGTTTGGTGGCCCGCTCCCCCAATACTGCAAACCGTTCGTACAGCTCTCGGGACAGGTCGAACAGCATTTTCGCGTCATCGGTCAGGCTTTGCTGCTGCCATGCGTATGCCACGGATTTGAGCACCGCCCATAGGGTGATCGGCGAGGTCAGCGCGACTTTCTGCGCGAATGCGTCGTCCATCAGTGTCGGGTCGGTTTCCAATGCGGCCTGCAGCAACGATTCGTTGGGGATGAACGCGATCACAAAATCCGGAGCATCGCTGAACGCGTTCCAGTAGGCTTTGTCTCCCAGGGTCTTCACATGGTCTCGTACCGCTTTGGCATGGGAATGCAGCAGCTCGTTCTTGCGGGCCAGTCCCTCCGGTGAGGCGGTGTCTGGAATCTCGCATGCGCGCTGGTAGTCGGCGTATGGCGCTTTCGCGTCGATCGGAATGGTTTTGCCGCCCGGCATGTGGATGATCATATCCGGCCGTTGCGTATGTCCATCGGCGTCGGTGACCACAACTTGGGTGTCGAAATCGACATGTTCCAACAGACCCGCCGATTCCACGATGTTGCGCAACTGTGCTTCGCCCCACGCGCCACGCACCTTGTTGTTGCGCAAAGCAGACGACAGGGCGCTCGTCTCACGGTCCAATCGCGCCTGCTGTTCACCAAGGCCCTTGAGCTGCTCGCCGAGCGCACCCATCTCATGCTTGCGCCCCTCTTCAATCTGCGCGACCTTCGCCTGCAACGCGTCAAGGTTCTTCTGCACAGGAGCCAACGCGGACAGCACTTTGCTTTGCTCCTGCAGCTTCTTCTCGCCTTCGGCCTGCCGACGTTCCGCCTCCTCGGCGGCTCGCCGCCGCTCACGTTCCACGCGCATTTCCTCGGCACGCTGGGCCTGTGCCAATTGCGATTTGAGATACGTCAGCTGCTGGCCGAGCCCTTCCGCCTGCGTACGGTATTGCACAACAGCCGCGTTGAGATTGCTGATGTCCTGTTTGTCCGCCTCGATCTGCGCCTTCGCCTCGTTCAGGTCGGATTCCTTCGCGCCGCGGGCCATGTCCTGCCCCTTGGTACGTCCCGCGAAGAAGCCCGCGGCCGCTCCAAGCGCGGCCACGATCACCAGCAATATCACTACAAACACAGGATTGTCGAACATACGTTCGATGGTATCACGTCGTCAGGAACACATCAATCCACGCATCCACATTCATTCGCAAGACCGACCGCATGCCACACAACCGTGCACTATGCTGAAATCAGCCGAACGCGAAATGCATCAGCCCAACACGAAGGGACACTATGGGATTCGATCTGTTTTTGGCGGCCGTGTCGATTGTGGCCGCATCCATCGCCACCTGGGCGTTGTTGCGGCTGTTTCCAAGCTCGGACGCACGCCAGGCGATTCCGCTGCGGACGGACGGCGGATTTGCCGACCCATCCCACACAACCGACGGTGGAGTGACGATAGACGGCAAAGTGACGGCAGACGGCGAATCGGCATCCGACATCGACGAACAACCCACCGACCACCTCGGCAAGCGCCTCGTCATCGCGCTTATCCTGACCATTCCAACGTTCGTCATCACATTACTGGCGCTGGCCAAAATCGCCATGCCGGGCTGGCTGACGAATCCGTGGCTGCACGCCATCGTCATCACGCCGGTCATGTTCTATTGCGCGGCGCCGATTCACCACCGCGGCCTGCCCGCATTGCAGCGGCGACATCCGAACGGCGATTCGCTGGTTTCGCTTGGCATGGCGATTGTTTACGCGTACAGCCTGCTGCTGTGCGTGGTGTCGTGGATTTTCCCGGCCGGCTCGCGCGATCCGTATTTCGCGTTCGTCGGCGTGGTCGCGACGCTTTCGCTGGCTGGCACGCTTGTCCGGCAACACGCGATGACCGCGCGGCAGACGGCAGAAACAGAAAAGGCGCAATCGGCACAGTCAACAGAATCAACAGAATCGGCGCGATCTCAAGCGAAATCCCCTGAGCCAACGCAAGAAAAAAGCGCGGAAGAATTGCTCTTCCGCGCTGTGGTAGGTCATGCGATCCGCGCACGCGTGCTGCAGATCACCACGTCGGTGACGATGGTGGTCGCGGTGTGGACGTGCGCGTTGTGGCTGGCGTTCGGCATGCAACCGAAGCTGGCGATCGCCATACTGCTCGGTTCGACCGTGCTGTCGGTCGCAGGCCTGGTATTGCAGGCTTACGACCGACAGGTAACCAATCGATAATCGTCACTCAGCCGGGTTCGGGACGTCGGCGGAATCGTCCGTCTTCTCCTCGCCCATATCCTCCAGCTGGTCCGCGGCCCACGCGGACAGCTCCAGGTGGTCGCCGCCGGTCTGGTCCACCAGCACGGTGTCGCCGTCGTGCACTTCGCCGGCCAGCAGCATGCGGGCAAGCTGGTCGCCGACTTCGGTCTGCACCAGGCGACGCAGCGGACGTGCGCCGTACGCCGGATCGTAACCGGTGTTGGCAAGCCATTCGCGCGCCGAATCGGTCACGTCAAGCGTGATGCGGCGGTCGGTCAGACGTGCGGACACCTGCGCGACCTGAATGTCCACGATGCCGCCGAGCTCCTCGCGGGTCAGCGGGTGGAACATGACCAGTTCGTCCAGACGGTTGATGAATTCCGGCTTGAACTGCATGTGCACGGCGTCCATCACGGCCTTCTTCTTGGCGTCCGCGTCCATGTCGGGATTGACGAGGAACTGCGAGCCCAGGTTGGAGGTCATGATCAGAATCGTGTTCTTGAAGTCCACGGTCCTGCCCTGGCCGTCGGTCAGGCGACCGTCGTCAAGCACCTGCAGCAGCACGTCGAAGACTTCCGGATTGGCCTTCTCCACCTCGTCGAACAGCACCACCGAATACGGACGGCGACGCACGGCTTCGGTAAGCTGGCCACCCTCTTCGTAGCCGATGTAGCCCGGCGCGGCGCCGATCAGGCGGGACACGGAGGCCTTCTCCATGTATTCGCTCATGTCGATGCGCACCATGGCCTTCTCGTCATCGAACAGGAAGTCGGCGAGCGCCTTGGCCAGTTCGGTCTTGCCCACGCCGGTGGGGCCGAGGAACAGGAACGATCCGGTCGGACGGTTCGGGTCGGAGATGCCGGCACGCGAGCGACGCACGGCGTCGGAAACCGCTTGGATGGCTTCCTTCTGGCCGATCACGCGCTTGCCGAGGTACTCCTCCATGTGCAGGAGCTTCTCGTTTTCGCCCTGCATAAGACGGCCCACGGGGATGCCGGTCCAGTCGGAGACGATTTCGGCGATGGAGTCGGCGTCGACGCGGTCGGGGACCATCGGCACGTCGGCGTTGGCATTGTCGGCTCCGCCCGATTCCGCCTCGTTCTTCTCGGCTTGGGCGATTTCCTTCTGGATGGCCGGGATTTCGCCGTAGTTGATGGCTGACGATTTCGCCAGGTCGCCTTCGCGCTCGTACTTTTCGGCTTGTGTACGCAGCTCGTCGAGCTTCTTGCGCAGGTCGCCGATGCGGTTGTGGCCGTTCTTTTCGGCGTCCCAACGCGCTTTCAGCCCGTTGAGCTTTTCGCTTTTGTCGGCGATTTCCTGGTTCAAATCGGCGAGACGGTCCTTGGCGCTGTCGTCCAGTTCCGCTTCGGCCTTTTCCGCGGCCTTGTCGTTCTTCGGATTGCCCAGCAGGTACGACTTCTCCATCTTGAGACGGTCCACCTGGCGGCGCAGTTCGTCGATTTCCTCAGGCGAGGAGTCGAGTTCCATGCGCAGGTGCGCTGCGGCCTCGTCCACCAGATCGATGGCCTTGTCCGGCAGCTGGCGTCCGGAAATGTAGCGGTTCGACAGGGTTGCCGCCGCGACCAGCGCGTCGTCGCCGATGGTCACCTTGTGGTGGGCCTCATACTTCGGCGCGATGCCGCGCAGGATGGCGACGGTGTCCTCCACGCTCGGCTCGCCGACGAACACCTGCTGGAAACGACGTTCGAGCGCCGGATCCTTTTCGATGTTCTCACGGTATTCGTCCAGTGTGGTGGCGCCGATCAGGCGCAGTTCGCCACGGGCCAGCATGGGCTTGAGCATATTGCCCGCGTCCATGGAGCCTTCGGCCGCGCCCGCGCCGACGATGGTGTGGATCTCGTCGATGAAGGTGATGATCTGCCCGTCGGCCTTCTTGATCTCCTCAAGCACGCTCTTCAGACGTTCCTCGAATTCGCCACGGTACTTGGAACCAGCCACCATGGAGCCCAGGTCAAGCGAGATAAGCTTCTTGTTCTGCAGGGTGGTCGGCACGTCGCCGGCGACGATGCGCTGCGCCAGGCCTTCGACGACGGCGGTTTTGCCGACGCCAGGCTCGCCGATCAGCACAGGATTGTTCTTGGTACGGCGGGACAGGATCTGGATGACGCGGCGGATTTCCTGGTCGCGGCCGATCACCGGGTCGAGCTTGCCTTCCTTCGCGGCGGCTGTCAAATCGGTGGAGTACTTCTCCAAAGCCTTGTACGAGCCTTCCGCGTCGGCGCTGGTCACCTTGCGGTCGCTGCCGCGCGCGGCGGTCAGGGCGTTACGCAGCTTATCCGCGGTAAGACCGTTCTTTTCCAAGATGTCCGCGCTTTGATTAGGTTTCGCGGCCGCGATTGCGACCAGCATGAGGTCGACGGTGACGTACTCGTCTCCCCTCCGTTGCATTTCTTTTTCGGCTTGCGATAGCACCGCCGACAGCTGCCTGCTGACGTCTGGCTGCGTTGTGGTCGATCCGCTGGCGCTCGGCAGCGATTGCATCGCCTGATGCACTTCGGCGCTCACGTTTTGCGCGTTGCCGCCTGCCGCTTCGATGAGCGCGCGGGCCATGCTGTTTTCCTGACGCAGCATCGCGTCCAGCAGGTGCAGGGTGTCTACCTGCGGATTGCCCAGCGCCGCCGCGTTCTGAACGGCGTCCGAAAGCGCTTCCTGCGCCATCTGCGTGAACTTCTGTTCCATATCATCCTCCATGGTTCGCGCCCGGCCGCCCGGTCTTCGCTACCGGGCCGGCGTTCGGACGCATATGTCGTTGTCTGATATGCTCAACCGACTTCATCGCCATTATATTCCCAAAACTTGAGTCCCACACACTCAACTTTTTGCGTTTCTCAAAACCGTCTTTCGACACAGGACGGCAGTCACCGACAATCACCAGCGCTCACCGGCAATCGCAATACATACGAAAAAGGCGGGCAGCAACGTAACGAAATCACGAAACGTTGCAAACCCGCCTAATCCAAAGTCCGCCAGCAAGCCGAAAATCAGCCGCGCACCACCACGTTGCGCAGATCGCCGATGCCCTCGACATGCACGATCGCCTCGTCACCCGGATCCAGATGACCCGACGCGTTCGGCGTACCCGTCATAATCACATCGCCCGGCAGCAGCGTGGTGAAACTCGTAATCGCCGCGATCTGCTCAGGAATGCCGTGAATCAGATTCGCCGTGGTACCCGACGCCATCGGCACATCCTCACCGTTGAGCGTGAAGGAAATCTTCGCATCCTTCCAATCCACATCGTCACGCGTCACAATCCACGGACCCAACGGGCACGCCGTATCAAAACCCTTCGCACGCGTCCACGTCGGATCAAGACCCTGCAGATCACGCAACGTCACATCATTCACGCACGTGAAACCCAGCACATAATCCATGGCCTGCTCCACCGGCACATTCTTGGCGATACGACCCATCACCACAGCCAACTCCGGCTCGAAATTCATATCATTCGAACACAGCGGAATCACAATCGGATCATCCGGACCAATCACCGACGTGCTCGGCTTGGTGAAAATCACCATATCCTCCGGCGCATGCTTGATATCGGAATGACCGGCCTCATGCATGAACTGCGCATGCGCCTCATAATTCTTCGCCAAACCGTACACCTTCGACGGAATCACCGGAGCCAGCAGACGAATGCCGTCACCATCCACCGGATAGCGCTCGCCGGTCGGCTCGACGGCCTGGCCGGACAGCGGATAGCCGTTCAAGGCCACGAGATAGTCCTTGCCGTCGTTCTTGTCGGTCTGAACGAAGGCGTACTGCGGTACATCATTATGCGTAAAACGTGCGATTCTCATACCCGCAAGTCTACCCGCTCGCCACGCCCGCCGTTCTCGACATGCGTCGCTTTGCGGACGATGCCGATTGCTCGCATTTTTTACGATTTTTGCGATTATTTGCGATGCAGTTCCGCCCGCAACGCCGCCACCTCGCGTTCCAGCTCGTCGATGCGGCGCACCTGCTGGGCGATGAGCAGGTCGCGCACGTCACCTCCCGACAGAATCGGGACTTCGGCTGCGTTGCGCGGCGCGGGCAGCGTCGCATTGCTTTGCGTTTCCGCTGGTTGCGTTGGCTGCACCGGCTGCGATACCGCAGATCGAGCAACCTCCGCAGATTCCGCCGACGGCGCCACATCCGCCGACGCCGATGGCACCACTCCACCATTCCCATCAACCGATACCAGCCGGTCCGTGCCCATACGGCAGGCAATCTTGCGCCAGCGCGCGAAACAACGTTCGATGCGCTTATAGCCGATCAGCGATGGGTCGAGTCCGGCTTCGCGGAACAGTTCGACCGGCGATTCGCCCGCATGGTACCGGCGCATGCAGTTGTGTTTGAACGATTCCGTGTAGGTGATGCGTCGCGACGTCGCTTCGGCCACCACCGGCAGCGAGCGCAGATATTCGACTTCTTCCGGACTGAACGCTCCCCCACCGTTGCACATGATGTTCCCTTTCGGCTTGGCGTGCGGCGGCTCCCTTCCACCGCACGGCAGTCGAATGGCCTCCGTCATGCCATTCCCCTGTTCGGCTTGCGATTCGGTTTGCGATGCGCGCTTGCGATACGTGTTTGCGATGCAAGGCAGCAATCCGATCCGTTGTTCGCTTCGTGTTCCATCATACCGGTACGAATGGCGTTTTTCCAACCATTTCAGGCGGTACTAAACCCTAAATCACCCGTATTCGTCACAACAAAAGCGGGTGAACCGTTGATCGCTCAACGACTCACCCGCCCGAACAAGTCCCGTTGCCTGTCTGCTGGCCCGCTCAGACCGCCATCGGCGTATCGGATTCGCGGAAGCGCAGCACGAGCGCCAGTCCGGCTGCGGCACGGCGACGTTACGCGCGGCACGCATCACGGTTTTGCGATTGAAGGTGAAGCGATCGCGCATGATGTGTTCGTCGGCGTCGGCATCGTCTTTGGCAGCATCATTCTTGTCGTTATCGTTGCCGTTTTGAGCCGACGCGGCATCCTTGTCGGCGTCATTCTTACCGTTCTTGTCGGCATCGTCGGCATCTTCAGCAGTGTTGCCATCGTTGTCAGCATCGTCCGCATCGCCGGTTTTGCCGTCATCGGCTGTCGCGCCCGCATCGCCATTCGCCACAGCATCCGTGCGATTTTCGCCGGCATGGTCGTTTCGATCGCCGTCTTGAGCCGGTGCAGCACCATTTGCAGGTACGTCAGCGTTCTCAGCCGTCGGCTGCCTAACCGTCTGCCGTTCCTGCTCCTTCTGCTCATTCGGCTGTTCCGTCTTATCGCACGGCTGCCGCTGTTCCGGCATCGTCTCCGACGGTTGTTCCGGTTGCGATTGCGACTGCAGTTGCGATTGCGCTTGTTCGTTCGATGGCTGCTGCGATTCGCCGTCGTCCGTAAGGCATTGTGCGTCGTCATCGTCCGTTGCGGACTGTCCGGCAACATCTTGCCCGGCAATGTCGGCAACGTCCGATCCGACTGCGTTTTCAGCATCGGATTGTTGTGTCGATTCCGGCTGGCTCGCTGCGGATTCGGCGGCCACGTTGCCGCCATCCGTCACCGTTTCGTCGGCGAACGCGGTCGCGCCGGCTCCCGTGGTGCCGGCCAGCATCGCAATCGTGACAAGCAATGCGGTGAATTTTCCCATCCGCGCGCCACACCGGCTTATGAAGCCGGCAAGCGGGTCCTTCATCCACTTCATGACATGTCCATCTCTCATGGCGCTGTGGCGAATTGCCTATGCGCCTCCATGCCTTGAACCTTATGGATGAACGTTTTGAAACCCGTCCCCTCCATTGATGGGTTCGGGGAACGTGCGGACCCGCGAAAATCGCGGCCTTCCCCCTTATCCTTTACGCGGCCAGGTGGAAGCGTGCCGCATGATTCGGCGTCGGGGCCGCATCGACCGCACGACCATGCAGCACAACAGCATGCCGCCCATCGTGCAAACGATGGTCATGGCGAGCGCGCCCAGTTCGGTCGCGCGTTCGTCGCGCACGTCGGCCGGATCTGGCGCGGGCAGCGGTATTGCGACGCGATGCCCGGAGACTAGCAGCCGATGCGTGTTGATGCCGTATGGCGTGCAGGTCATCAACGTCAGCCGGTCTTCGCCGGGCACGATTTTCAACCGTGAGACGTCGTCCGGTTCGATCACGCTGATTCGGTCCACTTCGTATCCCAGCGTCTCGTCCATCACTTTGATGTACATGAAATCGCCGTCGTGCAGTTCGTCGAGCCGTGTGAACATCAACGATTTGACCAGGCCGCGATGCCCGGTGACCACCGTATGCGAGCCAGTGCCGCCGACCGGCAGGCTGGTGCCGTACAGATGCCCTGCGCCGACGGCGAGCACCGGTTCGGACGTACCATGCCGAATCGGCAGTTCCACGCCGATTTTGGGCACCAATACCGTGCCCATGATGCCTGCGCCGGAATCCAGCAGGCCCTGATAGTTCGCGTCCGTGTCCGCCGCGGAAAGCCCGGCACCGCCGGAAGGCGCCGAATCGTCGGCGGTATCAGCATCTCCGGCAGTGCCAGCCGGTCTGGTAGTGAACGGATCGGCCGCCTCGCCCAATACCGGCTGTCCTTCCACGGCAAGCCGCCGATTGTATGCGCGCGCCCGTTCCAACTCCTCCATCGCCATCGGATACGGCCATCCGGCAACCGTGCGAGCCGCCGAATCGGATGTCTCGGCCAAGCGCCGCGCGGAATGCGCCTGCATGGCGAACGGCAACGACGCGACCACCACCGCGCCCACGATCAGCAGCACGGACACGCACCGCACCAATATGAAACGAATCCGCCGCAGCCTGCGCGCGCGAACCACATCGGCAATGTCAATCGCCTCGTAAAACGACGGCGTTCCAGCGAACGTTCCAGCAGACGTTCCAGCGAACGCAACAGTTCCGGCATGACCACTGTCGGCAGCTGCACCGGCATCAGATCCGACTCCGGCGCCATTGCCGATGCCATCGTTATCGTCACCGGCATCATAGGAATCAGCCGAGGCGCCCGCCACGGCACCGAACAGCCGCATGGGCGAACGCAGCACCGCATGCGCATGCACGTAGGAATCCGTCCTGCGGGCGAGCAGACGGACGGGTTTACTCATCAATCGAGAGGCAGACCAAAACATGGGTTTCTCCTTCGAACACACCCATGTTCACACCCGCCATACGAAAGCCCTTGCCCCCTATAAGAGGGCTTACCCCTAGAAAGACAACGGTTTCAGGCACGAAACTGGCAATTATGGCACCAAACCGCGCAGCACCCCACCTACCGGCGGAACACAGCTCAGACAAGCCGTTTTTCAGAGGAATGCAAGTCAGACGAATGTAAGCCAGACGAATGCAATCCAGGCGGACGAGCCCCGCAAATCCTTAAAAAACAGAAAAAGTCAAAGAAAGCGCTCAGATGAACGCACGCTCACCGAAAATCGCAGTGCCGACGCGCACGATGGTGGAACCTTCGGCGATGGCCAGTTCCATGTCGCCGGTCATGCCCATCGACAGTTCCCGGCAACGGTCCGTGCCCGGTTCGCCGGATGCGAGGATGAGGTCGCGGGTCTTGCGCAGGTGCGAGAAACCGCGGCGAATCACCATTTCGTCGTGCACATGCGCGCCGATCGTCATCAGTCCCTGCAATTCGATGCCGTCCAACGTGCCGATTTTCTGCGCGATGCGGATGGCGTGCGCCGGATCGCAACCGGATTTCGATTCCTCGCCGGATTCGTTGACTTCCAGCAGCACGCCGACAGTAATACCGCGAGCCACGGCTCTACGTGAAATTTTTTCTGCCAAATCGATTGAATCGACCGATTCGATAGTGTCGACCACCGGCAGCACTTTGCCGATTTTATTGCTTTGCAGCTGGCCGATCAGGTGGAATGGAATATGCTCCGCCGCAGCATCCGGCGCGGCACCTGCGACGCCCAGCGAAAACCCGCGTTCCGCGCATCGCCGTGCCAGCCCTTCGGCCTTCGCCGTCACTTCCTGCGGACGGTTCTCGCCGATCATGCGCACGCCGGCATCAATCGCAACCATGATTTCGCCGATGTCGCGCGTCTTCGTGGCGGCCAGCAGGCGCACGGAGCCGGCTTCGCGTCCGGCTTGTTCCTCAGCTGTCGCGATGCGGTCGAGCACACGATGCACGCCGTCCGTGATCTCACGTGCGCGCGCATCGTCGATCACCTCGTTGGCGAGGTTCTTGTGATCCATGTATGCAGTCATCGTCCACCTCTCGCAAGTTCATTCGACCGCCGGTCCGCGGCCGGCACCACCGTTTCCGGCATGTCGGCTGATATTTCGATACCAGTGTTACCAGAAAACCGCCGACAACGTATAAAGAAGCCCGCGCGATGACCTGAAGTGAAGCGATAAAGCGGTCATAAATTCGCGCGGGCTATAAAACCAGACGGCAGTAGAAGGGGGACTTCAAAGACTCCGTCTACACATTTAAGGTATCAGATAAATGCGCGCGAACCGCCGGAAAAACCAATAAATCTGAAAACTTTTTTTCAGATTTTATCCCCCTTGCGCAGTCCCTCCACCAAACGCTCCAATTTATCGACGCGATCGCTCAACACCATCACCTGGCATACCAGCGATTGAATCTTGCCCAACGGCACTTCCGACATCGCATTGTGGTTGTCCACAGCCGTATCATGCGGTTCCGGCTCTTCGGCCGCCTTGCGCATGATGTCCTCGTCACGCTTCCAGCGTGCGATATTGCGTTCGATGCGCTTGTGCCCGATGACCGATGGGCTCAATCCCGCGGAAATGAAGATCGCAGTTGGCTTCTCCCCCTGCAGATACCGCCTCATGCAGTCGATTTGGAATTCCCTCGCATACGTGATTCTGCTGTCCGTCACCGCGTCGATCGACGGCAATGTACGCAGGTATTCGATTTCCGCTCTACTGAACTGTCGCTTCGTCATATTCACCCCTTGTAAATCCCCTTTTGACCGGCCATACCGATAACGCATAGACCGAATTGCCGAAATCACCACCCAGAATACCGGATGACGCACACCACCTTACGCACACCCCAAACGAAACGCGCGGCCCGTATCACCATGCGCTAAATATCCTTCTCACACTGTGAGATATCTCACAGCGACGGCACGTTTTCGGAGCACGCTGCAACCTCGGCATGGCACGTCACGGCACGTCCAGCAACGCATTCCACAATCGCGTCCCACGAAACCCGCCGTTCCGGCCGCCGATGCAGGTACAGTTGCAAGCATCGGCGCAACCGGTCTCTGCATCGGCAACACCGAACCGCCCGCCAACGACAGGAAGGAACCCCGTGCCAGGTCGTTTCGCACCCACCCCATCAGGCCGCATGCACATCGGCAACATCTATGCGATGCTCGGAGCATGGCTGTCCGCGCGCAGCCGCGGCGACGGCATGCTGCTGCGCATCGAAGACATCGACGAACCGCGCGTGGTGCCCGGCGCGGCCGAACTGATGATGGACGATCTGCATTGGCTTGGCTTGGATTGGGACGGCGATCCGGTGTTCCAATCCGCCCGGCACGACCTGTACCGTGAGGCGCTGCATTGCTTGGAAAACCTGACGATTGACGACGCATACGATTCGCCGTTTGACGCGCGCAACGACCACACCCCCGCAGTCGGCAGCGCACCCAATGGCGCAATCGCTGGCACAACCCCGCTGATTTACCCTTGCTTCTGCTCGCGCGCCGACATCCGCGCAGCCTCCGCACCGCAGGAAGGCGACCGTTTCATGGTGTATCCCGGCACGTGCCGCCGGCTTATCGCCAGCGATCCGGATACCGTCCGGCGGCGGCTGGCCAACGGCGACCGCCATTCGCTGCGCATCGCCATGCCCGCCGACACAAACCCGCGCGCAACCGTCCAATTCGATGATGCAGTGTTCGGCCATCAGGAATTCAATCTGGCGCGCGACGTCGGCGACACCATCGTGCGCCGCGCCGACGGCCTGTTCTCCTACCAGCTGGTGGTGGTCGTGGACGATCTTGACATGGGCGTCGACGACATCGTGCGCGGCCGCGACCTGCTCCGGTCGAACGCCTTGCAAATCGCCATTCGCCGAGCGCTTATCAAGGCGGGATTCCGCAAGGCGAAAACGCAGGCTTCTGCACCATCGCAGCACGCACCACAATCGCAATACACCCCATATAACCCCGAAAACCCACGGTACGCGCATCTGCCGCTTATCGACAACGCGGCCGGCCGCAGGCTCGCCAAACGCGAGCGCTCTTTGGATATGGGGGCGCTGCGCGCGCATGGCGTCACCGCGGAGCAGGTTGTCGGCTATTGCGCGTGGCTGCTTGGTTTGCAGGGCGATTCCGCGCATACCAGTCCGCAGCCGATGAGCGCCGTCGAGGCGTTGCAGGAGTTCGATTGGGGTAAGGTACGGGCCGATACGGCCGACCGCAGTATCAGCCAAGACGATTTCGACGCGTATTTCGGCCTGTGACAACGGCTGGCCGGGTCTCGCCGAATTGCCGAGACGACCCGGTCAGTCCGGGAAACAGCAGAAAGCAGCAGAAAATAACGGGAAGCAGTCGACGTTCAGCCGATCCACAGCTCCGAGTCAAGCGGATATTCGTTGACCTTGCAGCCGTCCAAATGCATGGATTGCTCCTGCATCAGCGGCGCCAACTGGCCTTCGCCGGCGCAGGTCGTTTCGTTGTCGATGCGCCCCAGCCGGTGTCCGACCTCATGGTTGATCACCATCGTGCGGTATCGCGCCAGGTTGCCGCCGGCGGCGAGCCATTGTTGCGTGCCACCGTTCCAACGGTCGTCGTTGACGATCACGTTGTTGTCGACCCTGCAGCTGTATTCCACCGAGCATGATGGCGAGAACGACGTCATTTCCGACGCTTGGGACAGCACGAGATTGAAATCGCAGTTGCCGTCCGTGGATTGGTCGAATATGGCTCCGGCGCGTGGCCATCCGTGTTCGTCGTTGAGGATGCGGAACGCCGCGTTGCCGAATTCGTCGGCCGAACCGACGTTTCCTTTGGTTGCGATGCAGTAATGGTATTGCGTTACCGGTTTGCCGCTGTTTTGCGCGGTTTCCTGCGCTTTGTTCAGAATCGCGGTTTTCTCGTCGTCGCTCAGTGCCGCCGATTGCGCGCTCACCGCTTTGGCGACGGCCTGCTCTTCCTGCGATTGTTTGGTTTCCGGTTTGGTTTTTTTGGCCGTCTTATGCTGATTGGTTTTGGCTGTTTTCTTGGCTGGCTTCTTGGCCGACGTCGAATGCGTGGCTTGTGCCGTCGTCTGCGTGTTCGGCGTCATGCGGACCAGCAGTGCGTGCACGCTGCAGGACGTCATCGATGCGATCAGCAGGAACAGCACGAGCACCAGCACGGCGGCCCTGCGGATGCGAAACGCCTCAAGCCGTTCCCGTTGGCCCATTGTGGCGTCGGCTTTCGGATCGAGCGCACGTATGATACGACGAATCCGCTTCAATCCAGCCTCCCGATATGGTGATGTTTCTCTCTTCGGCAACAGTACCAGTCTCAGTCAACATGCCGAAGCCGCCGACCGCCATGCATACCACCTATGCGTAAGGCCCGCGATTCCGGAGGGAATCACGGGCCTTACCAGCATGCCAGACGAATGCCGGCAATCGTCAAAGTAACGCTCAGGCGAACAGCACCTTGAACAGGAACGCGCCGACGATAGCGCCTGCGATCGGGGCCACGGCCGGAATCCAGGCCTCGCCCCAGCGGGAATCGCCCTTGTTCGGAATCGGCAGGATGGCGTGCAGGAGGCGCGGCATGAGGTCGCGGGCAGGGTTCAGACCAGGGCCGGTCGGGCCGCCCATGGAGGTCACGAGGCCCCACACGATGAAGCCGACGACGATGGATGCGGCGGCCGGGTTCGCCTTGCCCCACGGCAGGGACAGGCAGCACAGGGCGCCGAGCACCAGCATGAAGGTGCCGAAGAACTCGTTGAGGAAGTAGTTCACGCGGTCGTTGTGCGCGTCGGTGGTGCAGAAGGTGCCGAGGATGGCTTCGGCATCGTCGGTGTCCTTGTAGTGCGGCAGGTAGGTGACGTACACGATGAGCTGGCCCGCCACTGCGCCGAGCAGCTGGGCGATGATGTACGGCAGGACCTCGTTCCACGGGAACATGCCGTTGACGGCCTGCGCGAGGGTCATGGCCGGGTTGATGTGGGCGCCGGAGACGCCGCCGAACATCAGGACCGGGAACATGACGCCGAAGCCGTAGCCCATGGCGATGTTCAGCCAGCCGGCATGGTAGCCCTTGGTGTTTTTCAGTTCCGCGTTGGCGACAGCGCCGTTGCCGAAGACCATCAGCACGGCGGTGCCGACGAATTCCGCGGCAAGCTTGGTGAAGAGTGTGTATTCCACTGCAGTTTCCTCTATTGCTTCTTCTCTAACGATTCTTACGATTCGTGCGATTCGAGATGAATTGCGATTCCGCTCTGGGCGGACAACAGCGCACTACCTTACTCCGTACGGAGGAAGTAACGCGGCTTTGGGTGGACACATGTCCGAAATACGAAAAAGACCCAAACCATTGGCTTGGGTCTTGTCTGTGCCCCCTCAGGGATTCGAACCCTGGACCTACGGCTTAGAAGGCCGTTGCTCTATCCAACTGAGCTAAAGGGGCGTTGGTCTTGGCGAGGTTTTTGTTCTCGCTGAGCACATGGAGTAAATATACTCAGAATCGGAAAGAACGCAACCTTCGGCGTGTCGCAACCATAAAACCGCTATTTTCCAACGTTTTCAGCAAATCGCCATCTATGGTGCACATCGCGTCATACGACGAAAAATGCGGCGCGATGGCGCCATAAAATCCAAGTAATCACATTTTCTTCACATTCTGCCGCAATGCAACCACTCCGACAGTCAACGGCACGAACTTTTCCATCACACATTTCCACCGCGGCGAGCCGAATAGCACGCATCATCGTCGAGCCCATCGGCGCGCCAGAGGCCCTTTATAATAAGGACCATGGCGCGTCACAGGAGTATATAACGCGCATCAAGAAGGAGAAAGGCTTACCTATGGCATGCCCAAATTGCGGTCAGCCGACCATCGAAGGCGCTAAATTCTGCGCCTCGTGCGGCTCACCGCTCACCCAAACGACCGCGGCGGCACCGCAAGCGCCGGCCGCGGCGGAATCCGATGACGGCACCATGCTGTCTTCCGCGCCGCACATGGCACCGGCCCCGCAGATGCCGACCGCTGCCGTCCCACTGCCCAATAGCGCCGCACCGGCAGCTCCGCAAACCACCGTCCCGCAGCCCACCACACCGCAACCGGCGGCGCAAGCACAGCCGACCGCTCAGGCGCAGGCAACGCAACCGGTGGCACCACAGGCCGCGCCGACGCAGCAGTTCCAGTACGCGCCATCCCCGGCCCCGCAGCCGGCAGCAGCACCGCAGCCAAGCCAGCCGACCCAGCAAATCGCCCGTCCGGCGGCCGATCCCACCATCACCGCGCTGACCACACCGCAGTCCATGAAGACCATGGGCGCCAGCCTCGGCATCGGTCTCGGCGCGAGCGTGGTGTTCGCGCTGCTCGCATCGATCGTCTTCTTCATGGGCAATGCCGCGGCCAGCAACGGGCTTGCCGGCATTCCGGGCTTTTCCGACACCGCCTCCTTCCTGGGCAACAACGGTGTGTCCGGCTCCGGCCCGAATTTCTTCCAGATTCTCTTCACCGTGATGACGCTCGGCGTTGGCGGTTCGCTGAATCTCAAAACCAGCTCCCAGGGCTTCTCGCTGAGCAATCTCGGCATTGACGCCTCGCACGTCAGCGTGACGCTGCCGGTCGGACTGCCCGGCGTGGCATTGGCGATCGGCGCCGCGTTCGGCGCATACATGCTGGCACGCAGGTTCGCGCTTCGTTTCAAGTGGACGGGCGTCATCAGCTCGCTGATCGTCGGCGTGCTGTCCGGCCTGGTGCTGCTGGTCTTCGCCGCCATCTTCCCGGTGACGGTGGGTGGTTCCTACAGCGACTATTCCGCTTCCGCGTCGCTTTCCGGCGTGTCCTTCCGCACGTTCTGCATGGCGTTCCTGCTGTCGACGGCCGGTGCGCTGGCCGGCTACGCGTTGGCACAGTATGCGGGCGATTCGGGTAACGTCTTCTCCGCCGCTTGGCGTTGGGCGCATCGCGCTCGTGGCTTCGTGCGCACGCTGGTCGAATCGTTTGCGATCTACGGCGTGCTGTTCCTGGTGCTTGGCCTGGTGGCGACGATCGCCATGTCCGCCGCGAACCATCTCGGCGCAGGCGGTCTGCTGCTGGTTCCGCTGCTGTTCCCGGCTCTGCCGCTTATACTGATTTCGCTGTCCTCGTTCGGCGGCATCGCCTTCTCGACGTCCAGCTACAGCGTCCATACGATCACGTTGTTCAACGTGTCCTCCCTCAGCCACTATGGCTGGATTCTGTGGATCTGCTTCGTGCTGTTCCTGCTTGCCACGTTCTATATCGCGCTGCGTGAGACCGCGCGCAATATGTACGACCCGTATTACGCGGGCTGGCAGCATACGTGGAAGGCTCCGGTGGCCGCGATGGTGTTCTGGCTGGCCGCGGAGTTCCTGTTCACTTATTTCGCGGCGGGATACGCCTCGTCCAGCATGTCGATGACGACCCCGATGTGGTATTTCCTCGTCGCCGGCATCTGGGCGTTCCTGATCGAGGTGGCCGCGATGACGTTCGGTCCGACGCTGGTGGCGTCCCTGCCGGGCATGTGGCGGATCGTCGTCGGCGGCACCGTGCAGCAGACCCCGCAGAACGTGGTCGATTACGTCAAGTCCTGCGATCCGTCCTACGGCATGAAGAAGACCTCTGCCACGGCGAGCGGCACGACCGCAACAGCGACCATGCCGACGGCTTCGGCTGCCGCACAGCCGGCCAATCCAACTACTCCGGCAGCTCCGGCCGCATCGGTCCCCCAGCCCGCGACGCCGGCTGCGCCGATGCCCGCTCCTACCGCTCCTACCGCTCCTACCGCAACGCCTGTTTCACAGGCCGTTCCACAACCGGTCGCCCCGACGTCCATGCCCAATACGACAACGGGCAACACGGCAACGGGTGCGGTGCCGCTGCCGCAATCGCCAGCAGGCGCGGCTTCTATGCCGGTCGCAGCTCCGGGGGCAGGTCAGCCGCTCGACCCAAAAACTAAGAAGACGATCCTTATCGGCGGCATCGTGATCGGTGCCCTGATTGTGTTGGGCATTGTCTACGGTGTGCTCAACTCGACCGTCTTCAGCGCGAAATCCGTGGCGCAGAGCTATCTGACGGCGATTGCCGACGGCAAGTATGGCAAAGCCAATGGCATCGCCGATCCGCAGGTGGGCAAGGACCAGCTCAAGCTGCTGTCCGACACCGTAGCGAAGGCCGACAACGCCACGATCGCCAACCCGCATATCGATAGTGTCAAAACCGTCGAAGGCGTGGCCAAGGTCAACGTGACGTATTCGCTGAACGGCAAGAACGTCAACGATTCGCTCACCATCAACAAGGACGGGTCGAAGTTCCTGCTGTTCCCGAATTGGAAGATCTCGAGCCCACTGCTCAAGACCATCACCGTGTCGGTGCCCAATGCCGTGGAATCGTTGTCCGTCAACGGTGTTGACGTGACCGCGAAGAATGCGGAGAAGTCGGACAGCAGCACGTGGACGTTGCGCGTCTACCCGGGTTCGTACAAGGTGTCGATCGGCAAGTCGGGGTATGTCACCAGCGGCATCACCATGGTGCGCACGAACGCGGACTCCGATGCCGCCGATCTCAAGATCATGCCTACGGCCAAGCTTAAGGAGGACTTGAGCAAGGCCGTGAACGCCAAGCTGGACGAATGCGCGAAGTCCACCGACTACGCGCCGGAAGGCTGCCCGTTCGGCTTCGACCTGTACGACGAGGACTACTACCGCAACTTCGCGTGGTCCATCAGCGTCTATCCGAAACTGTCCGACATCGATCTCGATTACGGCACGTTCTCCACCCGGCAGGGCAAGGCGAAGTGCACGTATGAAGAGAAGAATTTCGACGATTCGTGGGAGTCTCAGGACGACAGCACCCACTTCACCGTCAACGGCAGCTTCAGCATCAGGGATGGCAAGCTCAGCGTCACGATTGACGATGAGGACTGATGCCGGCTAAAGAGCGGATATAGGAAAATCCCCCGCACCAATCGGTACGGGGGATTTTCGATGCTTAAGCTCAGACGTGTTTCAGCCTGAAGTCATTCACCGCCGGTCCGTAAGGACGTCGAGCGGTGAATGGGGCGAAATCACTCAGCGACGACCTTCACGAAGAAGTTGGCGGTGATTTCCGGGTGCAGGGCGACGGTTGCCGGGAAGTCACCGGTGGTCTTGATCGGCTCAACGGTGATGTTCTTCGGGTTGACCTCAACCTTGGAGGAGAGCGCGATGGCGATCTTCTCTGCGGAGATGCCGCCGAACAGCTTGCCGGACTCGGAGACCTTGGCAGCGATTTCGACGGTGGAACCCTCGATGATTTCCTTGGCGGCAACAGCCTCTTCGCGGGTGGCGACGGCCTTGGCCAGACGAGCGCGCTTCATGGCCTCGATCTGGGCGGCGGCACCCTTGGACCAAGCGAAAGCCAGGCCCTGCGGGAACAGGTAGTTGCGGGCGTAGCCGGACTTGACGGCCACGACGTCACCCGGGTGACCCAGGTGGTTGACGGACTTGGTGAGAATAACCTTAGTTTCAGCCATTGTTCAAACCTCTCTAAGATCAGCGGCCGGACGTGGCGTACGGCAGCAGGGCCATCTCGCGGGCGTTCTTGATAGCCTTGGAGATCTCGCGCTGCTCCTGCACGGTGACACCGGTGATACGACGGGAACGAATCTTGCCGCGATCGGAGATGAACTTACGCAGCAGGGCGACGTCCTTGTAATCGATCTCGGTGACCTTGGCGGCCTTCAGTGGATTCGGCTTCTTCTTAAACGGCTTGACCGGCGGCTGCGGCCTCTTGCGTGACATCTTGATGTTCTCCTTAAAATCTGGAAATACTGCGATTAAGCTGCTTGTTTCGCTGTTCGCCTATGTTGCGGACGGGGTTCGGTCCGTCAGAATTCCGGTTCGTCGCTGTCGCCGCCGAATTCGGAGGAACCTCCGAAGGACTGGGACGCGCCGAAGGAACCGAAGGACGAGCCGGAGTTATCCGAGCTTGACCACGGGTCCGAGGCCGGAGCGGACTGTGCGGGAGCGGCATTGACCGGAGCGGAGGCTCCACCCTGATATCCGGCGCCGCCAGCATAGCTGGAGCCACCCTGATATCCGCCGTTGTTGCCGCCGAAACCGCCGTTGTTGTTGGCGTTGTTGTAGCCGCCGCGATTGCCGCTGAAGCCTCCGTTGCCGGACGAGCTTTGACGGGTCACCTGGGCGGTCGCGTAGCGCAGGGACGGGCCGATTTCGTCGACCTGCATCTCGATGACGGTTCGCTGGGAACCGTCCTGCGCCTGGTAGGAACGCTGCTGCAGACGGCCTTGCGCGATGACGCGCATGCCCTTGGACAGACTCTGCGCGCAATGTTCGGCCATGTCGCGCCACGCGGAGCAGCGCAGGAACAGGGCCTGACCGTCTTCGAACTGGTTCGAGTTACGGTTCCAGGTGCGCGGAGTGGAGGCGATCGTAAAGCTGGCGACGGCGGCGCCGCTGCCAATGGTACGAATTTCCGGATCGGCCGTGAGGTTGCCCACCACGGTGATTACAGTTTCACCTGCCATGTCGTTACCTACTTACTTTGCAGCTTAGAAAGCTTGGTTTACTTACTTGCGAAGAATCTTCGTACGGATGACGGATTCGTTCAGGTTCAGCAGACGATCGAGTTCGTCGCTGGTGGCCGGCTCAGCGGAGTAGTTGACCACGACGTAGTTACCTTCGGTCTTGCCGGCGATTTCGTAGGCAAGCTTGCGACGGCCCCAGATGTCGATGTTCTCGACGGCACCGCCTTCCTTGGTGACAGTTTCCAGATACTGCTCGGTCAGCTTCTTCAGACCGCGCTCATCCAGCTCAGGATCAGCAATGAACATCAGTTCGTACTTATGCGCAGACATCACCCACCTCCTTCGGACTATCGGCCATGGACCTTCCATGGCAGGAGTGTGTATGCGTGCTGCCTTCAGGCATCGATAAGTCGCAATGAACATATGGATACGATTGATGGCAACTTGTACAGGCTACCCCGACGCCGCGACGTATCGAAACGGCGTCTGCCGGGCGCGAAATCACGTGCGGAGGCAAGCAAAAAGCCCCGCTCGCAAGCGGGGCTTAATCGCAAAGAATCGTAATAAATCCTGAAATGTCGCGAGAGCCGTATGGCAATCGCGCGAAATATCAGGCGTAGATGTTGCGCGGGCGCATGTCTTCGGGCAGGCCGTTGAGCAGCGTCGAAACGGAGCCGGATTCGAACACGGAGCGGATGCCGGCGGCCAGCAGCGGGGCCACGGACAGGACGGTCATGTTCGGCAGGCGCTTCTCTTCGGGCACCGGAACGGTGTCGGTGAGCACGATTTCGCGGGCGCCGCAGTCGCGCAGGCGCTCCACGGCCGGACCGGACAGCAGACCGTGGGTGGCGACGAGCGTCACGGACTTCGCGCCGGCGTTGTTCAGCGTGCGCACGGCCTCGCAGATGGTGCCGGCGGTGTCGATCATGTCGTCGACGACCACGCAGTCGCGTCCCTTCACGTCGCCGATGATGCCGTGCGCCTCGGCATGGTTCGGGCGCGTGGTGTCGCGGGTCTTGTGGATGAAGGCGAGCGGCAGTCCGCCGAGCTTGGCGGCCCACTGTTCGGACACCTTGATGCGGCCGGCGTCCGGGGACACGATGGTGGTGTTCTCCAGCGGCATGCTGTTGCGCACGTAGTCAAGCAGGATCGGCATGGCGGTGAGATGGTCGACCGGGCCGTCGAAGAAGCCCTGCTCCTGGGCTGCGTGCAGGTCGACCGTCATGATGCGGTCTGCGCCGGCGGAGCGGAACAGGTCGAACATGAGGCGTGCGGTGATGGGCTCGCGGCCCTGATGCTTCTTGTCCTGGCGGGAGTAGCCGAGGAACGGCGCGACCACGGTGATGGAACGTGCGGAGGCGCGCTTCATGGCGTCCACCATGATGAGCTGCTCCATGATCCACTTGTTGATCGGCTCGGTGTGGGCCTGCATCACGAAGGCGTCGGCGCCACGGACGGGCTCGGTGTAGCGCACGTACATCTCGCCGTTGGCGAAATCGTATGCGGTGGTCTCAAGTACGTCGGTTCCCAGGTATTTTGCGGTTTCCTGAGCCTGCTCGGGGTACGCGCGACCCGTCACCAGAGCCAGTTTCTTATCCGGAGTGCCTTCGAGAATCGCCGACATGCTTGCCTTCCCAATTGTTCGATATGTGAAAATAAGCCAAACTCCAATATAACAATGCGGGTGCCCACGGCACGCGGCCGTTGCGGAAGCGTTTCACCATACCGCTCCAAACTGCCGTCGGCAACATCAAAAAATCCCCAAACCATCGACGTAGAAGGCACATACCAACGCCAATGGTTTGGGGAAAACCGGATTACCGGACTATTCGGCGGACGCGAACGCCTCGCGGATCTGCGCCGCGTTGCCGTAGGACGCCTGCGCGCCGTAGCCGGTGGCCGCGTACGCCGAAACGTACGAGGCGAGTTCGGCGGCTTCGGACAGCGCCAGTCCGGATGCCAGGCCGGCCAGCACGGTGCCCATGAAGGAATCGCCGCAGCCGGTGGTGTCGACGGCCTTGACGCGTACCGGGGCGATGCGCTGGACGCGGTGTTCCGGATCGTCCGCGGTGCCGTCGAGTACCACGGAACCGTCGCCGCCAAGCGTCACGATCGCCTGTTCGAAGCCGAATCCGCGCAGTTCGTCGAGCGCGTGCCACCAGTCGAACGAATCCCAATCGTCGTTCTCCGGCTCGTCGATGCCGAGCAGTTGCGCCATTTCATGCTCGTTGACGAGCAGGATGTCGGATGCTTCGATCAGTTCCGCCGGCAGGGACGGGGTGAACGGCGAGTCGTTGAGCAGCACCTTCACGCCCGCTTCGTGGCACATGCGTGCGGCCGCGGTGACGGTTTCGATGGGGCTTTCCAGGCACAGGCCGAGCACTGTGGAGTGGGTCAGCGCGTCACGCACGGATTCGACGTAGTCGACGGTCACCTGCGCGTTGGAGCCGGGCGAGTACACGATGGTGTTCTCGCCGTGCGCGTCCACGGTGATGACGGTGGTGCCGGACGGGCCGAGCACGCGGCGCACGTGCGTGGTGTTGACGCCCGCTTCGCCGAGCGCTCCGAGCAGGAAGTCGGCGTTGTCGTCGGAGCCGACCGCGCCGAACATCTGCACGGTGGCGCCGATACGTGCGGCCGCCGCGGCCTGGTTGCCGGATTTGCCGCCGGGCAGCAGCTGTAGCGGGCCGCCGGTGATGGTCTCGCCCGGCCCGGGCAGTCGCTGTGCGGTGACGGTGTAGTCCGCGTTCATGGAACCGATCACGGACACAGTGCCGTGGATACGATCCAATGCGGAGAGAATTTCGGTTGCGCTCATGATTGCTTTCCTTTTTTGCGATTATTGCGATTGCCGTCGGTCACTTGGCCGGCCACTCAGTCGGTCACCCGGCTTTGGCGGCGAGGCCGGAGATGCGGGTCATGAATTCGTTGAGGAACCTCGGCACATCCACGCCGACAGCCACCTTCATGGTCTTGACCGGGTCGTTGAGGCGGGTTTCGTCGCCGATGGTACGTCCGCGGGTCGGGCCTTCCACGTCAACCTTCATGTTGATGTCGAGCGTGGTGACAAGCGTCGGGTCGACGGCGACGCCGACGGCGAGCGGATCGTGCAGGCCGCAGCCGCCGAGGTGCGGCGAGGTGGTCTCGTAGGCCTTGATGTAGAAGTCGGTCATGTCCGCGAGGAACTTGCCGGCCTTGGTGCCAAGGTCACGCCACTGTTGGGTTTCCTTATAAGTAAGCAGGGTCTGCAGGGTCACGTCGAGGCCGATCATAGTGGTCGGGGTGCCGGAACGGAACAGGTAGTCGGCGGCTTCCGGATCCTGCGAAATGTTGGCTTCCATGCAGGCGTTGCAGTTGCCCGGCACGGTCAGTGCGCCGCCCATGAGCACCACGCGGCCGATCTCGTCCTTGATTTCCGGAGCCTTCTTCAGGGCGGCTTCGATGTTGGTCATCGGGCCGGTCGGCACGTAAACGAGATCCTTGCCGTAGGTCTTCACCGCATCGATGATGAAGTCGACCGCGGATTCGGTTTCGACGGAACGGTTGGAATCGGGGATGTCCACGTCGCCGATGCCGTTGTCGCCGTGGATGAACGCGGAGATCGGCAGCACTTCGAAGTGGTCGGTGGTGCTGGAGTGCGACAGGCCTTGATACACCTTGACTTCCGGATGGCCGAGCAGGTCGGTCACGGCGAGCGCGTTGCGTACGCCCTGTTCCACGAGCACGTTGCCGTAGGTGCCGGTGATGCCGATGAGTTCGACTTCCGGGCTGCCCAGCGCGTAGGAGATGGCGAGCGCGTCGTCGACGCCGGTATCGAGATCAAGAATGAGCTTCTTCATGATTGTGCCTTTCCTCGTTGACGGATCCGACGGGGGTCCGCCACCACACGGCCCATTATCGTCGGTTGTTTTTCGCGAATTCGAGCACGTTCTCGATATTTCGCTCACATCATCCATGATAAAGCGCTTTACCAAAAACGCAAACCAAACCAATCCTCGCGTGTCGTATACCCCCGGCTCAGCGAAGCCACCAACCGTCAAAACATCCGCGAATACCCGTAAACGCTTATAAACACTTACGCGCAGGCCGCCTGCACCAGTTTCGGCGTCAACACCTTAACTTGCGGTTCGGCAAGCCACGGCCGGCCCGCGTCCGCTCCAGCGCCACCCCCATTGACCACGCCGTCAATCCGCCCGCCCAGCATGCCCCAGCAGGCCGCGGCGAGATCGCCCACGCTCTGCTCTACGGTGGTCATACGCCAGCCCAAGCCGAATCGCTTCAGAATATTGTCGTATCCAATCACCTGCATGTCCTCGGTGACGTGCAGCCCACGCTCCGCCATGCGCTGGCGGAAGCCGAGCGCCATCACGTCGTTGCAGCAGAACACCGCGGTGGCACCGCCGTCGATGATCCGGTCGGCCGCGCGGTAACCGCTGGCGAAACGATAGTCGCCAGCGACGCATAACGAGGGATCGAGCCGCTCCCCCGCCTGTTCGAGCGCGTCCGCGAATCCACGGCGACGGTCGGCCGCGCTCGATTCGGCCACATCGCCGGTCACGATGCCGATGCGCTTGTGCCCGCCTTCCAGCAGGTACTGGGCCGCAAGCCGACCGCCGAGATAGTTGTCGAAGCCGACCGCGTCACACCAACCGCATTGCGTCAGTCGGTCGATGAGCACCACCGGGCAGGTGACACGCTCCACGTCCTCACGCAACGCGGCGCCGGCACCGGCCGCGCAGGATTCGCGCGCGGGAATCAGCAGCACGCCATCCACCCCACGTGACGTCAGCCTGCGCAGCAAAGCCTGTTCCGACTCACGCGAATCATCCGAATTGGCCACAATCAGCGAATACCCCTGCGCCGCACACTCATCCTCCACGCATTTGGCGAGCGCCGCGAAGAACAGGTTTTCGATGTCGGGCACGATGAGCGCCACGAGCTTGGATTGTTTGGTGACGAGGCTCCTCGCGTTCTGATTGGGCACGTAGTTCAACTGTTTCACCGCCCGCGCGATCGCCTCGCGTTTCTCCGTGGAAACACGCGCCGGCCGATCATTCAGCACCAGCGACACCGTGGTCACGGACACTCCCGCCGCCGCAGCCACATCCTTCAGCGTTGCCCTTCGCGCCATCCGCTACCCCCTGTAAAACGTTTCTCCTACCAGCATAAGCCCTTCAGCTCGCACTCGCCACCACCCCTCTCCCCGTCGCGCCCGCCACACCTATCGCGCGCCCGCGTCCACAATGATCACAGCCCTTGTGCCCGGTAGCGTGCTTCGGTGGCGGCTTTGGCCGGCTCCCACCAATCGCGGTGCGTCGCATACCAGTCGACCACGTCGTGCAAGCCGCTTTCGAAATCCGTATGCGCCGGCTTCCAACCCAATTCGGCACGCAGCTTGGACGAGTCGATCGCATACCGGCGGTCGTGCCCCGGCCGGTCGCGCACCCAGTCGAACGCGTCTTCCGACTGCCCCATCAACCGCATTATCATGCGCAGCACGGCGATGTTGCTTTTCTCGCCATCCGCGCCGATCAGATACGTTTCGCCGATGCGACCGCGCGTCAGAATCGCCCACACCGCAGAAGAGTGGTCTTCCGTATGAATCCAGTCGCGCACGTTCTCGCCGGTACCATACAGTTTCGGCCGCAGTCCGTCCAGGATGGATGTGATCTGCCGTGGGATGAATTTCTCCACATGCTGGTAGGGGCCGTAGTTGTTGGAACAGTTGGAGATGGTGGCCCGCAGACCGTATGTGCGCGTCCACGCGCGCACCAGATGGTCAGACGCGGCCTTTGACGCACTATACGGACTTGACGGGCGGTACGGCGAGTTTTCGCCGAATCGCGCCGAATCGTCCAACGCCAGGTCTCCGTACACTTCGTCGGTACTGATGTGATGGAATCGCACGTCGTATTTACGTGCGGCCTCCAACAGCCGCATCGTGCCCTCCACGTTCGTGCGGATGAACGGTTCCGGGTCGAAGATGGAATTGTCGTTATGTGATTCCGCCGCGAAATGCACGATGGCGTCGCAGTCGGGCACAATGCGTTCCAGCAGCGACGCATCGCAGATATCACCGATGACAAGTTCGACCTGCGATTGCGGCAGCCCGTCGATGTTCGCCGGATTGCCCGCATACGTCAGCTTGTCAAGCACGGTGATGTGCACGTCCGGATGATTGCGCGCCACGTACCGCACGAAATTGGCGCCGATGAACCCGCATCCGCCGGTTACCAGAATATGTTTCGGTTTGAATCCCTGTTCGCTCACTGTTTCAGCAACCGCCTTCCCGATTCCAACATTACGAATGCAAACAAAGGCGCATAAGGAAGGAAATACCTGAATTGCATACCGTCGACTCCGATTAGCCCATCCGCATCGTATTGCAGCCACAAGGCAAGGTAAATCAGTAGGATATCTCCGATACAGACCACCGCGATCAACCATGCGTATGGCAAGGAAAGCACACCGCATGCATTTATAGAACCATTGGCAGTCCTAACCGGATTCTTTCGGCGGCTTTTGACACAAGCATTCACCACACTGGTCACAGCCAACACGACTACGGAAACCACAATTGCCAACCAACACGCGGCAATCATGATGCTGTCCGTCCTGTTATTCATATTCGATTGAGCATGCATTATCGCCCATGCAATGTTCTTCACAGCATCCAACATGGCAACGGGATCCGTCAACAATGCATGCTTGCGCTCGCTCATTTGTTTGTACGAAACCAGCATCGGACAATTCGTATACCAAGCATTGACGCCCAACCAGAATATGGTCCATATACCAGACGCAACCACGCCTATCAACAATGGCACAGCCCGACCACGATTCACACGCCAGCGACCGGAAACTCTATCAAACATCAACGGAATAACCAGCAAAACCAATGGCATGTACACAAACTTGCACATTGCCAATAGCACGCTCGTTACCGCAAGCGCCACTGCTCCACGTTGTGATCGTTTACCAATAATTCCCCGGAACAGCAAACAGGAGAACAGAATCATCACAGCTTGTGTCAGCGAATCCGCAGAGATGGAAAATGAGGCGAATCTAAGCATTTGAGGAACGCATAGCAATAGTCCAACCGGAATACGCCATTTTGGCAATGTCATAACCGCGC